>Ga0308164_10002932_pt1 | contig 16150 bp, 10 predicted proteins | sample PhyTR2_FD_201031 | JGI IMG/M metagenome (GOLD analysis project Ga0308164, IMG submission 201031) | Phyllosphere microbial communities from UC Gill Tract Community Farm, Albany, California, United States - DLSLT.R2 | ecosystem: Host-associated > Plants > Phyllosphere > Unclassified | place: USA... | reverse complement strand
GTTAGGCGTACTTTCTGTGGTTTACGTAAATGGCAAGGCCGATACTTCAATGGCTATTCAAAAAGGTATGTCTGCCACTTTGGGTGCAAAACCAGCAGATTTTGTTACCTACTCTGAACCTAACCAGGCAACAATTTTACAGCTGAATAGTCCATATCTTCTATTGACCAATGCGGAAACCAGTTTCCTGCTTGCTGAAGCTGCCTTGCGCGGTTGGTATACAGGGGCCTCTGTAAGTGTAATGTATGAAAATGGTATCAGGGCATCTATGCAGCAATGGGCATTGTTCGGAACTGCCGGAACTATTACTGCAAACCAGATTGATACCTATATTAAATACCATAAACTAAACACAGGCGCTTCTACGGCCGGCCAGATGCAACAGATTTATAATGAATTCTGGGTTGGTGTTTATCCAAATTCACAGGAAGTATTTGCTACTTACCGCCGTACCGGATATCCAGCCTTAGTACCTAATAATTACGTGGGTAACGCAACGGGCGGTCAGATCTTCAGAAGAATGCTGTATCCTTTGATCGAGCAAAATTTAAACCCTGAAAATTACAGGGCTGCAGTGGCACGTCAGGGCGCTGATGAATTAATGACCCGCATATGGTGGGACAAACAATAAAGTAGAATAACAAACCATATTCCCGGATTTTCCACAGCAGGGCCTTCAATGGCCCTGCTGCTTTAAACTCAGAAAATATCCGCATAGCTTAATCCCGCTCTCATTACGGTTGAATTAAGATCTTATCAAACAAATCATTCTAATGAAGAAAATTTTCATTTTTTGCACTGCAGCAATCTGCATGTTAAGTTTTAGCCTGCAGGCGCAGCATTACAGTATCGTCATTAAAGGCGGTCATGTTATAGACGCTAAAAATAATATAGACAAGGTGATGGATGTGGCCATCATGGACGGTAAAATAGTAAAAGTAGCCGAATCAATCAGCACGAGCGGCGCAGGCCAGGTGGTTGATGCCAAAGGGCTTTATGTTAGCCCCGGACTAATTGATATGCATTCGCATAACTTTCAGGGTACTACGCCAGACCATTATTTGAGTGATGGTTTTGATGCACTGAATCCTGACGGATTTACTTTCAGGGTAGGCGTAACTACAGTTGTTGATGCTGGTAGTTCCGGCTGGAAAAGTTTTCCTAAGTTTAAAGCCAATGTGATAGACCGTTCAAAAACCCGTGTTTTGGCGATGCTGAATGTAGTAGGTGAAGGTATGCGCGGGGGGGCTTATGAGCAGGATACTACTGATATGACTTCCAAAATGATTGCACTGGTAGCTAATAACAATAAGAAAACTATTGTGGGTATTAAGGTGGCACATTTTGAAGGACATGAGTGGACTGCGGTGGACCATGCTGTAGCGGCTGGTAAAGCCTCCAATATTCCGGTAATGATAGATTTCGGCGGCGCCCAGCCAGCACTTTCATTGGAAGAATTGTTTACTACCCACCTTAGAAAGGGCGATATTTTTACCCACTGTTTTGGTGCGCTTGCCCCTTCAAGAGAAGAAATGATTGATAAATCTACCGGAAAAGTGAAACCATTTTTCTATACTGCCCGCAAAAAAGGGATTATATTTGATGTAGGTTACGGTGGGATCAGTTTTGCCTATTCACAGGCAATTCCGGCATTAAAGGAAGGATTTAATCCAAATACAATTAGTACGGATATCCATACGGGAAGTATGAACAATGCAATGAAGGATATGATGAGTGTAATGTCTAAGTTCCTGGTAATGGGAATGCCGTTGAAAGATGTAATCAAAGCGTCAACATGGTCTCCCGCACAGGCAATCCAAAGGGAAGAACTTGGTAATCTTTCTGAAGGTTCAGGAGCAGATGTTACTGTATTTAATATCCGTAAAGGTAACTTTGGTTTTTTTGACTACACTGGTTACAAAATGAAGGGAACGCAAAAGTTTGAGTGTGAATTGACAATCAGGGATGGTAAGGTGGTGTACGACCTGAATGGTATTGCAGATCCAACTGCTGTTGCCGGTCACAGTGAACACTAACCAAATAATTACAGCGCTTTGTTAAACGTATAAACTATGAATTTGAAATCGAAGGCCATATTTACTTTAGGGGCAGCCCTGGCACTGACAGTAGTGACATCTATTGGTAGTATTGTTGTTGCGCAATCCATTCCAAAAGAGGAACTGATTTACCTCACCTCCGACTGGAAGGGAGAACGTTTCCCGGATGGCAGGCCTAAACTTCCTGATGAACTGCTTGAAAGGGCAAAATATGTGGGTATTGAAGAAGCATGGACCATCCTGAATAATGAAGGTTATCACTGCCAGTTTGATGGTGGCTGGAAAATGATACATGATGATGTGCCAATTGTAGGCAGGGCACTCACTGCGGCATATATGCCTTCACGACCTGATCTGGAAAAGAATATCAAGGCCCGCGGATTGAAAGAGGGTAGAAAAGGAAATACGAATTCATGGGCGATCGACATGCTGGCCAAAGGGGACGTTTATGTAGCCGACGGATTTGGTAAAATTGCTGAGGGCACGCTGATGGGAGACAACCTGGGGAATTCCATCTTTGCGAAATCTGGCAATGGAGTAATTTTTAATGCCTCCAGTCGGGACCTCGATGGCTTGCGTGCCATTAAAGGTTTCAACGCTTTCGTGCGCGATTGGGATCCTTCTTACCTGAAAGATGTGGTATTAACAGGCTTAAACACACCCATCCGGATTGGCAGGGCAATCGTGATGCCGGGTGATCTTGTACTGGCTAAGAGCGAAGGGGTGATTTTTATTCCTGCACATCTGGCCGAAAAAGTGATCCTCACGGCAGAGTTTATAGCCCTTCGTGATACTTTCGGCATACAGATGCTGAAAGAAGGTAAATACTCTACAGGGGAAATTGATAACCAGTGGACAGATCCAATCAAGGAGGCTTTCCTTAAATGGCTGGATAAAAATCCTGGCAAAATACCTATGAGCCGCGCCAAACTGGACGACTATATGAAATCCAGAACCTGGTAATGTAACAGAATCATAAATAATAGAAAATCCCGTAGGTCAACAGACTGACGGGATTTTTTATTTTCTTACATTGACAAAATAAAAGCTAATTTTCCTATATGATAATTAATCAGCCTGTCGGTGCCAGTATGCCTGTAAAAGGGCCGCGTTTGCTCTCTTTAGATTTCTTCAGGGGCCTGACTGTAGCCTGTATGATCCTGGTGAATAACCCGGGTAGCTGGGCACACATTTATGGGCCTCTTGAACATTCAGAATGGAACGGGTGCACCCCTACAGACCTGGTATTTCCCTTCTTTCTGTTTATGGTTGGGGTATCAGTTGTATATGCTATGGAAAGTAAAAAAGCCGATCCGTCGAAACATGCGGGGCTGCTATTGTCTGTTTTACGCCGGACAGTGCTGATCATTTTACTTGGGATGTGCCTGTCTCTGATCTCTAAATTTGACCTTGCGCATTTACGGATTCCTGGAGTACTGTTCCGCATTGCCCTTGTTTTTGGGGCTAGTGCTTTGATTTATATCAAAACAAGTGGCAAGTCACAGGTAATCATCGCAGTCGTGCTGCTTGTGGGCTACTACCTGCTGATGAACTTTGTGCCTGTACCTGGTTTCGGGCCTGCCAATCTTGAGCCTGCAACCAATTTAGGTGCATGGGTAGACAGAATGGTATTTACAGAAAACCACCTGTGGAAATTCTCTAAAACATGGGATCCCGAAGGCCTGCTGGGTACGCTGCCTGCAATAGCAACCAGTTTAATTGGTATCCAGACAGGAACATGGTTGAAAAAAGGAAAGTTAAAGAACAGCAAGGACCTGGCTAAAATTATAGTTACGGGTATACTATTGATTATCGCCGCACTGATCTGGAACGAGTTTTTTCCTATCAATAAGGCATTGTGGACAAGCTCCTTTGTATTGTTGACAGCGGGGCTGGGTATAGTTATCCTTGCATTGTCTTACTGGATTATTGATGTGAAAGGTCATCAGCTAATTATTCCTCCTTTTGTGGCTTTCGGACGGAATGCGATTACTGCTTTTGTACTTTCTGGTATTCTGCCAAGATTAATTTCAAGCATTCCCTTTACTGGAAACGGTGAAACAACAAACCTTTGGGCTTATATCAACCATTCACTTTTGGAACCTAATTTTTCGCCAAACAATGCTTCCCTTATTTCTGCCTTTATTGTAGTATTGCTGATTTTCATTCCTATCTGGTGGATGTATGTAAAGAAGGTGATGATTAAAATCTAAACTATAAATCCCCAACCGACTTGCGGCTGGGGATTTATAGTTGATGGGCGTTGCTTAATCAATATCCCACCATAGCGCTTTGTAAGGGCTATTGACCCCGCCAAATTCTTTAGCTACGGCGGCATCTGTTTGCGCTTTGGACGCATTGGTGAAAGTAGTGGTGTAAGGGAAACGTTTAATGTAACCTCCAACCGGAATACCTCCCTGGCTATTGTTAACCGTCACAGGATATAATTTTGGATAACCTGTTCTCCTGTATTCTGCCCATGCTTCACATCCTTCAGGATACATGGCAATCCACTTTTGTGTAATAATACGTTCCAATCTTTTATCGAATGTATCCCCTTCGTTCCATTTAATTGTAATTGTAGATAATGGAGCTGCATCATTTGCATGATTTTTAACATCAACATAAGCTGCCGGCGTTGAGGTAGCGTCTGCAAGATATGCGTCTGCGCCACTGGCACCAACGGCAGTAAACGAAGCCTTTACCCCAGCCTCGTAAAAACTTTGGGCAGTACCGCCCATGTTCCATCCTCTTAAGGCTCCTTCAGCCTTTAAAAAATAACTTTCTGCGGCGTCCATCACTTTGATTGGCGTATTATTCGCGATCACAATTTTAGAGAAGTTAAGATAGGTTTCCTTTACATCGATTTTAATACCAGTCCTGATGCCAATAATTTGTCCCGAAATAGCGGCGTCAGTTGCAGGCCTGCCATAAAATGGTAAGCGCGGATCTTTGTAACCACTAAGTATACTGCTTGTTGGCGCACCGAGACGTACATCGTCCCATGAGTCTGAGATAGTAGATAAAGGATGTGCATTGGCAGGAATCATGCTGAAATTGCCGTCAGCAGTGCCAAGCAGGCCAAATTTATTACTAACCGCGCTCTCGGCCATTGTTTTAGCTTTTGCCGGGTCAATTCTTGAAATCCGGATAGCCAGGCGAAGTTTCAAGGTGTTGGCCGCCCTGATCCATTTGGTGTAATCGCCACCAAGTGTGCTTTTGTCCACTTTTTTGAAACGCAAAAGGTCTGCTTCAGGAGTGGCATCCTCAAATTTTGATAAAGCTGCTATAGCAAGGTCAAGGTCGGCAAAAAATGCATTGTATGCTTCCTGAACAGTATCAAAAGAAACGTCTGAAGAACTACCAAATTTGCTGTATGGTATAGGTCCAAACTGATCAGCTGCGCGGCTTGATCCCCATACTTTGCAGATAAGGGCAATTCCATAAAGATCAGGGTATTTGGTGTCAAATTTAAGCAGTTTCCATTGTAACCACGTGTTTAGAATATTGGTTTGCGGAGTATCCCAGATATAGTTAACCCATCCGTCTACAAAAGAGTAGGTCAGGTTATTCACATTGCCCAAATAAGGTGTCGGCGTTGCAAGGTAGCCACCATACATATCTGCCCCAAGATTCTGCTGCAGCTGGTATACCCAGTCGGTAGGGGAGATAATATTGGTCATCATTCCAGGAAGCATCACACTGGCCTCATTGCCATCAATAGCGAGCATGTCTTGCGGTATATCCGCAAGATCCCTGTTCAGGCCCTCCATGTCTTTTCTGCAGGAAGTGGTAAAACCTAAAACTATCATTATAGTGAGCGCGATGCTGATGCCCGCTTTATTGCTGAATTTTTTCATCTTCGTTTGAATTAGGATAAACATTAAAATGACGACCTTACACTAAACCCATAGGAGCGCGTTGCCGGAAGTCCGAATGCGTCAATACCCTGTGTATTACTTGCTGCGGAAATTGATGCTTCAGGGTCAAATGGTGCATCTTTATGGAAGAAAAACAGGTTCCTGCCGGTAAGTGAAATATTCAGGTTTTTAAACACATTGCCTATCACAGGAAAGGTATAGCCCAGTGCAAGTTCCCTTAAACGGATATTGGTTGCGCTATATGTATATTCCGGTACGGCGGCATAATTACCACCCCCGGATATCCTTGCATAATAGGTCTGCGCATCAACCATCTTGCCGTTTACCATCACGCCACCTGCGTCGCGTGCATCGGCAGAGCGTTGCGATGCACCTTTAAAGTCAAGCCATGCCTGGGTTTGAGAATATACCTTGCCACCAAATCTGCTGTCAATCAGGAATGAAAGTGTGTATTGTTTATACTTGAAATTGTTGTTAAAGCCGGCCAGGAATTTAGGGTTAGGATTACCAACATATGTTGCATCCTGTTCTGAGAGTATAGGGATTCCATCAGCATCGGTTTGAATTGAACCATCGGCATTCGTTAATATAGTTCTGCCATAATAATCTCCAAAGGAACCATACTTGCCATCAATCGGGCGCGTCAGGAAAGAAGCCACCAACCTTGATCCGTCTGAAGAAGATATAACATAACGATCTGCTGTATACAGCGGGCTTAAAGCACGTACCTGGTTCTGGTTATGCGAGAAATTTAATCCAGGCTGCCATTTTAGGTCGCCGAAGTCCATATTGTAGTTAATGACACCTTCAAAACCACGGTTACGAATTTCGCCGCCGTTTAAGATGAAATTATCCGCGCCAGCGCCAGCAGGAGCTTTGATGGTAATTACCTGGTTCTTCGTATCAGCATTATAAACGGTAAGGTCGATGCTTAGTTTGTCTTTAAACATCCTTATCTGCGCACCCAACTCGACTGATTTAGTGCGTTCCGGTTTAAGTATTGGCCTGAAATCGCCGCTGAAGTATGGCAGATTAGTTACAGGTTTTGTTGAGCCCGTACCACTTTCAACAATTTTAGGCGGGGTGCTGTTATTTGCCCCTCTTTGAAGCGGTGTGCCTACTTCAGCATAAGATCCTCTTAATTTTGCGAAAGAAAACAGATCCGAAGTACCTGTGGTATTAGTTAATATGTAGGATACGCCTACAGAAGGATAATTATATGCTTCTTCAGTTGTATAAGTCCATTCACGGCGAGCGGTCGCGTCAAGGAACAGGGTTTCTTTATAACCAAGAGATGCGGTTCCGAAAATAGCCTGGTTAATCCCTTTATAAGTATGCTGGTAAAAGATAAATGGAGCTGCGCCGGTTGCTACATTGAAGTTGTTAATGGAAAACACATTAGGAAATAACAAACCTGAAGTAGGACTACTGGCTGTGCTGATTTCATTAAAATAATTCCTATTGTCGCTTGCTCCAAGCGTAGCGGTGAGCGAAAAATCTTTACTCAGCTGCTTATTGGCATTTAACAGAACGTCTGAATATAAATTCGTTTCATAGTTAGTTCTGATACTGTAGGTTCCGGATAATGCACCTCCCGAACCAGCATCTACCGCATCAGTTCCCGCATAATTTTTGCTTTCAAATTTCCTGTCGTTAATATCCAGGGTCGTCCTTACCAAGACGTTCAGCCAACTATTGATGTCTACTTTTGCTTTGAAAGATGAAATGGTACGGCCATTAAAATTTTCATTCAGGTTCCGGTTGGCGATCCAGTACGGGTTCTGATTGGTACTTGCTTCATTTCTAATGTAAGGCCAGTTCTGGTCATTTAAACCACGTGTAGGGTTCCATACTTCAAAGTGATCTTTGTCGTAGTTTCCAAAATTGTCATCTGTCGGGAACAGGTACAAACTGAAAATAGGACTGTAGTAAAACCCTGCCTTGGGCGGATTGTCCATTTTCTGATTGATGTAATTGATGGAACCATCGAGTGTAAGCCTGTCTTTAAAGAACTTACCGCTGCCCCTCAAGGTAAAGTTGTGTTTAAGCAATGAGTTGTTGGGTACAATTCCTGTTGCTTTGGTATTGGCGTAGGAGAGGTAAAATTGTGCCTGCTGATTGCCACCAGTAAACGAAACTGAATTGATAAAACTTTTGCCTGTTTCAAAGAAATCTTTAATAAAATCGTTGGTACCCGTACTGCTCTTTGCACCCCACATATCGTTGGCAGTAGTGGCCGTACGACCATATCTGGTTTGGGTTTCGGGAAGGTCGAATGGTTTCTCCAGCATTGTTGAAGAACTGAAATCCACCTTTGCCTCTCCAATCCGGCCTTTCTTTGTGGTAATGAGCACCGCGCCGTTTGCTGCGCTGCTACCGTATAATGCTGCAGCAGCTGCGCCTTTCAAAAGCTGTACGCTTTCAATATCCTCAGGGTTAAGGTTAGAAAGTGCATCTCCATTGTCTGTGTCAGAAAAATTAGAGGTTACTGCGCCTGCCGCCTGACCAATTGGTATACCATCGATCACGTAAATTGGGGCGCTGCTCACAGAAATGGATTTCTGCCCCCGGATGATGATTTTGGATGAGCTACCCGGGCCGCTTGTTCCTTTGGTAATCACCACACCCGCAGATTTACCTGCCAGCGAATTGATAAAATTGTTGTCTTTTACCCTGTTTAGTTCCTCGGAACTGACATTTTGAGTAGCATAGGTAAGACTGGTGGTTTTCCGCTCAATTCCAAGAGCGGTAACCGTCACGGTTTCCAGCAGTTTTTCATCGCTTTGCAAGGAAATATCAATGTTTGCCTTGCCATTAACACTCACCGTCTGGCTTTTGTAGGAGAGGTAAGAAAACACAAGAGAAGAATTTGCCGGTGCGAGGATAGAAAATTTACCGGCGGCGTTTGTTGTGGCGGCCCTGGTGGTACCTGCTACTTTTACGCTAACTCCTGGTAACGGCTGACTTTGCTCGTCAGATACTGTACCATTTACCATCACATCCTGTGCAGAAGCATGTAAAATGCAGCATAGGAGTAATGAAAAAAACATGTAAAGTCTTTTCATAAAATTCGGATTAGATTTTGGTTATAAGGATGTTGTTATCCGAACTTACAATGAAAAATTAGTTTTTTCTGCTGTTTTTACTCCTTGTAGTGGTAATGTAGTGTAGAATTTCTATGATTATTAAAAATTTTTGAAAAATGAATGGTGGTGAGGTAATAAAATTTGCGAATTGGAGTTGGAATACAATTAAATGTGGGTAATAACTTAGTTTGTATAGAGCACTTAAATCCAAAGTTTGGACTTAAGTGCTAATAATTAATCATTTATCTACTCATTTTAGTTAACAATGTAGTTGTGTTTACTTTGTTCGCCTAATACTGCTTTTAGATAATAGTTTTGCGCTTTTGGCAAGGCCTATGAATTCGGTACGGTAGCCCTCTTCATCTTTTCCCTTCGCATTCTTTGCAATCTCAATAAGATTATCAAAACCAGACTGCTGTTTATATTCTGAATCGCGAAGCAGCATACCCAGTTCTGCTACGGCACTTGCAAACCTGAAATCGTCACTCGTTTTATTAAATGGCAACGCCGCCTGATTGACCGTCGCCACTTTGAGTTTACTTTTCATAGCCTCAGCATCTTTGAACCTGAATTTGACTGTTGCCAGTTCGGATGAATTTGCTCCCGCCGTAGCTTTCACTATACCGCCCTTCACCTGCTGATATTTAAGCGGATCTACGCTGCCCACGAAGTTATCTTTCAGGCCTGCAGGAATAATTTCATAAAACGCTGTCACCGTATGGCCGACACCCATATCCCCACCAATTTTATTGTCATTGTTAAAGTCTTCCGTAGCCAATAAACGGTTTTCGTATCCTAGTAAGCGATACGCTTGAACCTTTGCCGGATTAAACTCTACCTGTATTTTTACATCTTTTGCTACCGTAAAAAGAGTAGCGCCAAATTCGGTTACCATCGATTTTCTTGCTTCTGCAATATTATCTATGTAGGCATAGTTACCATGGCCTTTATCAGCCAGGGTCTCCATTTTACTATCTTTAAGGTTACCCATACCAAAACCCAATACAGAAAGATGAATGCCGCTTTTACTCTTCCTTACAATTAGTTTTTCCATATCCCCGTCACTGGATTCGCCAACATTAAAATCCCCGTCCGTAGCCATTATGATCCTATTGTTCCCTCCTTTGATGAAATTCCGTTGTGCAATCTGGTAGGCCATTGAAATACCCGCCGCACCGGCGGTTGAGCCTGAGGCACCAAGTGCATCAATCACATCTTTGATTTTCATACTCTGGTTGGCCGGCGTGCTTGGCAACGGCATGCCCGCCTCACCCGCATAGGTTACAATGGCTACACGATCAATGCTGCGCAACTGATCCACCAGTAGTTTCATCGAAGCTTTTACCAGTGGCAATTTATTCGCATCTTCCATAGACCCGGATACATCTATTAAAAAGACAAAGTTGGACGGAGGAAGTTGTGCCGTTTTTACCTTTTTGGCCTTGATGCCTATTCTCAGCAACTGGTGCCGGGTATTCCATGGTGCTGTAGAAAGCTCGGTATGTATGGCCACCGGATCGGAATTGGCAGGTGCCGTCATGTCGTAAGCAAAGTAATTGATCATTTCTTCTATTCGCACCGCATCCTGAGGTGGCAGTGTTCCGCTGTTGATGAAGCGGCGCACGTTGCTGTAAGAGGCAGCATCCACGTCAGCGGCAAATGTAGACAACGGATGTTTTTCTGGTTTAAGAAATCCATTTTCGTCAACTCCCTTATAGCTTTCGGTCGGTTGAGGGTATGCGCCGCGGATGTGGATACCCGGTACAATACTCTTTAAAGCCATACTTTCATAGGCAGTGCCGGCTACCGCAGCTCTGGGGGGTGCATACTGTCTTGTAGTTTTGTCGCTGCTGACTACCGCGGTTTCTCGTAGCGGTTCACCGAGGGCTTTCATTTGAACATTAACAATTCCGGAATTACCAATTCTTATATGGTGGTTCTGAAATCCAGCGGCTACAAACAACAGGCTGGTTTTTTCCTGCGGCACGTTGATGACATAAAATCCCTTGTTATTTGTTTTTGAGCTGATTGATGTTCCTGGAACCAATACAGCTACACCTGCCAGGGGTTGATTATCATCCTGATTGTAAACCGTTCCCCTGATGCTGCGGGTGGTGTTGCTTCCAAATCCTGTCAGGGCAAGGAAGAGCATCATTACATAAATATTCCTTTTCATATCGTTAAGTTTCCTGGGGGATGCAGGCTACAGAATTATTCCATAAACAGTTTAAGAAAATATTTTTACCTTGCCGGTCAATGAATTGGTTCAGCAACTCCAAAAAATCAGATCCTGCAAGTGATGAACTGCTGTTAAAGCAGTATCTGAAAACTGGCGACCTTGCGGTGCTGGGCAAGTTGTTCCAGCAACATGCTTCAATGGTATATTATGTATGCAACCGGTATTTGCAGGATAGTGAAAAAAGTAAGGATGCTGTCATGCAAATTTTTGAAGAACTGATTGTAAAGGTTGGTAAACAAGAAATCAGACAGTTTGCAAGCTGGCTGTATGTATTGAGCCGCAACTATTGTTTGATGCAGTTACGCTCCGGGAAAAAAATGCAGCATGTTCCTTTTGAAGAATTTGTGGAATTTCCTGATATGGAGCATCAGGTAGATCATGAAGGAAAAGAAAAGCAACTGACTACCCTTGAAAAGTGTCTTGAAAAGTTACCTGATGGCCAGAAACAAAGCATCAGGCTGTTTTTTCTGGATGAAAAATGTTATAAGGATATTGTGGAATGTACAGGATTTAGTCTGAATGACGTTAAAAGTTATATCCAGAACGGGAAAAGGAATTTGAAAATTTGTATGGATAAAAATCGTGAAAAATAATCAACCAGACATATCACTGATCAGGAAGTACGTTAACGGCGAGCTGGATGCCACCGCGATGTATAAACTTGAAAGACAGGCGGAAAATGATCCCCTGTTAATGGATGTGATACGTGGTATGGAAAATGGTGAACAGGCGGAAGATGAGGGGCGGCTAGTTGAGATAGACCAGCTGATCAACAGGCGCATTGAGCAACGTAAAGTGCAAAAACTAACGCCATGGAAGCTTTGGGCGGCGGCGGCTTCACTCATTCTTATTTCTGCGGTTACTGGTATTCTGGTATACAACAAGCCATCGGGAAATATGCACACCGCCGACCTGGCGAAAACGCAAAACAACATACCGGCACCTGTTGTTGGTGAGCAAAACGCGAAAATTGAAAGCGGAATTCAGTATGAGTCGGCACCGCTTGATAGGATAGACACCACAACCGTGGTGAAGGCAAAGGTGCCAGTTAGCGTCAAGGCACCAGTTGGCGCCAGGATCCCATCGACAAAAACACCTCCGTTCGGACTGAATGACTCAAGCAGTATCGCGGCACTCAGTTCTGCTCATCAGAATAAAGCGACAGCAATAGAGTACGATCCACTGAAAGAAGCGCCGGTAAGTGTGGGATACGGTGCGGTGCGCAATAGTCCAGTTATTACCGCCAGAATGATGAAAAAGAGTGAAGATACCATAAACCGCGCCCTGGCCGGTAGGGTTGCTGGTATCAATACAGAATTGAACGAAGTGACGGTGGTTTCGGCATCTCCCGCTAAAAGTGGCAAAGGCGAACCGGTCGTTGGCTGGGATAAGTATAAGCTTTACCTGGAGCAAAACGCAGTTACCAACAGTGCAAGGGCTGGCACGGTAATATTGGCCTTTAAGGTTGATGGCAATGGCAAGCCAATCCAGATCCGTATTGTAAAAGGGATAAATGATGCCGCTAATCAGAAGGCTGAAGAATTGTTGGTTGGTGGTTCAAAATGGACCTCGACCGAAAAAGAAATAACCTTGAAAATAAAATTTCGCTCATCATTTGTTCTGCCATAAGCAGGCCTGAAAAGCCCTTGTATTGAATATAATCTAGTAATAATGTAGATTATTTTATATTTTGATATATTTGATTTAATGAGAAGCGTAAATCAATTTTTTGCATTTTTATTTTTGTCCTCAACTTCGTTGCTCTCCTGCAACCAAAAGAAACCGGCGCAAGCTGTAGCAAGCAAACCGGCACCAAAATACCGCAAAGCTGCTTTGTGCTGCGAATCCAATATCCCCAGCCGTTTTCAACTGGCGAGTGTGAACGCTGATATTGATCCGGTGGCTGACATTAGCCACAAAAATATGGTTTGGGTGAAAGGAGGTGAATACATGATGGGGGGCGATAACAAACAGGCATCGCCTGATGAATTTCCAAAACACAAGGTAATCCTTGACGGCTTCTGGATAGATATTACTGAAGTAACCAATGCTCAGTTCCGAGCCTTTGTGAAAGCTACCGGATATATAACAACCGCTGAGAAAAAGCCAGATTGGGAGGAACTGAAAAAACAGGTCCCCCCTGGTACTCCTAAGCCGGATGCAAGTGTTATGGTTGCCGCATCCCTCGTTTTTAAACCCACTAAATCCGAAGTACCTCTTAGTGATTACAGTCAATGGTGGACCTGGGAGAAAGGGGCCAACTGGAAACATCCGCACGGACCAAAAAGCAATATCAATGGCAAAGACAATTATCCTGTAGTTCATATTTCATATTTCGATGCTCAGGCCTATTGCAAATGGGCCGGCAAAAGATTACCCACAGAAGCAGAGTGGGAGTGGGCAGCCAGGGGCGGACTCAAAAATAATATTTATCCATGGGGCAATGAAAGCGTTACCACCGGCAAAACCAAAGCGAATATATGGGAAGGTGATTTCCCTTACAGGAACACGGAAAAAGACCATTTTTATTTTGCTGCGCCTGTAAAGTCGTTTCAGCCTAACCCTTATGGTTTGTATGATATGGCAGGCAACGTATGGGAATGGTGTGCTGATTATTACAACAACGATTATTATAGAACTGTGAATACCAGAGCGGGGGTCAGGAATCCAAAGGGATCAGCAGTAGCATACGATCCCGATGAGCCTTATGCAAAAAAACGCGTAATCCGCGGAGGATCTTTCCTCTGCAATGATAGCTACTGTTCCGGATTTCGCGTAGCAAGAAGAATGAAAAGTACAGAAGATAGCGGCATGGAGCACCTTGGCTTTCGTTGTGTACAGGATAAATAAAAGGTTCAGAAGAGAAAAATTAATTTCCATTTCAGGCTGTTTGGAGAAATCCGGAATATTTGATTAACTTTTGAAAAAATATTTACCAGCTATAAAACATGGAAGAACAAAGGAATCAAAGACGCAGGGACTTTTTGAAAACCGCGTCAATTGGCAGTCTCCTATTAATGGGTGCACCGCAGATATTATCTGCAGCTACCGGGCAGGCGTTAACTTCAGCAGCTGTATCCGCATCTGCTAAAATTACTTTATCACAGGATGATATCATCTTGTTCCAGGGCGATTCAATCACTGACTCAGGCAGGAAAAGGGACAACTCCGAACCTAACAACAGTGCCGCACTTGGTAGTGGATATGCGTTTCTGGCAGCATCGGCTCTACTGAAAAAACACGCAGATAAAAATCTGAAAATCTATAATAAAGGTATCAGTGGAAATAAGGTATATCAGCTTGCCGAGCGTTGGGATGCCGATTGTCTGGAAATTAAACCTACAGTATTGAGTATTTTGATTGGTGTGAATGACTACTGGCATAAACATAATGGCAAATATGATGGTACCTCAAAAAAATATACCGACGATCTGACTGCCCTGCTTGACAGAACGCGTCAAAAATTACCTGATGTGAAGTTGATTATAGCAGAGCCCTTCGCTGTCAAAGGTGTTAAAGCCGTTGATGATACCTGGTATCCTGAGTTTGATGAATATAGGGTTGCAGCTGCCAGTATAGCCAAACAGTTTTCTGCAGTATATGTTCCTTATCAAAAGGTGTTTGATGACGCACAAAAAATCGCCCCTGGCAAATACTGGACCGGTGACGGGGTGCATCCTAGTGCCGCAGGTGCCGAATTAATGGCGGAAGCATGGCTGACTGCAGTTAAATAGTCAAATTTATATTGATACACTTTCTTCCAGAATTCCCTCTCTGAAAGAAAGTGTATTCCCGTTTTTAGTGACCACAGTAAATGCCGCCGCGCCATTTACGTCAAAAACTTCATATCCGTTCCAGGTAGACAGGTCGCCGAAATCTTCTACCTGATAAATCCTTGATGACTGTTGATTTTCCAGTGTAATAACTTCAATATAGTTTAACCCGATATCGGCAGTAATTGGGCCTGCTTCCGTATTTACCATACAATTGCGGATCAGCAAATGAAAAATTCCTTTTTCATTCAGCGGTATAGAATAATAGGTGCTTATTTGCTGATCTATATAGGTGCCGTTGCTGATTTCAATTAAAGATCTCATCAGGATATCAAAGTTCAGTTTGCGTACATATTGTTTTTCTGTATCGTTTTCATGTCCCCCCGCTTCTACAAGGATCACTGAGGTGCCCAATCGCTGGAAATTGTCTCCAAAAGCCCGCGATTCAAATTCTTCGCTCCATCTGCCGGTATGACCAGGAATTTCCTTTTCCAGCATCTCATACAGCCCACTGATTAGTAATATCGCTTTTTCCCTTGATGGCGTGACTGCAGCATGTTGGTCCGCAGGCGGTGCAAGCAGCGATATGCTGGCTGGCATCCCAGTTCCTGTGACCGACCATAAGGTATCCTGATCATGCATATTGAAGCCAAAATCTGGCTGCAGTTCCTGCTGGAGCCGGATGAGTATCTTTGCTTCAGGACTTTGACGGGCCCAAAAATCGCGATTAATGTCTATACCTTGTGCATTACGTCGTTGAAATACTTCTGCGCCGTCTGGATTAAGCATCGGCACAAAGTGAAGTGTGCAGCTGTTCAAAATCTGTGATCTGATTTCTGCAGCGTATTCCTGGTTGCTGAAGAAATTGAAGAGATCCATAAAAGCCAGTGTCCCGGTTGGTTCATCGCCATGCATCTGGCTCCACAACAGGATTACAATAGGGCCATTGCCAATGCTTAGCTGCCAAATCTCCCTGTTTTGCACAGAAAGACCCACGGTTTGCACATTGAAAATATCAGCCGAACGCATTTCCGCAACTTTTTGCTGAAGATCTAAGTGTTTGATAAACCTATTGTTGAAATGATGGTCTTTATAGAATGAATGGTCAGTTTTA
>Ga0308164_10002931_pt1 | contig 16157 bp, 17 predicted proteins | sample PhyTR2_FD_201031 | JGI IMG/M metagenome (GOLD analysis project Ga0308164, IMG submission 201031) | Phyllosphere microbial communities from UC Gill Tract Community Farm, Albany, California, United States - DLSLT.R2 | ecosystem: Host-associated > Plants > Phyllosphere > Unclassified | place: USA... | reverse complement strand
CCTCTCCCGGAGGGAGAGGGAGCCGATATCGGTTGGTTTCAGGACTGGCATTCAACTCGGTATTCCGTGTCGACATCTCAGGGCTAAACAACGCGGTCAGTCCCCTCTCCCTCCGGGAGAGGGCCAGGGTGAGGGGCTTTTGACTTTTGTCTTTTCGCTTGTAGCGCGCCCCGACAACCCCTTATAACGACTGCTTTCATTTCAAGAACAAGAGACGTCAACCATGAGCAACGCCTGGAACGAAGGCTATTTCACCGACGAAGGCTACACCTACAGCTACAGCCGGGAGATCAACCCGGTGTTCCAGCGCTACTGCCTGTTGTTGCGCGGCTTTGCCAGTCTGGACACTACCGACGGCTATCACTGCGAACTCGGCTTCGGTCAGGGCGTGTCGATCAATATCCACGCCACCGCCAATCCGGGGACGTTCGTCGGTACGGATTTTCATCCGGGTCAGGCGGCTTATGCCGTTGAGCTGGCAGCGGCAGCCAACAATGGCGCCCGTCTCTACGACGACAGTTTCGAACAGTTGCTGGCGCGCTCTGACCTGCCGCAGTTCGACAGCATCAGCCTGCACGGTATCTGGACCTGGGTCAGCCGTGACAATCAGAAGCTGATCGTCGAGTTGACCCGTCGTCACCTCAAACCCGGCGGCCATCTGTACGTCAGCTACAACAGTTTTCCGGGCTGGTCGCCGTCGGCACCGTTGCGCCAGTTGTTCAGTCTGCACGACCGGTTTGCCAATACCACGACGCGCCCGGATCAGCGCATCGACGCCGCGTTGCAGTTTTCCGAAGCGTTGCTGGCGGCCAATCCAAAATACGCTGCGGCCGCGCCGAGTCTGGGTGCGCGACTGCAGAGCATCAAGGGCCAGGATCGTCAGTACGTCGCCCATGAATATTTCAATCGCGACTGGAACTGCATGTATTTCGCCGACATGGTCGATGCCCTCGCACCTGCCAAGCTCGACTACGCGACGACAGCAGTGCCACTGGATTCGGTCGACCCGTTGAACCTGAGCGCGGAGGCGATGGATTTCCTTGAAACCATAGAGCACCCGGTCATGCGCGAGCAGGCGCGCGACTATTTCGTCAATCAGCATTTCCGCCGCGATCTGTACGTGCGCGGCGCCAACCGTCTGTCCGCGCCCGAGCGCCGCGCGCAGATGCTGCATACGCGCTTCGTGCTGCTGCAACCGGCAACGAGCGTACCCACCGCCGTCACCGGTCCGGCTGGCGAAGCCTCCTTGCAAGTCGAGATCTACGGCCCGGTGCTGGACGCACTGGCGGACCAGGCGTACGCCGCAAAATCAATGCGCCAGTTGCTCGCGGCGGCAGCACCGCTGACCTTCGACGATCTCGAACAAGCGCTTGCCGTGCTGATCGGCATGGGTGTCGTGGCGCCGTGCCAGAGCGAAGCGGCCGAGTCGCAAGTGCAAGACCGCTGCGCGGCACTCAATCTGCAATTGTGCAAACGCTCGCTGTTCACCGCCAGAGTTCAGGTACTGTCCAGCCCGGTCACCGGCGGTGGCGTGACGGTCAGCCGCTTCCAGCAACTGTTCCTGATTTCCATCAAACAAGGCAGAAAGCACCCGGCCGAATGGGCGCAACTGGCGTGGAGTGTGCTCAGCGAACAAAGCGAAGTACTGGTCAAGGGCGACCAGCCGTTGCTTACCGCAGAAGAAAACCTGGCTGAATTGACCGAACAGGCGCAGGCGTTTGCCGAGCAATCGCTGGTGGTTCTCAAGGCGTTGAAAATCGCTTGATGGACAGAACGCGCGGAAGCAGTAGCAGGTTAAACCTGCCGCTGCCAACGCGCGGTTTTATTGGCTGCGCTGCTTAATCGAAAGCGCCATTGACGATTTCGTAAATCAAACCGGTCGCTAGCGCGACAAGAATCAGATCCGTCCCCACCTGCTGCCATTCGTAGCCGTCGTAATGCGGCAAGTGCCCCAGCAGGCGATTGTCCAGTCTCTTCGCAATACCCGGTGGAAGCGGCTTGCCCCGCGCCAGATTTTTCTGAATGCCCGGCGGCAGCGCCGGCCCGGGACTCCAGTAATCGCGATAACCGCCCACGATCCCGAGAATGTTGCCGCGATCAATACTCGGATTGCCCCCGTAGCCTTGATTGCCTTGCCCTCCCTGCTTGCCTTGCCCGCCCTGATTGCCCTGGCCTTTCTGTTTACCGTGATCCTGCATGTTCTGCGGATTGCCTTTGCCGTTGCCCTGGCCTTTGCCGTTTCCGGGGTCGGCTGAAGCCACCGCAGAAGCGAAAACCAGTGCAAGGGAAGACGCCGTGGCAATCCATTTACGAGAGCTGATCATGGGTACTCCTTCATGGCGGGATGCATCAATGTCATCTGAGCAATGAGCTTCAGCTTAGTTTATTTCGCCGCGCTGACCATCGGTAAACCAGGCGGCTACGCTACAGACTGTGCGAGGCTTCACTGTTCCTTCAACAAATTGGCATTGCCTTGGCCCGGCGCTTGGGTCAGGATTCGCGCCTTTTCGACCGCCAACCGCGCATCTATCCAACGCGATGCCCAGTCGACACCCAACTTGACCGCCGAGTAAGCCCCATGAATCGCCAAAAGAAACTCAAGCAACTGTTCAAGGAAAAGGCCAGGAAGGCCAGTGCCAAACTGGCGCCGAAAAAACCCAAGTACATCAGCAAGGCTGATCGCTTGAAACTGGCCGCTGAAGGCGCTGAGCCGGTGGAAAGCGGCGAGAGCGTTGCCTGACGCTCAGGACGCTTTACTCGCAAGCCACGCCCCCCAGAACAGGCTGCTGAAAAACCGCGTCGCCGTGCCAAACCCGGCCTCGCTCAGCAACGCCTGGACGGCGGCTTCGGAATGCGGCGGATCAGCGCCTTGGAGAATCTTGCCCAGTTTGGCCTGCACCTCGTCAGCACTGGCGCCCTGCTGCCGCCAGCGTTGCGCCCAGGCCTGGAGCAATAACGGCTGGCTGGCGTAAGCGTAGTGATTGCCGGCGACGATCAGCGGCGCGCCTGGTTTCAGCCGGGTCTGGATCGCGCGCAGAATGTCGCGCTTGGGTTGATCACCGTTGAGATGATGAAGCACGCCGATCAAGGTTGCCGCGTCGAATGAGGCATTGGCAGGCAGATCTTCAACATGGCCCACGTGTATTTGCGTCCTGTCCAGCAAATCATGGGCCTGCAACTGTTGCATGGCGGTATCGAGCATCGGCTCGGACGGATCAACCGCGATAAAACGCCACTGCGGCTCCAGCGCCGCCATCGCAATGATCTCCTGCGCCGTCCCGCCAGCGCCCACCACCAGCACAGTCGCCGCACGGTCCGTGCCAAGGCTGGCCGCGAGCATGCAGGCCGAGAGATCATGGCAGGCATCGTACCCGGCCAGGGCAATGCGCGATTGCCGCGCGTATTCATTGGCACGAGAGGTGTCGAATTTTCCGGCGGGGCTGGTCGAGGGTTGGCTCATGGCATTGCTCCTTGGTTTGGAGCAACGGTACGCCGGCGTTTCGGATAAGAAAAATTCATTGTGTTCATGCCCTGCATTCCTCTCGGGAATGCAGGGGTTTGGCTTTTTCGCTTTCAACCCGCTCGATCAAGCGTCCGAATGCGTGTGGTAGATCTTGCTGACAATCATCCACTGCCCTTCCACTTTCAGCAGATTGAAAAAATCGGTGAAACGGAAACCCGAGACGTTGTCGGTATCGACCCGCGCGCTGGCGGCAGTACCGACGATATCGATCCGCACAATCGCTGCCTGAGCTTCGGGCGATGGGCGAAAGGACGTGTCGATCACGTCGTAGAGATTCTGGATCGCGCCGCCGACCAGGCGCTCGCCGTCGACGCCAAACATCGTTGCTTGCGGATTGAATGCCGGTTTCATCAGCGCGCTGTCAGCCTTCGCGCCGCCTTCGTTGTACTGGTTGAGGACGGCGACGATCGCGTTGTATTCCTGCACGTAAGTTGGAGTCGTCATGGCGGGGTTCCTGTTTTGAGTGAAAAGCTGCCGTAAGCCAACGTTGGCGCGGCAACGGGTGATGGTCAGGCGCTGGCGGTGGGCCAGTCGATGTAACCTTTGGCGCCGCCGCCGTAATAGCTCTCACGGGGCGCGATGGTCAGTTGGGTACCGCGACGCAGGCGCTCGACCAGGTCGGGGTTGGCGATGAACAAGCGTCCGAACGCCACCGCATCGATGCGGCCTTGCGCGCGTCGTTCGAGAGCCATTGGCAGGTCGTAGTTGTTGTTGCCAATGAACGGGCCGGTGAACTGCGCACTCAGCGCATCCAGATCAACGCCTTCCGGCACGCTGCGCGACGTGGCTGTCGCCCCTTCGACGAAATGCAGGTAGGCCAGATTCAATGGATTGAGCTGCTGGATGAGATAGCCGTAAGTCGCCATGACATGGCTGTCGGGCGGCGTGTTGCCGGCATCAGGGGTAACCGGCGACAGACGAATACCGACGCGCTCGCTGCCCCACACGCCAATCACCGCGCGGGTGACTTCCAGGGTCAGGCGCGTACGGTTTTCGATGCTGCCGCCGTACTGATCGCTGCGCTGATTGGTCGAATCTCGCAGAAACTGGTCGAGCAGATAGCTGTTGGCCGAGTGCACTTCCACGCCATCGAAACCGGCCTGTTTGGCGTTCTGCGCGGCACGTTGGTATTGCTCGATGATCCCGGCAATCTCCGCTGTTTCAAGTGCGCGCGGCATCGACACGTCAACGAAGCCTTTTTCGGTGTAGGTGCTGCCCTCAGCCTTGATCGCCGAAGGTGCCACAGGTGCCTGGCCGTCCGGCTGCAACTCGACACTGGAAAACCGCCCGACGTGCCACAACTGGCAGACGATTTTGCCGCCGGCGGCGTGCACCGCATCGGTGACCTTTCTCCAGCCAGCCACCTGCTCCTGGGTCCAGATACCTGGTGTCATTGCATAACCGCGGCCCTGCGCAGAGATATTCGTCGCCTCGGCAATGATCAGTCCGGCCGTGGCGCGCTGGGCGTAATAGGTCGCATGCAGGTCGTTGGGCACGCCGTCGTTGGCCATTCGGCTGCGCGTCAGTGGGGCCATGACGATGCGATTGGCCAAGTGCAGCGCGCCCAGGGTTACGGGTGAAAAAAGGTCGGTGTCAGCGGCGTGATCAATCATTTAGCCTCCAAAACATTAGACTGGTCGTCTAGTAACCAGCGTTAAAAAAACGCCCCTGAGCCAGCGGGCGGTTGCTTGTTTCAAGTGTCCGATGAGTGGACTTTCAATGGCAGGGCAGCGGCGATTCGTGTTTGACACTTGCCTCGACGGCACCCGGTTGCAGCGCGGTTTTTTCCCACTTGGCAATCACCAGCGGCGCGATGGCATTGCCCAGTACGTTCAGCGTCGTGGTACCGCTGTCGATGATCCGGAAAACTCCCGCGATCAGCGCCACGCCTTCCAGCGGCAGGCCGGCCGACGCCAGCGTCGCGGAAAGAATGATGATGGCGAACCCCGGTACGCCCGCCGCGCCCTTGGACGTCAGCACCATCGTCACCACCAGCAATATCTGCTGCGACAGCGACAGGTCGATGGCATACAACTGCGCGACAAAAATCGTCGCGACGCCGAGAAAAATCGATGCACCATCAAGGTTGAACGCATAACCCACCGGCACCACGAAACTGACGATCCGCCGCGGTACACCGTACTGCTCAAGTCGGCTCATCAACTGCGGCATGACCGCCGCCGACGCGGCACTGGAAAACGCCAGGATCAGCTCGTTGCGGAAGTAGCCGATCAGCTTGAAAATGTTTTCGCCGATCAGGTAACAGATCCCGCCGAGTATCACCAAGGCAAAGACAATCAGCGCCAGATAGACCACGCCGATCAACTTCAGCAACGGCAATAGTGAGGCAAAACCAAACGTTGCGACGGTCGCGCCGATCATGCCGAACACACCAATGGGCGCGTACGCCATGACAATGGAAACCACCTTGAACATCGCATCGGAAATGCTCTGCACCAAAGCGATGGCGGGTGCACTCTTGTCTTTGGGCAGTGCATTCAACGCCAGGCCGAACAACACCGCGAAGAACAACACCGAGAGCAACTTCGCTTCAGACATGGCCACCAGCACATTGTCCGGGACGATGTTCTGCAGGATCACCAGAGCACCTTTGGACGGCTCCAGTTTGATCGCCGCGGCGTTGTGCGAAATGCCGGAAATATCGGTGCCTGCACCCGGTTCGAACAGGTTGGCAAAACACAATCCGATGACGATCGCCAGCGCGGTTATCGCGAAGAAATAGCCCAGCGATTTGGCGCCCATGCGACCGAACGATTTGTTATCGCCACCGCCGGCAATCCCCAGAATCATGCAACAGAACACAATCGGCACGACCACCATCTTCATCATCTTGATGAAGATGTCGCCGAGCGGTTTGAGGATCTCCGCGCTGACCCACGTTTGATACTGCGGATGGGTATTGAAATACCAACCGACGATCACGCCAAGCAACAGCCCGGCAACGATTTGCCACACCAGGGGAATACGTTTCATGTCTAGCCTTCTTGTTGGAATGAACGCTCTGCGCGAAGGGCAGTTGCTAGAGTCATGAGCATCCAGCTCACTTTGAGAAATGGCACAACGCTGTTGTGCCATGGCGGTCGTTACTTGGCGAAGAGCTGGCTCATGTCCTTGAATGCCTTGAATTCCAGGGCATTGCCGCACGGATCGAAGAGAAACATGGTGGCTTGTTCACCGACCTGACCCTGAAAGCGGATGTACGGTTCGATCACGAACTGCGTGCCGAATGATTTCAAGCGCTCTGCCAATGCTTCCCATTGTTGCCAGCCGAGAATGATGCCGAAGTGCGGCACCGGTACGTCATGGCCGTCAACCGGGTTGCTGTGCACGCTCTCCTGAGAGGCGGTTTTCGGATGTTCGTGAATCACCAGTTGATGGCCGTAAAAGTTGAAGTCGACCCATTGAGCGCTCGAGCGTCCTTCTTCAAGGCCAAAGACTTCACCGTAAAAAGTGCGCGCCGCAGCCAGGTCATAAACAGGGATAGCGAGGTGAAAAGGCGAGAGATTCATCAGAACTCCAATATCGTTCTTGTTGGTTGGCGAACAGGTCTTACCGACATCGACGTTTGCGGTGCAGCCGATGGCGGGATGAAAAACATCCTAGGACGAAAAACCCAACATAAAAATCAATATATATTTCTCAGAATCACAATTAATATTTGTGAATGATCAAAGAACTGAAAACCCTCATCGCCGTTGCCCGTGAAGGCACTTTCGCCGCCGCCGGTCACCGCATCGGCCTGACACAGGCTGCCGTCAGCGCGCAGATGCAGCGTCTTGAAGCCGAACTCGGCTTCGAAATCTTCGACCGAAAAGGACGCACGGCGCACCTGAACAAGATGGGCCAGCAGATCCTGCTGCAAGCGCAGGACTTGCTCAGGCTCTACGACAACCTGGGTTCGACCGCGGTGGGTCTGCCGCCCAGTGTGCTGGTCAACATTGGCGCGATTGCTTCGGTGCAGCGTTCCTATCTACCAGATGCGCTGGCGCGCTTTCACCAACGATGCCCCTACTGCCGAACCCGGGTGATTCCGGGTCTGTCGATGGAGCTGGTCAATCTGGTGGACACCGGCGAGATCGACATGGCCGTGGTCATTCGCCCGCCCTTCTCGCTGCAGAGCGATTTGCGCTGGACCACCCTGGCCCTTGAGCCGTATCGGCTGATCGTGCCCCGCGACGTTGCGGGCGATGACTGGACGCAATTGCTGACCAGCCAGCCGTTCATCCGCTATGACCGCTCCTCTTTTGGCGGCAGACAGGTCGACCGCTTTTTGCGCCAGATGCATTTCAACCTGCGCGAGGTCTGTGAGCTGGACGAACTGGAGGCGATCATCAAACTGGTCGAAAACGGCGTCGGCGTGGCGCTGGTGCCGCAGACCTCGCCCGACTTCGCATGGCCTGCCGGCGTCCGCGCTTTCGACCTGGGGCCGCATACTTTTCACCGCGATATCGGTCTTGTCCACCGAGCGCGCGAGACCTTCACCGAGCCTGTGCGGGTTCTCGCCGAGTTGATCAGCACTCAGCTCAAACCCGATAACGCGCAGGGTTGATCAGCAGGATCATTAACTGCATCAATAACAACCATTAATTCAATGAAGTTCTCTTATAAACACCGCGGCGTAAGATCGGCTCCAGACCCAACCACTACCCAATGGAGCACACCATCATGAAACGCCAAGCCCTTCTCAGCATCGCTTTCTCGCTCTTCGCACTGAACGCTTTCGCCGCTGCCCCTGCGCAGCCGCTGGTTGCCGAAGGGGGTTCCGACCGTTTGCTGGAACAACGCACCGCTGCCGCGACGCAAACCGATCCACTGTTCAGCGATGCCATCGCCGCGACCGAAACCGATCCGCTGTTCAGCGACGCCGTAGCCGAAGGCGGTTCTGACCGTCTGATCGAACGCCGCGCCGTCTGAATGCCGCGTTTCACTGCGGTCACTGAAGAAAAGCCCGACCTCGCCGTCGGGCTTTTTGCGTTCTGGCTTGCGCAATAACGCACGCAACCGCCTGCGCTCAACTAACCTTGAGTGACCTCATGCGGGAGCAAACAAACCATGTCCCTCGCTATCCGATGTCTGCTCGCCCCGACGGCTTCGTTACTGCTCGCGATGAGCGCCCACGCGCAAACCGGGGTCGACCCGCAGCAGCCACCCGCCCTGCTCCCGCTGGCTTCCGAAGCCGCGCCGATGCTGATTGCCTACCCGCCGCTCGCCGAGCCGCTGGCCCGTGGCGTGGTGATCATTCAGTACCGCACCGAACACACGCGGATCATGCCGGTGTTCGGCAAAGCGGCGGTGCCGGTGTCGCCGCGCCTGGGGCATCTGCACGTCACCGTGGATGACTGGCAAGGCACCTGGGCCCACACCAGTGAAGACCCGATCATTCTGGTCGGCCTGACGCCGGGATCGCACAAAGTATTGCTGGAAATCGCCGATCCGACGCACACCGTGCTGACCAGCACGACGGTGAATTTCATCGTTCCCGCCAAACAGCCCTGAGCGACCTCCACGGCCGGCGCGCAAACTTTTTCTCCGCGCTCGGGTTGATCACCTACCCTCATAGACTGTCCGGTCGATGCGAGCCGTCCCGCCATGCGCGACACCTTGAAATGGATGTTGTTGGTCGCCCTCACCCTACTCGGTAGCAGCAGCCTTGCGCTGTGGGCGGAAGATTTGCCGGCGCCGGCGCAGAATGCCGCCGCGCCGTTGCCGGTGATCGCGCAAAGTGATCTGCAAGCTCTGCAGCAACGCCTCGACGGGCTCAAGCAGCAGATCTCTGCGGCGAACAACTACAACCAGCTCGAAGGTCCGCAGGATCGGGTGCAGGCGTTCATTCTCGATATCGATCGATTGTCGGCTGCGCTGTTGCCGCAGCAGGCGCAACTGGCTGTACAGCTGAGCGTGCTGGGCGCCGCGCCGGACACCGAGGTGGCCGCCGAGCAGGCAGACATCATTGCCCAGCGAGCGACGCTGACGACGCAAAAAGCCAGGCTCGACAGCACCCTGAAAAGCCTCGCCGCGCTGAAGCAGAACGCGGCGGACCTGATCACCCAGATTGCCGGCATCCGCCGTTCGCTACTGGAAAGCGAACTGACGCTGGGTACTCACAGCGTGCTGAATCCAGGCTTTTGGTCGCCGCTGCTCGATCCAGGCGCCGACGATCGCCAGCGTTGGCATTTTTTCGTCGATCAGGTACGTGCGTCGTGGGCCAGCGTGTGGGTGCCAGGCGAGCGTTTGCACACCAGCGCGCTGGTGGTGCTGGCCTTGATTATCTGGACATTCGGGCGCCGGCTCGCCGAACGCGGCCTGACCTGGTTGTGCATTCATCGCGTGCCGGAGGGACGGTTGCGGCGCAGCGCACTGGCCTTCGCTTCGGCGCTGGCGACCATCGCCACCACCGCCATCGCCCTGCAAATTCTGTTCTATGCCTGCACTCGGCATCAGCCGTTATCGCCAGTGCTGCAAACCTTCTCCGAAGAGTTTGAAAAGGTTGTGTATGCCTGCGTGCTGATTACCGGTCTGAGCCGCGCGCTACTGTCGACCGAACATCCTTCATGGCGCCTGCCAGCAATTGCCGATCCGGTGGCGCAGGCGCTCAAGCCCTACCCGCGGGTTCTGTCCTGCACATTGCTGGTGCTGGTCACGCTGGTACAGGTCAGCAACGCCACCGGCATGAGCAGCCAGATCGTGATCACCGGCCGCGGGATCATTGCCATGGTGGTGCTGGCGATCGTGCTGACCTTGCTGGTGCGCGTCGGCAAGGTGCGCAAGGCGCTGGTCGCAGCCAATGACGCGGCGGCGGCCAACAGCACGTTCGCCGGGATCATCTACACGGTCGCCAGCGTTTCGACGGTGGTCTCGGCGCTGGCCTTGCTCGCGGGTTACGTTTCGCTGGCGCGGTTCATCAGTTATCAGCTGGTCTGGGCCTTCATTGTCTTGTCCGGTTTCTACCTGCTGATTCAATTGGTCAAGGACGTTTGCGAGCATGTGTTTTCCGCCAGGCATGCCAGCGGCAAGGCGCTCAAGCAGTTACTCGGCATCGGCGATCGGCGCCTCGATCAGATATCGACCCTGCTGTCGGGCTTCAGCCGTGCCGCGCTGATGCTGCTGGCAGTGATCAGCCTGTTCGTCGGCGGCATCGGCACCACGCTCGGGCAGTTGCTGAGCAACATCATGGTCATCCTCGGCGGCGCCGGGTTGCGCAAGTTGAACATCGTCCCCGCGCACCTGCTCAATGCCGTACTGGCCTTGATCATCGGGATCTGGCTGATTCGCACCCTCAGCCGCTGGCTGGACCACGAGTTCCTGCCCAAGACCGAGATGGACCCCGGCATGTGCGCCTCGCTGAGTACGTTGTTTTCCAATATTGGTTACGCGCTGGTGATTCTGCTGACCCTGTCGTCGCTGGGTGTGCAGTGGACCAATCTGGCGTGGATCGTCAGCGCCTTGTCGGTGGGCATCGGTTTCGGTTTGCAGGAGATCGTGAAGAACTTCGTTTCCGGGCTGATTCTGCTGACTGAGCGGCCGGTGAAGGTCGGCGACCTGATCAGCATCAGCGGCGTCGAAGGCGACATCCGCCGGATCAACGTGCGCGCCACGGAAATCCAGCTCAGCGACCGCTCAATCGTGATCGTGCCCAACTCGCAATTGATCTCGCAGAACCTGCGCAACGTCACCCTGGGCGGCAGCGCGCAAGGCGTGGCGTCACTGGAGTTGATGTTCCCGCTGGACATCGACCCTGAGCAGGTCAAAGAGCTGCTCCTCGACGCCTACCGCGAGAACGAAACCCTGCTGGATAAACCGGTGCCGTTCGTGCGCTTCAGCAAGCTGTCGCCGGACGGGATTACCCTGACGGTGACCGGGTATGTGGCCAGTCCAAGGATTGTCGGGGTGACCAAGAGTGATTTGCTGTTCGAAATCTTGAAGCGACTGGGTGCGGCGGGCATTGCGCTGGCGAAACCGCCAGCGACGAGTTGATATAGCCACTCCGGCAATCAGCCTTTACGCGTAACCACCCGACGATGGCAGTCGGCGGGTGTCAGCACCTTGCCCGACGTAGAGCGCACAGCGATGGTCTCCACCGGTTGGTCTGAATCGTTGTCGAGCAGTACCGAATGGCTCTCGCCTTCGCTGAACAGAAAGCGCTCGCCCCACTGCCGCAGGCTGACCACGATCGGAAACACCGCGCGGCCCATGTCGGTCAGCACATATTCCTTGTAGGCGCTGCCATCGGCGGCTGGCTGCATCTGCAGCACGCCCAGTTCGACGAGCATTTTCAGTTTCACCGTAAGGATGTTTTTCGCCAGGCCGAGGCGTTTCTGGAATTCGCTGAAGCGGCGGACATCGTCAAACGCGTCGCGGATGATCATCAGCACCCAGCGATCGCCAATGGCCTCGAGTGTTCGGGCGACCGGGCATTCGCTTTGTGCCAATAACGTCTGTCTGGCCATGAGTCTCCAAGGAAAGGCAACAAGTTGAAAAAGGTTCTGACGGCAGACGAAAACGCTCTGCACAAGGTGGTTGCATTTAACAACCGACATCGCTAAAAATCAACGCATCGGTTTTCTTTTGAAACCACAACCCAAGGAAGGACTGATGCCTTACGAAGCCCATGCCCCGGAAAAAATTGGCGTCGAAGCAGAAAAACTGGCCGCTGCGCGGTCGCAGACTTCGCCGTCTGCTGGCGCAACGACCCTCAGCCGCTATCAAACCCTGCTCTTCGCAATCACCTGCGCCATGGCCGTGGCCAACGTCTACTTCGCCCAGCCTTTGCTGGAGTCGATGGCGTCGAGTCTGGCCGTTTCACCGGGCACGATCGGCATCGTTGTCACCGCGACTCAGGCGGGCTATGCCGTCGGCTTGTTGTTCATCGTGCCGCTGGGTGACCTGCTCAATCGCAAAAAACTCATCGTTACGCAAATGCTGATATCGGCCCTGGCCTTGTGCGCGGTGGGACTTGCCGGCAACTGGGGCATGCTGCTCGGTGCCATGGTGCTGGTCGGCATGATGGCTGTGGTGGTGCAGGTGGTCGTGGCCTACGCCGCCTCGCTGGCCAGCCCGGAACAGCGCGGCGAAGCGGTCGGCACGGTGACGAGTGGCGTGGTGCTGGGCATTCTGCTGGCGCGCTTCGTCTCGGGGGCAGTCGCCGATCTGGCCGGCTGGCGCGGCGTGTATTTTGTCTCGGCAGTGCTGATGATCGGCATAGCGCTGGTGTTGTGGCGCACCCTGCCCGCCTCCGCAGCCCCGCCGGCCAAAGGCAGTTACGGGCAGTTGCTGCGGTCGATGTTCCAGCTGTACCTGACCGAGCGCACGCTGCGGGTCAGAGGCACCTTCGCCCTGCTGATCTTCGCCGCCTTCAGCGTGCTGTGGACGTCGATGGTACTGCCATTGAGCGCGCCGCCGCTGTCGCTCACGCACACGCAAATCGGCCTGTTCGGCCTCGCCGGTGTCGCCGGTGCACTGGCAGCGGCGCGGGCGGGCCGCCTGGCGGATCAGGGACGCGGCAATCGCACCACCGGCGTCGCCCTGGCGTTGTTGACCCTGTCATGGCTGCCCACGGCATTTGTCGAAAGCTCATTGCTCGCCATGATCGTCGGTGTGGTGCTGCTCGACTTCGCCGTACAAGCGGTGCATGTCACCAACCAAAGCCTGATTTTCGCGGCTCGCCCGGATGCGCAAAGCCGTCTGGTCGGCGCCTACATGTGCTTCTACTCGGTCGGCAGTGGCCTCGGTGCGATTGCCGCCACTTACACGTATGCGCACTTTGGCTGGGTCGCTGTTTGCATCTTGGGCGCGGCGATCAGCGCCGCGGCGTTGGTGTACTGGCTAGTGCTGATGGTTGTCTGCGACTGACGCTGGCAACGCTTCTTTGCGAATCCGGCTGTCGCTGCGACAGCCTCCTTTTCTTACAGGGCAAATGATCGATGACACCACTGCACGTAGCGCTGGCTGTACTGATAACCGCCATCTGGGGCGTGAATTTCTCGGTAATCAAGCTCGGACTCGCCACGGTCGACCCGTTCATTCTGGCGGGCATCCGCTTCACTCTGTGCGCGTTGCCGGCGATCTTCTTTATCCGTAAACCCGACGTTGCCTGGCGCTACATCGTTGGTTATGGGCTGGTGTTCGGCATCGGTCTGTGGGGGGTGGTCAACCTCGGGATAAAGACCGGACTTTCAGCGGGCATCGCTTCGCTGGTGCTGCAATTCAGCGCGTTTTTCACCCTCGTGCTCGGCAGCTGGGTGTTCAAGGAAGCGCTGAGCCGTTTCCAGATTCTGGGCATGCTGATCGCTCTGGGCGGATTATTGTGCATCATCACGATCAGCGATGGTTCGGTCAGTCTGTCCGGGGTGCTGCTGGTACTGCTCGGCGCCGCTTCGTGGAGCGTGGCCAATATCATCAACAAAAAAGCCAGCACCCGCGATGTGTTTGGTTTCCTGGTGTGGTCCAGCGCGTTCGCACCGATCCCGCTGTTTGCCCTTGATTACGCGGTCAACGGCAGCGCGGGTTACGCCGCGTTCGTCCATCAGGTTGACGGCACTGCGGTGTTGTCGATCCTGTTCCAGGTCTACCCCAATACGCTGTTCGCTTACTGGATCTGGAACTCGCTGCTGAAAACCTATCCGGTGTCCACGGTAGCGCCGCTGTCGCTGCTGGTACCGATTTTCGGCATGCTCGGGTCGGTGCTGCTCTTCAACGAAAGCGTACCGCTCAGCAAGGTACTGGCCGTTGCGCTTATCGTGCTCGGGCTGGCGGTGGGTCTGTACGGCCAGCGCATGTTCACTGCCCTGCGCGCGCGGGTCCCGGAATCGGCAGCGCCCTGAAAGGCTGCGCTGCCCTTTTGTGCACAAATCTTCTAAACGCCCGCGCCCATTGCGCGGTATTTTATCCGGCCGCATGTTGCCCAATCGACCCCTGGAGGCCTCGTGGAAAAACGCAACTGGATCGAGCTGTCTCAGGATGTCGAAACTGGCATCGAGTCGATTCGCGCGCACTTTGAAGGGCATGCCTACGACCCGCACTGGCACGACAGTTTTCTGGTCGGCGTCACCGAGCAAGGCGTGCAGCAATTCAATTGCCGGCGAATGCGCCATCGAAGTACGCCGGGTCAGGTGTTTTTGCTGGAGCCGGGGGAAATTCATGACGGCCATGCGCCGACCGAGGACGGTTTCACCTATTCGATGCTGTACCTCGACCCGCACTGGCTCGAGCGCGAAGTGCATGCCCTTTATGAAGACGCACCGTCGAACAGTCAGCCGGGGTTTGCCGATACGCTGAGCGCGGATCCGCGTCTGGCCACCGCGATTGTTCAGGCCTTTCATGCCCTGCACGACGGTGACTTGCGCATCGTCCGCCAGACCGCCATCGACGGGCTGCTCGGCTCGCTGACCCGCCACCTCGACTGGCGCAAGCGTCAGCCGATTGATCCGCGCCTGCCGCTGGTGGCGCAGGTCGCGCGGGATTATCTGCACGCGCATGCCTATGAAGACATTGGCCTGGATGATCTGGCGAAGATTTGCGCGGTCGACCGGTTTCGCCTGAGCCGCGCGTTTAAGGCTGCTTTCGGCCTGGCCCCGCATGCCTATCTGATCCAGTTGCGCCTGGCCAAGGCGCGGCAGTTGCTGGCGCGCGGCGAGACGCCCGCCGAGGTCGCCTGCGTGCTGGGGTTTGCCGATCAGAGTCACCTGGGCCGCTGGTTCCGCCGCGCCTACCAATTGACCCCGGCGGACTACCGCAAGCGCTGCTCAAACCTTCCAGACTGAGGCGCGCCGACTGGCGATCATGCAGGCCTGTTTTGCATTTTCAGGACCCGCACATCATGGCTTCAATTCTGCCCTTTCTGCTGTTCGCTTTCGTGGCTTCGATCACGCCCGGCCCGACCAATATTCTGGTGCTCAGCCACAGTTCTCGGCAGGGCCTGCTCGCCACCCTGCCGATCATCTTTGGCGCCTGCAGCGCGGCGGCGTTGATTGTGCTGGTGGTAGGCCTGGGCGCCGGCGAAACGCTGTTGCGTTATCCGCTGGTGCAGCACGCCATGGCCTGGGGCGGCGTGCTCTGGCTGAGCTGGCTGGCCTGGCAGATCTTCCGCAGCCCGCCGCCGTCACTGGACCCTGCTCAGCAACAAGATTCAGGCATCAGCGTCTACGGCGCCGCGCTGCTGCAACTGGTTAACCCTAAAGTGTGGATGATGGCCGTGGCGGTGGTCAGCGTGTTCGTCGGTGGGGGTGACAAGACCTTGCGCCTGCTGATGCTGTCGCTGGCCTTTCTGCTGGTGTCGCTGCCGTGCATGACTTTCTGGGCGCTGCTCGGGGTGGGCAGCGCGCGGTTGTTTGGCTCAGCGCGGGCGTACAAACGCATGAATGCGCTGCTGGCGCTTTTGCTGCTGATTTCGGCGTGGCTGGCGGTGTTGCTGTGAGGTCTGATGATCGTTCCTACGCTCTGCGTGGCAATGACTCCGCGCGTTTGATGATCGTTCCCACGCGGGAGCGTGGGAATGATCAGCAAGATCGGGGGCGCAATGCTAATTGCCTGTCGCCTGCCGATACTCGCGCGGGGTGAACCCGGTCGAGGCCTTGAACTGGCGGGTGAAGGCGCTGTGGTCGGTGTAGCCGCATTG
>Ga0308164_10002929_pt1 | contig 16172 bp, 10 predicted proteins | sample PhyTR2_FD_201031 | JGI IMG/M metagenome (GOLD analysis project Ga0308164, IMG submission 201031) | Phyllosphere microbial communities from UC Gill Tract Community Farm, Albany, California, United States - DLSLT.R2 | ecosystem: Host-associated > Plants > Phyllosphere > Unclassified | place: USA... | reverse complement strand
GAATGTGCTATAAAGACGTATGATTTTTTATACGGAGTTTTAGCGCAATGAAATTACCGATTTACCTGGATTACGCAGCCACTACGCCTGCGGATCCGCGTGTTGCCACCAAAATGATGCAGTTCCTCACAATGGATGGCACTTTCGGTAACCCCGCGTCCCGTTCCCACCGTTTTGGCTGGCAGGCTGAAGAAGCTGTTGATGTGGCTCGCAATCAAATTGCTGAGCTGGTCAATGCCGACCCCCGTGAAATCGTTTTTACCTCCGGCGCGACCGAAGCGGACAACCTTGCGATCAAAGGTGCCGCGCAATTCCATCAGGCGCGCGGCAAACACATTATTACCAGCCAAACCGAACACAAAGCGGTGCTCGACAGTTGCCAGCAACTGGCGCACGAAGGCTTTGATGTCACCTTCTTACAGCCCGGCAGCGACGGTATCGTTACGCCGCAGATGCTCGAATCTGCACTGCGCGACGACACGGTGCTGGTGTCGCTGATGCACGTCAATAATGAAACCGGTGTGATTCAGGACATCGCCGCACTCGGCGCGCTGTGCCGTGTGCGTGACATCCTGTTTCACGTTGATGCCACGCAAAGCGTCGGCAAATTGCCGATTGACGTCACTGAACTGCCGGTGGATTTGATGTCGTTCTCAGCGCACAAGCTGTATGGACCGAAAGGCATCGGCGCGCTGTGGGTGCGTCGTAAACCGCGTCTGCAAATTGATGCACAGATGCACGGTGGCGGTCACGAGCGCGGCATGCGTTCGGGCACGTTGCCGGTGCATCAGATTGTCGGTATGGGCGAAGCCTACCGTATCGCGCGTGAAGAGATGAGCAGCGAAATGGCGCGTCTGGCCGAGTTGCGCCAGCGTCTGTGGCGCGGCATTAGTCAATTAGGTAACGTGAACCTCAACGGTTCGCTGGAGCAGGGCGCTCCGAACATCCTCAATATCAGTTTTGCCCACGTCGATGGCGAATCGCTGATTATGGCGCTGAAAGATTTGGCGCTGTCATCCGGTTCCGCCTGTACCTCGGCCAGTCTCGAACCTTCCTATGTGCTGCGCGCGATGGGCGTTGAGCAGGAGCTGGCACACAGCTCGCTGCGTTTTTCGCTCGGACGCTTCACCAGCGCAGAGGAAATTCAGTACGCTATCGAGCTGGTCAATAAAGCGGTAACACGTCTGCGGGCACTTTCGCCTGCGGCAAACGCCCGCTAATTCATGCACCCCTTGCGCCGGTTCTGGCGCAAGGTGACACCTAACGCAAACGGAGCTACGCGATGACAACACAACCGATGATAATTACGCTCAGCTCCCAGGCCGCCGATGCGCGCTGGGGTGACAAAGCGCTGCTGAGCAGCAACGAAAGTGGCATGACCGTTCACCTGACTGGCGCAGACGCGCTGATGAGCATCCAGCGCGCGGGGCGCAAGCTGGACGGGCAGGGCATTCGTCACGTCTCGCTGCAGGGCGAAGGCTGGGATGTGGAAAAGTGCTGGGCGTTCTGGCAAGGCTACCGCAGCCCGAAAGGCAAACGTCAGGTCGAGTGGCCGGAATTCAATGAAGACGATCAGGCTGAATTTGCACGTCGTCTGAAGATTGTTGACTGGGTGCGCGACACCATCAACCTGCCGGCGGAAGATCTTAGCCCGGAACAGCTGGCGCACAACGCGGTTGATCTGATCAACGAAGTGGGCGGCAAAGCAGTCAGCTATCGCATCACCAAAGGTGACGATTTGCGTGTTCAGGGTTACGCCGGTATCCACACCGTGGGCCGCGGCTCCACGCGCGCACCGGTGTTGCTGGCGCTGGATTTCAATCCAACTGGCGATGAAGATGCGCCGGTTTACGCCTGTCTGGTCGGTAAAGGCATCACCTTTGATACCGGCGGTTACAGCCTGAAGCAGAGCGCTTTCATGGACTCAATGAAGTCTGATATGGGCGGCGCGGCAACGCTGACTGGCGCGCTGGCGCTGGCGATTTCACGCGGACTGAATAAGCGCGTGAAACTGTATCTATGCTGCGCAGACAACATGGTCAGCGGCAACGCCTTCCGTCTGGGCGACATCATTCGCTATCGCAACGGTAAAACCGTGGAAGTGATGAACACCGATGCGGAAGGTCGTCTGGTATTGGCCGATGGCCTGATCGATGCCAGCGAGCAAAATCCTGAACTGCTGATCGATGCGGCAACGCTGACCGGCGCGGCGAAAACCGCGCTGGGTAACGATTATCACGCGCTGTTTACCTTTGACGATGTGCTGGCGGAATCGCTGCTTGGCAGCGCAACCGGCGAAAACGAAGCTTTCTGGCGTCTGCCGCTGGCCGAGTTCCATCGCAGCCATCTGCCTTCAAACTTTGCCGATCTGAATAACATCGCCAGCCCGTCACATGCGGCGGGTGCCAGCAGTGCGGCGGCGTTCCTGTCGCATTTCGTCAGCAAATATCAGCAAGGCTGGCTGCACATTGACTGCTCCGCGACGTACCGCAAAAGCGCGGTGGATCAGTGGTCCGCGGGTGCGACCGGTTTGGGTGTGCGCACCGTCGCCAATCTGTTACTGAAATAATCCTCATCACGGCAGGCGCAAGCTTGCCGTCTTTTTTGGAATACGATAAATGAGTAACCGTCTTGAAGAGGTGCTGAAGCTGGCGGCTACTGAGCCTGCGCACCGTCCGGAATTTTTCCAGCTGCTGCTGGAAGCCGATGTGTGGGTGCCAGGCGAAAGTCCCGCCGAACAGTTTGATGCGACTTCGCCGGTCGAATTACAGCATTGGGAAAAAGAGGATGGCGGCAGCGTGATCCCGTTCTTCACCTCGGAAGAGGCGATGGGCGAGGCCATCAAAGATGAACAACCTTACCTGCGCATGCCGGTGCGCACGCTGTTTGAAATCACGCAAGGCGAAACGCTGTTCCTCAATCCGAAACTGCCTGCGGGTAAAGAGTTTTCGCCGGGTGAAATCGCCCATTTGATTGGCGAAGAGGGCAGTGCGCTGAGCCAGCAAACCGTGCTGGAAGGTGGTCATGCGTTGCTGTTGTCCGAAGTGGCCGAGCCGCCAGCGCAGATGATTGATTCGTTAACGCAACTGTTTGCCAAGTACAAACAGGTACGCCGTGCTTACATCGCCAGCATTCGTGAAAGCGCTAGCGAAGCACCGAACCTGCTGATTGGTATCGAAGCTGATAGCGATATCGATGAGATTATTCAGGCGGCGGGCGGTGTAGCGACGGATACGCTTGCGGATGATGCGCCCATTGATATCTGTGAAGTGGTTAATGAAGATCGCGGCGTGAGCCACTTCTTTACTGCCCACATCACGCCGTTCTATGAACGTCGCTGGGGCAGTTTCCTGCGCGATTTTAAGGGCAGTCAGCGGATTATATAATGCGTGGTCGCCATTGATGGCGACCTGCTATCACTTCTCGATCGGTAAATCGTCGCGGCTGCCCCATTCGCCCCACGAACCGTCGTACAGCGTCACATCCCGCACACCCAGCGAGGTGAGCGCCAGAATCACCACCACCGCCGTGACACCCGAACCGCAGCTGGCAATCACCGGCTGATCCAGTTTTACCCCTGCCTGAGCAAACAGATCGCGCAGTTCCGCTGCCGGTTTCAATTCACCATTTACCACTAAACTGTTCCACGGCACGTTCAGGCTGTTGGGAATATGCCCGCGCAACAAGCCCGGACGCGGTTCATCCACTTCGGCGTTAAAACGGTTCGCCGCACGGGCATCGACAATCTGCGCACCGCCTTCGTGGCTGATCAGCAGCACATCGGTCAGACGTTTCACCTGTGTGCCATCATAAGTCGCTTCGAATTCACCCTCCGGCAAACTAACCGGTCCGGTGGCGACATCGAAACCGGCTGCCTTCCAGCCCTGTAATCCTCCGGCCAGAATCGACACGTTTTCGCAGCCAAAGGCGCGCAGCATCCACCACGCACGCGGAGCCGAAAACAGGTTGCCTTCGTCATACACCACCAGATGTTTGTCCTGGCTGACGCCCAATTCGCGCATTGCCACCGCAAAGGATTCGGCGCGGGGCATCATGTGTGGATAAGCACTGGTGTGATCGGACAAGGCTTCAATATTGAAGAACGGCGCATTCGGCAGATGACCAGCCAGATATTCAGCCTGCACATCACGTACGGCTTCCTGGCCAGGCGGTAACATGCGGGCATCAAGCACCTGCAATGTTTCCTCGGTGTAATGTTCTTTCAACCAATCAGCGGACACAAACATGGCTGTCATAGCAACCTCTTCTCAGCAAACGGGAAACGACCAGTCTCCGGGAATGTGAACGCTATCTCAAGGGTGTGATTGCTAAAGTTGGCGGGTTGATGTGAAATTGCGCGGAATGACGTTTTCTTAACTTCTGGGACTGGTGAGGGAATTACCATGGCAAAACGTTTTAACCGGCTGCTGCTCAGCGCGCTGTTCGGTGCTGGATTACTGGGCGGCGGGACCTTGACGAGTCACGCGGAGGAAGCGGCAACCGCAACAGCAACGCAGAAATCGCTGTCGGTTATCGATCTCTCCGAGCTGCAACTCGACGGCGCCGCCGCGCTGGTGTTGACCTTCAACACGCCGCTTGAAGCGAAGCAGGATTTCGCTGCGCGCGTGCAGATTATCGATGAGAAAAGCGGCAAGGTTGATGGCGGCTGGGAGCTGGCGCCAAACGGTAAAGCGTTGCGTTTTCGTCATCCTGAACCGTCGCGCAAGTTGACGGTTAACGTCGATGCCGGTCTCAAAGCGGCCGATGGCAGCACCTTATCGAAATCTTTCAGCCAATCGCTCACCACGCGCGATATCCAGCCGATGGTGGGTTTTGCCAGTCGCGGATCGCTGCTACCGCTGCGTCTGACGCAGGGATTGCCGGTGCTGGCGCTGAATGTGAATAACGTCGACGTCGATTTCTTCCGCGTGAAAAACGCCTCGCTGGCCGATTTTCTGGCGCAGTGGAATTACGGCAACAATATGTCGTACTGGGAATCACGCGAGCTGCTGAAAAATGCCGATCTGGTTTACGGCGCCCGCTTCGATCTTAATCCGGCACGCAACACGCGCGAGAAAATGCAGCTGCCGCTGGGCGATGTCGATGCGCTGAAGCAGCCGGGTGTTTATCTGGCGGTGATGAAACAGGCCGGAACCTACAACTACACGCAACCGGCGACACTGTTTACGTTGAGCGACATCGGTTTGTCGCTGCACCAATTCCCTGAACAGCTGGAACTGTTTGCCCAAAGCCTGGCCAACGGCGCGCCGCTTGATGACGTTAGCGTGCAGCTGCTGGATGAGAAAGGCAAACAACTCGCCAGTGGCACCAGCGACAGCAACGGTCATTTGCGCTTACCGGCGAATGCTAAAGGCAAGCTGCTGCTGGCGACACAAAAGGACCAAACCTCGCTGATCGATCTTAATCGTCCGGCGCTGGATCTGGCGGAGTTCCCGATTGATGGTCCGCAAGGCTACGATAAACAGTTGTTCGTATTTGGTCCGCGCGATCTCTATCGTCCGGGTGAAACGGTGATCGTCAACGCGCTGCTGCGTGATGCTGATGGCAAACCGTTGCCGCCGCAGCCGGTGAAAGCCGACGTGGTGCAGCCGAATGGCGAAGTGTCGCAGACCTTTGTCTGGCAGCCGGAAAACGGCGTCTATCAACATCGCTTCGCGATACCGGCTGCGGCAATGACCGGCGAATGGACGTTGCGCATCAACAGTGGCGACAACCAGCCGCGCAGTTGGCCGTTCCACGTCGAAGACTTCCTGCCGGAGCGCATGGCGCTGGATTTGACCAACAGCGCGCAGCCGTTGGCGCCGGATGACGACGTCACCTTTGCTGTTGAAGGCCGCTATCTGTACGGCGCGCCGGCTGCGGGTAACGAGCTGCAAGGGCAGCTGTTCCTGCGTCCCGCGCGTGAAGCGGTGGCCGCGCTGCCTGGCTATCAATTTGGTGACATCACTGAAGAGCTGAAACGTTCGCTCGATGATGTGGATGAGAAGCTGGATGAGAGCGGCAAGCTGCAGCTTAACGTTGAGAGCAGCTGGAAAGAGAGCCATTCGCCGCTCAATCTGATTCTGCAAGCCAGCCTGCTGGAAACCGGCGGCCGTCCGGTGACGCGCCGCGCGACTCAGGCGATTTGGCCGGCAGCGGCGCTGCCCGGCATCCGTCCGCTGTTTAGCAGTGAATCGGTATATGACTATCGCAGCGATCGTTATCACGATGAGCCGACCGTGGCAGAAAACAGCCTCGCGGAATTCGACGTGGTCTACGCCAATCCGCAGGGCGAAAAACTGGCGGCGTCAGATCTTGATGTGCGCCTGATCCACGAACGCCGCGACTATTACTGGAGCTTCTCTGATAGCGAAGGCTGGCAATCGCGCTTCGATCAAAAGGATCTGCAGGAGGATCAGCAGCGCATCTCTATTACAGCGGGCGGCAGCCAAAAAGTGAGTTTCCCGGTGGAGTGGGGCGCCTATCGCCTGGAAGTGCATGCCGGCGACAACATTATTAGCAGCGTACGCTTCCAGGCCGGATATGGGTGGCAGGACAATACCAACGGCACCGGCGCGCTGCGTCCGGATCAGGTCAAACTGAAAATTGATGAAACCGCCTATCAGGCGGGCGACACCGCGCATGTGCAGGTGGAATCGCCTGCTGCCGGCAAAGGCTATCTGATGGTGGAATCCAGCAGCGGCACGCTGTGGTGGCAACCACTGGAGGTTCCGGCGGGCGGCGCAACCATTGATGTACCGATTAGCGAAAGCTGGAAGCGACACGATCTCTATCTCAGCGCCATCGTGGTGCGCGACGGCGACAAGGCCAGCGGCGTCACGCCGAAACGCGCGGTGGGGTTACTGCATCTGCCGATGGCGACCGAAGCGCGCCGCCTCAGCTTAGCGCTCGACGCGCCGGATAAAATCCGTCCTGAGCAGACGCTAAAAGTGCAGGTCAAAGCCAGCCGTGAAGGTGGCGCATTACCGAAGCAGGTTCAGGTATTACTCTCGGCGGTGGACAGCGGTGTGCTTAACATCACTGACTACAAAACCCCGAATCCGTGGGAAGCGTTCTTTGGCCGCAAGCGCTATAACGCCGATCAATACGATGTGTTTGGTCAACTGATTGAAGGCGGTGGCAAACTGGCCGCGCTGCGCTTTGGTGGTGACGCCGACGATGCGGATGCGCTGTCGCGCGGCGGCAAAAAACCGGTCACCGACGTGCAGATCGTGGCGCAGCAGTTGCAGCCCGTAACGCTGGATGCCAATGGCGAAGGCACGCTGGAACTGCCGATTCCGGCGTTTAATGGCGAACTGCGTTTAATGGCGCAGGTGTGGAGTGACGACAGCTTCGGGTCGGCCGATCGTAAGCTGGTGGTTGCCGCGCCATTGATCAGTGAACTGGCGACGCCGCGCTTCCTGGCCAGCGGCGATCAATCTACGCTGGCGCTGGATCTCACTAACCTCACCGATCAACCGCAAACGCTGAAAATCAACGTCAGCGCCAGCGGCCAGATCGCCCTGAACAGCAACATCCCTGCCAGCGTGCAGCTGGCGCAAGGCGCGCGCACCACCTTGCAAATTCCGGTCAGAGCGCTGGGCGGCTTCGGTGAAGGCGAGGTACAGGTCAGGGTTTCCGGCATGAGTTTACCGGGTGAAACGCTGGCAGCCAGCGAGCGTAAATGGAAAATTGGTGTGCGACCGGCGTATCCGGCACAAACGCTGAGTTTCGATAACGTGATGCAAACCGGCCAGAACTGGCAGGTGATGGCCAGCGCCTTCAATGGCTTGCAGCAGGATACCTTGAGCGGACAGCTGTCGCTCAGTAACCGTCCACCGCTGAATATCGCCAGCTATATCCGTTCGCTGTATGCCTATCCTTATGGTTGCCTTGAACAGACCGCCAGCGGTATTTGGCCGTCGGTGTTCACCAATCATGCGCAGCTGACGGCGATGGGCATCAAAACCAGTAACGATGAAGCACGTCGCGCCTCAATTGATACCGGCATCGCGCGTCTTGCCGGCATGCAGCGCGGCAACGGCAGCTTTGGTTTGTGGAGCAAGGAGAGTCAGGAAGAGTTCTGGCTGACGGCTTACGTCACCGATTTCCTGCTGCGCGCCAGCGAAGCCGGTTACGGCGTACCGGATGGCGTGATTACCCGTGCCGACGAACGTCTGCTGCGCTATCTGCAGGATCCCGCGCAGATCGAAACCAGCTGGAGCAGCGATGCCGATGGCTTGCGTTTCAGCGTGCAGGCTTATGCCGGATTGGTGCTGGCGCGTCAGCAGCAGGCGCCGCTCGGTGCGTTGCGTGCGCTGTATGAAAAGCGCGATCGGGCTAAATCGGGCCTGGCGATGGTGCAGCTTGGCGTGGCATTGAAGCTGATGGGCGATCAACAGCGCGCACAACTGGCGCTGGCGCAGGGCATTGGCCTGGAACGTAAACCCAACAGCTGGCTCGGCGATTACGGCAGCCCGGTGCGCGATCGCGCGCTGATTCTGTCGCTGCTGACGGAAAACCAGCTGCTGCCGGAGATGCAAGGTCCGTTGTTGATCGATCTGGCAAAAGCCGTGCACGGACAGCGCTGGTTCTCGACCCAGGAAAACAACGCGTTGTTCCTCGCCGCTCGCACCTTGCAGCAGCACAAAGGTGAAAGCTGGCAGGCGACCCTGCAGGGTAAAGCGGAACCGCTCAGCAGTGATCGGCCGCTCAATATTGGCATGACGGAAGATCAGCTGCGTCAGGGCGTGTCGGTGAAAAGCGACAACGCATCGCCGCTTTACGGCACGCTGAATGTGGTGGGGTATCCGCGCACCGCACCGTCGCCGATGAGCAACGTGCTGCAGATCAGTCGTGAGTACTTCACGCTGGAGGGTAAGCCGGCGGATCTCACCAACCTGAAAAGTGGCGAGCTGCTGGTGGTGCGGCTTAAAGTCGCGGCCAGCGAGCGCGTCAGTGATGCGCTGGTGGTGGATCTGCTGCCTGCCGGACTGGAGCTGGAAAACCAGAACCTGAGCGACAGCAGCGCCAGTTTAGGCGACAGTGCCGACGCGTTGAAAGAGAGCATGATGGATATGCAGCAAGCCAACATCAAGCACATCGAATTCCGTGACGACCGCTTTGTCGCCGCGCTGGCGCTCGATGGCTACACGCCGGGCACGCTGCTGTATCTGGCGCGTGCGGTGACGCCCGGCAGCTATCGCCTGCCGCCGCCGCAGGTGGAATCGATGTATGTGCCGGAATGGCGCGCGATTGGCAGCACGCCGGAAAAACTCAATGTGCGTTAAGCATTGATGTCTGGAAGTAAGCGACTAAAGCGGTGGCGCTGGCTGCCGCTTTTTTTACTGCTGCTGCTGGCCGCGCTGTGGCTACTGGATCGCCTTACACCGCTACCGCTGCATGAGTTACAGCCGGCGCGCGTGGTGGTGGCCGAAGACGGTACGCCGCTGTGGCGCTTTGCTGACCCGCAAGGCATTTGGCGCTATCCGGTGACGCTGGAGGATGTCTCGCCTGCCTATATCGAGGCGCTGCTGACCTACGAAGATCGCTGGTTCTGGCATCATCCCGGCATCAATCCGATGGCGATTATGCGTGCAGTCGGGCAGAACGTGCTGCATCACGGCGTGGTCTCCGGCGGTAGCACGCTCACCATGCAGGTGGCGCGACTTATCGATCCGCAACCGCGCACTCTGCGCGGCAAAGTGGTGCAGGCGTGGCGCGCGCTGCAGCTTGAATATCATCTCTCAAAACGCGACATCCTCACGCTGTATCTCAATCGCGCCCCTTTTGGCGGCACGGTGGAGGGCGTTGGCGCGGCGAGCTGGATGTGGCTGGGGAAACCGCCTTCGCAACTTACCCAAGGTGAAGCGGCGCTGCTGGCGGTGTTGCCACAGGCACCAAGCCGCCTGCGTCCGGACCGCTGGCCTCAGCGCGCCGAAGCAGCACGCAATAAAGTGCTGGATCGCCTCGCGCAATATCACGTCTGGTCAGCGCAGGTTGTCGCCGATATCAAACAAGAAGCGGTGTGGCTGCCGCCGCGCCAAATGCCGCAACGTGCGCCGCTGCTGGCCCGACGCCTATTGTCGCTGTCACCCGATACCAAAATCACCTCAACCATTGATGTGTCGCTGCAGCGCGAACTGGAGAATCTGGCGACGTCGCTGAAAAACAACTTACCGCCGCGCACCTCGCTGGCGCTGCTGGTGGTGGATCACCAAAACATGAAAGTGCGCGGCTATGTCGGATCGGTGGATTTCAATGACGACAGCCGTTTTGGTCATGTCGATATGATCTCGAGCGTGCGATCGCCAGGATCGGTGCTGAAGCCTTTTGTCTATGGCATGGCGCTGGATGATGGGCTGATTCATGGCGAATCACTGCTGCAGGATGTGCCGCGCCGCTTCGGTGACTATCGTCCCGGCAACTTTGACTCGGGCTTTCACGGGCCGGTGAGCGCCAGCGCTGCGCTGGAGCGATCGCTCAATCTCCCGGCGGTGCAGTTACTGGATGCGCTGGGGCCAAAAAGTGTCGCTGCGCGCTTGCGTAACGTGGGATTAAATCTGCGCTTTCCCGCTGGCGCAGAGCCCAATCTGTCGCTGGTGCTGGGCGGCACCGGCGCACGCATGGATGAGATTGTGGCGGCCTACAGCGCCTTTGCCCGTCACGGCAATGCGACGCAGTTGCGCTGGCTGACGACACAGCCGCTGCAGGAAAGGCCGCTGTTGTCGCCGGGCGCGGCATGGATTGTGCGGCGCATTCTGGCTGGCGCGGCGCAACCTCCGGCCAGCGGCGCGGTGGCGGAGATTGCGCCTTTGGCTTGGAAAACCGGTACCAGTTACGGCTACCGTGATGCATGGACGATTGGCATCACGCCGCGCTATCTGATTGGCGTGTGGGTTGGGCGGCCGGATGCCACGCCGGTCGCCGGGCAATTTGGTTTTGCCTCGGCGGTGCCGGTGATGAATCAGGTCAATAATGTGCTGGCGGGACATATGCCGGTGAGCGGTGCGCCGCGCGATCCGCGTCCGCTTGCGGTCAGCGCCATGAGCATTTGCTGGCCTGGCGGTCAGCCATTGCCTCCCGGCGACGAAAACTGTCGCCAGCGTCGTCAGAGTTGGGTGTTGAATCAAACTGTGCCACCGACGCTGCTGGCGCCGGGGCAGGAAGGCGTCAATGGCTTGCGTCAGCGCTACTGGCAGAACAGCCGGGGATGGCGTGTGGCGGCAGATTGCCCGGATGCACAAAGTCGGGAGCGCCTGATGTGGCCGCTGCCGCTTGAACCCTGGCTGCCGGTTGCTGAACGCCGTGCGCAGCGCTTGCCGCCGATCGATCCCGCTTGTCCGCCGCGCAATCAGGGCAATGCGCCGCCGATGGTGATTACTGGTGTGATCAACGGCCAGCGCGTACAGCCGCTGCCGGGTAAAGTAGTGCTGGTGATGCCGATTGCGGTGCAGGGCGGGCAAGGTGAGCAGCGCTGGTGGTTTTTAAACGGGCAGCCGCTGGAGCGTGACGTGAGCAACAAGAGTGCCGCGCTGGTGCTGGATGAGCCGGGCAGTTATCAATTGGTGGTAATGGATGAAGCGGGGCAGCTCTCATCGGTGTCATTTATCCGCGGTTGAGTGCATGGATATGGCATACTTTTTGCCTGCGCGCCCCGACAAAAATCAATTATTTTCAATAATTCCGCAAATCGCTAATAGGCAACGCGCTGCGATATCCCTATAATCGGCGCGTTTTCTTACCGGGAGGAGCTCCCGGATTCTTCAGGATGCTAACTAGAGGTCAACATGGCAATCGAACGTACTTTCTCAATCGTGAAACCAAACGCCGTCGCTAAGAACGTGATTGGTGCAATTTATAACCGTTTTGAAAGCGCGGGCTTCAAAATCGTTGGCGCAAAAATGCTGCACCTGACCAAAGAGCAGGCTGAAGGCTTCTACGCTGAGCACAAAGGCCGTCCATTCTTTGATGGTCTGGTTGAATTCATGACTTCTGGTCCGGTTGTGGTTTCTGTACTGGAAGGCGAAAACGCCGTTCAGCGTCACCGCGATCTGATGGGTGCAACTAACCCAGACAACGCGCTGGCAGGGACCCTGCGTGCGGATTACGCGGACAGCTTCACCGAGAACGCGACCCACGGTTCTGACTCTGCTGAATCTGCAGCACGCGAAATCGCGTACTTCTTCGCAGAAAACGAAGTCTGCCCACGCACTCGCTAAGTGCGTTGATGGCCTGAGCGGACACCCGTCTTTACAGCTGTTCAACCTCTGTGAAACGGTTCCCCTGGCATCATGCAGCAGATGTAGTACAATTATGCGCCCTTGTTGAGCCAGCCTCAGCGAGGGCGCTGTTTTTTTCCTACTATTAACCAGAGCCGTAACGTGTAACAACGAGGCCAGAGAACATTATGTCCGAACAGATTGTGACGCCGTCGTCCGCTTCCCCCGTGGTTGTTTCCCCAAAAAACGAAAAAATTAACCTGCTGGATCTTAATCGTCAGCAGATGCGCGAATTCTTTCTTGAGATGGGCGAAAAGCCGTTCCGTGCCGATCAGGTCATGAAGTGGATGTACCACTACTGCTGCGATGATTTCGAGCAGATGACCGACATCAACAAAGTGCTGCGCGGTAAGCTGATGCAGCGCGCTGAAATCCGTGCGCCGGAAGTGGCGGAAGAGATGCGTTCCACCGATGGCACCATTAAATGGGCGATTCGCGTGGGCGACCAGCTGGTTGAAACCGTCTACATCCCGGAAGCGGATCGCGCAACCCTGTGCGTCTCCTCGCAGGTAGGCTGCGCGCTGGAGTGCAAATTCTGTTCGACGGCGCAGCAGGGCTTTAACCGCAACCTGCGCGTATCAGAAATTATCGGCCAGGTATGGCGCGCCGCGAAAATCATCGGTGCTGCGAAAATTACCGGTCAGCGCCCGATCACCAACGTGGTGATGATGGGCATGGGCGAACCGCTGCTGAATCTGAACAACGTGGTGCCGGCGATGGATATCATGCTGGACGACTTCGGTTTCGGCCTGTCAAAACGTCGCGTTACGCTGTCAACCTCAGGCGTGGTGCCGGCGCTGGATAAGCTGGGCGACATGATCGACGTAGCGCTGGCGATTTCACTGCACGCGCCGAACGATGCGATTCGTGATGAGATCGTGCCGATCAACAAAAAGTACAACATCGAGACTTTCCTTGCGGCGGTCAAACGCTACATCGGCAAGTCCAACGCCAATCAGGGCCGTGTGACCATTGAGTATGTGATGTTGGATCACGTCAATGACAGCACCGACAACGCGCATGAACTGGCGGCACTGCTGAAAGATACGCCGTGCAAAATCAACCTGATTCCGTGGAACCCCTTCCCGGGCGCGCCGTATGGTCGTAGCTCCAATAGCCGTATTGACCGCTTCTCCAAAGTGCTGATGGATTATGGTTTCACCACCATCGTGCGTAAGACCCGTGGTGATGATATCGACGCCGCTTGTGGTCAGCTGGCGGGCGATGTGATTGACCGTACCAAGCGTACGCTGCGTAAGAAAATGGCAGGCGAAGCCATCTCTGTGAAGGCGCTCTGAAAGCCAGCGCCTGCTGATATTCAGCGGGCGTAACTCATGTCAGTCTCTCCGCATATTTTTCATGGAGAGACTGAAATGCGTAAAGGATTACCCGCCGCGATTCTGGCTGGCTTTGTTGTAACCGGTTGTGTCAATCATCCTGCAAAGCAGAGTGCAGCGGATATCCGTCTGCAGCTCGGATTGCATTATCTGGCGGTGAAGGATTATGCCGCTGCACAGCGCAATTTATTGCGTGCTCAGCAGGCAGCGCCGAAAGATTATCGCGTGCCGTTGGCCCTGGCCCGTGTGGCGCAGGCGCAGCAGAACAGCGCACAAACCCGCTGGCACTATCAGCGGGCGCAGCAGTTAGCGCCACTGAATGGTTATGTGGCTAACAATTACGGTGCGTTTCTCTGCGGTTTAAGGCAGTATGACGAAGCGCATCAACAGTTTAAGCTGGCAATTGAGGCGCAGGAAATCGATGCTCGTCAGGATGCATTCCTGTTTTCGGGCTATTGTTACCTGCAGGCTGATGAGAGTGCCGCAGCGCGCGAGCAGTTAGGTTACGCGCTGGATGCCGCACCGGAGCAGGGCAGTCAACTGCTGAGGGAAGTGGAAAGGCGGCTTGAACAGCAGGAACAGCAGTCGGTTCCGCTGCTTTTAGAAGTGTACCACCAGCGTTTGCCCGCAACGGCAGAGAGCCTGTGGTTACAGATACGTTTCGCCGCGCAACAGGGAAACGCTGCTGACGTTACACGTTATGGCGACCGGTTGGCGCGAAGTTTTCCACAATCGATACAGTACCAGCGTTATTTAGCTAATGAATACTGAAGCCACTCAAGAGAATTCTGCAGTACATTCCACAGGTGAACGCCTGCGTCTGGCCCGTGAGCAGATGGGGCTGACCCAGCAAAACGTCGCTGAACGCCTGTGCCTGAAACTTACTACCGTGCGTGATATTGAAGAGGATAAGTCACCTGCTGATTTGGCTTCGACATTCCTGCGCGGTTACATTCGCTCCTATGCCCGTCTGGTGCATGTGCCGGAAGATGACCTGCTGCCGATGATGGCAAAACAGGCTCCGGTGCGCGCTGCCAGGATCGAGCCGATGCAGAGCTTCTCATTGGGTAAGCGTCGTAAAAAGCGCGATGGCTGGCTGATGATCTTCACCTGGTTGGTGGTTTTCGTCGTAGTCGGTTTGACCGGTGCGTGGTGGTGGCAGAACCATAAAGCGTCACAGGCTGATTTGGTGTCGATGGCCGATCAAAACGGCAGCGGCGACAATAGCCAGTCCATTCCATTGGGCGACAACAGCACCGACAGCAATACCGATGCGGACACTAACGCTGCCGGTACGCCAGTCGATAACGGTGCTGGCGCAGCGGCCACGCCTGAAAGCAACGCCGGCGCACCTGCGTCGAGCATGAGCAACAATGTGCAAACCACCGGCAGCGACAACGCCGTGGTTTCGCCAAGCCAGGCTCCGATTGATACAACGCCGCCAGCGGCGACCTCTCCGGCGCCAGCAAACAGTGTTCCTGCTGGTCAAATGCCTACCGCGAATGCGGCAGTCAGCCAACCGGCAGGCGATCCGAATGCCATCGTAATGAACTTCAAAGCCGACTGCTGGCTGGAAGTCAGCGATGCGACCGGCAAGAAGTTGTTCAGCGGTTTGCAACGTAGCGGCGGTAAGCTGAGTTTGTCCGGAACGGCTCCGTATCGTCTGAAAATTGGCGCACCGGGTGCGGTTGACGTGCAATATCAGAATCAGCCCGTTGATTTAAGTCGTTTTATCCGTAATAACCAGGTTGCCCGTCTGACGCTGGGTGCGCAATAACGCGCAGCGCGCTTTCCGGGTAATTGTGGAGAGAGAATATGCATAACGAAGCACCCATCATCCGTCGCAAATCAACACGGATTTACGTCGGCAAGGTGCCAGTTGGCGATGGTGCGCCCATCGCCGTTCAGTCAATGACCAACACCCGCACCACTGACGTGGACGCCACCGTTAACCAGATTCGCCAGCTTGAGCGCGTCGGGGTTGATATCGTGCGCGTCTCCGTTCCCACTATGGATGCGGCTGAAGCCTTCAAACTGATTAAGCAACAAGTCAACGTGCCGCTGGTCGCGGACATTCACTTTGACTATCGCATCGCACTGAAAGTCGCTGAATATGGCGTGGATTGTCTGCGTATCAATCCAGGCAACATCGGCAACAATGAGCGTATTCGCCAGGTGGTGGATTGTGCGCGTCATTACAACATTCCGATCCGTATCGGCGTTAATGCCGGTTCGCTGGAAAAAGATCTGCAGGAAAAATATGGCGAGCCAACGCCGCAGGCGCTGCTCGAATCCGCGATGCGCCATGTGGATCACCTCGATCGCCTCAACTTTGATCAGTTCAAAGTGAGCGTCAAAGCCTCTGACGTCTTCCTTGCCGTTGAATCCTATCGTTTGCTGGCGAAAGCCATCGATCAGCCGCTGCATCTCGGTATCACCGAAGCGGGCGGCGCGCGTGCGGGTTCCGTGAAATCGGCGATCGGTTTAGGTTTACTGCTGGCCGAAGGCATCGGCGATACGCTGCGTATTTCGCTGGCGGCCGATCCGGTTGAAG
>Ga0308164_10002928_pt1 | contig 16172 bp, 12 predicted proteins | sample PhyTR2_FD_201031 | JGI IMG/M metagenome (GOLD analysis project Ga0308164, IMG submission 201031) | Phyllosphere microbial communities from UC Gill Tract Community Farm, Albany, California, United States - DLSLT.R2 | ecosystem: Host-associated > Plants > Phyllosphere > Unclassified | place: USA... | reverse complement strand
ACGTGCTTAGTAGTGATCGAAGGCTTGTAGCGCGCTGCAGCAGCTTGCCACTACTATGCCCATTTTTCAATATAACATTGAGCGGGACGATCAATCTCGCGCCGGCCGATCTGCCCAAGGAGTCGGGTCGCTTCGTTAGGACGTTCCCAACATGTTAAGAAGAAAGTATTATATTTTCAATGACTTGCGGTTTCACTAAACGCGTCCGCGACCTTCCAACCCTTGGCGCTCCTGACCGCAAGCCACCGCTACCTCCTACGAAGACGAAATAATAAATTGCACCTAATCAGCTCAACCGACGATTTACGAATCAACGGAATTCCCCAACCCGGCTTTCCGATACTGCTATGGGACGATATGCGTAGCTGCACGGAAGCAAACGACTTTTTCCGTCATTATCTTTACCGAAGCTCTATCCAGTCCAAAAAATCGTGGGAGCCAATCAGCCGCGCCATCTATGATTTCTTTGGCTTTCTTGAGGCCCATAGTTTGAGTTGGAACGAGTTTGAAAAAAGCCGTTTACAAAAAGGCTTAATCGAAGAATATCGAGATTATTGCTACGACGTGGTCCAACTAAAGCGAAATACCGTTCGCTTACGCATATGGTATATCTGTGAATTTTACAAATTTGCCCTACGTGAACGCATGATCTCTACGCTACCTTTTGGCTATGAAAGCCGGCAAGTGAATCATCTAGGGAGCTTCTTAGGGCACATTTCTGGCATGAAAACCGTTCAAGCCCCAGATGTCTTGCCAAAAAAACGCAAGAGTTTAATTCGTTACCTAGACGCTTACCAAATTAGGCAACTGCTCGAGCAGGCAAGGCCTAACATTCATCATTACCAAATGATTAAGTTTGCCTTACACACTGGACTTCGCAGAGAGGAAATTGCAACGTTTCCAGTCTCATACGTGTTTGACCCCACGAAGGAAAAAGTCCAAACTAGAAACGTCAGAGTAACCTTAGACCCACAGGACGGTTCGGGCATGAAAACAAAAGGCAGTCGAGCGCGCCATATCTTTGTAAGTACGCGTTTTATGCAAGACCTCTACCATTACATTACTCACTATCGAGGTCTACTAGCCTATGAGAAAGGTAATCAAGGAAAAACGCTCTTCTTGACCCAATACGGGAGACCGTGGTCAAACAGCGGGAAAGGTATCGAACGTATGATTAGCAAGATTGGTGCGAAAGCTGGCGTCATAACACATCCACATATGCTACGTCACACGTATGCAACCCACACTCTAATAGCCCTAAGAAATTCCAATCAAAAGGCGGTTGAGCCACTAGTATTTTTAAAGAATCAACTCGGTCACGCCTCATTCCGAACCACTGAAATCTATTTGCATGTAATCAACGAAATCGCTGACGAAGCCGTTCTTGAGTATGACAATGAACTAAACAATGCAATAGGAAGCTGAATGTACCGAAAAAAAGTATTCAAGAAGATCGAGCTCAGCAAACCTTCGGCACTGGCCTCCGACTGTTCTAACGAGCATCTCTCTCCACCAGCAGATTTTGAAAAAAATACAAAGGTAATCCTTAAAGCAACCTCCATCGGTGACAAACACGTCTTTGACTTTGCACCGTGGCACAAGGTAGGCTTTGACGTGATAACAAGCGCATGCCAAGAACAAATTGAGCGTTTCCTGAACAATCAAGACAAGACTCTGGAAGCAACAACTATATTGCGATACTGCCAAGCGCTATCCTGCTTCCTAAAGTACCTCGTCTTATACCGTTCTTCGTTTGAACGAGATCTTAATGTCGATGACATAAACAACAAGATGTTAAGAGGATTCTTGCAATCGTTAGGAACATCAAGCACCTCGAAGTACACGCAAAAAGGCAACTACGCCGGTGTAAAATCCGTACTGCAAGCAATGTGCCGGCGCGGCTTAATAAAGGAAATAGAAGCTGGAGACAATGCCACATTCCCGCCCAACCCCTTCTCTGGAGCAGGGCGCGCAACAAAGGGGCAAGCCCCGCTAACACCTGCTGAGCGAATTGCATTTAACAGAGCAATTAAGCAGGCTGTTACTCCGCTTTTTGCCGAGGATGCTAAGCCCACGTCGTATCTTCTAGCATGTGCTTTATTAGTTGTCGCTCTCCACACTGGCCGAAATACGTGGCCTCTGCTAGAGCTGACACCTGATTGCCTACGTCCCCATCCGAAAAATAACAAAGTCTTCCTTGTGGTATATAAGAGACGAGGACATTCAACAAATAAGGTAGCGCTGCTAAAAGCACGCCAGGCCGACGACAACGGACTGGAGTCGATGCCATCAATACTCCCAACTGTAGCCAACCTCATAGAACGCATAATTAACTTATCACGCAGTTTATCAGCCGAGGCCCCGGAGCATCTGCGAGATAGAATCTGGCTTTACCGTGCTCAAACAGCACGCAGAGGCGCTGGAACGATCGGGTCAGTAACCGCGTTATCTGAAGATAGCCTTGAGACTGCGATAGTTAAGTTAGTTCGAACGCACAACCTGATTGATTCGGACGGGAAGCCGCTGAGACTCAATGTCAGCCGTCTTAGAAAAACATTCATTAATCGAGTCTATGAGATTTTAGATGGCGACATCGTCGCAACTGCAAGCGCGGCAGGAAACACTGTAAAGACCGTAGATCTATACTATTTGTCCTCAAACGAACAATCACAGCGGAACTGGAAATTTCTAGGTGAAACGTTATTTGAAGAAGCGTTAACGGGCACATTAGGATCAACAGAGAGAACGCCAGTCGGACAATGTAGCGACAATAGAAACGGCGAATACGCACCCAAACAAAACCCTACGGCTGTATGCATGAACTTTCTGAACTGCTTACGTTGTCGAAATTATGTCGTGACTGGTGATGATCTTTATCGCGTCTTCAGTTTCTACTGGCGGATCTTCTATGAACGGAATCGAATGCGACCTAAGCAATGGAAGCGTAAATTAGGACATATCACGCGCCTGATCGATCAGGATGTGGTAGCGACAGGAATAGCCAAGGGAATATTCAAAAAAGCATTCGTCGATGCGGAGCGAGAGCGCGCGCGGCGTGACCCCCATCCATTTTGGTCCACAGAAACAATCATGGCAGAAATATATGAACATAACGATGAGTGAGCCAGCACCAAGCGGGAACGCTGCTCTGGCTGAACAGCAAGAGCAGTTAAAACAAGAAAGTAAATTCAATAATGACGGTTTGGAGGTAATCTCGCATCGTATCGTCGGAAGACATGCGGTCCCGATCAGTCGATATCGAGACGACATGTGGGAATTTGTCGGTTTAACCACCAATACTACGAAATCAGATACGCGAGTTGACTTCACAACAATACCTAAAGAATTTCAAGGCATAGCGAAGCAAATAGTTTATCGATATTTGAGAAATGGCGGTTATGGGCAGAAAACACCGAAAGCCTCAACCGTTATTAAGTTCTTTCAAGATATGAAACCATTCTTTATTTATCTTGAAACAGTTCATATTAAAAGCTTGACTCGAGTAGATCGCTTCGCTGCTGCAACGTACGTTATACATATCAAGAAAATAACACGCGCTGGGTCGAAAGATGTCAAGCTGAGCCCGCTAACTATCGCAAAACGTCTCCACGCTGTTGAGAAGATCTATTACTTAAGCCAATATACCGACGATGTAATGCCCGCTCATCCTTGGCCCGAGAGTTCAGCAGAATTCCTGAGTGGTGTCACTGAAAACAGGGGAGATCGAGAGCGCACGCCACTTATCCCTGACGATATCTTCCATATTATCTTTCGGCGTGCATGGGAGGTCGTTGAAACGGCGCCTCGCCTGTTGGACTTGCGCGACGGTGTGGATCTAATCGCGTCATCCTATCGCGATGAAAAATATCGCAAACAAGAACTGCAAGTCGAATTTCTAAAGACGAGCGGTTGGAAGGGAGGCGTCAAGGATCTCGGCAAAGAAATAACCAAGATTCGGGTCGCTAGTTACATCATTGTGGCAAGCCTTAGTGGCTGTAGAAATCATGAAATCGCATTCTTGAAACAAAACGCTTGTTACAGTACATCTGACGCGACCGGTGAAACATACCGGTGGATGCGATCGACATCTACAAAAACCAGTGCAGGTCAAACCGAATGGTTGGTTCCAGAGGCAGTTGTGTCAGCGCTTCAGGTTATGGAACGATGGGCTCGTCCGCTACAAAAAATCCTTAAGCGCGAAATCGACGAATACAGATCTGCAGATCCATTAGATCCACGAATTGCTGAAGCAGAAGAGCACTTGAACGCATTGTTTGTTGGTTTAAGTACGGGAAAAGGAAATATGGTACGGACCACACCAACTAAAACTCTAAATCAAGAACTCAAGACTTTTTCGCGCGATTGCGGAGTAGATTGGAAGTTAGCATCGCATCAGTTTCGAAGGAAGTTCGCGAACTATGCAGCTCGCAGCCAATTTGGCGATCTTCGCTACCTTCGCGAGCATTTTAAACATTGGAGCATAGATATGACGCTCGGGTATGCCTTGAACGAATCGCAAGAAATTGCTCTTTATGCTGAGATTCAACAAGAAATCACTGAGATAAAGGAACGAACTGTGCAGAACTGGCTAGACCCAGACCAACCACTTGCAGGAGGATATGGCAACAATCTCGCTAAATGGCGCACTAGGAGCGAAAACGTAATATTGTTTAGAAATCAAAAACAGATGATAACTTCTATCGCCGAAAGCACAGCTATAAGAAGCAATGGACATGCCTGGTGCACCGCTGACGACAATCTCTGCATAGGCAACAGCATTGAACCAGTCAGATGTGCAGCAGGATGCAGTAACGCTGTTATTGGACTTGAGCACAAGCCATTCTACAACGGGCTCTACAATCAGTTGAGACAGCTAAAGGATTTGGACGATATTGGCCCAAGTGGCCTGGCTCGGGTACAACGAGATTTAGACAGGTGCGCCGACGTTTTAAACACATTGACAGTTAACTGAAAACGTTCCGATTATGACGCTTGTTCGCAAACGCGCCGAAAACAGGGAAAAAGACCTTCAATTAGCCATCTTCCGAATTGAGCAGGGACGTGCCCACACAAAAGAAAAAAAGTTAAGCATAAGCGCAGTCGCGCGCGAAGCGGGTGTTTCCCCTGCACTGATTCACAATCACTATCCTTCTATCGCGGACGCCATCCGTACAAAACTAAATAAGCTGGCACGCGGCGAACACAATGAGCGCAACAAAATCATTAAAGATTTACAGGACAAAAATAGGACCCTGAGGGAGGAAATTGCTGATATGAGGTTGAAAATTTCTAGACTTGCAAGCATCAATGAGTCCCTTCTCACCGAAAACAGAACCTTAAATTCGAAGACTTCTTCGCCAAACGTCTTCGATATTACCCCCTAATGACCAAAAACTAAAAGGTTGCGCTGCCAAACATCCCTGACGGCTGCTGGATATGTTTGTTCTTGATACCTATCCAATTGCCTTACGCTCGCGAAATGCAAAAGCATTTGCCCTCGCATCGTTTAGCGCAAAATGCTCAGCTAGATTATTGGTAGCGTAAAAGTCTTCCAGCAAAAGTAGAGAGAGCTCATAGTCAATATTTCTCGGCTTTATCCAAGACACGTCTCCCACCACGCTGGAGAAAAGCTTCCAGTCGTATTCGTGATCGAAGCAAATCTCAACATTTTGCCCTGTTGCCTTGACCAATTTAAGCCACTGTACGACATTATTCCTCAATAGGTCAGACGATATTTGCGTAATTTGATCTTGTATAAGCAAAGGAATAACAACATCTCGGACGAATTCGCTACATATCGTACGGTCAAACGGTACTTCGAAATAAGCTTCTTCGCCTGTTTCAGCCACTAAACCAATGCTAATGAGCTGGGGGTCAATCAAACTTGTAAACTCGGTGTCGATAAACACCTTTAACGGAATATTTTTCATAGGTATGATACTTACTTCCCTGTCGACTAAGTCTCGTTAGCATTGTTCCAAACAAAACTAGCGTTTCAATGAGACATTAATCTGAGTGCGTCCCGTCTTTAACGCGTCGTCTAGAATTTGAAATATCATCGAGGGGACGCTTACTTGTTTACGCTGTACGAGCGTCGCAGCAGCTGACAGGTTCAACAAATGTTCGTACATATCTTCTGGTATGCGGAGAAAGACTCCCTTTTTCTCCACAGTCAGGTTTGCCTTATCAGCGTTTTTCATTCGTACGGTGTTCAACGTGTAGCTCCTAGGTGCCCCGGTTGGTCAGGGGAGAGTGAAAATGGGCCGCAAATGCCGTGGTCTATTGTGCACGAAGACAGCACGATGCGGCAATGTCTACTAGGCCGCCCGAACCCACAGAATTACGTTTACGTGCTTTAGGAGCTGCGATCCGTGCTCTCAGGAAAGAGCTTGGACTCTCCCAAGAAGATTTGGCCCATCGTTGCATCATCGACCGAAGTCATATGGGTCGCATAGAGCGCGGAGAGCGAAATCTCAGCATGCTAAATCTCATCCGCATCTGCGACGGTCTCAGCGTACCGCCCTCAGAGGTGCTACTGCGGGCTGGACTTTAGCGTTAGCCAGCTGCAGTGTAAACCTTCACCAAACATTGCGACGGCACCGTCCAAGTACGATATCGCACCTCAAGAATCGCTGTGCTGACCCAGCAAACGTCGAGATATCGGTAGCTTGGACTAGTCAAGCTCCAATGACAAAGCGCCACCTTAGGCTCCCACCGCGAGCTGCCGGATCGAACAGTCTTTGTATCTTATCTTTATCATCTCGACCCAGACGCCCCCACGTCGAAAAATCATCTGGCTTTCCAGTTACGTCAAAGCCAGCAGGCGTAGTACTACCTAAGATATCGGTGATGAGATATCGGTCATGAAAGTCGTCCCAACCAAAAACCTCTGCGCTTAGTCCGTGCGAATCAAGTATGAGGTGAAGAGGTTCAAAACGTGTTCGCCAAGTTGCCAAATCTGGAAATGTTCGCCTTGGTCCATCACCATCACAGAGACTTCGGTGAATTTCAATACGTGGCTTAACTGTCCGGTGTCGCAGCGGCGCCAATAATATACCGAATTCCCTATAACCGTAACTGCTAGGGTCCAAGTTCGGATCAATGAACATCAGAGAATTTGCCTGTCGCAGAAGCCTATACAGAACCCGTTCGTACTCGCTAGTTTTTCGATCAATTGTGATTGAAGGACTGCGGGACTGCCACCAAGAAGTTCCAGTAAGCTTCTCGATTGATGCCACTTCGGTCTGCGTAAAAACTTGCTTTGTTTTGTGTCCAGCAATAATCCCCGTTAACGGTTCAATGCCGGACTCGGCTAGCCCCTCGTTGCACCAACCAGTTGCGTTCAGTGGATCTGTCCCAAGTTGGCTTGGAAAGCTCCGAAGACGGTTACCTTGAGCAAGTTTCCTGATAATTTCTTTGGATAGTCGATGCAACCCTGCAGAGTTCTCAGTGCAGAATCGACGCCATCCTCCATCGCATAGATCACGAACAATACTCTCTTGCAATAAAGGCTCTTTTAAGAAGGTAAGGTATGCTTCAATTAAATCTGGCTTGCTATAAGCCGCAGGATCAAAGATGTCCGGAATAAGCGCATATTCATCAAGAATCACCGAATTGCTCCCGAAATCCCTCTTCAAAAAAACCACCCGGCCACGATTTTACGAGTTCACCAAGCTCGTTAAGCGGCATCTCACGGACAATACTACGTGTCCCGTCCGGCTCCACATATAACACCGAAACATCTCCGGGCGTTAGTGGGGGAAGACCAGTTGCTTTACCTAGGTGTGTTTCGCGCATTCTGCGCATGATTCGTAGAATCAAATGCTCACTATGAGTTTCTAGTATAAGGGTGTTTTTCCTATCCCCTAATGCTGACTCGATGAAAACATCGCCAAGTTCAGCCTGCAATGCCGGATGGAGGTGAATTTCTGGTTGCTCCATTGCCAAAAGCTTTCCTTTTGAGCCGTAAGCCATGACCAGTACTGGAAGTACCTGAGAGATCCCTATACCCACATCCCTATGAGTAACCACAGTATTCCTACGCTGATCAACTAGCACAAGCTCGCGAATTCGATCAGCATCGGACATATTAAGTTCTTTCAACATGTCGGAAGCGGCTGCTTCTACATCTTTAATAACGGAGTATGCGCCTACTGGGCTTGCGTCAGTGTCATCATAATCTAGCTCTACTTCTAGCCCGTTACTCTGTAGTTTCTCAAGTCCCTCTTCCAATGGGGTCCGTAGGTCATCAAGGGCGAGCAGAGATCGCACCACTAGCTTGTACGGTGTCTTTAACTTGCTAGAGCCCAACCAACTGTTAACCGTCTCACGTACTTTATCGTCTCGCCGAACGACGTCCCAGGCGTATCCGCCGCCTGCATACCAGTTTGCATCCTCGTGCTCCACGAACGACACGTGTCGTGGCGGAAAGGAACGTAACGGCCCAAGATACTGTAGTTGTTTTAATTGGTCCCCTACAGCAAGAGCCAGTCCTTTGATCAGATCGTTAAGCATCCTAGGCAAAACGAGCCTTACGGCGTGAGCAATATCCTCGTTACGGTTTCCTTTACTGACCGGAAATAACATGTCGGCTGACGATAAATCACTCTTCACGGTCTTAGGCAGTTCAACACTAGATGGGAAGAACTGCTCAACACGGACTAGTAACTCAGGCAGCCATTCCGCGATGCCCTCATTGGCCGCCTCAACATCTTCTGGCCGCATTTCTTCAGAAGTTGTTTGCGCCTCTATAATAGCCTTAAGTACTTCCTGAAAAACTGGATGATCGCTTGCAAGCCTATCTACGCGCAAATATTCGCCTTCATGATGTGCTAGCTGCACTGCAGTTGGCCGGCGGCTCATGCGCAGCAGTTCCGTACCGTCGGCTACTATTTCAATAGAGTCAACTCGCGGCTCAACACCAGGTATGGGGCGATCCTGATCGTCAAGCTCCATACCTAAAGCGATATTCAAAGCCACAGTAGTTACGGGCGCCAACCACTTCGCGATTCGATGATCCTTGTTTCCAGCGAGTGCATTTACTTGAAGCTCGGCTCCCCACTCAACGCGCTTGTTCAATTGACCTCGGTGAACATATTGCCGAAATCCGCCTAAATCAATAGCACTACCACCCACATCAGTATGGTGCACGTCGAGTCGAGCGAGGTTTCTTTTTTCACGCCCAAACTGAGCCTCGTGTGCCAGAGCCAGGCTATGAATAAAACTCGACTTTCCTGCGCTATTTGGACCAAAAATCAAAGTAATAGGTTTTATTGGAATACGCTGGGTATCAGCAAAAGCCTTAAAATTTCCTACACGCAGACCTTGTAAAGCACGGTTCATAAGTGAGCCTCTTCCTTTAAACCAGGCAGGTCCTGAATTCGACTCCACTCTTCCATTTCGGCAACCAGTTCATGCATGCGGCAGGTGCGCCATTGAATGGTCAACTTGCCGAGAAAAGCATTTTCAAGCATATGCACCCAAACTTTGTCCAAATGTTTTGCGGCGTTTTGCGCAGCTTTCAACTGTTCCATAACGCCCCACGCAATAAGTTCGAATTTTTTTTGCAGCTCAATGGGTGGCAGAGGCACAACAGTACGCAACATCGCATCTTGGCTAATATTCAGCATTGAGCCGCTACTTCCTGAAGATACTGCCCTAAACTTGTTTCGTATCCCCTCTTTCCAGAATAACTCTCTGAGATATAAGACAGACACCTTTCGAGAATCTGGTATAAGTCGCCAAAGCTTATCCGGCAGAAAGAGGTCTGGATAATCATCGTCAACGACACAGCTTGCAGCAATCAACTCGCGAGTATTCGCTCGACTAAATAGAAGGTCGCCGCACTTGGGCGTCAGGAGCGGCCGAGAGAATTCCGCCTGCGGTACAGCCTTGTTTTCTTCAGGACGAAACACACCGCTTGTAACGGCACTTATCTTCAATACGCCAAGTTCACCAGCCTGTCTTGCTCTACCATCACCCAGTGCACTCCACCCTGCTTCAAGACGTGGAATGACCTGAGACAGGGGTTCTTCCGGCCATTGCATTGGATTGCTAATTGGGTCGCCGAACATTCTACTGAAGAGCGCAGGTAAAATGCGTGCTGCTTGTGCGTCCGTGTTACGCCTTAGGTGTCTCAGCCGATCTGCTTCCTTCAGCAATTCAACAATACGGGCCTGTTCGCTTGGTGTGGGAAGATTCAATTTCGAGCGTTTTATAACGCCTTCGGTAACTGCTGGATAACTTGCGCCCGTCGCGTTGACTGTTAAAAAATCCACGAACTTGCGACTCTGTACCCAATAGAAGAGATATTCGGGGTGAATCAATTTATCGTTTGCCCGTAAGACAGCAAAGGCCGTTGACGCGATCTCTCCGTGCAACGCTTCTGGGACCAAAGCGACTGCGTTCAAATTTGGCCTCACGGTCGAAACGATCACGTCGTTCGCATGCACGATTTTTCGAGCACGGCTTGGTGCGTCCTCAGCTTCGATCTGATCCGCTCGGACAATTAACTTAGAATTTCTGTCCACCCCAGCAACGTCAATGTAGCGAAAAACGCGTCGCCCAATCCGAACGGGATCTCCTTGCAATATTGGAAGACAGACATCCCCGATTGTAACAGGAAGCCAATTCATTTCTTTAATTCCTGCAATAGATCTTCAAAACCGGAAACAATCGTCCGATAATTTGACAAAACGTCTCCTACTAATGCGACGGGATCCTCATCGTTTGCTTTCTCTACCAGTCGAGGTTTCCACTGCCCTGCGCTTAGGTTAAAATCGCTTTCTGCTAATGTATCATGCCCAACCCACCAACAGTCAGGTGCCTTCGAATCGTAAGATACCAATGTGTTACCCTCGATCCCAGGAGGTGTAGTAAAGCCGCTCGCCTTATATAAACTCCATTGAGAAAGAAGATCGGGTATATCATTCTTTTCAGGCGTCTCCATACGCCCTCCCCCAACTATCTTGTCGGGATCGTAGCCATCGTTATGCATTTCATAAAACCAAACCTTGTTTGGGCGTTTGGCAGTATCCGATATTGGGTTACGGAATACCAAAACACCCGTTTTTACCCCTGCATAAGGTTTAAAAACACCGGATGGTAGGCTTACAACCGCTAGAAGATCGAAGTCCCGTATCAGTTTGCTTCGAAGAGCGACATGTGCGCCTGTTGAGCCAGACAGAAGGCCTTCAGGCACTACAACAGCACATCGTCCGCCTGGAGCTAGATGATGCATCATTAGCGACAAAAATAATAACTCGCTTTTTTTGCTGTTTGTTGGTAGGTCAGAACGAATCGAATCCTTAGGCAATTGACCTGCGAAAGGTGGATTCGCTAAAATCACTTGGTAACGGCGACGAAGATCGTCGTCAGTCAGACCACCCATATCAGATAGCGAGTTTGCTCGTTTAAGCTTAGCGTGACGGACGCCATGGAGCACTAGATTCATCATACTGATACGGACCATCTGTCTTGAAACATCCGTTCCATAAACTGACGCCTCAAGTACTTTCCAGTCTGGTATTTTTTCGCCTGCGCCTTTCCGATACGTCTGCAGACGCGGGATATCTTTTTTCAGCTCTGCAAGCGATCGTCCCTTTTTCTCGAGCCAATCTTCACCATATATAGGATATTCACTGATTTCCGTTGAGTATTTAGCAAGAAGGTGGTCAATTGCATCGATTAGGAAACCGCCCGTCCCCATAGCTGGGTCAAAAAAGGAGTCTCCGAAATCAGGATCGACCATTTCTACCATGAAAGAACGAATCTGGCGTGGCGTACGAAACTGGCCGTTCAGCGAACTGGACCCAAGATGAACTAGAAGATATTCGAATATGTCTCCTTTTACGTCCGGCCCCAGCTTACGAAACTCGAAGCCGTCGAGCTCATCAATTACTTGTTTAAGAACGTTCGGATCAAAGATCTCTAGAATCGCATCTCGGAAATATTCGGCAACTTCGGGCTCATCTTTTGTTAGAGACGCCATGTAAGGAAATACTTCATCACGAATAAAGTCGCGTAATTCATGACCGCTTTTAAAGCGCCATTGACTCCATCGGTATCGCTCAGCTTGGTTTGGAAACAACAGTACAGCGTTTCCGCCCGTTGCACCCATGCGCGCACGTAATTCTCTTCCAGACTCTTCTTCATCCAAAAGCTTCAAGAAGATGAGATACGAGATCTGCTCAATATACGTAACAGGGTTTGTGACACCGCCTGCCCATAGAATACCGGTAATATGGTCCAGCTTACGGCGGAGTTGTTGATTCATTATTTTTTTCCTAAGTTCATATTCTTATGCTGCCAGAACGGATTCGTTAATCTCGTCCATAACATTTCGAAGGCCCTGCTCGCCAAAGAGCTCGATGCCGATGTCAGCAGCATTCAAAATGGATAGTGGAGGATTGAAGAGATCGTCGATCAATACTTTCCCCTTGACTATTCCTCGATTCTTAAGCAGTGCGACATACTGTGCCTGCTCCGGATTTATATTTTTCATCACAAGCCAAGCTCTGAAGTTTTCCTCCACACGTTCTTCGCGGCTTTTTATCTTTAAAAGACCTAGAGCCGCGCGAATGAAGTCAACAAGATTACCGCCTGGGTTGCGATAAGCACGTCGCAGATTCTCTTCGTTAAAATAGTGCTGGGGTTGATTAAGCCGCTGAGCTAGCTTCTGTTCTTCCTCATCAGTTAAGGAGCTGCCCGTCTTTACCTTGGAGATTATCGGATCTGTTTGTGCGCCTTGCCGTACCGTATTTTCCCAATCGGTAACGTAAGCTCGCTTATCAACGCGCTCACCATCTGGACCAACCTCAATATACTGGACCGCATCGAGCCATTCATCCTCCAGACCTAACTCGATCAGCTCTCTAGGTGATTTTCCACCTGATCTCGCCGGTTTAACGGCATAACTTCCACCGCCTCCAGAAAAGATGTCAGTGTCTGAGTCGTTGAAATACTCATGATTACGGAAGAAGTCGTAGATTACGAACTTGTTTTTTTCGATATGAGGTGCAGTACGTGTACCCCGACCGCGCATTTGCTGGTATAGAATCGGGCTTCGTACTCTCCGGCACATTACAAGGTGGAGGATTTCGCGACAATCAAAGCCTGTGTCGAGCATTCCAACGCTAACGACTACCATGGGCAGGACTTCCCGCTTGAAATTGCGAATCAATTCATCAGCGTTCGATACGTCAGACGTTATCACTTCTGCATAGCGCCCTTTGTGCTCAGGATGTAGTTCGTTGAGGTACTGAGCCAATCGGGCTGCATGATGCTTTGTAATTGCAAATACGATAGATTTGCCGGGGCCGTCCTTCTGGCCGGGCGCGAGTTCTTTGTAGTTTTCCCAAGCCAAGCGGTCGAACTCCTTCATCATCAACCGGTTGCTTCGTTCATTAGTCCACTTACGTTCGAACTCGGCCGGATCATAATGTTCGTCGTCGACGGTAGTTCCCTCTGATACTAGTGTAGTGATTCCAGTAGCAAACTTATAAGGAATCAAAAATCCTTCTTTGAAAGCTTCCTGAATTGTGTAGGAGTAGTCGGGTGTGCCATCCTTGCAATGGTAGAATTGAAAAGTATTACGTTCGATGTAGACGGCAGGTGTGGCGGTTAGTCCAATATGCAACGCATCGAAGTGCGATAATGCCGCTTGCCAAGCACCGTAAATTGATCGATGACATTCGTCCATGACCACGACGTCGAAATAACCGCTCGTGTATTCCGAGTAGCGCCCGATCATTGTCTGCAATAGGCAAACCGTAATTTGCTTTTCTTGCCGAACCATCCCAGGCTTTAACCAATAGCTTGAATAGTTTGGCAATAAGTCTTGGATCGTCTCAACAGCCTGTTTAGCAAGCTGATCACGATCGACCAGAAATAGTATCCGTTCAGCTTGCCCTGCTTCCATCAATCGCTTAATGTATAGCGTGATCAGGTCAGTCTTTCCACATCCCGTAGGCAGTTCGATAAGGAAGCGCCGCTTTCCAAGTTCTACAGCACGATCTAATGCTTGCATTGCCTCATTTTGATAAGGCCGCAGCGTTCGGATCTCCCCTTGCCTTAGATAAGTATCAGGTATAGCTATTGTGGCCAATGGTTTGCGCTGCGAACGTATGTGAATTATCTTTTCAAGGTCCCGTCGAGAAAAGAATGAATTCACAATACGAGCATCGTCGTTCTGGTAATCCCAGAAATAAATTAATTCTCCGTTCGTTAGAAAGATAAACGGCGCTTGCGCTTGCTTAGCATATGGAAGTGCTTGTTGCTTGGCAGTATATGGCTGAATAGCCTGTCTCTTGGCTTCGATAATAGCAATCGGCCGGCCGCGTTGATCAAGCAGAACATAATCAGCGCGTCCGAATGAGAACGGTCCCTGCCCCATGTTATCCGATGAGTTTAGCGGTTCTGCATTCTGAACGATGGCCTGGACATTAGAGACCAACACCTCGGTAAGTACTTGTGATTTGTCAGCTGGGTTCCAGCCTGCCGCACGCAGCTGGTCGTCGATTTTGATGCGCGCGTCGGTCTCTTTGTTTTGCGAGTTCAAGTTAAGACTCCACAATTACACATATATAATGCCAATCAACAGTTAGTGCGTGCTAACAACCCAGGGGTAACAGTGCTATCGTGCCCCCCGTCATCGTTGCTTCTTTTCGGAATGGATAAAGCTGTGCAACGATAATTGACAGCATTGCCGCTTCTATTGCCGGGCTAGCCAACGGAGGTGACACTCAAGTTTGGCTACGACATTTACCGATGTGAAGTTAGGCTGTACGAATTCGTACAGCTGATACTACAACCTCGACGCTCACCCTCTTATATTTTGGCCTAGCGCCTGTGGATACAGTGAATTTGTGGATAAGGGCTGCTCCGGGTAAACCGATCGGGTATAGCTAGGAGCAGCTTACAGTAAACGCATATACAGAGGATTGTACTTTACTCTTGTGCAAATGAGAACGTCAGTGCGCAGCTTTGAGGTGCGGTGCGGGGTCTCGATTGACGTCCTCCATCGCATGACTTTACAAGCGTGCAAAAAAACAACGAAGTTGTTAGTTAAGCTAATGCGTTGATTAATAAGGGATTTTTATCAGCTAACAGTTATGTTGGTGCCAAAAGGATTGATCTGCCGATTGCGCTGGGCATCCTGGCCGCATCGCACCAGATCCGCGGCGATGCGCTGGACCGTTACGAGTTTGCCGGCGAATTGTCGCTGTCGGGCGAGCTGCGGCCGATCCGTGGCGCATTGGCGATGGCGTTTGCGATGGTGCGTGCGGGTTCTTCACAATCTGCTTTACAGACCAACCTGCAGGGCCGGGCCTTCATCCTGCCGCTGGCCAATGCCGACGAAGCGGCGCTGGTCGAAGCAGCCGAGATCCTGCCGGCGCGCACGCTGCTCGAAGTCTGCGCGCACTTCGCCAACGCACCCGATGCGCCCAAGCTGGTGCGGCATGTGGGGCCGGCCCTTGCGCATGCCGTGTGCTACCCCGATTTCGCCGAGGTCAAAGGTCAGCAGCATGCCAAGCGCGCGCTCGAGGTGGCGGCAGCCGGCGCGCATTCGTGCTTGCTGGTTGGCCCGCCCGGCGCGGGCAAGAGCATGCTGGCGGCGCGCCTGCCTGGCTTGCTGCCGTTGATGAGCGACGCCGAAGCGCTCGAATCGGCCGCCGTGCAATCCCTCGCAGGCGGCTTCTCGCCACAGCGCTGGCGCCAGCGGCCGTTTCGCAGCCCGCATCACACGACGTCCGGCGTAGCCCTGGTGGGCGGCGGCAGCGTACCGCGCCCTGGCGAAGTCTCGCTCGCGCATCATGGGGTATTGTTTCTGGACGAGCTGCCCGAGTTCGACCGGCGCGTGCTCGAGGTGCTGCGCGAGCCGCTCGAATCGGGCCAGATCACGATTTCGCGCGCGGCGCACCAGGCCGATTTTCCGGCGCGCTTCCAGCTCATTGCAGCGATGAATCCGTGTCCGTGCGGCTGGCTCGGTCACGCCAGCGGCAAATGCCACTGCCATGAGGCCGCCGTGCTGCGCTACCAGAGCCGTATCTCGGGGCCCCTGCTCGATCGCATCGATATCCAGTTGCCGGTCGCGGCGCTGGGGCCGGAGAGCATGGGCGCACGCGGCGACGGGGAACCGAGCAGCGTGATCGCAGCGCGGGTAGCACAGGCGC
>Ga0308164_10002927_pt1 | contig 16178 bp, 12 predicted proteins | sample PhyTR2_FD_201031 | JGI IMG/M metagenome (GOLD analysis project Ga0308164, IMG submission 201031) | Phyllosphere microbial communities from UC Gill Tract Community Farm, Albany, California, United States - DLSLT.R2 | ecosystem: Host-associated > Plants > Phyllosphere > Unclassified | place: USA... | reverse complement strand
GGAGGCGCTGTTCGCAGAGCTTCGGATGACCTGCGGAGAGGTGGCAGAGTGGTCGAACGTACCGCACTCGAAATGCGGCGTACCCGCGAGGGTACCGTGGGTTCGAATCCCACCCTCTCCGCCAATTACCTACCAAGTCCTTGGAATGCCTAAAAAGCCTTGATCACAAGGCCTTATGGGCTGATGGTTGCTACAAAAGCTGCTACAAAAAGGGGAACTTCTTGCGGCGGGTAAAAGGGCATCGGTATCTTTATCGGCGAGGTGAGCAGCTCGTGTTTCGACGCGGCGTGCCTGAGCGTGCGCGGGCCGCTTTCGGCGGGCGTTGCGAGGTTCAGGCCTCGCTCGGAACAGGCAGTATAGCCGAGGCTCGCCATCTACTTGGCCGCGAGCTTGTCAAGTTCGAGAAGACGCTGTGTGACGCCATAGGTATCCGGTCCCCTGCTGCAATCTTAGAACCGCTAAAGCGGGAGCCGAGCGCGTCGGAGATCGAAGAGGGCGTTCGGCAATGGTTTGGCGACCGTGTAGGTAGATTGTCGCAGGAAGCTGATACAATCACTGAAGAGGATCGTGCTGTCGGACTGATGCGCGATTACGATGCGCTCTCGGAAACTGCCGCCGCCGGTGTGCGGATAGGCGCCGACAGCGCTATTATGACCGACTGGATCGTAGAGACCTTGGTTGAGCGCTTCGGCTGGCACATTGCACCGAGCAACCCGTTGCATAGGCGATTGACCAAACTGGTGGGCCGGGGGCAGATCGAGGCCGCGCAGCGCTTCCGGCAGGAGGTCAACGGCGACCCTGTTCGCGTACTCGACGACACATTCTCCCTGGAGCAATATCGGTTCGATGCGGACCGTCAGCGCGAGCGTCGTGCGAAAGAGCCAGTCTCTGTCCTCGCCTTGTTCGAGGGTTACGTGCGCGAGCGGGAGCCTGCGCGTGCAACGATAAAGGCATGGCGGCGGCAGCTCACGGCGTTCGTTGGTTTTATCGGTCATGACGACGCGGCCAAGGTGTCGCCGGAAGATGTAATCGCTTGGAAGGATCACTTGCTCAATAAGGCAGGTAAGGCGGGCACGGGGCTAAGCGCGAAGACCGTAGGCGAAACATACCTCTCTGCGTTGAAGATCACGTTCCGCTGGGCCGTCGAAAATCGTAAGCTCGCCGAAAATCCAGCGGCAACCGCTCGTGTGAGGGGGGCAAAGCGGGTCTACAAGCGCGAGCGCGGGCTGACTAATGATGAGGCGGGAATGATCCTCGCCGCAACGCTCACGCCGCCGCCGCCGCGCTTATCGCCGGAACGGGCACTCGCTCGTCGTTGGGTGCCGTGGATATGTGCATACACTGGCGCTCGGGTTAACGAGATCACCCAGCTCCGTAGCAAAGACGTTGCGCAGATCGGCGGTATCTGGACGATCCACATAACGCCCGAAGCTGGGCCAATAAAAACATCAGTGGCTCGAACGGTAGCGTTGCACCCGCACCTCATCGAGCAAGGATTTACTGACTTGGCAAAGGCCTCTGCGAGCTACCTGTTTTTTGACCCGGGCCGTCGACGTGGAGGGTCAGACGAGAACCCGCAATCCAAGAAGGTGGGAGAGTATCTTGCGCGATGGATACGCACAATCGGTGTGTGCGATCCTGACGTTCAGCCGAACCACGGTTGGCGGCACCGTTTCAAAACAGTCAGCCGTCGGTCTCGCATGGACCCGGAGATTAGAGACCGCATACAAGGACATGCTCCAAGGACGGAAGGGGAGGGGTACGGGGATGTCCCGGTCGACGTGTCGTACGAGGCTATCGCCCAGCTGCCGCGCTACAACATGATTTCATAGACGCAGGGGTTGGGGGCTCCCATCGCCGCACTTCGCTGTTATGGTGTTGCCTAATGTCGTTTGGCCTACTGACCTGCGATCTTGGTAGTGAGGCTTGGGAAAAACATGCGCGTAAGTGGAATAACGCTGAGCCGTTACCGTGCGTTCAAGGACCGTCACGTACTGACGATAGCACCGCTGACAGTTATTATTGGCAAGAATGGTAGTGGTAAAAGCCTCCTATCTCGATTGCCACTGCTCTTAGCGACTGCTGTTTCCCGAGATCCGGGCGGGCCGCTTGATCTTGCTGCTGGTGGAGTCGACCACGCAGCATCTTTCCAAGACATTGTAAATATGCGAAGCGCGCTGACATTCTCATTGGGCGCGAAGATCAGTGAGGGCGAAAAATCATACGACTTTGAGACTACTCTTCGTTACGTTAATGAGACAAGATCGTTAGGCATAGAAGGGTTTTCCCTGAGTGTCGATGGCGTAGTGCAGATGCGTGCCGAGATCGCTGCTGCGGAGCACCTCGCATCCCTATTACCGGTATATAATATCACGGGTCCGGCCTATACTATGGCTGAGGTTCCACTCGTCTTCGACGGCCTCTTCCCTGTAGACGAACTAGGCGATTACGCCGAACTCGTTAATACCGCACGAGAAGCATTTCGATTAGCTTTGCCTATGCCCTCATATCTCGGACCGTTCCGAGCTGAGCCAGAGCGCGCCATGCGTCAGCCAAGTCAAATGATACGTGATTTGGGCCCGCGGGGTGAGCGAGCGCTCGAGTTTCTAGCTGACGACAGATTACGGCACGGCGGGCAGGTGAGTACCGCTGTGAGCGATTGGTTTGCCAAGTCGCTCGGGCATGGAGTGTCGGTAGACGTCAGCGGCGAGCAGCCGAAGATCACAATTTCAGACCGAGCGTCGGGGCTGGAGGTCAACTTATCCGATACCGGGGCAGGTTTCTCTCAATCCATCCCCGTCACGGTCCAGAACATTGCATTTCAGCAAGGGCGATTGTCAGCGTCGATGCTAATCGTTGAGCAGCCCGAGCTGCACTTGCATCCCGCTGCGCACGGCGATCTGGCTGACCTTATACTGACGTCAGCGAGCAGCCACGGGGCTACGTGCATCGTCGAAACCCATTCTGAGCAATTCATAATGCGCTTGCGGCGACGCGTTGCCGAAGGTCTGGACCCTAACGCCATCGCGATATGGTCCCTAGATCATAAAGATGGCGAAGGCCAAGAGCCGGAGGCTCTAAGAGTAATTCATCTCGATCAGAATGGCGACCCTGAAAGCTGGCCAACGGGAGTTTTTGAAGAGGCGTTTGACGACTTGACGTTAATGCGAAAGGCTAGTCGGGGTCGTTCCGAGTGAGAATAAGATTTGAAGCTGGCACCCTGCGTACGCCGAAATGGTTCCCAATTTTTGACGTCGTACTAATGCTAGTCGAAGATGAGCGCCATTCGTTAAATGTTGAAGACCTGAAGGCGCTTCTTAATAGTGACTGGATGAGCACGCGTTCACGCACAGATCGCGACTTAATACGGCTGTCTGCACTAAAGCGATCAACCGAGTCTGGTGCGGAGAAAACTATCGTCATTGTAGATGACAACGCTAAACGGGGTGGATTGGATGATGGCCATAATAATGCAGTAACTATCCATCCGCTTGATGTTGTAAGCTTCTTGTCTCTTCCTTTTCAGGTAATTGTCGAAAACGAATGGTATGACGGTGCATTTATGCTCTGGATGGCTAGAGCTATTGGATATGAGAAGCTGTTAACTGCTCATAGAAAGCGTCGTTTTGCTTTTCGGCATGCCGGGGGCAAAGACTCTCTATCGCGATCCGCCCAGGTATTGTCTGGTGGAGTGTGGCCTCGGAGCGATGGGCGTTACGTTGAGGCAAGGCGGCTCTGGAGTGGAGTAATTCTAGATAATGACGCTAAGTATCCGGGGGATGATCCGAACTTAAAAATACGTGCCGACGTGGAGCCGCACGTTGCTTTTGTTCATCAGCTTAAGCGTCGGTCAATTGAGTCGTATTTGCCAAAGGCCACGATGGTACGTTGGGACAACTCCGCAGGCTTTCGTATGAAGGTGGAGGCTCTCTTCCGCCTCTCAGATGATCAGCGGAAACACTTTCACATGAAAAATGGGTTTCGCTACGGACGTGTTAATCAGCCGAGCATAGCGGATTATAAGTTGAGCGCGGATGTTGCCGCGGGCGAAAAGACCTTGTTTGACGGAATTGGTAACGTCGATTGGGATCTGCTCCGGGAGGGCTTCGGGCGTCGGTTGTCTTCAGTTTATGTTGAGGAGCGGTATCGGCCTAGCCACGGTGACCGAATGTCAGTGCATCCGGACGACCGCATTGAGCTATCTGGTATATTCTCGGCGATATTTGAGAGGATTTAGTTTTATGGGCAATCTTCCCGCTGCAAGTGCCCGGCCGGAAATTATTCCGGTGAGTGATATGCTGGATAACGTAATGTCGGGTGAGGTGCGAGTTCCCCGATTTCAGCGACCTTACGTCTGGTCTCCTGATGATATGATACAGCTATTCGATAGCGTTTTGAAAGGTTATCCAATCGGATCACTCCTCATCTGGCAAACGGATCGGAGGGATATCACAAGTCTGAATGCTATTGGGCCGATAGTTTTACCGCAGACGGGCCCCCTTTTAAAGTCTTACGTTGTTGATGGGCATCAAAGACTGGCAACTCTTTTGGGGGTTTTGCGTCTTCCGGAGGATCATCCTCGCGACAGGATGGATGACTGGCGTTGGTGGATCGCCTACGATTTGCGTGCTGAGCAGTTCATACATATCAAGGACGTTGTTCGAGATATACCGCTTCACCTCTTGCCTTTGCGGAGCGTGCTGAGGACGGCTGATTTTGCGCGTCGGACGCGAGAAATCGTTAGCACCGATAAGTTCGACGCTGACGAGGCGGAGCTACTGCTCGACCGTGCGGACGTTGTTCAGCGTGCGATACGGGAATACAGGATACCCATGACCGTCATGCGGTCTGGCTCGCTGGATGATGCGGTGACTATCTTTGCCCGAGTTAATCAGCGTGGTAGAGATATGACCCCTGATCAAATGGTGTCCGCGCTTACATATCGGGAAGAAGGTGACGGAGCGTTTGACCTTGCGGCTTCCATTGATCGTATTTTGGGAGATATGCGGTCAGTCGGATTTGGAGACTTGCAGCGTCGAATCATTCTGCAAATTATATTGGCCCTCTCTGATTTAGACTTTACGCGACCATCGTACGAACGAATTGTCGATCGAGCCTCTCACCAAAAAATGCGGCCGGCAGTAGAAAGGGCGGCAGTCGCAATAAGAAGAAGCGTGTCGTTTTTGAACGCGCACATTGGGCTTACGTCAAGCAGGCTACTGCCGTACGCATCAATAATGGTTATGCTAGCAATATACTTTGATGAGCTTGACCGTAGCGGATACGTGGACGTTCCCCAAAGCCAGATTTTGTTAATGCAGAAGTGGTTTTGGGCTGTTTCGTTTAATGGTTGGTTCGCTGGCGCGAACACAACTGACATCCGTCGCGCGGGTGAGATTGTTCGCTCCGTTGCTCGGCAGGATAGGCAATCCGTCGCTGTGTTTGATCGACTGTTTTTTAATAGACCGATTAGGCAATTTCCGCAGACATTTGATCGCCGTTCTGCTCGAGTTCGAGCATCTCTACTTGTTCAGATCATCTCCGGTAAGCCGCGGGATCTGATTACCGGTTCGATTATTGATGGTACGGCGATCTTCGGCGATCTCGCAGCTCGTGATATTCCGTATTTTTTCCCAAACCAGCGGCGACCTGCTGTTTCCAATCCTGCGAACCGCGTCATTTTACCAGAAGGGTATTCGAGAAACGCGCGACTTGCCTTTATTCAAGCTCGTGACCAAGTTGATGGCGCTGCGATACTTGCTTCTCATTTTGTAACAGATGACGCCTACGATGGCCTTTACTTTGATGACTTCGAGCACTTCATAGTGAACCGAGAGGCGGCAATCCTAGCAGCAGAGCATCGGTTTTTGTCTCAATTTGGGCTAGCGCTGGACGTCGGTGCGGCAAGGAATAATGAAGAGGTCGACGCCGATGAATAGTTGTTTCAAATGACCTTGCTCCAGTGAGACGTCGCAGCCTCCGCTCGAATTGTATCACATGGGTCCTGTCATCCCCCGTGCGACTGTTTCTCACTGAGTTTGAACCCATGTGGGACGTGTAGCCCTATTCCTTCACATCAAAGCCGAGGAAGCGCAGAGCTTTCATTGTACGGCCGTTGATCGGTGGGCGGTCCGTGTCCATCCAGCCGAGAAACTCCATGACACCTGCCTCGCCAAAGCCAGCCAAGCGGTGGCTCTCGTTGTATATGCAGTCGTAAGCCCGTTCGAGCGCCGTGCCGGGGCCGTGCAGAAGATAGGTTAGGGTCTTCTTGATCGCCGAGAGCGTGTTCTTCGCACCGAACTCGGCGCGAAGTCCGGGCAGCCCGCCTGCGACGAACCGCAGGCGATCGTAAAACGCATGGACGCTAATCAGGGCGTCGAACAGCTCGTCGTAGGTCAGCGCTTCGATCGTCTCCACCGAGGAGAATGCTGTTCGCAGGCGGTTGATGTTGGCCACCTCCCGTTCCGCGTTGAACATGTCACCTGCCGTTGTGTCGGCGACGGCGCTCCATTCACCTAGATAATGAAGGGTGCGCTTCTTCCGCTCCGGCTCGTCCGCCAAGGCTGTCGACTTCCAGTCGTCGGCAGGCGCCCTTGCAATCCTCAACCAACCAAGGAACCGGCCCAGCTCAATTTCGGGGTCGCCGTCTGCAAACTCTGGGCGACGCTGTCCGGTCTCGACGAAGACGCGTTCCACTTCACGAAACGCAGGGATCAACTCCTCGTCGTACTTCTGGCGCAATGACTGAATGAACGATCGGCGGGCTGATACCAGCTCACTGCCGACCTTGGCATTAGGCGGTGATGCAGCTCCGACGAGGTTCTCAAGGTGCGCTTGAAAGGCCTGTTCCTCAATGGGCTTGCCGATCAGGCGGAACGCTTGCTCGTATCGGCTACATACCTCGCTGGTCATAACGCTGGCATATTCCCAATACTGATTGAACATCGCCGGTAGGTCGTCGAAGCCAGCATCGCGGCCGCGTTGCAGGACAACTGAAACTTCCCGGTTCGTCATCAGGCCAGCGTTTGTCAGGTTGGCAGACCCGACCAACGCTACATCGTCAACGATGTATAGCTTGGCGTGGAAGCTGCGATCCGTGAAATAGCGTAACGTCACATTTGGATCGTTCAGTGCCTGACGAATAATTGGCGGCGGCGTAATCGAGCAGAGCCGCACCAGCAACTTCACGCGACATCCTCGGTCGGTCAGATAGCGCACCGGCTCATAGGTCGAGAAAAACGGACTGGCCAACCATGCGTCTTTCGCACCCGCAGCGCTGACCGAAAAAAAATTCATCGTATACCCGGTCGGCCCAGAATTGCCGTAGGTATCGCGCAAATTAGCCATCGTTGTACCCTGTCCCTATTGCCTGTGCCCCGACTTAAAACGGGTTTCGCTATCTGTACCAACCTGGAAATCACCAACATGCCTTGGGCAACGCAAGCTAAAAATAAACGCGTGCGCGTGATGAACGGCCTTTGCACCACCTGTCACTCCTCTAGTCTGCCGTAAGATTAGAGGGGAATAACAGATGCTTGTCGGATACCGCAGGTCTTCTACGACAGACCAGATTGCAGGCTTTGACGCCCAAGAGGTGCAACTCCTTGCAACGGGTTGCACAAAACTTTTCAGCGAAATGGTCTCATCCGTCGCCGATCGCTCCCAGCTCCAAGCGGCACTCGATTTTGTGCGATCGGACGACACGCTTGTCGTTACCCGGCTTGACCGACTAGCACGCTCAACGGTCGATCTTCTGGAACTCGTCGCAAAGCTGGAGGCTAAGGGGGTTGCGCTTCGCATTCTCGACTTCGGTGGAGGGGAGGTCGATACGAAATCGGCAACGGGAAAAATGTTGCTGACTGTCCTCGGCGCAGTGGCGGAGTGTGAGAGGTCTTTGATGTTGGAGCGCCAGCGCGCTGGCATTGCCCGCGCCAAAGCGGAAGGCCGCTACCTTGGTCGTGCTCCAACGGCGCGGGCGAAATCGACCCAGATATGCGAGTTGAAGGGACGTGGTGTCCGGCCCGGTTCGATTGCAAAGCAGTTAAATATCTCGCGCGCGTCCGTGTACCGAATACTAGCGGATCACGTCGCATGATCGACGTAGGTGAGACGTTTGCGGTCATCACGGCAAACCTTGAGGAGATGCACGGCATCGCGGTCGAAGGGCTATGCCCGATGCTGACGGCGGACGAGGGGTGGGTCTTGCTCGCGTCGCTACGCGATGGGGTGCAGCGCATGAGCCGAACGATGGCCGACATCGCTCTGACGCTTGGATAGCGATGCGCGCGAGCTACAACGGGTTTTGCCCCAAGCAACGACGCATTGCCGGTCGTGAGATCAACGCAGCCGTCGCTGATGGGCGAATGGCATGGCACTCATTCTGCTCGGTTTGTGCAACAGCGATTGGGATGCGCCACCATTGGCATCTGGAAGATTACAGGGACGTGCTTTCAGCCTATCCGGTGTGTCGGCGCTGCCATCACGCCATCCACGTCAGGTTTGTCCAGACCGACTATTGGCAAAGGCTCCTCAAGGAGGTGCCTGTGGCGACGTGGGTCCATGAGCTTTCCGTTGATATTGTTACGCTAACTCGTCCATTTGACGAGACCTATCTGAACGGGTTGCCTTAGCCCACCCAACAGCAACGGTTCCCTAAGCCGTACCTGCGATGGCAGCAGTTGAATGGCGCGCTTCGATTGTCGCAAGCCGCCTATGGGCGGCCTCAATAATCTGTTCGCGTCGGCGGTTTGCGGTCTCATCTTTGCCATCTGGGAGGAACTCCGCGAAATCGCGCTCACGCTTTTCGGCAAAGTAACAGAGAATGACCGCGTGCGTGGCTTGGGATTTGTTGAGGGGGGCGGCATTCTCGTAAAATCGCAGTGCCGCCAACTCGGCGAGATAGCGCATCTCCCAAATGTCGCCCTCTGGCCATGATGGGTACGCCTTCCGCCACTCACTGACCTTCCGCTCAATCCTTTCGATCTCGCCTTCCGTGATAATTTTGCCGTTGTCCGCCAAGCTATATTCATCCAGCTTCCGCTGATCCGGCGACCACGTTAAAAGACGGGCAGGGCATGTCGCATCCCCATCATCGCGAAGTTCTCCGACATGATGAAGGAACGTGAACTGCGCCGGGACCGCGGCAAGTCCGCTGTTACCGGTTAGATGGGTAATTCCGTTATCCCTTAACCTCAACGGCCCCGTTGCAAGCCCTTCGGCAATATTGCGCAGGTGTTCGAGACACGTTGCCACGGCGTCCGCCTGTCGTCCGAGAACGAAGACGTTGTCAGCGTAAGCCACGAACCTGACGTCACGGTGTTCCGTGAGCAACAGGCTCATGATCTTCTCGCCGACGATGGCCGAGGTTCCGGCACCGGGTGCAAGTCCCACGAAGCCGTTGAGGGAGGGATCATCCAGTGACGACACAGACATGAAATCACTGTCAGGATCGCGCCTGACACCCGTATCCCATACCACGTGTTCAACCACGCTGGCGGGCAATGGGCGGAGCAGTTCGACCAACTCGTTTGAGTATCGGACGCTGGAATAGAAATGGACGACGTCCACCTCCGCTCCATAGACGTATCCCTCGTTGATGGCCGCTTCGACGGCCGCTAGGGCCTTCGGCATCCCGCCCCGAAATAGCTTTTGGCTTTCGAGAGGGGGATGTAGGTCGCGGATGATATGGGCAACTAGGCCCTGATGCATCCGCCTATGGGGACCGAAGCTCACGACGCGGCGTTCGCGATGTCTGCCCGGTACCATAAAAATGTTTGTGGCCTCCCGGCATACGCCGAACGGGTTCCACTCGCTCGCGAGCCCCCTGACCGTTTCCGGTGTCGCGGCACCCAGTTGCCGCGTCTTCCGTAATGCGTCGTAGGCATAAAGGACATGTAACCGGCGGTCGCGCAAAAGCTTGCGGACGCGGGCGTGCCGAGCGCTTTCCGGTAGCGCCCTTAGCTTAGCTCGCTCGTGGTCGCGTTGCTGTCTGTGACCTTGGAGCTCAGCCATGAACGCCGGATACCTTGCTCGGAACACGTCGTAACCGGAGGTTGCCTCTGGAAGCGGAATGAGCGGTAGAAACGCAGAGCGGACGATGGTCACCGCCGATTACGCTTTGCCGTCGCGGTCAGCAGGCTCGTCCAGCAGCGATCCCGTGCGAACCTTCAACGCAATCGCGAACTTCTCAACGATCTCAATCGTGGGGTTGCGCCTGCCGCGCTCCACATCGCTGACATAAGTGCGATGAATGTTTGCGACGTCGCCAAACGCTTCCTGCGAGTAGCCCGCCGCTTCGCGCAGCCGTCTCACGTTCGTCCCTAATCGCTTCCTCACATTCATCGACCACGATTGGCCCGAATGTCTCTGATCCGTCATCAGACGATGAGTGTAGTTCAGCCTTTCTGTATCTTCCGCTCCCGGCTAATGTGACTCATTGGATGCAACTTGTTGCAGGATTTTGGTCGTAGGAGGGCTTAGTGCAGGTCACACACTTGGGAAGCGCGTGGGCTTATTGTCGGAATGAGAGCGCGAGGTGCATCCGATGAGCGGTCCTGCGACGCGACAAATGGATTGGCCGGAAAAGTTCGCCGTCGTCGCGGTCATTGCCGCGATAATCGTACTCCTTGTTTTCGGCGGCATCATTTCCGCCATCGCCCTTGCTCTCTGCGGCTTCATGGGGTGGACGCGGATGTTCGAGCAGGTCCGTGCGCAGGGGAAGCCGACACTCTCTGGCAAAGGCCGCGTGATCGTCGCGGGCCTTCTTGCCGTTGTAGGAGTGTTGGCGATACCATCGGACGCGAAGGATGCTTCCCCGGCTACCAAGGCCACGGAGTACGACGCCACGAGTAGCGTGATCGCGTCGGGCAATCAGACCACCCAAGAAGCTGCGCATTCAAACGTCAACGCCGCCGAAGGCCGAAAGTTGGAGCGTCAGAACAGGGTCAAGATCAATAGTTTGCTCTCGGACCTCAAGGCCTTGAAGGAACGCGACTACGAGGCCCGTCTGGCGTTTTGGAGTGACATCGTGCTCCTTGCTCCCGCGAACGCGGAATATGCTCGGAAAAGGCTGGAAATGGCGATTAAGGTCGAAAGTCTCGATAGGCTTCGCGAGAACCCGGAAGAGGGTGCGGTGGTTGAGAAAGTTCGTGGCCGGAAAGAGGGCTTCGGTAACGTTCTCGTTGTTGATATCACCCTCCGCAACGACGCCCTCTCAAATCTCAAGGACTTTCAGATCACCTGCGAAAGCAAAGGGCATTCCGGCACCGTCGTAGATAGCAATACCCGAACACTGTATGAGGTCGTTGATGCCCGTAGCACGCGCACGTTCCGCAAGTTGAATATGGGTCTGTTGCATAGTCAGGCCAATACTACGCATTGTACGGTCGACCAAGCGAGCATATCCTGACGTCATCAATCTTAAGCCAAGCCTAGGCTTAGCATGAAACACAGTAGTAGACGATGGACGGATACGGCTAAAAAGCGCTCGCATGCTCTGGTGAATATCGTAGATAATAAGTCAGTTTGGTACGGTTCGAGCCCGTGAAAAGCGTGGTGGCAGAAGCTGTTCTCGGGTGTTGTCACCACGGCATCAGACGGTGGCTAAAGTGCGCGTGAGCGGAATTGGGTTTGATGGGAAGAGGAGCGGACAGGCCCCTTTCGCGTGAGCAAATACGACCAGCGTAGTCGGTTTCCCAATTTCCGCAATTCCGAACGGAGGCGCCGCCTATGAGCGACCAGCACTAGTCGTTTTGGATATGCCGCTGCGCCTCGGTGTGTTCCGGCCAGCCATTAAACGAGCTCGGCAGGGCGCGCGGACCCCCGCAGCGGCTGAGACTGGCCAGTCACTTTTTTATGCGTTGAGGATGAAACCGAATTCCCATTCTTCGGGGTTACAACGAACTTACAGAACCGGTTGCTGCTTGTTAAAAATTTGATTTTGCCACTCAAAAACTCCCGTTTGTCCATTTGGCACTTACCCGATATTCCCGTCGGGCGACGGGCCATGGAAGGCAATATGTGACTGAAAGCGGCGGTTCGGCTACACAGGCGGGTATATTCTATCAGAACAGCATAGCCGCGCTTGCGCTTGCTGATCTTCTCGATCTCAACCAACTAAGCTCTCGCGAACGCCTTTTCGAGGTGCGCGTCGAAGCCCCCGAGTATGTCGATGACATCGTACTGCGTTTTGCCGATGGCCATCAGGACTTCCAATCGGTCAAGCTCAACCTGCGCCTTCAAACCGATGCCTGGACCGGCTTGTGGCAAAGTCTCCATGCCCAGCTTCAGTCCGGCTTCGGGCCGGTCGATCAACTCACCATCTTAGTTGCCGAGCGCAATGCCGCCAGTGATGCGGTCGCGCAGCTGTGCGAGCGCGCCTCATCCGCCGTTGATCAGGCCGAACTGATCCGCCGTCTGGGCGATGCGCAACGCCCGGCTTTGACCAGCATCGAGAAAATCACGGGCGGTGCACATCCGGCCTTCGAACTTCTGCGGCGAACACGCTTACTGCATCTCGCCCAGGACGCCATCGAGAACGAGCTTGGTCGCCGGCGGCTGACCGGCGCGTCGCCCTCGCTCCCCGCCTTGCTGCCGATCCTGCGGGATATTGTCGGCGGCGCCGCCCGCCGGCGCGGCCTCTTCCGGCCCGCGTCGCTTCGTCGTCGCCTGAAACTTGAACACGACCTGCTCCTCGGCGAGCCCCCTGAATGGGGTCTGGCCGCATTTCGGTCGGCGACCAGGCAGATGGCGCGGCTTACGATACCAGGAACCTCCGTTTCCGGTGCTGCCGAGGACATGTTCGTCTGGCCGCGAGCGCGGACCTTTGACACTTCGGAACGCACCGATTTCGAAAGCGAAAATCCGGATTTGTCCGAAACCGGCGAAGAGGCTGGGATCGATCTCTGGACCTTCCCAACCGATCAGTTCGACCGCGTCGTCGTCGTAGCGGGGCCCGGCCATGGCAAGTCGGCGCTCCTGACCGCGATTGCCGGTCGGCTCGCCGACGGTCCGCTCGTGCCTGTAGCCGTGCCGCTGGCGTCGCTTGCAGCCGCCGATACGGGCGTCATCCAGTTCCTGCACACCACAATGAGCTCCGAACTGGAAGTCAGCGCGGACTGGGATCGGCTTGCCGAACAAGGTTTGCTTGTCCTGCTTCTCGACGGTCTTGACGAAGTGCCTGCCACGAGCCGACCGCGGCTGATGCGGCGGATCACCACCTTCTCGGCGCGCTACCCTCAGTCGCCCTGGATGCTGACCGTGCGCGACGCGGCCGTGCTTGGCGCCCTGCCGCAATCGGTAATCATTGAACTGCTCCCGCTCAGCGACGGCGATATTGAACGCTTCGCCGCGACGATGCGTGACCGGCTCCGCGGCTTAGAGCCTTGGCAGGTTGGGCGCAGGCTGAAGCTCTATCCCGATCTTGATCGGTTGGCGCGCATTCCGCTGTTTCTGATGATGCTGCTCGCGACCACGGACCTCGACGATCCCAGACCGCTGACGCGCTCCGATCTGATTGAGCGGTATTTGGCGACCTTGTTCTCGCCGGAACGTACCAAGGCGACCGGCGCGCCTGATGATCGCGGCGTCGCCCTACGCGCGATCGCCGAAACGCTCGCATTCGAACGGCTGGAGCAGCAGGAGATCGGGGCGACTGAGCGCGAGGTGCGCTCTGTTATCAACCGCCTCGCCTTCAGTTCTGCCGAAGCCGACGCGCTGTTTGAACGGCTAAGCATCAATGGCATCCTCCGGCCGCAGAGCTCCATTCGCCTGCAATTCCCCTATCCGATCGTGCAGGAATATCTGGCGGCGCGGCACCTCGTCGACAAATATTCCGACAGCCTCCACCAACGGATCGAGGATGCCGTCCAGCGGCCTTGGGCGCAGGTCATCCAATTCGCCCTCGAACTGGCGCCCGATCCCGAGCCGGTGATCAAAGCAATGCTCCTTCGCGACGACGATGCATTTGCGACCGGGCTCCGGCTGGTTGGCCGCTGTATCGCCAACGGCGCTATTGTCAGCGACCAACTCCGCCTAGTCGTAGCCGAGCGTCTTACCGCATTCTGGGTCCAGGCTCCGTCGGACGCACGCGAACGCGTCGGCCGGGTTCTCGCCGACGGCTTCTGGAACGTCGGTTCACCGAAGATCGAGACGGCACTTCACCATCGCTGGCTGCTCGACCAGGGCGCCGGGGATATCCTGAGTAAGCGTGCCGATCTCAAGCTGACGCTCGGCGTGCTGCAAGGGCTTATCGCCAACGCCCGCGACAGCATGGGCATTCACCATAGTTTCAAATACGCCTTGCGGGCAGCGGGTGACCCAGCGCTCCAAGCAATCATCGATGCGATGGATCCCGATACCGTCGATGCCGACCTTATCATCGATATCTCGGGTCTGCTTTGGAACTTCGACACCGCGTCCATCTCTTCAGAGCTCGCTCTGAACGTAGCGCGCGACGAGCGTCTGCCGTGGCAGGCACGGTTTCGCGCTTATCTTTTGGCCGGGGCGCCGCTTGAGGATGCCGGCGTAGAACTATCGATCAAGGGGCTCGAACAAACGGACCGGAACCGCAATTACGCGGCGCGTGACCTCATCGGCATCCATTCCGATCCATCGGCGTTTTACGAACAACTGCTCCGCTCGCCAACCATTCCGCTCGAGCGCCGGGTCGACCTTGCCGCCAGCATCGCGCACTACGTCGTGGACGAGAGTAAGCGCAGAACGCTCGCGCGAACCTTGATCGGGGATGACGCGATCGACCTAGAGGTTCGTATCGCGCTGCGTTTGATGGAAGCGCGGTACGGCAATGCCGAGCAGTTTTGCTCCCTCGTCGAGGACATTCCGACCTTGCCAGTGCAGCATGCCGCGACGACTATCGCTCTGTTCGGCCATCACCCCAACCGTGCGCTTGCCGAACGTGCGGCGACGCTGACGCGCACCCGCGCCCAGAGTGCTGCCGATATCGTGCGGATCGCAAATTCCGTGACGACGGGGCTGCGCAACGTGTTCGAGATGGACTGGGGCTTTGGGGGCGTCGTCCGGGCTGCGCCCCCGCACGCGGGCATCGCCCCGTGGATCGAATTGCTAGAAGATTGGTCCGATCGGACCGATCTCTCCCTCCGGGACAGGATGCAAGTGCGGACTGTCGCTGCCGGCCTTGGCTCCGAGCCGATCGCCGCTGCGCTTGAACGGGACCTGCTGGCGATCGACAATTTCGACGGCGAAGTCTGGACGGAGGACGATGAACTCGGCCACGCTATCAGCAGTGCGCTCCACCAACTCACGCGGCGGTTACCGGCTCTTGGCGACGATTTGATCGAACGGCTGCTCCGCTCGAAGCGCTACAATATCGCCATGTACGGCGTCCGCGTGCTTGGTGATCGCGGCGACGAACCATCGCTTCGGCGGCTCGTCGACCTGCACCGCGCCAAACCGGAATGGGGCTTGCGCGACCTGGCCGCCAACAAAATTGAGCAGCTGGCCGCCCGCCTTCAGATCGTCGTGCGAAAAGACGGAGCGAGCTACCGCATCGATTGAGACCCGGCGGTCACCCGGTGGTGTCGTCTGCAGATAGCTTTAAGCGCTGTTCGAAGTCTCCGCTTTCAGCGGTCGCGCCAAGACCATACCGAAATTTTTGCACCGCACACGATAGATGCTCCGCAGGAATTCCGAGCGACTTACAGGGACGCGGCACTGACCACTTAACGTTATCCCTATTCCCGTAATACCCTCCCTTACGCGAAAGCCGGCGTGTGGTCGGGCAGGGGACTGCCTGCGGCATCACCGTCGCCCCGTACTTGAATGAGGGTCTGAAGTCGGGAGGCGTGGAAGGGTGCGCGAATGGCCGACTTTGGGCGGTGAGCCGAACGGCCGAATGTGAGGTGAGCAGCCAAGAGCAGACCCCTTCTTTCCTTGGCCGGTCCGACAATCGTTCTGACCCGCTGAAAACGTTGAAAAATCTTATGGCTTAAAATGCTACAAAATAACTACAAACGGGTTTGGTGCTGGATAAAAAGAGCATTGATAAATAAAGGTTTATTGCAGAGGACGGAGTATCCCACCCTCTCCGCCAACTTCCCATAGCAACCGGTCTCATCCCGTCCCGCAAGGGGCGGATCTGCCCTCGTTTCGCGCCGACCGGACGATGCGCCCGGGCCCCAGAGAAGAGCTATGCGTAACCG
>Ga0308164_10002924_pt1 | contig 16201 bp, 13 predicted proteins | sample PhyTR2_FD_201031 | JGI IMG/M metagenome (GOLD analysis project Ga0308164, IMG submission 201031) | Phyllosphere microbial communities from UC Gill Tract Community Farm, Albany, California, United States - DLSLT.R2 | ecosystem: Host-associated > Plants > Phyllosphere > Unclassified | place: USA... | reverse complement strand
GCTCACACAGACGGCCAACGCAGACCAGCCGCGTCGCTGAAGGAACGGGCTGCGGCGGCACTGCGTGGAAGCTCGGGTCGATGCCGCAATGCACCACTTGAACCTTGGCCCAGTCCGCGTACGCGGCCCAGCGGAACAATTGGCTGCGGCCGAACGAACTGACAGCGACAACGAACGCCGAGCGGCGAATCTTCTCGGCCAGCCAAAGAAATTCGGGCTTATCGAACTCTTCCGGGCCATGTACCGTGAAGCTGTATGCCGGTCCGCCCAGCATATGTGCCAACATTGCCACTTCGGTAGAGTTGGTGCCGAAGTGGGCATGCAGATGGCGCGCACCGTGTGCTTCCATCCAGGGGACGATGCGGCAGGCTTCCGCCAGATAGATCAGGTGCAGCGGCAGCGGCCGGTCCGAACGCAAACCTATGCGGCAGGCCACGCCCAACGCCTTGAAGAACAGTCTGGGTCGCTTGGCGACCATACGCAGCACGTCCATCGCCATCGGCACAGCCCCGTCTCGCAATACATAACGGGTGATGGCGCGTTCGCGCACGTCTTCCTCGTCACGTAATTCGTCGGCCCAGCCGCGCATGGCCAGGCGCTGCACCTGGTAGCCTTGCCGCTCCAGCGCCAGAATTTCGCGGCGGATAAAGCTATGACTGATTTTGGGATACTGGTTGACCAGGTACGTAATTTTCAAATTTTACCTCTATAAACGTCAAGCGGATGCGTGGTGTCCGGTTGTGACTGGGATTGCAGGTGCACCAACGAGCAGGCGCCACCTACTGAAAACCAGAAGTACCAGTTGAAGGCCAGGTAGCGGAACATGTTGTCCGAGTATGAAACGATCAGGTACTGCATCACGATCGCGAGTAGCAGAAACCCGGACACCCGATCCATGCGAAGTATTAAGCGTATTGTCCACAAAACCCGGGCATACAGCCAGAGGTAGCACATCAGGCCTACTGCACCAATTTCAAAGAAAAACTGTACGTAAACATTGTGGGCGTCCCATCTGACGGTGCGGTCAACGGGGAAGAACATCGCTGCGAAATGGCCGAATCCGTCCAGTCCGTAGCCAAAAACCATCTTTTTCGCCTCCATCCAATCGATTGCCGACTTCCACAGCAATTGCCGCCAGGCGAAGGAATTCAAAGGAGCGTACCGCACCATTTCGTCGCCACGATCAAGGTCCATCAGGCGATCTTGCACGGACGGGATAAACACCACCGCCAGCGGCAGTAAAAGCAGGTACAGCAGGTATTTGCGCTCGAACATCAACGCATACAATGCAAATATCAGGAAACAAGCAAGCCAGGCACTGCGGGTCTGTGTCAACAACAATTGCCCGAGCAGCACCGGCATATACAGGCAGATGATAAGGCGGCCCCGTGGCGTGACCGTGAATAGCTGACTTTTGAGCATGTAAAGGCAAAGGACGAGCATCAGCGTCAGATAGAATGCCAGAACGTTGGGGTGGGAGAATGTCGATTCCAGACGGAAGCCACTGCCGCCGCGCATGTGAAGAGCGACATCTACCAGCGAATACAGTGTCGGGATGACAGACGACCACAGCACCAGTCGGATGGCCCTATTGAAGTCTTCGTTCGAGCGCACCGTATAGACGGCAATAATGAAAATAGCGAAATACGACAGCATGCCCAGATATATCTTGATCGCCGCGCCTTTTTCATAAGAAATGATAACGCCAACGAACATCATCATTAGTATCGGCAACCAATGCTGTGCCAACCGTTTCGGGAATATCCGTGGCTTTTCCATCACCATCATGCAGGCGATAATAATGACTACCAGGTTGATCAGTCCCCCGATACCCATACGGGCGTCACCGATGCCAAACGAGGTAGATTCCAATGCCTTGTCGCCAACCGAACGCAACAGCAGAATCACCATCAACAACTTCTTATAATCGTAAAGCAAGAGTAAGCCCAGCAGCAGTACGGCCGGCAAGGCAGCAAGGCGTCCTGGCTGATACCCCATGCCGGCAGCAAACATGGGAATAATCGCGCCAATGAGCAGGCTGAGAACGACGATCGCCACCAGAGTCCATCCTGGCACGCCAAACAATTTTCTGGGCCAAGCGCGCATCATCGATAGCCCACTGAAGAATGAATGCACGTCATCAAGCCAGTTCCCGCGAGACACTGATTCGACGTTTGCCAGGCAGGCGGCGAATCAGCCAGGAGCGCACTGCACTCCATTCGTCGTTCTCGACCGCTTGCGTAGTACGGAATCGGTTGTAACGCCATAGCAGTGTCGCCTCGTTCCGGGTAGAGATCGCCTTGCGGAAACGCAGTTCGCGTTCCAATTCCGGTGATGCACCGAAGCCGCGCCGCAGCGCATCGGCCATTTTTTCAAATTCCGCGTCAAAGTTCATCTGTCCATCAACGTCCAGTAGGAGTCCCCCGTGATTGCAAAATGGCGCGGGATCGAACCATGGGAGGCTGTGCAGCGTGCAGAATGAACGCGTGAGGAAGCGCGCCACGGCAAGCGACAAAGTCATCTGATCGAGAAAGCGGGTCGCGCTGACATTATTGCCATGTGAACGATAACGAATCAATTGTTCAGGTACGTTTGCACACCGTCCCAGGACGGCAAGCTGGCCAAACAAGAAATAATCTTCGGCCAGATTGCTTACTTCAATACTTTGATGCGCGGGCAAAACGTTCAGGATGTCCGCGCCGTAACGCACACCCAGCCGGGTCAGTGCGTCGAAGCGCAGCATCGCGGTAGGATGTGCCAGCGGATTTCGGAACAGGCTGGCAGCGGATACGCGCGCTGCGCCAACTGGCATGTCCAGATTGCCGATGGGCCTTCCAGCACCATCCATTACCTCGGCCTGGCCTCCGATCGCCACACAATCCGGCATCGCCGCGAAAGCTGCCAGCGTCACCGCCATGCGGTCCGGCAGGCACACGTCATCGGCATCGTGCCGCATCACATACTCGCAATCAGCGATGTCAAGACCGCAATTCAGCAGCCCCGACAGTCCTGGCGCATTCGGGAAACTATGCACTTCGATACGTGGATCCCGTGCACGGTAACCCTCGGCCGACTCACGGCTTCCGTCTGTTGAGCCGTGGTCGAGCACGAGCAGGCGCCAGTCTGTAACCGTTTGCGCTTGCACGCTTTCGATGGATTCCGCCAAGAATTCTACGCCGTTCTTCACTGGCAGGAGAATATCAATCTTCGCCATTGCTGACTCCTATAATCAGCGGCCACAGTTCCTGCTCTACGACGTAGAAGCCTGGAACGCGCCAAGGGACAATGCCGTTCATTCAACGCTTCAAGTCGGCCAGCAACAAGTCCATATTTTCCAGCATGCGCTGGTGTGATGATTCGATCGCCGAGTCACGGCTCAGCGTTGCCGGCATTCCTGCCAGCTGTGTCAGTTGCCCTGCGACGCGCTCGGCAAATACCGAAGGCAACACGTGCCGCAGAAAGTTACCGCGTCTGCGCAGCGTGCGCGTCATAGATGGCTTTCCTTCGGACCATTGCAACGCCGATTCCAGCATGGTTGAAGCGCCGAGCGCATGTGAGCTGAAAGTTAGGTCGAGCGCCGACGCCCAATCCTGCCACTTCATATGATGTTGTGTCTGAAGTGGTGTTACCGCAACCCAAGGCACGCGTAGCGCGTCGGAAACAATTGCTCCATGCATTGCCTCGGTAATTACCAGTTCAGAGCTAAGGATGTCATCCAGCGTCTGCTCAACAGTAGCGGTCGGGTCAATATAATGGATACCGGCCAGCTCGCAGGCCAGGCGCCAGTTGCCAGCTAGCGTGCTTTCCCAGTGCGGCATGAATGCTACCTTATGGCGTTTGGAAGGCCGAGGCCCGATGCACGAACGCAGCAAGATAGCTGAGTCTCCCACGCCAAGCGCCGGATCAATATTGAGGCTTTTAGCGGTGAGCTCACCACGAACGAAATAGAACTTCCAGTTTTCGTCGATCTGCGGAACAGGGGTATAGCCGCCATAACCAGCGCCAAATACAATCTTGCGTGCCGCTTTCGGAAAAAAGTCAAACAAGATGGAACCTATGCCTAAAAAAATCACATCCTCATCGTCATCCCAGATGCCGGGCATCAGGCGTGGCCACATCCAAGCGTTGAGGTCGTCACCAAAGTTCGGCTTCACACCACGGTAATAGAAAAGCTTCATTTTTTACAAGTTCTTGAAAAAAGTTAATAAGCCGCCTGCTTGCAATTAGACGGGCTTTTTCGACACAATGTTTCGTGCCAAGGTTATAGATTCCCTCACATCCGAATTGAGGAATACGGCAGCCAATGCACCAAATACGCTGAGCACCAGTGTGCCGTTGATGAACAAGCGAGATAGCAAAGAAAAGTCCTGGAAATATTGGCGTAACCAGAATCCGCACAAGGTCGCTACCGCTGCAATCGCTAACGGCTTGGCTAGTGCGATTAGATAGCGACCAAACTTCATTTCTAACGCCCGACAGGTCTGCAAAACTACCCATCCCCATAGCACATAACTACGTATTACAATCGAGGCAGCCAAAACTTCGATTCCATAACCTGCCACTATACTAAGCACAATTACATTGGCACCACTCTGGGCCAACTGGTATCGCGTCCATATGCCAGGTTTTCCCCTGCTGCGCAAAAGGCCACCTTGCAGGATGCCGACTCCCTGAATCACGCCGAGTAGGAGGAACCAGCGGTAGACGTCAATGGCGCCAACCCATTTGGCACCGAATAACAGCGGGACGAAATCCTCGGCTGTGACTGCAAGTGAGGCCAGTATTGGAAGCACTAACAGCAACATCGTACGCACTGCCCTCAAAAATGCATTGCGAAGGCGTTCTTGATCGTTTTGGAGCCGCGAGAACGCCGGTAGTGCTACGTTCGACGTTGCCCCAACAAGAACATCAATGATGACGTCGTTCAGGCGCTTGCCGAACCCGTACAATCCAAGGTCAGCCAGCGTCAGGCGGGTTGCGATAAAGTAACGGTCAGCCGTCTGTCCAACTGCCTCCAAAGCCTGCCAGAGAATAATATGGGGAGAATAATTGCGCAGTATTGCCAAGTTAGTCTTCTGCATTCCCATTCGGTAGCGACGCTGGCCAGTGCACAGAAGCAGAAGTAGTGTCAGGGCCGAAGCAGCAAGCTGCGAAAATGCCATCGACACCGCGCCAAAGTCAGCTGCTAACATCCCAACCGTCACCGCAGTGGCAGTAACATTGGCGACAACCGCCACTTTCGCGACAAACTTGAAATCCAACTTCCTGATGCGCATTGCTAGCGGCACCGAGGTGGTAGCATCCAGCCAAAGTTTGAGGGCGAGTACCAAGACGCAGAACGCCACGACCGACTCCTGCTTGACTGTATGAAGGTACAAGGCGGCGATGACCATGCCACCACACAGAAGCGCGCCTATTACCAAGCTGAAGGTGAATACCGAATTGATCTGACCTTCGGAAAGCTCTGACGCTTGAATCAGGGGTTCTCGATAGGCATTTTGCGCTAACCATTGGCAAGCAGCCAGGACTGCCATTGCGAGCAGGAACGCTCCGTACTCCTTGGGTCCCACAAAATGACTCACGGCGGCAAAATTAACGACGGACAAAAGCGCTGTGACCACCTGTCCGGCGACTGCCCATACCGCGCTGCGGCCTACCTGCGTACTAAATCCCATATTTCTTCCATAATTCAGTCCAGCCGCCTAAGCCAGCATGCTTCTCAACAGTTCGGTGCAATTGCCCGCGAACCATTATCGCTCGCGTATCGGTTCTCGCAACTTCAATGCTTCAAGCAACAGACGTGCTGTCTTTTTCCCCGCTTGCCCGATAAGGCGCAACGCGTTGGACACCGATTGCTCTTCCCGCCATGCTGACCAAAAATAGCCATAACCCAGGCCTGCTTGACCACGGTTGAACAGACGGTTTCCGATCGCATAACGTACAGTCGAAATGGCGCGGCGCACCGTCGGTTTTAAATGCGGCCGCGCTCCGATCAGCGGCCCGCGCAGCAACTCCTGCAGCACCATGTCGTGATATTCAAGCGTTTCAACAAAGTTGTTCGTGAGGTTCGTCTCGTGCTTGGTCTTGTCGAGCAATACATCAGACATAAGCAAAAAGTTCGTTTCGCCTGCGCAACGCAACCAAAGTTCATAATCCTCGGCTTGCCGGTAACGAGTATCAAAGAGTCCGGTTCGTTCAAGTACGTCGCGCCGCACCATCACATTTGAACAAGTCCCTACAAAGTTGTATCCGATAAGCACCTTGAGTGGATCCGCCATTTTTTTATCCAAAACGAACTCAGGATCATGAATAAATTGGTCGAAATGGGTCGCGGCATCACCTGTTATTGGATTCAAGCTAGCGTAATTACAACAGCAAAAGCCTATATCGGAATGCCGTTTCATTATCTGCAACTGGCGTTCGAGTTTCTCCGGGTACCACAAGTCGTCTGCGTCAAGAAATGCAATAAATTGGCCGGTACTAGCGAGTATTCCGACGTTTCGCGCATTAGACACTCCCTTATTGGCAATGGAGATTACTTTAACGGCATCACCGAAGGGAGCCAGTTGCTCAAGAGTAGAGTCACTCGATCCGTCGTTCACAATGACAATTTCGAATTTTCCGACCGTCTGCGCCAGTGCCGCTCGCACAGTATCAGCGATGAACGCTGCGCCGTTATAGACTGGAATTACCACCGACATAGTCACTGACATTGTGAAGCCTTTATTATATAATAATTTATTTTACTCATTTTTATACAATTTTATATTTTGAAGAGAATTCATAAAGTCTGAAAAATTGAACATTGTGTAAATTTTTCGGACTCATGTTACTTATATTAAAATTCTAGTGACATCAACTCGTAATAAACTAGCATGTAACCGATGTCGCCAGTTAGATGCTGTATTAGAGCAGTTATATGTCTGCCAGCTCGATGGCAGCTCGCTGCTCGAGTAAGGCATCAAGAGCATCGGTGACAAATAGGCGGTCGTCAGAAAGTTTTCTAGCAAAGAGCTTTTCGCTATCGTCATCAAAAAGGCGCGAACGGCGGAACATCTCGACGTGCTCAATCGTCAAATAAGCAGGGCTCGCGCCGTTGGCCGACCAGTCGGCATAAGTCAGGTCGCGCTGCACGTCCGATTTGAAGCGCGAATTGCCAAGGATTGTATGGATGAACATTTCGTCTGGGCACACGGTGTTCCGGAAGAATTCGACCAGCTTGGGATGTTCACTGGTAAATGTCTCGACATATTCGCAGGCGTCGCGTGTCAACGCCCACCAAGTTGCACCGGCATATGGCTGCAGCCCGGCCAGCGCTTCCCGGAAGTCGCGCTGACGCGGCGAAATTCCAAGCCGGCGACGCACACGCAGTAGCAACGCATCGAACACGGTCCTTGGCGGGCCGGGATGGAAATCTGTCAGGCGCGACAGGAATTTGGAAGTGGCTGCGCAGGGCATGCTCACCATTTCCATAAACTGGGTACGGGCATGTCGGGTAAAAAAAGCACTCAGATAAGCAGGCGGATAAAGCGGATAATCCACGCCACTGAGCAGCACAAACCGGTCATATCGGTCGGAGCTGGCAAGTGCCTCCCGCATCAGTATCTGAGTCGCCGTCACCTGTGAGAAGTCTCCCCAGTGGACCTCTGTCCTATCTCGGGTAAAACTGACAGATGGCGCGGAGATGCTGCTGAACAGCTCTAGGTTTGCTTTCGCGTCGATGTGGATCAGGCATGCGGCATCCGGCGACGACAACGCCAGCACCAGCCGCTTCAGATGCTTCGGGCTGCCATGCGCCAGTATAAGGTAGGCAATCTTAATATTGTTCCCCAGAATTTTTCATCGACCTGAAACGCTTCAATCAGTAATCGTTCAGTACCGTGCCCACCAAGTGCACGCGGGCGTCCGTCAACAGACCCACCAGATCGCGCAGTTTGTTGACGTGACTATGGTCCTGGTGCGCCACCATCACGGCTGCGCCTGCACGGCTGGCAATCAGCTGCGCATCGGAATACACGTCTCCGGCCGGGGTGTCGATCAGAATCACGTCGTAGTTCGCGGCCAGTTCGCGCAGCAGCAGGCCGAACGCAGGAAGACCCAGCAGCTCGGATGGGTTCGGTGGCAAAGCACCCGCCGTCAGCACAGACAAGTCGGCCAGAGAAGGTACGTGCTGGATGGCATCCAGGCCACTGCGGCCAGCCAGCAGGCCCGACAGGCCAGCGCGGTTTTCCAGCCCAAACATCTGATGCTGGCGAGGCGCGCGCAGGTCTGCGTCGATCAGAAGCGTGCGCTGACGCTGTTGAGAAAACACGACGGCCAGGTTGGCCGCGAGGAAACTGCGGCCATCTCCAGGTTCAGCGCTCGTGATAGCAAGGGCGCGGCGCTCGGCGCCAGTGTCGAACCAACGCCACATCAATTGGTGCCTCAGCGCGCGCAGCGCTTCTACACGCTGCGTGAACGGTTCGTAGGCCGCGATCACCTCCTCGCTGATCGCGCTCTGGCCGGGAAGCAGGTAGGCATACTCATACTGTTGCGACAATGCAAGGTCGATGTCGGCCGGGGTCAGAACACCCAACTCAATGGCTGCATCGCCAAAGCGCAGCTTGCGCTCAAGCGAGAAACGCATCACCTTCTCGGCATCGACTGTCGAGAGGCGGCCACTGCGAACCAAGATTGCGCCAATGGAGTCGTCTTGCTGACGGCTGGCGAGACGCTCGTTGCGATCAGCGCCAGCTGCGAACGCTACGGATGGGATGGTGGAATTCATGGTTGACGCTCCAATCTATACGGTACTCTGATTCGCCAAGTTTCCCGACTTACCGCCACCTAGCGTTTCAGTAGAGATCTTTTTCTTCTTATACGCGACACGCGGCCTGCTGATCATGCCCAGCACTGGCAAGTCGAACGCATCGCGCAGATGCGACGCCGAACGCACGCGGCCGTCCAGCAATTCCAGGACCAGAACGGCGCCGAGGCCGAGGATGGTGCCGGCGACGATGGCCAGCGCTATATTGACAAGCATGCGCGGACCGGATGCGTATAGTGGCGGCGTAGCAGCGGTCAGCACGGCGATGTCGGCCTGTTTCGATTCTCCTTCCAGACTGATCAAGTTCAGGCGTTGGCTCGCCGCTTCATAAGCGCGACGCGCGTTTTCGGTCTCATTGGTCAAGACGTCGAACGTGTTACGCGCCCCGTTCAGGGTTTGCACCTTGGCTTTCTGTGCCGCCACTGCCGCGCGCAACTCACCTTCGCGGCGCTGCGTGATGTCGGCGGTCGCGACCACGCTGTTCGACGAACTGCGGATCTGCGCCTGCAGGTTGGAGCGTAATTTATCGACTTCGGATTTGGCAGCGATGTACTGCGGATGGTTCGGTGAGAGGCGCTGCGCAGTGTCAGCCAGTTTGGCTTCAGCGAGCGACAGACTGCTTTGCAGCGTCTGGATTAACGGATTGTTCATAACGTCCGGCGAGTTGGCTGCGTTACCTTGCACCTGCTGGCGGCGCGATGCCGCATCCATGCTTTGGCTCTGCACCATCACGAGCTGGTTCGACAATTCGTTCAGACGCGTCGTCTCAACGTCTAGGCGGTTGTCCGCGCTGTAGATATTGTTTTCTTTCTGATAGGTCGACAAACGCGTTTGCGCCTGTTCGTACCGGTCACGAAGGCTCTTAATCTGGGTCGTGATGTAGCCGCTGGCGCGTTGCACCGGATCGGTCTTAAGTTGCACGCTGACGTCCAAGTACGCATTGGCGAACGCGTTGGCTACTGTCGCGACGAATTGCGGGTCGCTTCCGCGGACGTTGATTGACAGGACGCTGCTTTCGCGCGCTGGAACCACCTCCAGTTTGCCCAGCAGCCCATCGGCGACCCAGTCGCGTACCGTGCCGCGTCCGCCGGTCGCATCCTTGAATGCTGCCTGCGTTTGGGGTTTGTTCGCCAGTCCGAGGTCGTCGACCACTTTAAGTGCAACGCTCTTGCTGCGGATGATATCGACCTGGGTGGCAATGTAGCCCGGCATAAGCTGGGCTGGCGCACTCAGGCCGGTCACAGGATCGACGCCCTTGTAATTCACGACCATCGACACGCCGGCCGTATAGGTCTTTGACTGCGTCAGGCTAATTACCACCGCGCCGAGAATAGTCATGCCTAGCGCAAGCAGGACGATCATGTAGCGTGCGCGCAAGGCGAGTAACAACTGGCTTGGATTCATGGTTGGCTTTCGATGACGTGCAACGGCGCGCGTGCGGCGCTCTGGACGAGTGGACTAGACGGACGGATCAAAACAGGCTTTCCTTGACGTACACCACATCGTCAGGCTTCAACAAATCGTCGCCTTTCACATCAATAATCTGCAGCTGTCCGAGTGCGTCGCGACGCTTTACTCGAAGGCCACGCTCAGTCCCTCGCGGCGTCAGACCGCCGCCGGCCGACAGCGCCTGCAGCACGGTCATCTGACGCTCGAGGCGCAGCACACCTGGCTTCTGGACTTCGCCATATATATAGAAGCGTGGCGCGCGCTCAACAAAAATGATATCACCACCCTGTACGTCGAAATTGCCCGACATGTCAGCATTGCGCATCAGTTCGGCAATGTCGACCTGCTCCTTGCGCACCTTGCCGTCGCGCGTGCGGATTACGGTAACGACGTCGCCGCCGGCAATCCCGATACCGCCGGCTAGCGCAATCAGATCCAGAACGCTGCGGCGTCCATCGATTGGATAGCGGCCGGCGCGCGTGACCTGGCCCAGCACCGATACCTGCTGGCTGGTAAGCGTCGAAATCAACAGGTTCACCTGGGGCTTTTTCACAAAGCCGCCACGCTCGAGCATTGTAGCGATTTTCGTCTCCGCTGCCGCGCTCGACAGACCGGCAACGGCGACCTGACCAACCAACGGTACGGTAATAAAACCTGCTTCGCTGACGCGTGTTTCCACAGCCAAGTCGGGATTGCCGAACACTGAAATCTTGACGACATCGCCGCCGCCCAACACCATCTCATTGGCGCGCGCACTGCTCATGCCACACGCCAGCACTGCGGCGAATATCCAAAGCCAGATTCGTTTCATATTCTGCGAATTCCTTTTACCAAGTATCGTTAATGCTATTCGGGTGTGTGTTCTAGCGGCCATTCACTATTGCATTCATTGATATTTTACCAATTAAAATTTCACTCGGTGAAATTTCACTCAGTTAAATTCAAGAATGGCGCTGAAGGTGGCGCCGTTGGCCTTCGAGCTCCTGGTGCCAGCGGTCGCGCTACCCACGCGCTCAGCCCGAAACGCAGTCGCCTTGAGCGTGACACTGCGAAGCGGCTTGTAGATTAGCCCCACGGATTGCGTCTTGCTGCTGTCGCTCGGGGACGTTGATGCAACTGGCATGCTTGATCCGCCAAACGGCGAGAATATTCGTTGCTCATGCTTCAGATCAACGATACCTTGGATTTTTTCCGAAAAATCCCAAGTCACTGCTGCGCTTCCGCCTTGATTCAGGGCACTGTCAACCAGAGCGCCATCAATAGCGGAAAATTCGCGCCACGCCTGCCCCAACAGTTTGATGTGCCCGGTCGGCGCCCAGTTGACGATCAGGCGCGCATTGGTGCCGCTCTTGGCGCGCTCGGCGTCCGACCGCTGCTTGCGCTGTACCCAGCCGCCTAGAAACAGAACCTGCGTGCGTCCCGTGGCCAACCACAGGACATTGATCTTTACCTCGTCCTGGACATAGCCATTGGCAAACAAATCGGCGTCGCCAAACGACGACCGGAACGGATACGTTCCCTTCAAGCGGCGCATCTGCAAGCCGAAAGTGCTACCGCTGCGGGCCAAATAGTCGGCACCAGACAACACGGCATCTTCGGTTCGGGCGCTCGCGCGCTGGGATGGCAGATTGTAGGTGTACTCATCCTTCACGTAGCCGGCGTGTAGACGCCAACTGGAATGGAATCGCCAACTGCCGTCTGCATAACGCAATTTGTTCGTACGCAGATTTTGCTGGTCTGAGTCAAAATCGGCGAAGGACGGCAACTCTTGAACATAGCGGCCGCCCACATGACCCTCAAAGTTTCTGGCGACGAACCAGTGCCAGTCGCCCCTCAGATTTTTGCGAGTATGGTCCAGTTGTCGGTTGCGATCGAATTTCACGGATACCACTTCAGCAATACCACTGAACAACTGGCGGCTGACAGGCATTTCGAAACGCGTACCCCCACCCAACAAACGAGCCGTGTCAGAGTCTCCACCGTTTCCGGGCGACTGACCTTCCTCCCGCCGAAACAAATTATCGTCGTGCTCGACACCGGTGCGAACAAACGGCTGGAACGTATCTGACAATGCAGGCATGCTGAACGTGGAGCATATCACCGTCACCAGTCCAGCCTTCAATAGCTTCGCGATAGAACAGTCGCCTGACGACTCGCGTGCAGGGAAAGTAGAAACTGACCGGCAATGATTTGTGCAGCGCTGCGTTAAAAACAAGACTCATCCAATCCGAAGTTATTTACCCGCCAGCACGCCGATCGAGTTATCAACGTCCTGGTCAGCACTCAATATGCAGTCTTGTGAAACCAGACCGAAAACGCCGTCATAACGAGGATCTTGAAATCCAACATCAGCGACCAGTGCTCGATGTAATGCAGATCGTGCTCGACACGACGCTGCATTTTATCGAGGGTATCCGTCTCGCCCCGGAAGCCGTTCACTTGCGCCCAACCGGTAATACCCGGCTTGACGTTGTGACGAGCATAATATTCCGAAATAATGGCGCCGAATTCCAGGTTGTGCTTGATCGCGTGCGGCCGGGGGCCGACGATCGACATGTGCCCGAACAGCACGTTAAAGAGCTGCGGCAATTCGTCCAGGCTGCTGCGGCGCAGGAAGCCACCGACACGTGTGACCCGGCTGTCGTGGCGCGTTGCCTGCTTGACTTCACCGCTGGCACAGTCGTCGAATTTCATCGAGCGAAACTTCCAGACCTCGAATTCATGGTTGTTGAAACCATGGCGCCGCTGCTTGAAGATCACCGGGCCCGGGCTATCCAGCTTGATCGCCAGCGCAATGATTGCCAGTACCGGGCTGACCAAAGCTAGCAGGATGCTTGAGATCACGAGATCTTCGGCTCGCTTGAGCCGCCCCATTTGCTCGCCAACGCGACTGTTCGCGATGGTCAGTACAGGCACCCCCGCAAGTCGCTCCATATTGATGGATGGGAATTGCCAGACGACATTGTTCGGCACTAGGTCGATCCGGACCGGCACGGTACGCAACTTCGTGAGCAGGGCTTCGACCCGTTCCGTCGCCAGCCAGGGTAGCGCTACCACGACACGATCGACAGGATTGGCGCGGATGTAATCGAGCATCGTGCAGGTGGAGCCGAGCATGTGCTGGCGCAGCGTCGATGGAATGCCACGCTCGACGCGGTCGTCGAATACGCCCAGCACCCGGATGTTCGCATGGCCGCTGCTCCTGATCGCATTGACGATCAACTCGGCGCGCTCGTTGGCGCCGACAATAATGATTGACTCGTCGAGCATGTTCGCCATGCGCGCACGATAGATCATGCGTGTGAGGATGAGCCGATTGGCCAGCAGCAGCACGAACCAGGCACAGGCACTGGTTGCGACCCAGACGCGCGAATAGTCCGACAACGTGCCGGATAGGTACCCGACGATCATGATCAGGGAAATACCAGCAAAAAAACCCAGACCCAGCTTGCTCAGGAGCGCGTTCAGCGTGAGGATTTCGCGCTCCCGGTACGCTTGCGCGCAGTGCAGCGACACGATGATAACGAGCGTGCTTAAGTAGATGAAGAGGTGGCCAGCCGTGGTCAGCTTGGCGTCCAGACCGAACCGCACGAAGAAGCCGCCGAAGCCCGCGAACAGCAGGACGACGATATCGGACACCTTGAGCAGATTGATGAAGAACGGCAGCCAGTACCTGGCGGACGATTGCGCACTGCCCTTTTTCAGCAGTGAACCGAGGTCGCCGGCAGCGGCTTGCGATAGATGCTTGTCGTGTTCGCCGACAGTTGCAACAGGGTCGAAGTTATTCATCGTGACAGATCCAATCATCATGAATTGAATAAGGTGCGCAATATTTCCCGGCAGGCGCGCCGTCGTACGAGCACCTTCGCGGACGCTTGCGACCACACTCCAGGCTCGATTGGCCATGTGCGCAGCGCGCATTGCTATTACCGGAAACCGCCTCCACGCATGTCATGGCGCTGGACTTGCTTGCCTCATCCAATTGTTTGCTGCAGCGCCGCGAAACGCGTACCACTCAAAAAGAAAAAAATGAAACCGACTACATCAAGGATTTGCGCAAAAATATTTTTGCATCATTTGATGCACATCAATAACATAACTAGACTATATGCTAATTGAGCTTCAAAGTCATTAGTTTTGACGCGACGCAGCAAAATATATAAATTACAACTAGCAACGGAAATTCCCTCGCTGCAAGCCACTCCGATCCCATGCCTGCCGTGCATCGATGTGACATGCTGTCATGCCTGGATACGTCCCGAAGTGCCTGTGCGAGGCGGCCTGCGCCGCCGGCACCAACCTGGCAGCGACCTTACCCCGGCCACTTGGAGACAGTACATACTGCTTACCTTTTATTACTCTTTCAACGATACGGTGAACTGCCGTCCTCTGGCGCACACGACAACCTGACGCCGGTGCTGCAGTTGCATACGGGGCGCACACCTGTTGTCAATACGGTCAATACCTGCAGGTTTGGCCCCACTGCGGTCGATAAACCGTATAAATATTGGTATCATGCAAGGTCTCGAATCACCAGCCAACACAGGACCCACCGATGCCAGTTCCTCACGCCGCGACCGCCGCGCGCTCCCTGCCATGACCGCGCAGCTGACCCTGGTAGTGGCCATCGACCGTGACAATGGCATTGGCATCGACAACCGCATGCCGTGGCACCTGCCGCAGGATCTGGCGCACTTCAAGCGCGTCACGCTCGGCAAACCCGTCATCATGGGCCGCAAGACATTTGACTCGATTGGCCGGCCGCTGCCTGGCCGGCGCAATATCGTCATCACCCGCAATGCCGACTGGTCGCATGCGGGCGCCGAGCGCGCCCCATCGCTGGACGCCGCCATTACGCTGCTGGACGGCGCACCGGCCAGCATCATCGGTGGCGCACAGATCTTCAACGCAGCGCTAGCCCTGGCCGATGCCATGATCGTCACGCACATCGATCACCGCTTCACCTGCGACACGTTCTTTCCGCCCATCGACCCGGCGCTGTGGCAGGAAACCGCCCGCGACCCGCATCACCAGCCGCAGGATGCCGGCGAACCGGGATTCGACTACGCCTACGTCACTTACCAGCGCCGCGCCGGCAAGGACACACCATGAACAACGCACACCGCCCCAACGGTTCGCGCGGCGGCGACGGTTTTGCCGGCCGCATCGCGGTCCTGATTGCGGTGCTGGCCACCGTGGGCACGCTGTTTGCGTTCCTGGGCACGTCGTCCCACAATGACGCGAGCCTGTTCAAAACCACCGCTGCGATGGAAAAGACCAGTGCCGCCAATGCCTGGGCGCATTACCAGGCCAAGTCGAGCCGGCAGAACCTGGCCGAGCTGGCAGCCACCCTGCCCGGCGTCGACACGGGCCGCTACACAATGGACGTCGAGCGCTATCGGGTCGAGAAAGACGTCATCCGCAAGGAAGCCGAGCGCTGGGAGGCATCGTCGCGCGACTGGAACAAACGCTCTGAAGAAGCGCTGCACCGCCAGCGCCAGTGGTCCGCAGCATCGGTGGCGCAGCAGATCGCGATTTCACTGGCAGCGATCACGCTGCTGGCGCGCCGCACCTGGCTGCTGACGCTGACCGGCGCCGTCGCCACGTTCGGCATCACGCTGGGCCTGTTTGCTTTCCTGGAAGGCAGCACCACGGCCTTGTCGCCCGTTCCGCTGGGCGCGGCGCTGGCTGCGGCACTGCTGACCGAAGGGTGCCGGCGCGCCGGGCGCCGCCTGGACAGCTAGGGTGCGACACTGATCGCCGCGAGTGGGTACTGTAGCCAGTAAGTTGGCAAACACGCTGCCAGTCAAGTTGACAAAAAAACCTGCACCGGAACCCGCAATTTCTGCGAAAATCCGCTACTCATTTTCTACGGTGCCGTGCGCGGCGGCCCTGCCCCACTTCGGACTGATCCGTTGTGGCGCGGCCGCTCCCCACGGCGCTTCG
>Ga0308164_10002923_pt1 | contig 16204 bp, 11 predicted proteins | sample PhyTR2_FD_201031 | JGI IMG/M metagenome (GOLD analysis project Ga0308164, IMG submission 201031) | Phyllosphere microbial communities from UC Gill Tract Community Farm, Albany, California, United States - DLSLT.R2 | ecosystem: Host-associated > Plants > Phyllosphere > Unclassified | place: USA... | reverse complement strand
GCGGAATCTGTCGTAATTGGGTGTTCGCGGCAATCGCGTGTTTGCCAGACTTGCATGGGAAGTGCCGAATTGCGCGACTACGCACCTACGCGGGAGAGGCGTCCGTATGCGAAGTTGATCCGGATGCGCTTTCGATCTCCCGACAGCCTCGTGTAGGCTTCTTGGAAAATCACGTCGGCGCCGGACGGGTTGCACCACGTTATGATGACGGCTGGGCTGCGTAACTCGCGCAGCCAAGTGTTCAAGCGCGCGATCTCCTCCGCCGAGAGCGACTTACGCCAGAACCTAAACGACACCACCTCGTTACTGCGATCCCGCCAACGATATAGCACCTCAAGGTTCTCAACCCCACACCTGACAACGAGGTGCTGCTCTCCCACAGTCGGTTCGAGCGCCTCGAAAGAGCTGGGAGGCGGCGGGGGGGGAGGGAACGCAGTAGCTTGAGCGACAAGTGCCGCAGAAACTCCTACGATTAGCTCTTGGAGAAACATCATTGGCACATTCTACCCTCCCGCTGGGCGACTGTGATGACAGAGGACCAGTATGTCAGCAAATGCGCGGCTCCCGATCAATCGATAGCCCCACCGGATTGATGCAAAGTCTTTTGATTTTTGCATCAGCGAGAAGGCGATGAACGGATGTCCGCTTTCGAGACTGCGACCCGCCGATCGGAACGGCCAGGTGTGGGCGAAGGCACCCTGCCCCCTTCCTCCGGCCAGACCCAGTTCCAGACGTTCACACCCCTTCCTTCGCCTCCGAACTTCGGACGCTGGTTCATCTTTGCGAATAACCGATCTTCAAGCCCGGCTATCCGCCCGCGAATGTCGTGATGGGGAAAAAGAGCGGAACGGCGGCTTCGGGGAGCCTAAGTAGCAGACATGGTACTGGGCGAGCGCCCCCTCAAGAGGAGCGTTGGTTACCGCATCCTCGTGGTCCGCTCCGATCCTGGGCGGGCAATAGCATACATCTCCCAAGCGATGTCGGCAGTCAGCGCATCACTATCGCTGCCTTTTGCATAAAGGTCGAAGTGCCCGCGGCCGGGTACGAAGGTGAAACTGGACCGGGCACCTAATCGGTCGAGCACGGCCTTCAGGCGGCGCGCGGGTGCATCTAGGTAGAAGGTGTCAGAACCGCCAACTACAACGTGGATCTTACCGTCCAGATCGTTTCGCAGCGTTGTCCAGTCGCGTGCTAGCCGATCGGAGATGTCGTAGTTCGAGCGCCAGTACTCTGTCACTGTTGAGTCAATCACTCCGGTTGCGCGATCAAAAAGCGGCATCGGACGCCCATCTTGCCCGCGTGGCGAGAACACCCACTCAAATGACGCAAATTGCCCGCCATAACTACCGAGAACGGTCTCCAATTGAGCGAATTGCGCGTTCGTGGCGATGACCTTACCTCCCTCCCGGAAGGCCGCCACTTCAGCGCCGTCCCGTCGGTAGAAATTGGCGCTTGGAGCGTAGAGATCCACGTTGGCGAAGTCGTGGAAGTCGCTTGGATCAGGCGAAGTGGCCCATACACCACCAAAGGTGGCCGGATAGCGCGTCTGCAGCCATAATCCGGCCCAACCTCCAGACGAGTGGCCCGTCAGGAATCGCGATCCTGATCGGGCATCCATCCGGAACTGCCCTTCAAGCCACGGCAGGAACTCGGCCGTCAGCGCCGTTCCCCAAGGACCGTTGTTTACGGAATCGGCAAACTCGTGCGTTCCGGTCGCGCTGCTTTCGTCAAGCACTACCCAGATCATCGGGGGCAGCTTACCCGATGCCATGCCAATCTGCGCGAAAGCGGCGTCGGCGCTGGCACTCACCATGGAGCTGCCAAAGCCGCCGATCTTGAATACCGTTGGGTAGGTGACAGCATCGCGGCCATAGCGCGGCGGCAAGGCGACATAACCGCGGACGCTGACTGGCTGACCCCAGAATTTGGTCAAGGCAGGGCTGATGAACTCTACCTTCCGAACTGCCGCAAGGCCGGCACCTAAGCGTTTTCGCAAGTCCGGCGGCAGCTGGGCGAGAAGCTGCTCGGGCGTCTTCTGCGGCAGCTCATCGCTGAGCGTAAGTTGGGGACAAGCGCCGGGCATTTCGGCTTCGATGACTGGCGAGATTAAGTCACCCGCTCCGCGACCGCGATAATTGTAGTTGTGATTACGATCGAGCACCGCCTGAAACCTATAGCGACCGGGAGGCATGGACGTGAACGCCTTTGGGTAAGTGTCAGTCTCCAAGTCCACGCTTGTTTGCTCGCCGGCCTCCAAGCCAGCGACTTCGCGACCGGCGACGTATGCGCGAGTGGGAGCAAAGGCCGAAGTATCAACCTTGGACGTGCTGGTACCGGGGGCGGCGGGTTCGGCGAACACCAGCAATCGTCCGGCATGCGACCCGACCAATGATGGGACTATGTCTATGGGAACCGCGTTGCAGGTCGGGGTCAAGGCTTTCGCCTGCGCGGCCGAAAGCCCGAAGATGGCAGTCGCAACCGTCGCTAATGTCCGTATATTCCTCACGGCACTCTCCATTTACCTGCCCAGTGACTACAGATGCAGTCGACAGGTGAGAAGCTCCCGGTCCGATGTTCGCTTCACGGGATGATGAAGTATAAGGTGAACAGGTATCCGCTTTCAACGGACGAGTATCTTACAAAGGATGTCTGGTTTTGAGCGAGCACGTCCTGCCCTACGGCTTCCGGCCAGACCCAATCGCGAACGTCCTGCCGGTACGTCGGCCTCCCCGAAACTGGACGTCCGTTAAGCAAAGATGAAGACGGCAGAGACACGCCCAAAACCACGACGCTGTAAGCTCGCGTGGCCCGCTTCAAAGCTGCAGTCCCGCGCCTGCTGCCGCCCCCTGCCAAGCCGCAAGCCACGCGGTGGACATCGAAGTCTCGCTCACGACAAAGCGACACGGGCGCAGCGTCGAGTTATCCAGCAACTACGGATAAGCAGACTCTGGACCAATAGAATCGAACACGGGAGCGTCGACGCCATGCTGTTCAGAACGCTGCTCCCGCAGCTTCAATTTGGCTTCGCGAGCCTTTATCTTTTCCGACTGCTTCTCATAGCGCTCCCGTACCAAAAAGAGCCCAGCAACCGACGCCGTGAGAAGGGGCACAATTATTGCGTCCTTCCAGTTCTCTGAGCCGTCGGAGACGATGAGGAGGATGGTCGAGGATAGCCCTAAAATTACGGGCGCTATCGCCTCGTCTGGTCCCGGAGTGAACAGCATGTAGGCAAGCTCAACGCCGGCTGCGTACATCAAGCCGAGCGAAACTAGTTCAAGCGGACGGTGTTGGTGAACCGCGATAAGAACGGGATGACCAATGAAATATGCCAACCCAGAAACCGCTCGGAGCGCGAGAGCGATCACAAGTAGGAAAGCAATTACCATCTGAACGCGGGCCTTGATGTTTTCAGCTCGCTTTTCCCAAACTTTGTAGGGATCGCGACGCAGCCAGCCTGATGGACGTGTTAGCAACTCTACTGCCCGAACGCGCTTTTTTGAAGGCAAATTCACCCCCCACTCCTACCATCTCGCTGCTAATGCATAATATGTTCCTGGTCGACGGTCATCAGCATAACAACGCGCGATCAATGCGACCCATTTGCAGTCATCCGCGAGCCATGTTCGCCTTCCCAGCTTCGGTCGTTCATTCATGCTGACTGCACAAGCCTTTACACGAGGGATCGCGGCTTAGAACCACGTGGCATCCTACTGAGAATTCCGGTCAGACGAGTTCTGCGCGCATCGCTTCGGCCTGCATTCGCTCAAACCCCTTGAGGTCGCCTAACAGTACGACGTCGATCTCGGTCGCATTATGAGCGATGCTCGGAAACATCGTCTTGCCCCACTCTACGCGGTCAAGGAATCGCGTTAGTACGAAGGGCTCAGACATGATCTCCTCAAAATTGCGCGCTGCCGCCGCCTCGGTTCCGTAGATCACCGTGCTCACATCGGTCCACTGACCGGTGGCGGGGATCAAGGCGCGCCCCGTGACGAGATCGCCGCCCATTAGAAAGAGGCGTAGAAACTCGGCCTCGATGATCAGCACGTTAGCGACCTTAGTGGAAAAGCCGTAGCCCTGAGCAGTAACAACGATCGGCAGCAGCCGAAGAGAGTTCGCCTTGGCAAGACTGATCCCGAGATGGTCGGCGATGACGTCGCGCCGGATGTCAAGTGCAGCCGCCTTACGCTTCGCTTGGGCAGCCGCCTTGGTCAGCTTGACGTCGTACCGGTCGCGCTCGTGCGGGTCGGACGGCATCAGGAAAAATTTCACCTCACCGACAAGACAGAGCCCACCGAACGCCACGAGCAGGTCCACCTGCTCGCCAAATACCTTCGATTTCTTGATCTCCGTCGCGGCGCATGTCGCAGCGGTGAATTTCGTGTTTCCAGCAACGGCCTTACACGCCTTGGCTCGGAAAAATTCTTCGTAGCGATCGCCGCGACTGCCTTTGGGATTGCTGTCGTTGATCCCGCCCTTTTCCAGCCATGCCTCGGCGCGACGAGCCGGATTGCTCGTAACCAGCACCGACAGCGGCAGGACAAAGTTGTCGGTTCCAGGTACCGGGACCAGAGGCGCGGCCCAGAGCCCCTTGTTGCCGGCATCCTTGGCAGTGCCGCCGGTCTGGAAGGCGAAAGTCAGGAAGGTGACGATCGCGTCGGCGTCAGCTTCCGAAACCCGCACCGACCGGCGGATCGCATCACAGACTGCGCCGCGCCCGACAACCATGGCAAGCGCACGCGCTTCGCTGGGAGAGAGGGTCGTGGGAAGCGGTGCCCGTTTCACGAGCAGTTTGGCAATGTCATAGATAGCATGCCAAGCCAGCAGAAGATTGGACACCGTTAGCGCCGGCTTACCGTTCATCGTCGATCCGAGAAATTCGATGAGATAGCTACCCTCCAACCCCGCTCGCTCGTAATTGTAAGCCGGCATGTATCGCGATGGATATTGCAGTGCGCTCACCTTGAACACGGTGCCATTGCTACCCGGTATCATGTTCGTGACGCCCCAGCCGCGGGACTGCTTTCGACGCGCAGCCGGCTTAAGCTTCGGCCAGACGGTCCGGTCGATGTTGGGGAAGTTCATTAGATTGGCTTCCTGCCGCGCCTGCCATGCAGCTATCAGGCGAGCCCGCGCCGGATCGCCGGATCGCCAACGCCATTTGCCGTCCGCTGCCTGTTCGCAGAAATCGCCATCGATCCAGGCACCGTTCCAGAGCGTGTTCAACGATTTGCGGAAGCTGTAGCTCTGCGTCGCCCGGATCGCGGTAGGCGCAAGATTGCCGGTTGGAACGATCGTGCCCGTTGAGTGGGCCGCATCAAACAACCAGTTCTCGGTCATATCGATGCCGAGTTCTGCCAAGTCGGCCACGGCGAAGAGCTGACTTCCCGCACCTTGGATACGTTCTGCAGCGATGGCATCGGCCGCAAGCACGTCACGATTGGTCAGTTGCGTGTTCTGCGCGTCCTTCAGCGCGACAGCAGTTCGATACTCCCGGTTAAGCGCAGCGATAGCGAGGATCGTGCCCCATTCAGGGGTGAGGCTCGCGAGCACTGGACCGACCGACGCACCGGCCACAAGTCGACCGGCATGAGCCTCGGTGCCGATCCACTGCGCCGCCGTAAAGAGCCGCTCGTCACATCGGCTGGTGCTGTGCGCATGATAGGCCGCGTCCCAGGCCGCCGCCGAAAAATCGGCGGCGGCTGGAGATTTCAGCTTGGCAACGGCGGTGCCGAAAGCGGTCAATCGGTGTGGCATCATATCCTACGTGATTTGGTGAGTGCTCCTTCACGTAAAATCGAGCGCATCTCAAGGGAGCCGGGCATCCGGCGCCGCGCCAGAACAAGAACTACGTCGACCATGGTGCACCGGCGGGATCCTGAGGGGGGTGCCGAGACGATCCGGCGTTCGGCAATTGACTCCACTCGGCGATCTCAAGCGGCGATCTCTTGGTCCGCGTGACGTGCTCCCCAAAGCTCTACCAATCATAACTGGACTAAAAAAAACAGCGGGGACGTCACCCGTTGGCGCCCCCGCGCCCGTTCGAGCACGGCGGTCATGCCCGAAGGGGGACATGGGAGGGGCGGCCGACGGGTGGATCTCGGCGCTTAACGGCTACGCTTTGGTCGATGCCCGTGTATTATTGCCTCGCCGACATCCGAACATCTCGATCAATTAGGGCACCAAGCGCGGGTCGGCCTCGTCGTGCCAACAACCGCTCGACCCGCCCCGTGCCCTGTTTGACTCAGGCAAGCTCCATCTGCCCGGATACGCGCCGGCGTTCCAATATCGTGGCCAGCGTGTCGTCCTCGGAATGCTGGTGGGACTTCAGATCCTCCAACATCTTGCGGAACGCCTGATGCTTAGCGGTATCGCGCTGTTTCGTATGCGCTTCGAGCCAAAGGCTCGCCTCCGCGATGGTGAGTTCCGCGGTGCTCTTTTTGATCCGTCGGGAGATCGTCACCTGCGTCGGGATGTTACCATAATCGCCGAACAGATCGGGAAATGCGCGGCCCGATGCGATCCGGCCCTTCCGGTTGCTGACCTCGTTCAGAAGCTTGACCAGCGCGATGTTCTCGAGCTGGCTGGAAAGCTTGGCGATCTCGTCCGAAAAATCGCGGCGCACGCGCTCCAGCACGACCTCATTAGACGCCTCGCCATTGCCAGCTTCGCGCATGATGTCGCGGCAAACCTCTTCGATGCCGTTTCGAAGATCGCTCAATGTCGGTTTCACAGCCATGCCGGACGCCTTTCCACAAGGCGGGCTACGTTAGAACAAATCGAGACCCCTTTCCAGTTGATTCGGTCATGGTATGATCAGAACGGCTTCGCCCTCCGTCCGCCCGACGCCACCAGCGAGCCGATGCTCGCCCCCTCGTCCGAAACGACCGGCGGTTCCGCATCAGGTGTCGGGGATGTCGGTGCGGGCTCGAGAGCCGAAGAGCGGTCGGTCGAGGTGGCGCTGGCAGGGCAAGGTTTCGCCAAGTGTTCGTCATGGTGACGGGCGACCGCCGGTCTCGGTGGCGCGAATCTCGTGGCGTACCCGCAACCCATTGAACATGACGCGATTGAGCGTACGATCCACGACCATGGCAGGCGTGTCGGGAGATCGGGCCTGTCCGGGGGACGTCGATGCTGCTTGCCGATAATGAAACCAAGATCGACCTTCTCAACAACGAGGCGATCGCGACGACGATCGTGAAGTTGCTACAAGATCGCCCCGACAAGCCGGTAACGGTCGGCGTGCATGGCGACTGGGGTGCCGGCAAGTCGAGCGTCCTAGAAATGATCGAGTCTTGCTTCGAGGGCGACGAGACAACGCTTTGCCTCAAATTCAACGGCTGGCGTTTCCAGGGTTTCGAGGACGCCAAGATCGCCCTGATCGAGGGGATCGTCACGGGTCTGATAGAAAAACGACCCGCCCTCACCAAAGCGGCGCTTGCCGTCAAAGACGTCTTCCGCCGTATCGATTGGCTCAAGGTCGCAAAGAAGGCGGGCGGTCTCGCATTTACCGCATTCACGGGCGTTCCGACGCCAGATCAGATCCAGTCCGTCATGGGCATGGTGCAAGGGGCGCTTGCGGACCCGATGAAGCTCGCGACCAAGGAAAATGCCACCAAGGCCCTCGAAGAGGTAAAGGATGTCCTGAACGAGAAGGGGGGCACCACCAATGTCCCCGAGGAGATCAACGCCTTCCGGAAGGCGTTCGACGATCTGCTGAAGGAAGCCGGCATCAAGCAGCTCGTCGTGCTGATCGACGATCTCGACCGCTGCCTCCCCGATACCGCCATCGAAACGCTCGAGGCGATCCGCCTCTTCGTCTTCACCGAGCGGACCGCCTTCGTGGTGGCGGCCGACGAAGCGATGATCGAATATTCGGTGCGAAAGCATTTCCCCGATCTGCCCGACACCACGGGACCACTCAGCTATGCGCGAAACTATCTCGAAAAGCTCATCCAGATCCCGTTTCGCATCCCGCCGCTCGGCGATACCGAGACGCGCATCTATGTGACCCTCCTCCTCGTCGCCGCAGAACTCGGCGAGGACGATCCGGCGTTCAACGCTCTCATCGCGGTTGCGCGTGAACGGCTGAAACGGCCCTGGCTCGAAGGCCCGCTCGATGCCAAGTCCGTGCGCGACGCGCTCGGCACCAAAGCGGCGAGCGCGAATAATGCCCTCACCCTGTCCGATCAGATCGGGCCGATCCTCGCCAGCGGCACGCAGGGCAATCCGCGACAGATCAAGCGATTCCTGAATGCCTTGCTGCTGCGCGAGCGGACGGCGGACGCGCGCGGTTTCGGCGAGGACGTGAAGCTCCCGGTCCTCGCCAAGCTCATGCTCGCGGAACGGTTCATCCCGCGCCTCTTCGACCAGATCGGCGCCGCTGCGGCCGTGTCCGACAATGGCAAGTGCGGCGATCTCGCGCGGCTCGAACGCATCGCGAACGACAAGACGGGAGACGAGAAGCCTTCCGCCCCGGACGTCCCGGCGGGCGAGAAGGCCAGGCCGGGCAAGCCCGTCGGCAAGGCTGCGCCCAAGCTTCAATCCGTCGCGAGCGAGGCCAGCGCGCAACTCGCCGAATGGCTGTCGTCTCCGGTGATCCGGGCATGGGCAGAGGTCCAGCCGCTCGTGGGAGAGGAAGACCTGCGCCCCTATCTGTTCATTGCCAAGGACCGGAAGGACTATTTCGGTGCCGCCTCCGTCCTCGGGCATCTGACGGGGGTCGTCGAACAGCTCTTCGGCGGAAAATTCGTCGTGCAGGCGATGGAGGGCGATCTCGCGCGCCTCGCGCCGCCCGAAGCCGCCCGCGTGTTCGAAGCAGTCAGGGGGCGGATCGTGGGCGGGGACGCGTTCGATACGCAGCCGGCGGGCGCCGACGGGCTCGGTATCCTCGTGAAGGCACAGCCCGCCCTCCAGACCAGCCTCCTCGACTTCCTCGAGGCACTTCCGCGTGATCGCCTCGGGCCCTGGGCGTCTGGCGGATGGGATGTGGCGCTTAAGGACGCCGAGATCAAAGCGCGCTTCGATCGGCTGCTGGCCGCGTGGAGCAAGGACGGTTCCGCGATGCTCAAGATGACCGCGGCAAACGTCCTGCGCACCCGCCAGGGTGGTCGCTGATGGGGACGTCGAGCGTGTTCGGGGGACAGGGCGGCAACAGCCCACTCGTCCCCAGCTTCGTCGGCGACGCCGGCGCACCCTCCTCGAACGATGCAGCGGACGGCGCCGACGGCGCCGACGGCGCCGGCGACGGCGGGACGTCGCCGGCCGATCCGCCGCAGCCGCCGCAGCGGCCACCGGTACCGCCCAATGGCGACGCCGCGCGCTTTACCGCCGCCCGCAACAATTTCTCCAGGTACGCGAGTTCCGGTGGTGCCGATCGCGCCAGTCTCGGCCGCGCGATCTCGCATTATGTCGGCTCCTCGACGGGCGGCGCGCGCGGCGCGGCCGCCCGCATGGGATCGGCGCGCGGAGCGGGCAGCAGATTGCTCGGCTTCCTCAGCGATGCGACCACGCGCGGGGTCGCCGAAGCACTGCGCGCCCTCAATCTCGCGAGCCTCGCCGGGCGTCCCGTCGAGGAAATCTTCCTCGGGCTCGCCGATTATGTCTGTCCCGATGGCGGATCGGTCGACGAGGGCATCGCGCGTGAAGCCTTTATTGAAACCATCGTCGATCTGGCCGGCGCCGGCATCACCGATCTCGACACGCTGACCGAGGACCAGATGCAAACCGTCTTCGAGCTTTACGCGAGCAACGCGATCGAGGCACGATTGTGTAACGACATCGGCACGAAGGCGGTGATGCTGCCCGCCAGTGCCCGTGAGGCAGCAACGGTGCAGGCGCAGCTCAACGACTTCATACGCCGCGGTGTCGCGGACGCGCTGACCGCCGCACGGTCCGCCGCGGCCGCGCTGACGCCGGACCGTGTGCTCGGCTTCGTCACGCAAATCTACGAGCAGGCCTTCGATATCCTGCGCATCATGGGTGATGGAGAAGCCGCGGCATGAACCGACACGTCATCATCGGCAGGCTCGGCGCTGGCGACCGCCTCCGTGTGCCGCGCACGACCGACGAAACCGCCACCCGCCTCGAACTCCTCAACGACAATTTCGAGCTGGAGCACGGCATCGGGCGGGCGCTCGCCGACCTCGGGCGCGAAGGGGTCTATCCAAGCGAGATCGGCATCGACCTCATGGTGCTCGCAACGCATGTCCATGCCGCCGACACGCGTATCGCCCGTGCGATCGATAGCCAGGATGGCTGGACCCGGGAAATCAGGCTGGTCGTGCCGGTTCGCGATCCGCGGCTGTGGGCTACGGCAGGCCCGATCTTCGAGCGGTTGCTCGGCTTCCTGACCGGCGATCGCTGGACGCTCGGCTTCCGCTCTCGACCGCGCCGCTTCGCCGATCTCGCGGGCACGCCGCAGACAAGTCTGCTGCCGCCCCGGTTTGACCATCTCGCGCTCTTCTCAGGCGGCCTCGACAGCCTCATCGGCGCCATCGACACGCTCGCTTCGGGCAAGACCCCGCTCTTCATCAGCCATGCCGGCGAGGGCGCGACGAGCGAAGCCCAGACCATGTTGCAAACCGCCCTTGCCAATGCCTATCCCGGACGAGGCTTCGCGCGGCTGCGGCTGTGGATGGCGTTCGCGCAAGGGCTGGTCGCAAGTTCCGGCGGTGAGGACACGACCAGGGGCCGATCGTTCCTCTTCTTCGCGCTCGGCGTCATGGCCGGCACCGGCCTGGGTCGAGAATTCACGCTGCAGTGCCCGGAAAATGGTCTGATCGCGATCAACGTACCCTTGGATCCGATCCGCTTGGGCGCGCTCAGCACGCGCACCACCCATCCCTTCTACATCGCTCGCTGGAACCAGGCGATGGCAGCGCTCGGCATCACCGGTCGGATTGAGAACCCTTATTGGGACAAGACCAAGGGCGAGATGGTCGCGGATTGCCAGAACCCCGCGTTGCTGCGCGAGGTCGCCCCCACGTCGTTGTCGTGCTCATCGCCGACGAAGGGGCGTTGGCAAGGCCTCGGCGTCCAGCATTGCGGTTATTGTCTGCCTTGCCTCATACGCCGCGGCTCGCTCGCCGCAGGCTTCGCTCCTGCCCCCGACCCCACCGTCTATACGCTCGACGATCTAACGGCGCGTCCACTCAACACCCGGGAGTCGGAAGGCGTCCAGATTCGCTCGTTCCAGCTCGCGATCGATCGGCTGCGCCGCCGCCCCTCCCTCGCGCAACTCCTGATCCACAAGCCCGGACCGCTCGCCGACGAGTCCCCCGCGCGACAAACCGCGCTGGCGGACGTATATCGCCGCGGCATGGAAGAAGTCGGCCAGATCCTGAACGGCGTGCGGACACGGCCCTTGTGAGCAAAGCCAATACGAAGGCGTCGCCGCGCGGCGTCGACTTCCACTGTCATCTCGACCTGTTCCCCGACCATGAAGCCGCGATCGAGCGGGCCGAGAAAGCCAGCATCTACACGCTCACGGTCACCACCACGCCGCGTGCCTGGCTGCGCAACCATAGCCTCACTCGTGACCGGCGTTTCGTCCGCGCGGCACTCGGCCTCCACCCCCAGCTCGTCGGCGAGCGCGAGAACGAGCTCGCGCTATGGGAGCATCATCTGCCCGAGACCCGCTATGTGGGCGAGGTCGGGCTCGATGCGGGACCGCGCTTCTACAAGACCCTGGACGCGCAGAAACGCGTCTTCCGGCGGGTGCTCGAATGTTGTGCCGATGCGGGCGACAAAGTCCTTACCGTCCACAGCGTTCGCGCCGCGACGCCGGTCCTAGACATGATCGAAACCTTTCTCCCGTCCGGGCGCGGCAAGGTCGTGCTCCATTGGTTCACGGGGAGCCGCAGCGAGGCCCGCCGGGCGCTGGAGCTTGGTTGCTATTTCTCGGTGAACGCCGCGATGGCGGCGAAGGATCGCGGCCGGGAACTGATCGGGACACTGCCGAGCGACCGCGTGCTGACCGAGACGGACGGCCCATTCACGCAAGGGGAAGACGGCCCCGCCCAGCCAAACGATGTTCGCTCGGTCGTCGCGGCGATTGCGCGGATACGCGATGTGCCCGAGCATATCGCTCATCAGGACATGATCGCAGCATTGCGCACGCTCGTCGCGAGACCCTAAAGCCACGGCGCGGCTTCCGGCTCGACCTTGCTTGTGCGGCGTCGCGCCTATTGCGAGCCTTCGCTTGCCATCGTGCTCTTGTTCTGGGACCGGGGTCAGCTTCGGTTTTCGGTGTGCGCGACGCAGGCTTTTCGCCGCCGTCCGTGGTCCCGGTCGATGGCCTTCGATGCTCAGACGCGCCCACGTCGGCCCCGCCCATTCGCCTGCGCGCTCAGAAACCGGACCGCCGCTTCGAGACCATGCGCGCTTCCGCAGGCATCCCATGGCGAGCAGCCGAGTGCGGGTAACTGGTTCCTGAGCGCCATTTCGCGCAGGGCGGGCGGGTAGAGTTTCGCCACCGCCGCTCGCAACGTCTGGCGCCGCGCGGCGATCGCGGCGGCTTCAATTGCATCGGCCTCGCGGCGCCGACCGAGTGCGGCGATCGTCTCCATGCAGCGATCAAGTCCGACTGCCGAGGCGCCGGCCAGCGCAAGCGGCGTATCGTTCCCGCCCTCGAGCGGCATGAGCAACCACGAGGCCGCCTCCCCCGCCAGCACGCGCGTGGCGGCGCCGCGCACGTCGGCCACGCGCGCCGCGGCCTCGCGGGCTCGCCGCGTCATGCGCCGTTCGATCGCCCGGTAGCGGGCTCCCTCGAGCGGAAGGCCGAGGAGACCATCGGTCGGCTCGTCCCCGCCAGCGACCATATTGGCGAGCGTGCGCAGCGTCGCAATGAAGTCGCCATAGGGAACCTCGCCTGCGACCAGCAGATCGTTGGGCGACGTGTCGCTGCCTGGTAGCGCGGTCGCCAGCCAGAGCTGGGGCTCGAAGTCGACCGTCTCCGCGAACGGGAGATCGGCGAGCATGTCATCCACGAGCCGATGCGTGGTGTCGGCGCGCTGATCGATCGCCAGCAAGCGTTGCTGCTCATGCTCCAACCGCCGCGTCACGTCGTCGGGTAGACCGTAAACGCCGCTCTCCTCGGACTGCAGAGCACCTGCCATGCACAGCGCCTCGAGATACTCCTCCACTGCCTCGCGCGGTAGCCGGAGAGCGGGATCGTGCCTGCGAACCCATGCCCGTACCGCCGCCTTTGGCGGCCGGGCAAACGATGGCGCGATCAAGGCTTCGAGATAGTTGAGCGCGCCATCGAGCGAGAATGATCGGTCTTCGAACGTACGAGGATCGTGGACCGATACGAACTGGTCTAGGAGCGTTGCCTGCCATTCCGCGTCACCGACCGACCATCCCGCGCCACCACCGACGATCCCGATCAGTTCGCCGTCATCGTCAGCTATCAATCGCGCCAGCGCGTCGTCCGTCACGGGCCGGACATCCCGCCGGGCTTCCGCCACGGCGCGCAGTAGCGCCTGGCCTTCCGCCTCGGTCGCTGCGTCCGCACGGCGCTTGCGCTCGGCGTCCTGGGCCGCCCGACGCTGCGCAGCCGCCTGCCGCTTCGCCGCTTCGGCAGCCAGCTCCGCACGGAGCGCCTCCTCAGCGCGGTCGCGCCTCGGATTGCAGAGCCAGGCGCGTGGCGCCTCCCGCAGTAGCCCGCGCTCGATCGCCTCGATATCCTGGCTGGTGCGCAGCCGGCGCAAATTGATCTCGATCGCGGGCCAGCCCCTCGACTGGATCAGCGCGATCTTCTCCTCGCCACATGGGTGGGTCACACAGACCTCGACGATCAACTCGCGCCCGTCGCCGAGGATCAGCACGATGTCGGGGACGATTCCTTCGAGCCGACGCTCGGAACGCACGTCGCGAAAGGTCATCCACCGCGCCTTGCTCTCCTCGCGAGACGTGCCATCGACGACGGCCGTCACCACCGGTGTCCAGATACGCTTTCGTTCGACCAGCAGCTGTTTGGCCCAAAAGTGCGCGTTCGTCTCCCGCCCGCTACCGCATCCCGAATTTGCGCCCTGGTGGGCAAAATGAGCGGCCTTCTTCGTACCCTTGCGCGCGATCAGCCTTACCCTGCAAGCGGGGCAGATCAAACCGCACGCCCCGCCGCGCCGGGCGGCGCTTATGTGGACGGGATTGTCCTCGTGATCGAGGCCCCAGACGAGATCGACGCCGAAACCGGCAAAGGCTGCGTGCTCGACGAAACCAAATGGATTGGGACTGAAATCCTCCACGCCAACGACCCCACCTTCGATCGACCGTCATCCTAGAACCGGCTGCGGGATCTGAAAACGTCTTCGGCCGGCTTCGCCCCTGATCTTGCCTTGCTGCCGGCTCCGGATGACGATCAATATCGAAGCGGGCGGGTGCTTCGCCGAGGGTGATCGGTGCGACGTCTCCCAGCCTGACGGCTAGGACCATCGCTCTACTCCGCTGCCGCTCCGCCGAGCCCGCGCGCGGTCTCGGCCCATGCGGGTAACGATCGACTGACGGAGCGGGCGGACATCACCGTTTCGAAAAGCGCCAGTCCCTCACCCGTTGGCTGTCTACACCGGACCTATCGTGTGACGCAGAACGAAAGCCGGCGGGCAGCAGGCGCAGCGTGGACGCGAGGGCGAAGGTGGTGGCTTGTAACGGCTGCGGTCGGCGTCACCGGGCTCCAATGCTGACCACGCGGGACCCCTGCCGCCGTGCTTCACCCCGCTCTTGGAGGCGCAATCCTTGGGCCAGCTCGGGGCCTTGTACAATCAACCTGCGATGGGTCCGGGCGCCTCGCTACGGCTTCTTGCCTTCGGCAACAAAGTGATCGTGGCCCCTCCCCGTCCTGTCGGGTGCCTGTCGAGCGGGGATGAACCCCGCCGGCTTCACAGGGGCCTTAAGACATGTTCGACGATATCTGGATCGCCCGCAAGAACGCTCAAGGCCGGTCATTCCATGCACGATGCGCGAACATCAAAACTGGCCGTACATACAGGATCGTTCGGCGCCAGCCGACCGAGGCCATCAAGATCAAGCCACGCGATTTCCGCTAATGGGAAAGCTTCCGGTCGCGAACCCGACGCATTCGGCCGCGACGCGCTTCGTCCAAGGCATTAAAGCCGTCGCCGACGACCTCTGGTAGAGATATTCAGAGACGAAGCGAGCAGAACACAAAATGACGAAATGTGAAGATAACAATTTTCCCTGCCAAGACCTGGACTACGACCCATTCGACAAAAACGCGCGTGCAGAGCTTGCCCAACCGATTGATGCAGATCAGCTGGTAAATATGTCCGAATATTGCATGCCAGTACCTGTCGATCCGGGGTTCCTAATTGGTGACATGGATCACAAATTATATCTCAAGCCACTCAAGGGTCAGTCTGGTCTCTATCATCTCTGGTCCGCGCATGACGACTGCGATGATCATGGCACCTATACGATGCTGTGCGCCTATGTCGGGAAAGGGCCTCCCGATACTCGCATCGCAAATCATATTGCGAAAAAATGGCCGAACGGCGTCACATTGCACGCAACATTCAGCGTGATGAGCAATCGACTAGCCAAATATTACGAGCAACTGTTCTTAGACACATACCGGTTTGCTTTGAATTACGCTGAAAACCCAGGGACCTTGGATCTGTTTGCCGTATGGGACGAGGACCGCTTCATAATGGGGACACATGCAAACGAGGTGTCCGAGCTGAGCACGATGCAAAGCCCCGACGATTGGTAAGCGATCAGCCGAGACGAAAGCGAAGTCGGTCGGAACGGCGTATGATGGTCGTCAGCCGACGTTGGCACGGGATGAACGAAGGGCCGGTTACCGCACTGCCTTTTTCCAAACCGGCCGTGCCGCTCTCCACCATCCGCGGGCGTTCGAGCTCCCTGCCCTGCCGCCTGAACGAACGTCCGCTTTCTCAAAATCCCCGCCCCAAAGCGGACAGGCCGCTTTCCACCAAATTTGACCGGCTGCAAGTCGCACACCCAAATACGGCGCAAGAACCCCCGCCTCGCCCGCTAGCTTCTTATGTGCCTTTTTATGCAGTCAGGATATCTGATGCGCAGCGGCGTGAAAGCGTGGCCCCAACACCGCAATGATCTTTCCTCCGCTGATGCGGATTGATGCGCCTGCTACCCCATTTAACACGCTTATCCCCCCGCCTCGCCCGCGAGCTTCTTGTGTCGGTTTCGGTGCGTTAACGGGCAA
>Ga0308164_10002920_pt1 | contig 16221 bp, 13 predicted proteins | sample PhyTR2_FD_201031 | JGI IMG/M metagenome (GOLD analysis project Ga0308164, IMG submission 201031) | Phyllosphere microbial communities from UC Gill Tract Community Farm, Albany, California, United States - DLSLT.R2 | ecosystem: Host-associated > Plants > Phyllosphere > Unclassified | place: USA... | reverse complement strand
GGTCGAACCCACCGCGTCGGCCAGGGCGATCACCGCTTCCGGCGACTCAGGATGCACCAGAATGGCGGCATCCGGGTACAGCGCCTTCATGTCTTCCAGCTGCCGCGACTTGAACTCTTCGTGAACGATGCAGGCACCGTCCCATAGCAGCATGTCGGCGCCGGTCTGCTTCTGGATGTAGTTGCCCAGGTGCTTGTCCGGTGCCCAGATGATCTTCTCGCCGTTGTCCATCAAGGTCTCGACGATTTCCAGCGCGCAGCTGGAGGTCACCACCCAGTCGGCCCGCGCTTTGACTGCCGCCGAGGTGTTGGCATAGACCACCACGGTACGCTCTGGGTGCTGGTCGCAGAACGCCGAGAATTCGTCCACCGGGCAGCCGAGGTCCAGAGAGCAGGTGGCCTCCAGGGTCGGCATCAGGATGCGCTTGTTCGGCGTGAGGATCTTCGCCGTCTCGCCCATGAAGCGCACGCCGGCCACCAGAATGGTCTGCGCCGGGTGCTGGCTGCCGAAGCGGGCCATTTCCAGGGAGTCGGCCACGCAGCCGCCGGTCTCCTCGGCCAGGGCCTGGATCACCGGGTCGCAATAATAGTGGGCCACCAGCACCGCGTCGCGAGCCTTGAGCTCGGCGGCGATGGTGGCGCGATACTGGGCCTCTTCTTCGGCGGTCAGCGGCTTGGGCTGCTTGGCATCGAGATGTGCCTGGACCAGGAGGCGTTCGGATATCTGCGTCATAAGGCATGACCTGCGGGCGCGCATGCGCGTCAGTCGATTATAGCGCCCGGGCTGACGAGAGCCGGGCGTGAACTCCCCGAAACCACGGTGTCACGGGGGCTGCCGAAGGCTACAGAGGTTTGCCCCAATGCTAAAGAATTTTTTGCCGGCGAAACACGGGCACGCGCCCAGCGGCTTGCCTTCTGGCCGACATCTCGCGGCGCCTGCCCTTCAGCCTTTGGGCGCTACCAGGCGCAGGCCACTGGCGATGGCACCCACGGCGGCAAACGCCGCGCCGATGCTCAACGCCAGCAACGGCCCGTGACTGCTGCCAGCCAGGCCGAAACTCAAGGCCACCAGTGCCGCCCCCGTGGCCTGGCCGATCAGCCGCGCCGTAGCGATCGTGCCACTGGCACCACTGGCGCGCTCCCGCGGGGCACTGGTCATCAAGGCTTTTTGGTTCGGCGCCTGGAAGAACCCGAAGCCCATACCGCAGACCACCATGCGCACGAGAATATCCGCCAAGGTGGGCTGCGTGGGCAACAGGGCCAGGGAGACCATGCCCGCGCTCAGCACCGCCAGGCCGATGCCGCCCAGCAAGCCAGGCGGGTAACGGTCCGACAGGCGCCCGGCGATCGGCGCCATGATCGCCACCACCACCGACCAGGGCGTCATCAGAAAGCCGGTTTCGACCGGATTGCGGCCCAACGTGGTCTCGAAGAAGAACGGCAGCGACACAAACGCCAGCCCCTGGGTAGCGAACGAGCAAAACGCCGTTAATGCCGACAGCGCAAACATCGGCCGTTTGAGCAGGTCCAGCGGAAACATCGGTGCTGGATGGCCCCGTTCGCGGTGAATCATCAACGCACCGCCGATCAAAAACACCGCGAGGGCGCTGAGCACGCTGGTGCGCGAGCCCAATTGCGCAGCCTCGCTGAGGGCGAACACTAAAGCTCCCAACGCCAGGGCATTCAGTGCGGCGGTGAGGTAATCGAATTTGCGCGCCTGCGGTGGCGTAACAGGCAAGCTGTTCCAGGCGAATACCAACGCGAACACACCAATGGGCAAATTGATTGCAAACAGCAACGGCCAGTTGGCCACCGACAATACCAGCGAAGCAATGGTCGGCCCCGCCGCAAACGAGGTGCCGACCACCAGCGCGTTCATCCCCAGGCCCCGGCCTAGCCGCTCGCGCGGAAAGATCGAACCAATCAATGCAGCGTTGACGCTCATGATCGCACTCGCCCCCAGCCCCTGAAGCACCCGCGCGGCGGTCAGGGTCGGCAGCGACCACGACAGCGCGCACAAGGCCGACGACAGCACGAACAGCATCAGCCCCCCCAGGAACACTTTACGATGCCCAAGGATGCCGCCCAATGCGGCAAACGGCAGGATGGTCGCCACGGCTGCCAACTGGTAAGCATTGATGATCCACACCGAGGCCGCCGGCGATGCGTGCAGGTCGGCCGCGATGGCCGGCAAGGCAGTATTGGCGATGGCCGTGTCCAGGGTAGCCAGGCCGATGGACATCAAAATGGCCAGCATGCCGCGCAGTTCCTGGGAGGTCAGCCGCGTGCTGGCAAGGGTGGGGGCAGACGAATCGGGCATAAATCCTCTAGGCGAGTGTTGTATGGCTCGCATCATGAACCATCCACCGCGCGGAGCGAATGAAAAACCATTAGCTGCCTTACCAAATTGAACTATATCCCTGAATATGGGATTTAAAATCATAGTTTGGGATTTTTTAAAACTGGGTCTATAGTGATTTCCAGCAGCTCAACCTATACAAAAAAAATAATCTCGGTGACGCAATGCAAGAAAATCTGACCCTTCCTCCGGTTCCAGAACCACCGCGCGGCGATCGCCTGAAAAACAAGGTGGTATTGCTCACGGGTGCCGCCCAAGGCATCGGTGAAGCCATCGTCGCCTGCTTCGCTTCCCAGCAGGCACGCTTGGTAATCAGCGATATCCAGGCTGAAAAAGTCGAAGCCGTGGCCGCCCGCTGGCGTGACCGCGGCGCCGATGTCACTGCCCTGGCCGCCGACGTCTCCCGCCCCGAAGACCTGCAGCGCATGGCGCAAGCCGCCATCGAACGCCACGGCCGCATCGACGTGCTGGTCAACTGCGCCGGCGTCAACGTGTTCCGCGATCCCCTGCTTATGACCGAAGAAGACTGGCGCCGCTGCTTCGCCATCGACCTCGACGGCGCCTGGTACGGCTGCAAGGCCGTGCTGCCACAGATGATCGAGCAAGGCGTGGGCAGCATCATCAACATCGCCTCCACCCACTCCACGAACATCATTCCCGGCTGCTTCCCCTACCCGGTGGCCAAGCACGGCCTGCTGGGCCTGACTCGCGCCTTGGGCATCGAATACGCGCCCAAGGGCGTGCGGGTCAACGCCATCGCCCCTGGCTACATCGAGACGCAACTCAACGTCGACTACTGGAACGGCTTCCCCGACCCCCACGCCGAGCGCCAGCGCGCCCTGGACCTGCACCCGCCGCGGCGCATCGGCCAGCCCATCGAAGTGGCCATGACCGCAGTGTTCCTGGCCAGCGACGAGGCGCCCTTCATCAACGCCGCCTGCATCACCATCGACGGCGGCCGCTCGGTGCTCTACCACGACTGAATCTGGCTGGACCTCGCTCTCTCAATAACAATAAGGAGTTCGTCATGAAGCGTCGCACTGCAATCCGCACCCTGGCCGGCGCCGCGCTGGCCACGGCCGCACTGGGCCTGAGCAGCCAGCTCTGGGCCGCCGACCCGGTCAAGATCGGCTTTCTGGTCAAACAAGCGGAGGAACCCTGGTTCCAGACCGAATGGGCCTTCGCCGAAAAAGCCGCGAAAGACAAAGGCTTCACCCTGATCAAGATCGCCGTGCCCGACGGCGAGAAAACCCTCTCGGCCATCGACAGCCTGGCGGCCAACGGCGCCAAGGGCTTCGTCATCTGCCCGCCAGACGTGGCGCTGGGCCCGGCAATCATGGCCAAGGCCAAGCTCAATGACCTCAAGGTGATCGCCGTCGACGACCGCTTCGTCGACGCCAGCGGCAAGTTCATGGAAGACGTGCCCTACCTCGGCATGGCTGCCTACGAAGTTGGCCAGAAGCAGGGCGCCGCCGTGGTCGCCGAGGCGAAGAAACGCAACTGGGACTGGAAAGACACCTACGCGGTCGTCAACACCTACAACGAACTGGACACCGGCAAGAAGCGCACCGACGGCTCGATCAAATCCCTGGAAGACGCCGGCCTGCCCAAGGACCACATCATCACTGCGGCGCTCAAGACCCTCGACGTGCCCGGCAGCATGGACTCCACCAACTCGGCCCTGGTCAAGCTGCCCAGCGCGGCGAAGAACCTGATCATCGGCGGCATGAACGACAACACCGTGCTCGGCGGCGTACGCGCCACCGAGGCCGCCGGTTTCGCCGCCACCAATGTGATCGGCATCGGCATCAACGGCACCGACGCCATCGGCGAGCTGAAGAAACCTCTCACCGGTTTCTACGGCTCGATGCTGCCCAGCCCGCATATCGAGGGCTACAACACCGCCAGCATGATGTACGACTGGATCACCACGGGTAAGGAGCCACCGAAGTACACGGCCATGGACGAGGTGACGCTGATCACCCGCGACAACTTCCAGGCTGAGCTGACCAAGATCGGCCTCTGGAAATGAGCCATCGGCGGCCCTGCCCCGGGCCGCCTACCCTGAGGATTCAACATGCTGGCACCCGTACAGTCACCCGCTCAGGCTGAAACCCTGAGCTTCAACGGCATCGGCAAAAGCTTCCCCGGCGTGCAAGCGCTGACCGATATCAGCTTCGCCGTCCACCCCGGCAGCGTGCACGCGCTGATGGGCGAAAACGGCGCAGGCAAATCCACCCTGCTAAAAATTCTTGGTGGCGCCTACGCCCCCAGCAGCGGCCACTTGCAGATCGGCGACCGGCCCCTGGCGTTTCGCTCCACCGCCGAGAGCATCGCCAATGGCGTGGCGGTGATTCACCAGGAACTGCACCTGGTGCCGGAAATGACCGTCGCCGAAAACCTGTTCCTGGGCCACCTGCCCAACCGCTTCGGCCTGGTCAACGGCCAGCAGTTGCGGCGCCAGGCCCTGGCCTTGCTCAAGGGCCTGGCCGAGGAAATCGACCCCCACGACAAGGTCGGGCGCCTGTCGCTGGGCCAGCGGCAACTGGTGGAAATCGCCAAGGCGCTGTCCCGTGGCGCCCAGGTGATCGCCTTCGACGAACCCACCAGCAGCCTCTCGGCGCGGGAAATCGACCGTTTGATGGCGATCATCAGCCGCCTGCGCGATGAAGGCAAAGTGGTGCTCTACGTCTCCCACCGCATGGAGGAAGTGTTCCGTATCTGCAACGCCGTGACCGTGTTCAAGGACGGCCGCCACGTGCGCACCTTCGAGCAGATGGGTGACCTCACCCACGACCAGTTGGTGACCTGCATGGTCGGCCGCGACATCCAGGACATCTACGACTACCGCCCCCGCGAACACGGCGCCGTGGCACTCGAAGTCGAGGGCCTGCTCGGCCCCGGCCTGCGCGAACCGGTGAGCCTCAACGTACATCAGGGCGAAGTGCTGGGCCTGTTTGGCCTGGTGGGCGCCGGCCGCACCGAACTGCTACGCCTGCTCAGCGGCCTGGCGCGCCGCACCGGCGGCCAGGTGCAACTGCAGGGCGCCAAGCTGAGCCTGCGCTCGCCGCGGGACGCCATCGCCGCCGGCATTCTGCTGTGCCCCGAAGACCGCAAGAAGGAAGGCATCCTGCCGCTGGCCAGCGTCGCCGAGAATATCAACATCAGCGCCCGCCCCGCCCACGCCACACTCGGCTGCCTGCTGCGCGGCGAGTGGGAGCGGCGCAACGCCGACCAGCAGATCCAGGCGCTGAAGGTGAAAACGCCCTCGGCCGCGCAAAAAATGATGTTTCTCTCCGGCGGCAACCAGCAAAAGGCCATTCTCGGCCGCTGGCTGTCGATGCCCATGAAAGTGCTGCTGCTGGACGAACCCACCCGCGGCATCGACATCGGCGCCAAGGCCGAGATCTACCAGATCATCCACAACCTGGCCGCCAGCGGCATCGCGGTGATCGTGGTGTCCAGCGACCTGATGGAGGTCATGGGCATCAGCGACCGCATCGTGGTGCTCTGCGAAGGCGAAGTGCGTGGTCAGGTGGCCCGTGCCGACGCCAATGAAACCAACCTGCTGCAACTGGCCCTGCCCCGCCAGCGCCCCTGACCTTCAATGAGGTGTCCCATGACCACGCACAACACCGCGCTGCGCAAACCCCACAAGCCCCTCGACCTGCGGCGCTTTCTCGATGACTGGGTGATGCTGCTGGCGGCCATCGGCATTTTCCTGCTGTGCACCCTGCTGATCGACAACTTCCTCTCGCCGCTGAACATGCGCGGCCTGGGCCTGGCGATTTCCACCACCGGCATCGCCGCCTGCACCATGCTCTATTGCCTGGCGTCGGGGCACTTCGACCTCTCGGTGGGCTCGGTGATCGCCTGCGCCGGGGTGGTCGCCGCCGTGGTGATGCGCTCCACCGAAAGTGTGTTCCTGGGGGTCAGCGCCGCCTTGCTGATGGGCCTGGTGGTGGGGCTGATCAACGGCATCGTCATCGCCAAGCTGCGGGTCAACGCCTTGATCACCACCCTGGCGACCATGCAGATCGTCCGCGGCCTGGCTTACATCTTCGCCGACGGCAAGGCGGTGGGCGTGTCGATGGAGAAGTTCTACGTGTTCGGCAACGGCATGGTGTTCGGCGTGCCGGTGCCCATCGTCATCACCCTCGCGTGCTTCATCTTCTTCGGCTGGCTGCTCAACTGCACCACCTACGGGCGCAACACCATGGCCATCGGCGGTAACCAGGAGGCGGCGCTGCTGGCCGGGGTGAACGTCGACCGCACCAAGATCATCATCTTCGCCGTGCACGGCATCATCGGCGCGCTGGCGGGGGTGATCCTGGCCTCGCGCATGACCTCCGGGCAGCCGATGATCGGCCAGGGCTTCGAGCTCACGGTCATCTCCGCCTGCGTGCTGGGCGGCGTCTCCCTGAGCGGCGGCATCGGCATGATTCGCCACGTGATTGCGGGGGTGCTGATTCTGGCGATCATCGAGAACGCCATGAACCTGAAGAATATCGACACCTTCTACCAGTACGTGATCCGCGGTTCGATCTTGCTGCTGGCGGTGGTGATCGACCGTTTGAAGCAACGCTGAGGTGGGCTTCGCAGCACTCGGTGTACACCGCCTGACCAACGCGTTGGGCATGCAGGTACTGATCGCCGAACAGGGCGCCACGCTGATTTCCTGGCGGGCGCCTGATCGCCAGGGGCAGATGAGTGACGTGCTGCTGGGGTTTGCCGATGCCGAAGGTTACCGGCACAACGAACCCTGCTTTGGCGGGCTGATGGGCCGCTACGCCAACCGCATCGCCCGGGGCCGCTTCACCCTGGATGGCGTCGACTACCAGTTGGACTGCAACGATGGCGACAACCATCTGCATGGCGGCGCGGCGGGTTTCCACCTGCAGCGCTGGCAGGCATATCCAACGGCGGGGGCCGTGCAATTGCGCCTGCATTCGCCGGCCTCGAGTTATCCCGGGAATGTGGACGTGACGGTGGATTACCGACTCGACGACGAGGGCCGCTTGAGTATCGAATACCTGGCCCAAAGCGATGCGCCGACGCCGATCAACCTGACGTCCCACGGCTACTTCAACCTGGGCAATGGCACTGTGGATGAACATCTGCTGCGCATAGAGGCTGCCCAGTATTTGCCGGTGGATGCCGGCGGCATCCCCTGTGGCCCTGCGGCGGACGTGAGCGCCAGCCCCTTCGACTTCCGCCAGCCGGCTGCGATGGGCGAGCGCTTGCGCCAGCCCCATCCGCAGCTGGCTTTGATGGGCGGCTTCGACCACTGCTACTGCCTCGCGCCCGCCGCCCCGGCTGCGGTGCCCCTGCGTGAAGTGGCGTGGGTCTACCATCCGCCGAGCGGTCGGCGGTTGGCCGTGGCGACCACTGCCGCGGGCTTGCAGTTCTACACCGGCAACAAGCTTGCGGGCATCGTCGGCCGGGGTGCTTCGCCGTATCGCAAGCACGCTGGCTTTTGCCTGGAAACCCAGGCCTACCCCGACCAGGTCAACGGCGCCGACGCCGAAGCCGTGATACTGCGCCCAGGGCAGACCTATCACCAGTTGACCGTCTACCACCTGTCGATCGAAGCGTCCTAACCACCCTGGCCTGACCCAGATCATCCCCCTTCGCTGGCGGGCCCCTACCGTTTTGGCTAAAATCCAGCCATTCAGCCCGGCCCCACCCGAAAGGGGCCTGGATTACTGGGCCCGTGTTTTTCACGCACGGCCGTCAGGGGGAGATTTTCGTTGGACGCTATTCGAGTATTTGTAGGCTGCGACCCGAACGACTGCGACCTGGAACAGATGATGGTGCTCGACTACACCATCCGCAAGCACAGCTCCATGCCGGTCGAAATCCACTGGATGCAGTTGTCCCGCAACCCGGACAGCTTCTGGTATTCCAACCCCGAGCAGCAGGCCGGCTGGCGCACCGAAGAGTGGGCGACGCCGTTTTCGGGCTTCCGCTGGGCCATCCCCGCGTTCTGCAACTTTACCGGCCGCGCCATCTACATGGACGCCGACATCATGGTGCTGTGCGACCTGGCCGAACTGTGGAACACGCCGTTCGAACCGGGCAAAACCGTGATGGCCAAGGGCGGTGGGCAATCCTGGCGCTTCTGCGTATCGATGTGGGACTGCGCCGCTGCACGCGATGAACTGCCGGCAATCGAGCAGATGCGCAGCCAGCCCGAAACCCATTTGCAACTGGTCAAGCATTACAAGCGCAACAGCGAAACGATCCAGCCCTTCGATACCCAGTACAACAACATCGACGGCGAGAACGTGCCGGTGGAGCAGATCAAAATCCTCCACTACTCGGACATGGGCACCCAGTTCTCCCATGCTACGTCGTTCCCACGGCTGGAGCAGGAAGGCCGCAAGCACTGGTTCGACGGTGCCGTAATGCCGCACCCGCGCGAAGACCTGCAAGCGCTGTTCGACCGTTACTACCAGGAAGCGCTGGCGGCGGGCTACTGCCTGGATAATTACCGGATGAAGCCAATCTTCGGTGCGTTTCCGAAGTATTCCCAGAAGGGCTACAAGGGTAACGAGGTCACTCGGCCCAAGCATTGGTGGGAACGGCTGGGGCTGTTCAAGTCGTCGTCGCGCAAGGCGCGGGCGGCGGCACGCTGAGGTTGAAGGGAGGCCACCGGGAGGTGGCCTTTTTTGTGGGTACGGTTTACTCAGGTTGCTTCCTGTGTGCAGGCGCCCGCTTGTGGCACCAACTGGATATCGACCCGGCGGTTGGTCGCGCGCCCAGCTTCGCTGTCGTTGCTGGCAAGCGGCTGGCTGGCCGCCAAGCCCTGCACCGCGAAACAACCGTGGGGGATATCGCCCATGCGTTGCATCCAATCGCGCACCGCTGTGGCGCGCGCTTGCGACAGCTGCGCGTTCTGCTCGGCGTCGCCGCTGGAATCGGTATGGCCGGCGATCACGATCAACCAGCCAGGTTGGGCCTTGATGCCGGCCAGGGCGTTGACCAAGGGTTTGCTGGCACTTGCCTTGAGCTGCGCGCTGCCGGGGTCGAACAGCGCCAGGCTGTCGAGGCTGATGGGCGTGGGTACCTTATAGACCAGGCCTTGATAGAGATCCTGTTGGGCCGCAAGCGCCAGTAGCAACGCTATCCCCAGCACCGCCACGCACCAGCGCCATGGCTGCCGACGGGGTGCCAGCGCTGGCAATACAGCGGCTGGTGGCAGGATCACAATGGGCATGCCCCAAGTGGGCTCGGGTCGGCCCATGGCGGAGGTCGTTCGGCCGTCTTCGGCCTGCTCGCGCTGCAAGCGCTGGCCCAGTTGGGCGACTTGTTGCCGAAACGCCAGCATGGGCACGATCAATGCCTGGGCACACCGCTCCAGCGTTTCATGCAACTGTTCCAGCGCCGCTTGCACCTGCAGCAGCGTCGGCAGATGGCGCGGCTGCAAGGCCAGGCTGCGCAGCCAGGGCTGCCATTGCCCGAACAGCCATGCAAGCACCTCCAGCCGAGCTGACGCCATGGGCGGCCACACCTGTGCCCATGCATTGGCCAGCGTTTGCAGCAGCGCGAGACCTTGGGCCAAGCCGCCGAGGCCGTCGCGATGGCTGCGCGCCAAGGCGAAGGCGGCAGCGGTCTGCAGGTCGGCGCCATTGTGCTGAAACAGCGCGACGCAGTAGCGCTCGACCTTGGCCCAATCGACATCCGGGCAGGCCGGATGGCCGAGCTTGGCCAACTCCTCGCTCAGCAGCGTGAACTCGGCATGGCCCCGCGGATCGGCGGCCAGGCGCACTGTCGACAGCGCGCTCACCGCAGGGCCCCGCTGGGGCTGTCGGACAAATAACTCTGCCGTTTCAGATGGCGAACCAGCACCTTGCCTTCCGGGCCGATGGTGGTCCCGAAGGTCACCCAGCGGCCGTCGCGCAATTGCAGTTCGAGGGCGAAATCCAGATAACCCGGTTGTGGTTGCGGCCGCTGCACGACCCGCACCGCGGCGAGGCGCGGTTCATAGGCCAGCAGGGTCGCCCGCAGCGCCGTCATCAGCGTGTAGGCGGAAGCCGGCAGGCCGTCGAGCACGGTACTCATGTCCGGCAGGCCATAGTCCGGAAGGTGGCTCACACTGCCGGCGCAGCTGTTGAGGATGCGCTGTACGTTGTCGAGGATCGACAGCACGTATTGCTGGCCTTCACCCATCTGGTCGAGGTCGAGGTCGCCGGTGAAGTTCTGCAGCAGCATTTCATAGAGGGACGGATTGGGCGTGCGCATCCGGTCACTCCTGAGTCAGCGGTTGAAGGGTGAGGCGGTTGTCGGCCAGCTCGATGATGCGCGGGTGGCGGGCATCGAGTTGGTCGCGGCTCAGGGTCAGGCGCCAGTTCGCCGAGACCGGATGGGGATTGCGCAGCAGCGCGACCACGGCGATTACCTGGGCCTCTCGGTCCAGCGGCTCGCTGAGCTGCGCGCCTGCGCCGGGCTTGATCACCAAGGTGCGTTCCGCCAGCAGGTCGCTGGCCAGCGCGGTATCGGCGTTTTCCAGCAGGGCCTCGTAGGTGGTGCGTTCCAGCGCCTTGGCTGTTCTGAGCTGGTAAACGCGCACTACGGTGGGCACGCTCAGGGCGTCCATGTAGCCCGCGTCGGTATTGCTGGCAATGCGGCTGCCGACGTCCAGGCGCAGGGTGTTTACCTGCTGGTAGAAAATCGCCCTGGCGGTCGAGGCGGTGCCCTCGCTGACGCTTTGGGTCAGGCCGCAGCCGGTCAGCAATGCGGCCATCGCTGCCAGCAGCAGCCGTTCAAGTAACGGGAATCGAAACATTCTCTTGGGTCCTTTGTTCAGTAGCGTTCTGCAGGCCTTGATAGCGGCCCAGATTGATAGTGAAGGGGGTGTCATCGGCAGCGCCCACCAAGGCTGCGGTCATGCCCAGGCGCAGCCCCGCCGCCCCCAGTTCCGGGGCGGGCAGCAGTGTCCGGGGCAGCAGCAGTTGCAAGGTGGCGGTGCAGCGCCAGCCCAGGTACACGCGCAACAACGCCAGCAGGTCGGCATGCAGCGCGCAGCCCGGCAGCCAGCCCAGCGCATGGTCTGGGTCCTCGGTGAAGAGTTGCACGCGTACTTCGCTGTTCGCGTCCAGCCCGTAGGGCCCCAGCGGCAGACCCGAGCCCAGGCCCGGCTCACGTTCGCGGGACAGGCAGGCCGGCTGTGCCAGCACCACCTTGCGGCGCCAGTGCGGGGTAATGCTGGCGTGGGTGCAGGGCGACAGCAGTTTGACCAGCGCATTGATGCCCTCGGCATTGCGGGTTGGCAGGCGCATCACGCCCAGCAGCGCCAGAAAGCGCGAGACCGGCGTGGCGATCTGCTCGGCGGTGCCCGGGATGCCCAGGCCGATGAGCCCCAGCAGGCATTGCGAGGTGGCGTCGGTGGCACCCGCGGCGAAAGTCGCGGGGTAGGAATACTTGCGCCAGATTCGGTAGAACTGGGTAAAGATGCGGTGGTTGAAAATGTCGAGAAAGGCTTCCAGGGCTTCATGCCCTTCGCGGGCCTGGGCGATGTCGTCGAGAAAGCCGCTGGGCATCGGCGAGTCGACCCCGTAGAGGCCGAGCAGGCGCGTACGCACCGTCGCCGGGCGCCGCGGGTAGTGCTCATCGAATTCGATGGCCTTGAGTTCACTGGCCGGAAAGCCCATGCCGGGGTCGGGGCGGAAGCGCACCGGGTCATCCCGCCAACGCGCGGTACTGCCCAAAGGCGGACGCTCGGGCGAAGCCAGTTCGAGCAGCTGGCAAAAACGATAAAGGTTGGCTTGCGCCACCCGCCCCTGGAGCGATTGCAACAACTGTTCAAGGGTCATCCTGGAATCCGCTGGCTATGGCTTTCGTTCCATGCCAGGCAACGGCCGCTGGGCTGCAGCAGGAGCGTGACCTGGTTGAACAGGTGGATATCGGCGTACAGGGCGAAAAAGCGGCTGAGCAATTCGCCGAACAGGCGGATGTCCCCCAGGCCGGCAAAACCGCTTTCGTCCAACGTGACCTGGATAGCCACCCCTCGCAGCAGAAAGCCGCGCTGGAAGCGCTCGATGAGGGAATGCCTGACCTCGGTGATGGCCTTCAGGCGGCGGCGGTTGGTCTCGTTTGCGGTCCAGTCATAGAGCGCGAGGGTGCCGCGCAATACCTCGGCGCTGTCCAGCATCGGCAGGAAGTTGGAGCCCAGGTGGCTGAGGATGCGCCAGTGGAAACGGTCGCGATTGGGCGGGTAGCACGGCAGGGTCGGCTCACACAGGTTGCGGATGCGCAGGGCCACCTCGGTGGCGTGCGCCGGGGTATCGAGCAAGGTCTTCTGCAGCGCCTTGCGCGGCAGCTGGCCATGGGTGCCGGTGAGTTGCAGCGACAGGCTCTTGCCTTGGCCCTGGCGGTCCTGGTCGAAGCCATCGCCGCCGAGAATCAGCCAGGTGTCGTGCAAACCATTGGCCCCCTGCCTGACGCGGGTATGGAAGTAGCGCTCGGGGGCATCGTCACGCAGCATCCCGCCCTTGTGGCGGAAGCTGCTGAAGGGTACGTACGGCTCTTCCTTGGCATTGCGCGAGGCGCTCACGTGGTCAACGGAATAGATTTCCGTGTGCCCGCTTTGCAAGCGCATGGGCCTTAGCAGGTAGTCGGCCTGCAAAGGCTCCAGTATCAGCGGGTCGGCTTCGAGGGCAAACAGGTTGATCACGGGCACGGTGTGCAGGCGCAAGTGCTCGGCGCGCGGCTCGAAATCCCGTGGCCAGGGCTCGGCCAGTACGAGCTCCAGCTCGAACCAGGTGGCGTCGTCTGCCAGGCTGGCATGCTTCAGCCCGCAGAGGCTGACGAACATGAATTTTTCCCGGAAGGTGAAATATTCCAGCAGCAGCTGGTAGCCGCTGAAGGCGCTGTCGGTCTTGGGCCACAGGCGGTCGTCGTCGCCGAAGCCCTTGGCGGCGAAGTGGGCTGCCAGCGGTTGCCGTTCGGGCGTGCCGGGCACCCGCAGGTAGAATGCGTCCGGCTTGCCGGTCAAGGCCAGGTGCAGGGCGTTGGCCAGGGGCGCATCGGCGCACAGATACAGCGGTATCCGGCTCAGGTCCAGGTTGCTCCACTGGGCCTTTTCGCCGCGGGAAAACCTGAGCCGCAGCAGCGAGCGGCCATCGGGCTCGAAGGCGACGGTGAGGGCATCCAGCGCCAGCGGGCGCAGGGTCAGGTTCTGGGTGGTGGTGTAGCTGCAGCGGGTGCGTGCGGGGCCGATCGGCTGCGACAGGACCTCGAAGCCTTTGCCGATGTGCTGGGCCTCGCTCATTTTTTCGATCTCGGGCGCCAGTTCGACTACCGACAGCGAAGGGATGGTGCGCAGGTAGTGGGGCCACAACAGGCTGACCAAGCCCTCGGTCAATTCGGGCAGGTCATCGTCGAGCTTTTCCCGCAGCCGCCCCATCAGGAAGGCGAAACCTTCGAACAGCCGCTCCACATAAGGGTCTGGCCCGCCGGGCTTGTTCAGGCTCAGCTGGGCGGCCTGTTCGGGAAAGGCCTCGGCGAACTCCTGGCCGGCTTCGCGCAGGTAGCGCATTTCGGCATCGTAGTAACGCAGGGTCGGATTGTCTTGGTTCACGTCAGTTGTCCTTGTTGTTTGGGGTCAGCCGCACAGCACTGCGGCGGCGACTGGGTCGATGGCGACCAGCGCTGCGAGCAACGGGTCCATGCGTTGCGTGATGGCTATGAAGTTGGCGTCCTTGCGTTGGGCCTTCAGGCGCAGCAGTTTCAGCAGCCGGGCCTTGACCTCGAACTGCAGTTGCGGCTCCCACCCGGCCAGGCCCTGGCGCTCGCCGCTGGCGTCCAGTTCGCCGAGCAGGTGCAGAGCCAAGTCGTTCCTGCCACATTGCTCCGCGACCCTGGCCATCAGCAGGCGCAACAACCAGCGCTCGCGCCCGCTGCGGCCCTCGGGGCGGGTACTGAGCCAGGCCAGGGCTTCGTCGATACCGGCACGGTCGGCAAGCGCCAGGGCCTCGGCTTCAAGGGCGAGCACGTCGCCCTGCGCAGGCGCGGCGCTGGGCGTCGGCAACCACTGTTGCGGGCGGTTGCCGCTGACATGCTGGTTGATCCATTCGCGGCAATCTTCACTGGCGAACGGCGTACCGTCGTTCCAGCACAAATCCTCGAGCCCCGGCAGGCGCTCGAGAAACATGCCCAGGTCGCGCTTGACGATGTCGGCCCAACCATCCCGGGGTGCCGGCTGCTTGCTGAGGGCCAGGCACAGGTACCACTGCAGGTCCAGCCAGAAATGGTTGACCCCTTCCACGTACAGCGGCTGGGCCTGCTCGAGCAGTTCGGCCCAGTTCTGTTGCTTGTGCAGGCGTTGCAGCAGCGCCAGCGATTCGCTGCGCGGCGGGGTCAAGTGGGTATGGCCGTTGGCGCCGAGGGGCGGGACTTGTTCCAGGGTGTCCCAGCGCAGGCTTTTCATCAGGCGGTGTGCCGCCAGCCAGCCATGGGGCTGCTCGGTCAGATAGGCCGCCAGCAAGCGGCCAGTGTCGAGGGAATCGCGACCCGACTGGATGGCGCTGGCCAGCGCTGGAGTACGTACCGGCTCCGCGCCACTGCTGTGCTGCGGGACCACCGCGCCGACACCACCTGATTGTTGCAACCGTGCCACCAGGGCCGAGTGCAAAGCGCCCAGCGCAGGACGCTGGTCCTGTGGCCAGCCCGCCAGGCCATTTTCCAGCCAGCTCAGGGCCGCCGCGGTGCGCTCGGCTTCCGCCTTCACCACTTCCGGGTGCAGGGCCAGGCTGGCGAGCACCTTGGCGCTGGCCAGCCACTCCAGGGCCATCTTGCGGCTATGGGCTCGTGCTGGAAAAATCTGTTCGGGGTAGCGCTCCAGCAATGCCGCGATCAGGGTCAAGCCATCGGCCAGCCCCGCTTCGCCATCCTTGTGCAGGCGGGCCCACAGGTAATACGTGGCGACGCGCAAATCCTTGCATCTTTGGGTCAGCAGCGTCTCTGCCAGCCTGGCGACCTGCTCGGCATCGGCGCCGGAAAGCTTGTCGACCTCTTCGCGCATGCGCTGGAAATCATCGTCGTAGCCTGGGTCGGTGCCGGCCGGCGTCTCGGCGCTGAACGGCTGCAGCCAGGTGCTCCAGCGTGCTTCCTGCTGTCGCGCCAGGGGCAGCGGGTCGAGCTCGCCGAGGCATTCTTCGAGCAGTTTTTGCAGGCTCATTCGAAGCTCCCGTTTTGCGCGTAGCGGTCGGCCGCGGCCTGGGTGGTGAGGAATATCTCCCTCGGCAAGGTAAAGCCTTTCAGTTTCAGCAGGGCCAACGGCCCGGTACCCATTTCCGTGCGCAGGTGCCATGTCAGGTCGATGCCATCGGGGGCCTTGATGGTCAGCTTGAAGCGGCTGTCACCGTCGTCCAACGGCGTGACCTTGGCCTGTTCCAATAATCGGATCAGGCCCCAGATCCCTTGGTAATCGCCAAACAGCCGTTCACCCGTATGCACGCTGGTCCAGGTCAGCATGGCGCCCGGCGCCGGGCTCAGGCCGGGCCATTTGAAGCGCTGCCAGCCCTCCTTCTGGTTGAAGTAGTGATGCTTCTGCCCGTCCAGCACAAAGCTTGTTTGCACGATGTCGCGCACCGGCTTGCCGCTGAGCTCGAAGTTCATGCCCATGCCGCCGTCGGTGTAGAGCACGTCGGCGAGGTGGCTGAGCTGGTTGACGGCGCTGAGGAATTTCGGATTGATGCGCAGGCCCTGGCTTTGCCGCGGGTCGGCGACCCAGCGGTCGCCTTCCTTGCGCAGGATGCCGTTGAGCTGCTCGCGCAGGAATTGCTCGATGCGCCCGGAGTCGGAGCGGATCATCTGGCCGAGCATCGGCAGCGAGGCGTCGCTGGCGGTCGGCGCGAAGGG
>Ga0308164_10002915_pt1 | contig 16247 bp, 14 predicted proteins | sample PhyTR2_FD_201031 | JGI IMG/M metagenome (GOLD analysis project Ga0308164, IMG submission 201031) | Phyllosphere microbial communities from UC Gill Tract Community Farm, Albany, California, United States - DLSLT.R2 | ecosystem: Host-associated > Plants > Phyllosphere > Unclassified | place: USA... | reverse complement strand
CCCCATAGCGAACCTATTGTCCCTCCAGGAGGCAATCCTCGCGAGGACCATCGAGGGAGACGACGCTACGCACAAGTGGCTAGGGCTGCTCACGCCGGTCTTGGACAGGATCGTCGAACAGTCCGATGGCAGCCGCGCCGCGATCGGCGCACTCCACCAGGATGTTGTCCGGATCTACGAGGTTGCCGACACAGGCCAGAGGCACACCGCTGGAATTGCCTCCGGCCTGGAGGGTGTCGCGGAGCAGTTGACCGCGGCCATCGGCGAGAGCCGCAGGAGGCAAAGCGCCGATTTCGTGACAACAGGCGAGCTGATCAGTTTCACCCGTGCGGCAGTCCTGGGCCAGCCTCTGCCGTTGCCAGTCCATATAGAAGACAATCCTATGCTGGAGCGTTTCATCCTCGCCCAGCCAGCCGACCTTACTTCAACCGACCGCGCCCTGGTCGACTGGCGGAACACGGTCGCCTCCGCCAACACGGCCGATCTCATCACGCTTCTTCAGAAGCAGCAGATGCCATCGCCAACCGACACCTCACAGACCCGCGTCCTCCGGTATCGTCTCGCCGCGATCACGCGAGCGAAGATTGAGGAGCTTGGAGCGGTGCCTCCTACGCGGCCGACCACCACACGAGCGACGGATCGATCGGCAGCGACCTGCTTTGAACGATCCCAGGAACTTGCCGAGTTATGGAGAGCCGGAGAAAGCGCAGCACTTTACGCCGAGCCTGAATTGGCCGGCGCAATCGACCTGTTCGACGCCTTGGAAAGCAGGCTAGAGCCCCTCACAGGCGACGCCGTTCAACCCGAGCTGACGATGCTTCACCGCGACTTAGCCAAACGCATAGAATTAGGCGAACGACCCGAGATAGCGGAGGGCGGCCACGCTGCGGGTTACGATCGCGCCAACGCGGTCGAGTTTAGCAAGGATCTCTAGGTGGGGTCGGTGTATAGAACGACCATAGTTACACGCTAACGATCAGCGGCGTTATCGAATTTTCATAATCACTTCGGGACGCATATATGCCTGATCGGACCGGAGGCTGCTAATTTGACACGGTACGACAAACGGTTCTGGTTTTTGGCGGCCGGTGTTTCCAGTATTGCCGGGTACGTCGACGCTACCGGTTTCCTAAAGCTGGGCGGCCTCTTCGTCTCGTTCATGAGCGGAAACTCGACCCGTCTGGCGGTTGGAACGATGATGGATCCACAGGTTTCGATCGTCGCTGGCCGCCTGATTGGCGGTTTCGTCGTTGGCGTCGTCGCAGGCACGATTGTCGCGGCTCTGGCAGGCTCACGCAGGAAGCCGGCTACGCTCGGTTTTGTCTCCGCCCTTCTTGTAGTCGCAGCGGTCATAAACACGAACGTGTCGGACGTGTGGACCACCACAGTAATGGCGATGGCAATGGGATCAGCAAACGCCATCTTTCAACGCGACGGTGAGGTAACCATCGGCGTTACTTACATGACCGGGACGCTAGTGAAGTTTGGTCAACGTATAGCGGGGGCGTTGATGGGTGGTGCGCCATTTGCGTGGTTGCCATACCTGTTATTATGGCTGGGCCTTGTCGGCGGTGCGGTTCTCGGTACGACCGCTTATGTCTATTTCCGCTCAGCGAATATTTGGCTAGCGGTTGCCGCTTCGGGCCTGTTGGCTTTGTACGCTACGGTACTTGGCCCGGTAGAGCCCGCAGCGGGAAGGGTTAAGTAACCTGGAGCGGTAATTCCCAAAATAGCATCCTGGTGAAAACGTGTTCAACCGCTTTGTCGAATTGCACTTTCTCGCGTCTGGATTAGGCTACGCCTATGGATACCCAATAGCTGCGCATGGGAGGACCGAGAGTCTTATCGTCGATATCAACAACCGACCGAAGCCTAATCGCCGTCCATATCCGCTCTTCGCCATTCCCGGCATTCCCGAATAAGCATCCAGTTTTGGGAATGTCCGGGTTGGGCAAAAGGGCAATCGGTCCGGTAACGGCATCTGTGACCCGTTACCGGACATACATTCGCTACTAGGTCACGTGCACAAAGGGCAGCCACAGCGTAACTGATGCGAGCGCGACGAAGCCGAGATATGACTCTGCTGTCTTGTCACAACGCTTTGCGACACGGCGCCAGTTTTTGAGCTTGCTGAACAAGCGTTCGAGGAGATTGCGCCAACTGTATTACTCGCAATCATGCGGGATCGGTATGCGGCGGTTACTTTTGGTTGGAATGACCGCCTCGACATCCGCCCTGAAGAGTTCCTGGCGGATGGCATCGGCGTCATAGCCCTTATCGGCAAGCAGGGCCTCGATCCGGTCAGCCAGCATCCCAAACAAGGGCCCGAAGCCCTTCACGTCGTGGGCCTGGCCCGGCGTCAGGACGAAACATAGCGGTCGCCCCTGACCATCACAGCGGGCGTGCAGCCCTTCGACAAGCTCAGGAGAGCCTTGGTTGTGAAGCCGCCTCGCGAACGGCCGAGCCCTTCGAATTCTTGATCCCTTTTTTTTAGCCCGACGGCACAGTGGTGCGCCCGGACTACGGTGCTGTCGATTATGTCGGCGCTGATATCCCGCTCGGCGACAGCGGTCAGGGTCTCCAGCATGGCTTCGAACACGCCCGTCACGACCCAGCGACGATACCGCCGGAACACACTGTTCCACTTACCATATTCATCCGGCAAATGCCGCCATTGCGCGCCTGTCCGCGCCATCCACACCATGCCTTCGAAATAGGGCCGGTTGTCTCCCGCGGGTCGGCAGCCACGTCCTCGCTCCGACGGCAGCAGGGGCCTAATCAAAGCCCACTCATCATCCGAAACCCCAATCTGCTCGCCCAATGCTGCCTCCAAAAGACAGCCTTGAATTAACCGATCAGACGCGCGTCGCCTTTGTACACGTGGCCTAGATTGGTGATCGTAACACCCCCATATTCACGTTTGAAAGGGGACAGCGATGGTCAGCATATCCAACGACGGCATCATGTCCGAGTACCTCGTGAAATATGCTCTTGTGAAAACGAGCGAGCGTGAGCGGCCGACAGAACTTCTCGAAACGCTCTATATGTCCGAGCGCTTTCAGGCTGGCGATGACCTCAAGCCCTTGAAAGATAACTACGATCATTCTGTATGGAATGGGGTTCCTGCTTCCGAAATAGACCAGCGTCTTGTCGCATTGGACAAGTTCAAGAAGGAACTTGCGCGGAATCGCGCGGCTATGTGAGGCGTGAACTAATCCATCTGCCCGGAATAGCCCCTTGGAGGTGAAATTGAACGACGATAAGATAGGTGATCGCTACCTTCTAGAGCGAGCCAAATCTGCATTGAGGGACAAGGATCAAGATCAGGCAGCGCCTATCTTATTCCAAATAGCCGAGCGTGGCGCTGCCTTGGCTAAGATGAAAGTCGCAAACGACGTTGCTTGATGACTACCAAAGTAGTGTCGCGTTGGCGTGCAGCCGTTCCCGTTTCAGCATCCCAACAGGAAATCTCCGTTCGTCTCGCTGGCCGTTCTATTTTTGGGGAAGCAGCAACATGTTGCCGAGCGCACATCAGTCGCTAGGATGGCCGAATGCGTCTGCGTTTGCTAAGCCTCGCTCTGGTATTTCTAGGCGCTGCCGCCCCGCCCGATCCCGTCTCCCAATCTGTGCAGTTCACGCTTGCGCCTGATCTGTCCGACGGTGCGCTGACCGGCCTGGAGGTTCAGATCCGCTTCCATGCCGATCCTTCAGGGACGACGAACTTTGGATGGGGTAAGGGCTGGGCGGGAGAGCGAAAGCTCTGGCAATGGGCGCGCGATCTAAAGGTGGCGGGAGCAACGGCGGTCGGGAAGAACGGGGATGGTCATTGGCGCATCAAGTCTGCGCCTGGCGAGCCGCTAACCGTCTCCTACCACATCGCATCCGCCTACGATCACGATCCAACCGTCGACGACAGCGACCAGCCACGACCGGTTATCCGGCCGACGTGGTTCTATGCGGTCGGCAATGCGCTGTTTGGCTATCCCGACAATCGCGAGAACGCGCCAGCTACGTTCGATTGGTCTAGCACACCTGGCATCGGCTTCGCTTCAGACCTCGAACACCTTGCCGGACGTGGTCGCGGGGCCGGCCGCGCCGGCACCGTGGCCGATGCACTGGAAAGCGTCGTGATCGGCGGGCGTAATCTTCGCACCTTTGCGGCCCGAGACGGATCAGGAGTAAGGGTTGCAGCCGTCGGCACTTACGCGTTTACCCCGGATGAATTGAACAGCCTTGCGCGCCGCGTGATCGCCGTCGAGCGCGCCTTCTGGAACTCGGATCGCAGTGCTCCTTTTCTTGTGACCGCAGCTCCGATTGTCGGCAGCCCGACGGCAATGGGTTTCCGCGGCACCGGACGCGGGGATGCTTTTGCGCTTTGGGTCGATCAGCGAACGCCCTTGGCGAGCATGAAATGGCTCCTTGCCCACGAATATTTCCATACGTGGAATCCGGGCCAACTCGGGGCCATGCCCGAGCGTCGGGAAGCACGGCCGGCGGATTATTGGCTCAGCGAGGGCTTTACCGACTACTATGCTCGCGCCCTGATGGTGCGCGCCGGCCTGATATCGCCTGAGGAGTTTGCGACAATCTGGAACGAGATGCTGGCTGCCTATGCCGGTTCTCCCGTCCGCTCCATGCCAGGCGTGCAGGCTGCAGCAGCCTTCTGGGACGACGAGGCGGCGCAGAAGCTACCCTATCAGCGCGGTGCGATGCTGGCGGCGATATGGAACGCGCGGTTGCGGTCAGCGAGCCAAGGTGCGGTGAACCTGGATACGGTGCTGCACGCTCAGATCGCTGCGGCGCGGTCTTCGAAGGAGCAGGCGACCTTCCTGTTCAAGTCGCTAGTCCGTCAGAAGGAAATGAGCATCGTTGCCGATGCGAACCGATACCTCGCGAAAGGCGAGCCGATCCTGCTGCCGGCCGATACGTTCGGACCATGTGCCACCATCGTTACCGAACAACGCCCATCCTTTTCGCGAGGCTTCGACGCGGACGCTACTGCCAACATCGGCAACGTCGCGACCGGCGTGGATCCGCTGTTGCCGGCATATGCGGCAGGGTTGCGGAATGGCATGAGGATACTCGAGCGAACGGAAGGCCAGCCGGACAACGCGTTGGTGCCTTATGCATTGCTAGTAGAGGATAGGGGTAAACAGCGTACGATCCGGTATCTGCCGCAGGGACGGGAGGGGCACACGGTGCAGCAGGTCCACATCACGAACGCGATAAGTCCAGAATGCTCACGGACTCTCAGCGGCTTGTAGAGCACGGTTGGCGCTTCAAGATCGGCTTCGGCCGTTTTCCCGCTTGCGATATCACGAGAATGCCCCGGGCGTCTCGCTGGCCGTTCCTTGATGGCAATGCCGATCAGGCTCCTGACACAAGGCGGCAGCCACCATTCTGCCTCAAAATGATGTCCATCTACGACCTGCCTATTAGCGATCGCATCAGCGGCGATCGGTAGGGTCGAGGAGCGTTCATGCGAAATAGCGGCAAAGCGGCAATAATCTCGATCCTTACTCCCTTATTCGCCTTTTCGTCTTCCGGATTGGCTCAGGATAGGGCGCGAGCTACTGATGAAAACAGTGCGAGACCCGCGGTTGGCCGGTCTTCCGATTGGCGCACTCCGCTTATCGGACGTCTTGCGAACGGCGTGCGGTTTGCGATCCTGCCCCGAAAAGGCAACGATCCTGGCGTCGGCCTGCTCATGCGAAATGAAGGCGGGTTCATTGCCGAGCACCGCGCCGGAGAGCGGGGATTGGCACATCTTATCGAGCATATCGCGTTCCACAGCCCCACCACCGCTGCCCCGGACGATCTTGACCACCTGAAGCGTATTGGTTTGCCGCTGACCTTCCCGGCAGCAAATGCGGGTTCTACGTCGTGGCGAGAAACAAATTACTACCTTTCAACCAAAACAACGGCTTCGAGTGATCTTGACGCACTGCTGACCCTGCTCAAGGACGCCGCATCGGGCATGAACCTACGCACGGATGCCGTTGATACCTCCCGCGGCGAAGTCGTTCGGGAGATGGCAGACAAGAAGCTCGGTAACCAGATTTACGCCAGTTACATCGGGCAGGTCGCGCCTGGCTCGCCCAACGACGTGATAGATGCGCAGAATTCGGATGATGTGCCCATCGCCAGCATCACCACCATTCGTGGGTTGTACCGGCGCCTGTACCGGCCTGCGAATATGATGATCGTCATCGTCGGAAATGTGAAGGTGGATGAAGTTCGGTCATTGATCGAAAGGCGTTTTGGAGACTGGAAGCCCATCGGCCCGCCCTCTCGTAAAACGCCATTCCCGGTATTCCAGCCTAACCGCATCCATCCGATCAGCTTTTCTGCTCTTCCAGAGGGGCGTCGGACCGCGTTCATGACGGTCGTTATGCCGACACCTAGACCGCCTTCGTCCCGCGCTATTCAGGCGCGGGCGGAAATTATGGACTTGCTTGTAACGCGCGCGATCAACGATCGGCTCGCGGCTCTGCAGCCTAGTAGCTCACCGGGGAAGGTAGGTATATTCATCGAGAATGGCGAGCAAGGTCACCGTCAGATCATGCTCTGGGACAACTTTGCCGAGGACCAGTGGAAACCAGCGGTCGCAGGTTTGCGGAAGTCCGCGTGCGACCTCGCCACCGTGGGATTCACGACGAAGGAATGGGCGGCAGCCAAGCAGAACCTGGTCGTCGATCTGGAACATCACGTGGCGGAGATGCCAATGGCCGCGAATGTAGAGATAGCCAAGAATCTGTCCCACGCGCTTGCCGATGGTCGCCATCTTATTCCACCTGATGAACTCCTCCGTTACGCTCGAACGATGCTGCTTCAAATAGACGGACACTCAGGAAGCGAATGGTGGCGTCAACAATGGAGCAGCGGTACGGGACACCTACGGGTAGAGGCCCCGGAACTGGCTCGGATAGAAAATCCGTTATCTGCAATTCGTAGTGCAGCAAACGGGCCAGCCATAATCTCTACCTGCAAGGCTTTATGAACGGCCAGATGTTACCCTTCGACCCGACAGATTCGTTACGCTATTTTTCTATTCGACGAACATAGAATGTGGTCGATGTTTTCTTTTGAAGGGTTACCGCGGTTGCGCGGATGGTTTTTTTATCGGGCATGAGCTGCATTGTCAGAACGGCATCACGTCTACCCTTTGCCGACAAGTCAGTTTCAACGATTGTGTCGGGCCGTGGCCGTGTAATCTGCGCACGCGCGCCAGAATTGTCGCCGTCAATCTTCACCGATTTGCCCCCGATGGTCGCGTTGTAGCCGGTCCCAACGTCTGTTCGCCAGCTGAACCGGTTGCCGTCCAACTTCATTATCCATTCGTTTTTGGAGTCGGCTGTCACACTGACGCGCTCCCATCTACCGGAGATCAAATGAGCGCCCTTCGTCGGTGAACCGATGCGACGCATCACAGTTTCACTGGTAACGGCCTGACCGCTCGGACTCGTGAAGCTGGCTACGTGCCATGTCAGAGTGTTCTCGTCGGACGAAACGACATACTCGACGGTGTACGCCAGCTTGGCGCGGACCTTATCTACCTCTTTGATGACGTGGTCGTTTTCGACAGATATTGACTGCTCATCGACGTATCCACTTCCGGATACACGATGCAATTGACCATCTGCTTCCACAGCCTCATTGCCGTCACGTTTAAATTTCCCACCGGTCAACACAAAGGTTGTTGGCGGAACGTTACCTTTGAGTGATGCGGTGTCTATACGCCATCTTCCATTGAACGAGCGCTCTGATGTGGCTGCCGCACCGCTAGTGCTAACGAAAATAGCCAGAAATGCATTGAGAATTGCTCCCTTCGACAGGAGCGTATGAGTACGCTTATTCAATGATCTTCTCTTTTCAAGAATTAACTCAGGCTGCTGACATCCGACTTGACGTATCTGCAATGCTGTGCAGGTAGGATCTGCAATTGCAGCAAGTCGCGGTCGTGAAACATCCTAATCGGTCCAGTCAGGATTTCTGCTCGTCCCCGATCTCGCGAACGTCGATGGTTCTCAGGGTGTAGCGCCCTGGCGGCAGCATCAGAGCAACGTTTTCACCGGGCCGGATTGCGACGCGATCAACCGGGACCGAAGTACCGGCTTCGCCGACAGGTCGGGCTTCAATCACACGCCACCCCTTTGCCGGACGTAATGTACGAGGAATATCGACGACCTGATCGCCCTTCTCTTGGCGCCATGCCGGCCGGCCCCGCGTGAACCGTTCGCGGGGATGATCGACGACCAGATCGAAGGTCCCGGCTGGCTGATCCGATGGTAATGCCGACAGGTGAACGGAGCCGCTGCCTCCGCGGCACGTCGTCTGCGAAATGGTCAACGGGTCGATGCCGGTCTTCTCCTTGAGCCGTGCCGCCATCCACGTGCTGCCGTCAGCCCGCTGAACTTCTGCCGCATGTGAGAAGCCGACATAGACCAGGAGCTTGGAGGCAGGATGTGCCTTCAGGAATAGAGTGAGGTTGCCGGCCTGGGCCTCCTCGCGAAGTGCAATCTGTTGAGCGGGGCTGACGGGCTCGGCCTGCTCGTTATGCGTATTGTCCTCATAACGAAGCAGTCCATATCCAAGCGCCTTCGCTTGGCGCCCAAGCCGCCCATAACCGGCCTCGGACAGATAGTGCCCATCGTTGTCTTCGAGATAGGGGAGGTCCGGCTGCGTGATAAATCGGGGCAGATATTGAGCCGGCACATCAGCAGGCGGGTTCGAAAGCGTCTCCAGCGCTAGCGTATCGTAGCCAAGCGAGCGGAGGCTTCGCGCCACGTCCGCTGCAAAGCCACGATGCTGTGATCTTTCGTGGCTTTCATTGATGACGACGATAGAAGTCTGACGGGCGCGGCGTACGATCTCGTTCATCACCGACGTTGCGGATGGCAGGGGTGCGCATCTGCTAGACTTGTAATCGTCGCTGGACGCGGCGATCAGATCTTCGCGCCCGAACATGCTTAGCGTTTGCATGTCGCTATCCGGTGCAACAGGATGCTTTGGATCAATACGGCCCAATGCTTCGAGCTTGAATTCCATACCGCTAGGGGTGCTGCCTGCGGGCAGGACTTCATATGGCGCTACCAGCGTTACTTGCGGGCTTCTCGCGTCACGCTGGCTTGTGGTGCACGCACTGAGAAAACCAGTAATGATCGTCATGATAAATCTATGCTGAAATATCAATGATTTCATAAGTCAGTCTCAATGCAAGATTTTCTGTTCAAATCGCGACATTTAGTTGGTGCGTGATTCGTGATTGTTCAGTCGGACTTAAATGGTCCAATCTGCGTTTTGCCGTTCTTTATCGAAAAGACAGGTATCGCGGCCTTGGTGCACGGAACGCTACCGGCGTTATTGCACGTATAACTCGGACCTAATCGACTTTGCAGGTCATTAACTGCGGGGGCGCTGGCTTCATCCCGAAGAGATTTTGGGATTCTATACTTTTCGTCGGCACTACGCCTGCCACAAACCACTACCTCAGAGGCCGATGATCCGTCGCAACCATATCGGTTAGGAATAATATGCGTATCGCCCTTACTCTTTACGGGTAGATTGTAAGTGACCTGACCATATGCGTCGCTAGGAAAAACTATCTGCAAGGCGAAGGTGAACCGCACAATACTTGGATAGTTTTTTACGAGACAGGTTCGCGGAGCATGAGACATATTCACTGCTCCAGATCAAAACTTACGCACAACGAGATGTATAGATCGGCCGATAGGGTCGATGTACGCTGCCTGAAACCGGTCGGGGGTCGCGCCTGTTGGATCGCGCACGTGCACCCGGGCGTTTGGCAAATTCTCGATCGTAAATTGTAGCGACATCTTCCTACCCCAAGCCTCGCTCACGATCTTCTCGAATTCGAGAGGGATCGAAGCCTCGCCGTGCAGGCTTTTCGGGTCGATGGAACGCCCTCTATGCCATCACCGGAAGCGACACACTTGTTTGGTGGGGCAGCAGTCACGGTCGTCTCATACCTCGCCATCGCTAGTGACCTCAAAAGATCGACCGAACGTGGCATTTCGATGGCGCAAGCTTGGCCGACGTCCCGCGATCGCACTTTCGCGGCCTATCTCGGAAAGGCGTCCCACACTTGGGCATCCCGCCCGGTATGAGGCCCAGAAGCCAGGAGCGTTCATGACCAGATTGAACTGCTGCTGCCATCCGGATCGCCGTTCATTTTAGAAGCTGATCTTGCCGTCAATCTGCTGTCCTGCCACGCTAAGGACATTGGCTTTCTCAGCTCTGATCAAGCAACCGCAGTGCCGGCGAAGTCCCGAATGTCGCAGGAGGATCGACGTGCGAATAGAAAAGGTGCTTGGCGGCGTCCTCATGACGCTGCTGCTCGGCATGGCACCAGCGCGCCACGCACTCACGATCGACGACGTTCTCGATACCGTTTCCCTTGACCGAGTGACGCCATCCCCGGATGGAGAGTGGGTGGCCGCCGTAGTTCCCCGACCCGCACGTGCGGGGGAGACGGCGGGACGCAATGCCTACGAAACTGATCCCTCGCGGTCCGACGTCTGGCTAGTTTCACGTCGAACTGGGGAGCGGCGCAATCTGTCTAACGGGGCGGCAAACGCTGCGGGCTTTTGGTGCGCAACCTGGTCGCCTGATGGACGGATGCTCGCGATGCTTTCGACCAGTCCAGAGGGCGTCGAGCCTCGCGGTGGCGACAACGTCAGGCTCTACGTGTGGGACCGCACTGACGGACATGTCCGCCGATTGTCTTCAGCCGCGGTCATGACTCAGGGCCGCTACGGCTCGGGCCTTTACCCACTTGACGTGCGTGGCGGCGCTAACGGCGGGTCTATCGCGCACACGTGCCGCTCGGACGACGAAAATGCCGGGTTCGCTTGGCTCGACGATCATCGATTGGTCGCACTGATGCTGCCGTCAGGTCAGGTTTCCGCGCTATTGGACCAGTATGGCCGCCCGTTCGACGAAGCAGTGAGGACGCGCGCGGCCCTACGCGATGGGCGTACGCCTACCGTCACGGCGGTAGGCAGCGGGGAGGCCCGCGTCCCCCGCGACGAGACGCGGTGGCGCGCGACGCTCACGATCGTAGATGCGCGGAGCGGTACCACGGCTCCGGTGGCCGACGTGCCGATCTATCCCTTCTCGGGCGAACTGACGGTATCGATCGCGCCGGATCTGCGGCGGATCTCGATTTTGGCACCGGTACGAAAGCTGCCCTTCGCAAACGGCGTCGCGCCACCATTCAATAACGGCGATTGGCATGTGGAAAAACGGCTAGGTGTGGTCGATCTCACACCGGGGGCGCCAGTGCGGTGGGCTGGCCTGCCTTCTGCAGCGCGGTTGCCGCTGGAGATGCTCGATTGGTCGCCTGACAGCCGACATGTTGCATTGCGTGCGCGCAGTGCGGTTTCGGACCGAACGAGTACGGCGTTCGTGCTGGACACCGTCTCGTTAGCCGTTGACGAGTTCGGCAAAGACCTCATGACAACTACCTCGTCGCTCGGTCAGAAAGCCGGGCAGCCGATCGCGCTCTGGAGCGACGCGAATCATCTGCTCGTTCGCGCACGCCGGAAAGACGGGAAGCGCGATGATTGGTGGCTCACACCCCGAAAAGGTGCGCCAGTCAATGTCACTGCGGCACTCACAGTGATTCCCGCTACTTTCCGCCGAAGTGCGGATGGCAGGTTGGTGACAATTGCCGATGGACGCCTCGCCACATTGTCTCATCGAACAGCCTCGCTTGCGCCGATGGGGGATCCACTGCGAAAGGATGCCGCGATCCTCCTGCCCGACGATCCTGCCCGACGATCACCGACGTTGCTGCTCGCAGCGGACGGCAGTTTTGACAAGATCGACGCGAATAGTGGGCGATCCGTCGCCACCGCCCGCTTCGCGCCCGGTGAGATCTACGCGCTTGATGAGCGAGGTCTAATCTGGAGTGAGCAAACAGCGACAGGTCTGTTTTTACGAGAGACCCGCTTAGAGAACGACGCACAGCGCGAACTGCTTGCGGTTGACCGGCACCTCGACGCGGTTGCTTGGGGCGAGCGGCGGATCATAGCTTACAGCACCATCGGTGGGACTCCATTCAAAGCAGCGGTGATACTGCCGCCCGATTACAGTCCTGGCAGACGCTATCCCGTGCTTACGTGGGTCTATGGCGGCTACCAGGTTAGCGGACTCGATGATTACTGGCTAAACCGCTATGCCCCCGGCATTTATAACCTTCAGCTCTACGCAGCGCACGGTTACGTCGTACTGATCCCATCGATTCCAACCGCGCGCGACGGGAAGGAGGATGTGTACGCGACGCTGCCTGGCGGAGTAATGCCAGCGATCGACAAACTTGTTGCCCTCGGCATTGCAGATCCCGATCGCGTTGCCGTGATGGGACAGAGTTTCGGTGGGTACACCGTCTATGCGCTGGTCTCTCAAAGCGACCGTTTCCGCGCTGGAATTGCGGTCGCGGGGATTACCGACCCGGCGCAGGCTTGGGGCCAGTTTGATCCGACCGCGCGCGGCTATCCCGGTTTCGAAGACGAAAAGTCGGATAACTGGTCGATTTACGAGAACGCTTACGGGGACGCGCCTCCCTATGCTTCGCGCGATCTTTGGGCGCGGGGCTCTGCTCTGGCGCATGTCGACCGCGTCCACACGCCGCTGCTGATGATTCACGGCGAACTCGATATCCGCGACCCACTAGCGCAGGTCGAGCCGTTCTATTTCGCCCTCAGCCGTCAGGGGAAAACCGCCCGATTGCTGCGCTATTGGGGCGAGAACCATAGTTTGGCCGCCTCACCCGCCAACGTGCGCGACGTATATAATGAGACGCTTGCGTGGCTAGACCATTACACGGCACCGAGACCGGAGCCGCATTGACGGATTCTGGGGCGGCTGCCTTAAGCCTAAGCCTTAAGCCTTAAGCCAAATCGATCGCTTTATGTCTCAATCACAGATTGTCCTGTCTGCTTTCCAATGCGGACATTCCCAAAATCGATCCCCTCCGAGAAAGCCAGATCGGGCGAGAACGCCGAATTCCCGACGTTCATGTTACAAATCGAAGCTTCCGAAAGCAGCCATTCGTCCAGGGCGATTTTGCCCATTCCGGTTATTTCCAATGCAGAAATCAAGTTTTTTGAATCAACGTGCCGCAGAGGGTGCGGTCGAGGTCTCAACCCGAAGCGGTCACTGTTTATGCAGGATCCATTTGGTATCGACACCGTCGCTTAAACGTCGAGCATTTACATTAATAGTCCGACCATCCGGCGAAAGTGTCATCGTTTTGTGAACCATGATCTTTTCATTGCGCGACATGTCGATGATGAGTACTCTATCGCTCGGCATGTTGACGGCAACACGTGCATCTGTCGCGTCACCTTTTACAGGGACGGACGGTCCCCCAACGAGTGCATCGTATCCCGCCCCTCCTGACATTGAAGAGCTAAAGCGCGAGCCATTTAATTTTATTTCTTCGGTCAAATGGCTTTTAGTCGTGATCATTTTAACTGTCTGCCAGCTTCCCGATATCACTGATTTACCACGTTGTGATTTACCGATACGTCGTCTCACTATTGTTGAACTAACCGGGTGACCATTAGGCTTGCCATAGTCAATGACTTTACTGTTCATTTCACTTCCGTCAGATGAAACTATATAAGTTATTAAATAAACTAGCTTTCCTTTAAATTCATCTTTTTCAACCATCTCGCGGGGGCTAATAACGTTAGCTGCAATCGCGTCGACGTATCCATCGCTTTGGATAGAATGAAAGTAGCCATCAGTTTTTACGGAGACATTGTATTTCCCATTGCCGCGCGAAAATATACCACCCCTTACTGCGAACGATTCCGGCTTAACATCCTTGCTTGGTACGAAATTCATAACCCAAGACCCGGTGAACGGGCTGACTGCTGCCTGTGCTTGAGTCAAAAGTAGTATGCTATATAAAAAGGAAGAGACCATTTACTCATTGAACCTCTAGTTGCGGCTATCGTCAATGTCAGTTTTCCACGATCCATCTTTACCTATGATGCGGAACTCACGGATTGTGCACGTGCTCACAAACGGTAGGAAGCCGAAGGCTCCGGCGATGCAAAAGATCGATGCATCTGGGATACCCGTTTAGTAGTCGGTTTCCTAGGATGTGCCCCCAACCGGAAGGTCCGCTTTCCTCTCCAACTCGGACGTTCTCGAAATTCGATCAATTCCGGGAATGGTTGGGTCGTCTCGATCGCGGTTCGTTTGTGGGAACGTCGATCGACGAATACTTGGTTCAGCCATTAGCTATGGAGTAGCGCTCCGGACCTTTGGCGGGGTCATCAGCCACGCGTGGAGCTTGCGTGCTGCGGCCATCAGCGCACCATATTCTGCGGTCCGGGACTCATTATCCCAGGGGCGTGGACGGCTGGATGAAGGATGCCAGTCTTCGAATTGCCGGTCCCACTCCGCTTGGCTTTTTCTACGTGGATGCCAGCCAATTCGCCAGCCTAAGTCTGGTGCAAGATACGCGTAAGCGTCAAGTCGCTTGTGATCAAAGCTTTCCTTAAAGCCGTCCTCCATATAATCGGAGATGCGAGCTTCTCGGATGTTATCGCCCTCATGTCGCAGCTTCTGTGCGTAGATGAACGTGACGTCACGTAACGGGCGAAAGACATCGTTCATTAGAAGTTCTGGCCCAGGGCTAATGCCAATTCCCATGAAGCGACCGAAATACAGCCCTCCATTCGTGACTTTATGGACTATGCCTGGGCACTCGACGAGGTGTAGGTCCGGATCGAGAACCCCGAGAGCATCCCGGTCGATGCCGCCGACGTCATTATTTGGTGAAGGCTGCTTGAAGTGAATCCAATGGTTCGGATAATAATAGACGGTGCTGCCAAACCGAATGATTCGTACGTCGGCGAGGTTGCCGACCGGCACACGGGTGCCGTCAATAGAAGTGTAAGCCGGACAATTTGGAGGCGACGCTGGTGGACGCAAGGCTGCAATCTCTGTTGCTTTTTGCTCGGATGCCCACTGTTGTCCAACCGCCTCCTGTTTCTTCAGGGCAACGATGATCAGCAGAACTGGCGTTAGAAGAGCAAGGCCCAACCATCCCCAAGCACGCCACATTCGAGAGAGTCCGCCTCGTACCGCTTCAGATTAGGTGAGCATAGCGAGGTCGCATTGCCGAGAAGTTACCCTGAAGGCGAAACCTGACGGACAGCATGCCACTGATCCGTGCCGTTCATGATCGGCTTGGCCATTCCCGAAACTCGATCGATTTCGAGAACGCCTGCGCCGTCTCGCTGGCCGTTCGTTTTTGGGAATGGACAGGTTGGACCGAACTGCATCGGTCTTAAGCCGATATTCAAGAAAATGTAGCAGTGCATGCGTTGAATCGAGGTCGCCATGCTGTTTAGATTTTTGTCTTCATGTACCGTTGTTGCCTTGGTGGCATGCAACTCGGCGCCCTCCAGTCAGCCCAGTGCCGATAATGCCGCTCATTGCGTGGCAGCGTTCAACTACGCAGGGTATTGGTATGCTCAAGGCAACAGGGATTTCCTGCGCCAGTCGCTGGCGCTCGGATATCGTCCGGTGTCGTATGAAACCACACGCACGAAGTACGCGGACGACCCCCGAGAGGCTCAAGCGCAACGCGAACAGGATCAGGCCGACATTCTCGTCAGGCGGGCGGTCCACCAATACCCCGGCACCAAGATCCTGATCTATGCAGGCGAGCACCATATCGCGGAGCGACCAATTGCGGCCGAGGGTGGCAAGGTGGTAATGATGGCGCAGCGACTGAAGCAGATGACAGGGATCGACCCGTTGACGATCGATCAGGCGGGCCTTTCGTCCATCCCGATGAACCGGCCCGATGCGGATCTCTACGCTATCGCGGCCTCGAAGGCTCGCGGCCGGTCCGTTGTCCTGGTGCGTCACGGCACGCCGCTTACGGTGGGCCTGTTAGCGGGTTCGGTGGACGTTCAAGTCGTCCATCCGCGTACCTCTACCGACGCGGGCCGACCCGATTGGCTCACCGGTATGCACCGCAGGCCGATGCCGGTCCCTAACTCCCTGTTACCGAAATCAGGCACCCGGTTGATACAGGCGTTCGTCAAAGGCGAAGCCAATGACGCGATCCCAGTGGATCAGGTCCTTGTTATAGCGGGACATGCCACTCCAAAGCTTATGCTGCCGTCGACACCTGTCCGCTATAGCGTTCAACAGCGCAACTGATCCGAGTGCGAGCCCTGCCTCGCTGCGGGCCA
>Ga0308164_10002914_pt1 | contig 16249 bp, 17 predicted proteins | sample PhyTR2_FD_201031 | JGI IMG/M metagenome (GOLD analysis project Ga0308164, IMG submission 201031) | Phyllosphere microbial communities from UC Gill Tract Community Farm, Albany, California, United States - DLSLT.R2 | ecosystem: Host-associated > Plants > Phyllosphere > Unclassified | place: USA... | reverse complement strand
ATTTCGACCTGATCATGGCGAACCACGACGCACTAGCCGCAATCCTGACGCAGGAACAAGGCAAGCCGCTCGCCGAAGCCAAGGGCGAGATCGCCTATGCGGCCTCTTTCATCGAGTGGTTCGCCGAAGAGGCCAAGCGCGTCTATGGCGACGTGATCCCGTCTCACAGCGTCGACGCGCGCATTGTCGTGCTAAAACAGCCGATCGGCGTGGTCGCGGCGATCACGCCGTGGAATTTCCCGGCGGCGATGATCACTCGGAAGATCGGGCCCGCGCTCGCCGCCGGCTGCGGCGTGGTCGTCAAGCCCGCCGAGCAGACCCCGTTCACTGCGCTCGCACTCGCCGCCCTGGCGCTCGAGGCGGGACTGCCGGCGGGATTGTTGAACGTCATCACCGGCGATGCAATCGCGATTGGTCGCGTGCTAACCGCCAGCCCGGTGGTCCGCAAGATCAGTTTCACCGGATCGACGGCGACGGGCGCGAAACTCTATGCCCAGTCGGCGCCGACCATCAAGAAACTGAGCCTGGAACTCGGCGGCAATGCGCCCTTCATTGTGTTCGACGATGCCGACCTCGATGCCGCGGTCGATGGTGCGATGGCATCGAAGTTCCGCAACGCTGGACAGACCTGCGTCTGTGCCAACCGGCTCTACGTCCAGTCGGGGATTCACGACGCCTTCGTGGCAAAGTTCGCTGCAGCCGTGGCGGCACTGCGCGTCGGCCCCGGTGATAGCGGAAGCCAGATCGGGCCAATGATCGATGACAAGGCAGTCGCTAAGGTCCGCGACCATATCGCCGATGCGATCGCCAAGGGTGCGGTCGTCGTCACCGGCGGCGCGGGTCACGCGCTCGGCGGGCGGTTCTTCGAGCCGACAATCATCACCGGCGTCACTCCAGACATGGCCGTCACCCGCGAGGAGACGTTCGGCCCGCTCGCCCCGGTGACCAAGTTCGAGACGGAAGATGAAGTCGTCGCGCTTGCCAACGACACCGAATTCGGGCTCGCCGCCTATTTCTACTCGCGCGATCTGGCCCGGGTATGGCGGGTCGGCGAAGCGATCGAGGCAGGCATCGTCGGCGTCAACACTGGAATCATCTCAACCGAGGTTGCGCCGTTCGGCGGGGTTAAGACCTCTGGCATTGGCCGCGAGGGCTCGAAATACGGTATCGAGGATTATCTCGAGATAAAATATCTCTGCCTTGGCATCGGATCATGAGCGCGACTCAGTCCGGATTTTCGTTGCCGAGGCCGTCGATCGCGCGGGTGAACGCCTGCAATTCCTCGCGCAGTATGCGCAGGCGTTCGTTGCCGAATTCCTGCGCATACTGGTTGAGCACGCTCAGTGTGTGCGCCGCGGTATGTGCGACCAGCGTCTTGCCGAGCGGCTGCAACCGGATGATCGAGCGGCGGCCGTCTCCGCCGTCCGCCTCGCGCGTGATCAGCTTGCGCTCGACCAGTTCCCGCAGGATCCGGGTCACGCTGGGAGGGTGCAGCATCGCCGCTTCGCCGAGGGTCGACACGTCGAGGCCGTCCGTATCGGCGAGCACGCGCAGTACGCGCCATTGCTGTTCCGTGACGCCCGCATCGCGGAGGTGCGGACGGATCGGCGCCATCACGGCTTCGCGCGCAGCGAGCAAGGTCCCGGCGAGAGAAACACGATAGGGCGGTAGTTTTCGAGCGGTCATCGACACGAGTGTGTCACGGGACCGAGCAATTGACAATTTATCATGTTAAGCACATTTCGCAGGAATGAGGATGAGGTCATGATCACCGGATGCACCTATGGTGTGGTGCTCAACGACAGGGGCGAACGCACAGCGCTCGCCACGTCGTTTAAGTCGCCGCCATACAAGGCGCCCCCCGAGGCGCCGGTCGTCTACATCAAGCCGCGCAACTGCATTACCGTAGAGGGCGCAGCGATTTCCGCGCCCGAGTTCGCCGAGACCGAAGTTGACGCGCTGGAAGTCGCCGCGACGATCGCCGTTGTCTTCGCGCACGACCTGACTAAAGTCGATGCCGACGCAGCGCTCGCCGGGATTGGCGCGGCGCGGCTCGCGATCGACGTTTGCGTGCCGCATGCGAGCTATTACCGCCCCGCGATCGCCGAGCGGTGCCGCGACGGGTTCCTGCCGTTGGGCGAATCCGCTGGCCTTCCCGCGGGCAGCATCCAGATCACGACCTTCATCGACGACGTGAAGGCGCATAGCTGGTCGCTCGACTATCTGGTCCGCCCGATCGGCCAGCTGATCAGCGACCTCAGCCAGTTCATGACGCTATGCGCGGGCGATGCGCTGCTTGTCGGCCTGCCCGGCGACGCGCCGCAAGCTGGCGTCGGCCAGACCGTCCGCGTCGAAGCCGAGGGTTTCCCCACCCTCACCACCCGTATCGAATCGGAGGCGCGAGCATGAAGCGCGCCCGCATCCTCCACCAGGGCAACGAAGCCTGGGCCGAATTGGTCGACGATCAACTGCGTCTTCCCGATGGGACGGGTGTCGCGATCGCCGACGCTCAATGGTTAGCCCCGGTTACGCCCGGTGCGACGATCTTCGCGCTCGGCCTCAACTATGCCGATCACAACAAGGAACTCGGTTTCTCGGCGAAACAGGCGACGCCGCTTGTTTTTCTGAAGGGCCATGCGACGTTGCAGGGTCATGGCGGCACAACCCCGCGCCCCGCCGACGCCAACCAGATGCATCCCGAATGCGAGCTGGTCGCAATCATCGGTCGTACGGCGCGGAACGTCTCGGAGGCCGACGCGCTGACCTATGTCGGCGGCTACACGATCGCCAACGACTATGCGATCCGCGAATATCTCGAAAACTACTACCGCCCCAACGCCCGCGTGAAGAACCGCGATCATGCGACGCCGCTGGGACCCTGGATCGTCGATGCCGCCGACGTGCCCGATCCGCAGTTGCTGAAGCTCTCGACGACCGTCAACGGCACCGTCGTCCAGCACGGCAGCACCGCCGACATGATCCTCAGCGTCGCCGGGCTGATCGCCTATCTGTCGGGCTTCATGACCCTGTCTCCCGGGGACATGATCCTGACCGGTACGCCCCACGGCGTCCATTTCGTAGCCGTCGGCGACACGGTCGTGTCGGAGATCGAGGGGGTCGGCCAGCTGGTCAACCATGTGGTGGCGGCGTGAGCCTCTATTCGCTCAGCAAGCTGCTCTTCACGCTCAACCGCGACGACGATCTGAAAGCGCGGTTCAAGGCCAATCCCGATGCCGCCATCGTCGCGTTCCCGCTCAGCGACGAAGAGCGCACCGCGGTGCTCGAGCCCGATATCGGGCTGCTCTACGTGCTTGGCGTCAACGGCCAGATCCTGATGCACTTCGCGGCGTTCAGCGGCATCGTTTGGGCCGATTACCTGCAGATGATGCGCGACGGCGTGAGGCGGCACGGGCCGGTCCGCGCCGGCGTGTACGCGATGCATTCCTCCCCTGACGAGAAGCTCTTCATATGACCCTGGTCTATTCCGGCGTATGCAGTCACGGCCCCGGCATTACCGGCCGCGCGGACCTGGCGCCTCCCGAACTGCGCGATCCGTTCTTTGCCGCCTATCACCAGATGCGCGACGACATGATGGCAACGAAGCCCGACGCGATAATCATTCTCGCCGCGGAGCATTTCGCGAACTTCTTCACCAACAACATGCCCGCCTTTGCGCTCGGCATGGCCGACACCTATAGCGGCCCGATCGAGGACCCCGAATGGCTTGGCATCCCAAAGCGGATCAGCCGGGGCGACCCCGACCTGTCGCAGCGCCTGATCCAGGAAGTGATGAACACCGTCGACGTCACCTTCGCCGAGGAATGGCAGTTCGACCACGGCGTCATGGTGCCGCTGCACTTCCTCGATCCGAACAACGAATTGATCGTAATCCCCGGCAACATCAACTGCCAGGGGCCGCCCCTCACCCCGCTCGCGCGGGCCTGGGCGTTCGGCGAGGCGCTGCGCCGCGCATGCGACACGGTGCCGGAACGGATTGCGCTGTTCGGCACCGGCGGCATCTCGCACTGGCCGGCAACCCCCGACAGCGGCACGATCAATGAGGCGTGGGACCGCGACTTCCTCGACCGCTGGGCACGGCAGGACAAGGATGCGCTGCTGAGCTACACAGACGAGGAAGTGTTGCGCGACGCAGGGCAGGGCGGGTTCGAGATTCGCACTTTCGTCGCCGCCGCTGCCGCCGCGCGCGGCCCCGGCACGGTGCATTGCTATATTCCGATCCCGATCTTCTCGACCGGCTGCACCGTTGCGTCGATGGAGATCGTCTGATGGCCCATGCGATCGTCGAATGGACCGACAACCTCGAAGGCGACATGGCAATTCGCGACCTGCTCGCTTTGATTGCAAAGGCAATGCGAGAGGCCGACGGGGTTTTTCCCTGGGGCGGCATCCGCGTCCGCGGGATCAAGCTGACCGACTATGTGATCGCCGATGACACCGGCGAGGACGCCTTCATCAACATCATCGTGAAGATGGGTGCCGGGCGCAGCCAAAACTTCAAGACGGCGTTCTTCACCGCGCTGTTCGACCAAGTGAAAACGTTTCTCGAACCCGTGTTTGCCACTCGCTTCCTCGCGCTGACGCTCTATGTCGAGGAAGCTGACGAGGCCGGCAGCTTTAAGCACAACAACATCCACACGCGTTTCCGGAAGGCCAGCTGATGCCCCTCGACACCCAGACCGTCGAAGCGTTGGCGATGCGCCTCGATGAGGCAGAGCGGACTTCCACGCAGATCGGCCATTTCTCGCTTCAATACCCCGACATGACAATAGACGACGGCTATGCGATCGGCCACGCTTGGGTTGCGCAGAAGCTCGCTCACGGGCGCAAAGTAATCGGCCACAAGATCGGCCTGACGAGCCGCGCAATGCAGCGGTCGTCGAACGTCGACGAGCCGGATTTCGGCACCTTGCTCGACGACATGCTGTTCCCGGACGGGCAGGACATCCCGATCGCGCGCTTCATCGAACCGCGAGTTGAGGTGGAACTCGCGTTCATCCTCAAGCACGATCTGTCAGGCCCGAACTGCACATTGTACGACGTGCTGAACGCGACCGATTACGTCGTCCCCGCGATCGAGATCATCGACGCGCGGATCGCGCGGATCGATAAGGCGACCGGTGCGACGCGCAAGGTGTTCGACACAATCTCGGACAACGCCGCCAACGCCGGTATCGTCCTCGGCGGGCGTCCGGTGAAGCCCGACGCGGTCGACCTGCGATGGATCTCAGCGCTGCTCTACCGCAACGGCGTGATCGAAGAATCGGGCGTTGCCGCGGCAGTGCTCAACCATCCCGCGAACGGCCCCGCGTGGCTCGCGAACAAGCTTGCCCCGCACGGCGAGACGTTGAAGGCTGGCCAGATCATTTTAGGCGGCAGCTTCACCGCGCCGGTATTCGCGCGGCCGGGCGACAGCTTCCATGTCGACTATGGCACGATGGGCTCGATCTCGGTGCGGTTCGTATGAGCCGGTTCGGCGATCGGCTCGCGACCGGCCCCGCGGCGCTCGGGCTGTGGCAGGCGCTGGCGACTCCCTATACGGCGGAAATCTGCGCGGGTGCTGGCTTCGACTGGCTAATGTTCGATGGCGAACATGCGCCCAACACACTTCAGACATTGCTGGCGCAGCTGCACGCGGTCTCGTCCCATCCGGTCGAACCGATGGCGCGCGTTCCGATCGGCAGCGCTGAGGTCATCAAGCAATATCTCGACATCGGCTTCTCGACGCTGCTCGTACCAATGGTCGAAAGCGCTGAACAAGCCGCAGAGATCGTCGCTGCCACCCGCTTTCCGCCCACAGGCGTTCGCGGCGTCGCGAGTGCCACCAGCCGCGCCTCAGGCTTCGGCGCAAACGCGACCTATCTGCGCGACGCGCATAAGGACATCTGTCTGATCGTGCAGATCGAAAGTCGCGTCGGCCTCGACGCAATCGACGCGATCGCCGCCGTCGAGGGAGTGGATGCGCTGTTCGTGGGGCCTGCCGACCTGGCGGGATCGCTCGGTCATCTCGGCGACCCGCGTCATCCTGAGGTCCAGGCCGCCATCACCCACGCGCTCGCCCGCATCGCTGCGGCCGGCAAGCCTGCCGGCATCTTCGCGGTGTCGCCCGACGACGCGCGCGAGAAGATCGCGGCGGGAGTACGCTTCGTTTCGATCGGTACCGATATCGGCCTGCTCGTCGCGGGCGCGAAGGCCTTGCTGAAAAAAGTGAACGACGCTTCCTGATTCCAATGGCAGCGAGAGGCGGGGCAACCGCACGCGCACTATGAGATGACGATCATGTATCTATCCACCCGCGCTATGCCGGCCGCCGATCGCCCCGCGATCTGGGCCGCCGCTATCGAGCGCTATGCCGGTGCCTTTACCTTCGACATCGCGGACGCCGCGACGTTCCAGGCGAGTATCGACGTGCGCAACATCGCCGGCTTCCGCACCGCGCGCCTGACCCAGACCGCGAACGGTGCCTGCCGCCGAGGTGTCGCCGCGCATGTCGCAATCGACACCTATATTCTGTTGCTGCAACTGGATGGCTGGGCGACGATCTCGCAGGGCGATGTCGATTTGTGCCTGACGCGCGACTCGCTCACCTTCCTCGATCCGAGCAAGTCGTATGGATACGGCTTCGCCGCGACCAGTTCGCAGCTCAGCCTGCAACTGCCGCGCGGCGCGGTGGATGCCGCGCTGTCGGGGCGGCCCCTGCCCTTCCTGCAACGGATCGACGGACCGGATGCGGCGATGACGATCGCCATGCTGAAGGCCGCGTACGAGCGCGCGGGCGACCGGACAGCCTGCACCAACCGAATGCTGCAACAGGCGGTCCTTGCCGGCGCACTGTCGCTGATCGGTGACGACGCGGATGACGATGGGGCGAACCTCCACCAGCGCGCGACGGCGACGATTGAACGCCATCTGGGCCGGGGTGATCTCGACCCAACGATGATCGCCGACGCCTGCGGCATCTCGCTGCGCCGGCTGCACAGGCTGTTCCACGATAGCGAGACCAGTGTGTCCGCGTGGATCAAGGACCGCAGGCTGGCGCGGTGCGCGCAGATCCTGCGCGATCCGGCGACGCGCGGCACTAGCCTGACGGCGATCGCATATGACTGGGGCTTTAACGATTCCGCGCACTTCAGCCGCAGCTTCCGCGCGAAATACACGGTGTCGCCGCGTGACTATCGTGCGCTGAGCATGGGATCGTGTTTCGGAACAATACGGCCAAAGCACGCCCAATGCGGCTAGGAGCTAGATACTCAAAGCTGGGCGGTAGTTCATCCTCCCCCCGCCAGCGGAGTGGCAGGCGCAGCCTGACGGAGGAGGTGGTAAGCCCCCGTCCGTTACGCGAAAGATCAGGCGAGCCCGTCCAGGAATGCCGTCACAGCCGCCTCGAAGCTCGCGGGATTCTCGATGGCGGACAGGTGCCCGGCCATTGGCAGTAGCGCGAACTGCGCGCCCGAGATCGCCGCAGCCATTGCGCGACCGCCCTCGATTGCGGGGCTAGCATCCTCGGCTCCCGCGATCACCAGCGTCGGGGCAGAAATGTGGGCGAGACGCTCGCGCAGATCGATATCCTCCAAGATCGCGGACGATCCGGCATAGCCGTCCACCGCCATGCCGCCCATACGCGCCTCATAGGCCGCGAGATCCTCAGGCCGGTCCGCGCGGAAGCTGGGGCCGAACCAGCGCGCCAGCGTCTGCTGCGCGATGGTCGGCATCCCGCCATCTCGCGCCCGCACGATGTTGGCGGCGAGCATTTCCTTGGCCGGGATATACGCAGTGGTGTTTGCCAGCACGAGCGCGGTGACGCGCTCGGACGCTTGGAGGCCTATCCACATCGCCGCCATGCCACCCATCGACAGGCCGACGATCGTCGCGGTCTCGCAGCCCAGCGCATTGAGCACGACCAGCGCGTCGCCGCCGATATCGGCGAGCGCATAGCGCCCGCCCGGCGCGTCCGACCCGCCATGTCCGCGGCTGTCGTAGCGGATCACGCGGTAGCGCTCCGCCAGGGTTGCGGCGACCGGGTCCCACATCTCCAGCCCCGTGCCGAGCGCGTGGCTCAGCAGGATGGCGGGTGCCTTCGACGGCCCCTCGATCCGCACGCGCAGCCGCGTGCCGTCATGCGAGGCGATGATGCGGTCTGTGTCCAACGCTATGTCCAAAGCCTCAGGCACTGGCGAGCGACGGAGACTTGGCAGGTGCCGAGGCAGCTGGTGCCGCGGCGGCAGGTTTCGCGCCAATGGGCGCGGCGGGGGTGGCGCCCGCTGCCGCCTGCTCGGCGGTGACCAGCTTGTTGACCAGCCAGCGAAACCGGCCGAGCGCCTGGTCGGCGGCGAGCGGCACCATCTTGAAGCCGGGCTCCAGGTCGAGGCTGCGCGACTGCGCGCGGATCATTGCACGATCTTCCTCGAACGCGTCGACCACCGATTGGTGGATCGACTTGGTGACCTCGGGCTTATCGACCGCGAAGTTGTGCGGCTGCGAGTAGAAGTAGTGTGTGCTGTGCTCGGTCTCGGGCGTCAGCGCCTGGGTGCTGCGGAATTCGGCCGCGTCAACGCGGTTGCCCTCCGGCGCGCCGGTGCCGGTGGGCGCGACGCCCGAGTCCATCAGGAAGATGCCGGGGATCATGAAGTCGTAGTTGTTCCAGCGATCGATCTTGCCCTCATAGGCCTTCACCTTCTGCACGAACGGCGGCGGATTGATCGCGCGGACCCAGCGCGTGACGCGAACGCCGTTGTCGAGCGCCTCGATCTTGGCGGGCGTATCGGCATAGCTCTCGTCGCCGCCCAGTGTCGTCGCGTGCACGAACGGCAGATGCGCGAGATCGAGTAGGTTGTCGCTGATCAGCAGATAGCTGGTGTCGTAATAGGTATAGCCTTCGAGATGTGCCCACTCTGGGCTCTCCATCCAGGGCGTCTGTGGGATCAGCGCGGGGTCGCACTTTGCCTCGTCGCCCATCCATATCCACAGGAACGTGCCCTGCTCGACGACGCGGAATGTTTTCACGCGCGCGGTGGCGGGGATGCGGTCTTGAGCGGGGATCTCGACGCAGATGCCGTCGGCGTCGAACTTCATGCCGTGGTACATGCAGCGCAGGCAATTGCCCTCACGCCGACCGACCGACAGCGGAGCGCCTCGGTGGCAGCAGCGATCCTCGAATGCCAGCGGGCGGCCATCGCTGTCACGCCACAGAACGACGGGAACGCCGAGCAGGGTTCGTGCCATGAGCGTGTCGGGACCGACTTCGCTCGCCCACGCCGCAACGTACCAAGTATTTCGCACGAACATCGTCGTTCCTCATCCATGGGCCCTCTTCGGGACCGAACCACAAAAAGGTATCGTGTGTAACTGTTATGCGTCACCCATTGCGGCAGCATAACGATCATCGATGCGGTCGATGACGATCAATGCGGCGGATGTGCCTCGACCGCTGCACGTACCGACTGGCGCAGCCACCGGTTCGCCTGGTCATGGTGGAAGCGCGGATGCCAATATTGCCGGAGCGTGAAGCTCGGTAGCGCCAGCGGCGGCTCATAGGTGCGGACCATGCCATAGTCTTCAAACGTGCGGCCTAGCACGCGCGGGATGGTCGCGATCATGTCCGGCTGCGAATCGAGCAGCATTGGCACGAACAGAAAATGCGGCGTCGACACCAGGATGCGGCGGGTCACGCCGGCATCGTCGATCGCGCGGTCGTACGGCGCCTTGCCGCGCCCCGACAGGCGGACCACCAGATGTGGCATCGCCTCGAACTCTGCCATGCCGAGCGTCGCGCCGAGGCTGGTGTTGCGTGCGCTGACGATCGAGACGAAGCCGTGCTGGTTGAGCGCCTGCTGATACAGGATTTCCGACGGCGCGCCGAGCGAATGAATCGCGAGGTCGGCCTCACCGGTCGCGAGCACGGTCTCGACTGAATCGGGCATCACCTGGATCGTGTTGATCGTGCAGAGAGGCGCCGCCAGCGCCATGCGTTCGAGCAGCGGGGGGATAACCACCATTTCGCCCATGTCGCTGAGCGCCAATGTGAAGGTGCGGCGCATCGTGGCGGCGTCGAACTTCGCCTGCGCCAAGATGTCGCTGCGGATAGCCCCCATGATCTCGATGATGTCGGCCGCCAGCGCTTCGGCCTTAGGAGAGGGGGTGACGCCTCGATTGCCCTTGATGAACAGAGGATCGTCGAAGAACGTCCTGAGCCGGCCGAGCGCATGGCTGATCGAGCTTTGCGACAGGCCCAGGCTCTGCCCGGCGCGCGTGACGCTGCGTTCGCGCAGCAGCGCGTCGAACACCGCGAGCAGGTTTAGATCAAGTCGGGGATCATCGATATCGTTCATGACCAACATCGTTGCCATATTGTTGTTCGATGATAAAGCCCGGCGTACAGGATCCTTTCCAACGCCGCGTCCGACGGTGATCATCAGAGGATTCCGAGTGGCTGCCGATTTTCAAACCCTCATCGTTTCTGGCTTTCGCGCCGAGGCTCGCGACGTTGTGCTCGTCGAATTGCGCGATCCCACCGGTGCGGCGCTGCCGACGTTCGAGCCGGGTGCCCATCTCGAGATTACCTTGCCGCTCGCCGCGGGGGAATCGAAGCCGCTGATCCGGCATTATTCGATCTGCAGCGATCCCGCCGACTGCACCCGCTATGTTGTCGCGGTCGGGCGCGCCGCCGATAGCCGCGGCGGCTCCGCGATGATGCACGAGCAGATCCGCGTGGGCGCGATGCTGTCGGTGAAGGGGCCCCGCAACAACTTCCCGCTCGCCCCCGATGCTGCGCGCTATCGCTTCGTCGCTGGCGGTATCGGCATCACACCGATCATGGCAATGATCCACTGGTGCGAAGCGCAGGGCACGCCCTGGACGCTGCTGTACCTATGCCGTAGCCGCCAGCGCAGCGCGTTCTACGAGGATCTGCGCGGGTATGGTGACCGTGTGACGCTGCATTTCGACGAGGAGGTGCAGGGCCCCTACGCCGACCTCGCCGAGGCCTTGTCCGGTCCGCAGGTTGACGAGCACCTCTATTGCTGCGGCCCCGGCGCCCTGATGCATGCGGTCGAGGACGGCGCGGCGGGCTGGCCGCAGGGAACGGTACATTTTGAATGGTTCGGCGGCGCGGCGCCTATTGCGCCCGATGCGCCCTCCGAAGGCTTCGAGGTGGTGCTGCGCAAATCGGGCATCACGATCCAGGTCGGTGAGGACCAGTCGATCCTAGAGGCGGTCGAGGCCAATGGCATCGATGCGCCATTCGTCTGCCGCGAGGGCATGTGCCGGACCTGCGAGGTCGCGATCTGCGCGGGTGAGGCGGACCACCGCGACATCGTGCTGTCGGACGAGGAACGCGCCGCGCAACAGGTCATGATGATCTGCGTCTCGCGCTCCAAGACGCGGGTGCTTGAACTCGATCTGTAGCGGGTTCGGCAAGTCCGCGTCGCGCAGGGGCAAGCTTGTCCCGCGCTTGCGGAGTAGATCGACATCCAGGGGCCCGCCCACAACGCTCAGGGGAATATCCGTGCACAAGATCGTCGTCCTCTACAACGCGCCTGCCGACCCGCAGGCCTTCAAGGACTATTACGAGCGCAAACATCTGCCGCTCGCCGCCGGACTGCCCGGCCTGACCGCGAGCCGCCACAGTTTCGCCGTTGAGGGGATGGGCGGCCCCGCCCCCTATTTTGCCATTTGGGAAGGCGAGTTCGCCGACGCAGCCGCATTCGGCGCGGCGATGGCGTCCGATCTCGGCCAGGCCGTCGCGGCGGATACCGCCAACTATGCCGATGGTGGTCTGACCATGTTCCACTTTACCGCGGTGGAGGGGTGAAGAGCATGCGCGTCAGTTTTATAGGCCTCGGCAACATGGGCGAGCCAATGGCTGCCAACTTAGCCAAAGCGGGATACAATCTGGTCGTCTACGACGTCGATAGGGCTCGGGCGGCCGAGGTCGCTAAGGCGATCGGCGCGACGGCGGCGACCACGCTCGCCGATGTGGCGGAGGCGGACATCTGCATCACGATGCTGCCGACCAGCGACATCGTGCAGGAGGTTTTGGTCCGCAGCGAGGGCGGCGCGTTCCTGAACGCCGCCGCCAGCGGTACGATCGTTGTGGACATGAGTTCGAGCGACCCCGCCACCACGCGCGAGACGGGCCGCCTGCTCGCCGAGAAGGGTGTGCTGATGGTCGACGCGCCGGTGTCGGGTGCTGTGCCCCGTGCGGTCGACGGGTCGCTCGCGATCATGATCGGCAGCGACGACGAGGCGGCGGTCGACAAGGTCACGCCGGTGCTCGAAACGCTGGGCAAGAAGCTGTTCCGCGTCGGGCCGCTGGGAGCGGGCGACGTGATGAAGGCGGCGAACAACTTCGTCGCGGCGGCGACCTACACTGCGCTGGCGGAAGCGTTGAGTATGGGCAAGACGTTCGGGCTCGACCCGGTGATGATGACCGACATCCTCAACGTTTCGACCGGGCGCTCGTTTATTTCCGAATTGCTGATCACCAACCACGTGCTGACCGGCAAATATGCGAGCGGTTTCGCGCTCGGCTTGCTGGCGAAGGATGTCGGCATTGCCGCGAAGATCGGCGCGGACCTCGGCATGGATGTGCCGATGACGCGGCTCACCAACGAGCGCTGGCAGCTCGCCAAGCAAGTCGTCGGCGGGGACAAGGACAATAGCGAAGCACTGCGCGGCTGGTACGGCCCGCTCTGGGAGACGGCAGCATGAGCACCGACAAGACAACGTTCGACACCGGCATGGACCTGCGCCGCGACATGTTCGGCGCGGCGGGCGCGGATGATGCGTTCGCTGCCGCGAGCGATTTTTCGAAGCCCTTGCAGGAGGTAGTGACGGCGTTCTGCTTCGGCGACATCTGGCAGCGTCCGGGGCTCGACCGCAAGACGCGCAGCATGCTGACGGTGGCGATGCTGATCGCCAACGGGCGCTCGGTGCAGCTGCCGACGCACATTCGCGGCGCGATCGAGAACGGGGTAACGGAGGACGAGATCCGAGAGATCGCGATGCACGCGGTCCTCTATTGCGGCATACCCGCGGCGTTTGAAGCGACCGCGATCGCGGAGAAGACGCTCAGGAGCTGATGCGGACCGCCCACTAGCCACGATTGGCCTTCCGCCCTCCTGTCATGGGAGGCGGCACCGAACACGACGGAGCGGCCGACACACCCGCGGCCACCCGTTTGCCGATACTCAGAATGATTACACCTACGGCAGAGCCCCGTGCTCTGCCGTAGGTCCGACGATGACGGCGAAGAACCACGCCAAGTGGCCGCCGAACGACGAACAGAGAGGAAAGACGTGCGCGACCAATCTCGATATTTGTGTTCCGCCGCGCTGCTGGCGATCAGCGCTGCGCCGGCGCACGCCCAGACCGCGACGCCTGCGGGCGCACAATCCGTCATTCCCGCACACGCGCAGACCGCGACGCTCGAACAGCAAAAGGCGCTGATCGACCGCCAGGCCGAGATGATCCAGACGCAGCAACAGGCGCTCGACGCGATATCGCGGCGTCTCGCGGAGGTCGAGGATCGGCTGCCTCAGGTTGCCGCCGCCCCCAAGGGCCCGCATTTCCGTCGTGCCGAAGACGCCCCGGATTTCACGGCATATGCCTCTACACCCGCCACGCCGCCCGCCGCTCCGCCGAGCAAGGCAACGGCGATCGACGGAACGACCGTCGCCAGCGGTATCGACTCGTCACCGCCCAACCGCCCGGCCGACGACGGCACGCGGACGCTAGCGCGCGCGCCGCAGGTCGCAAACACCGTTCCCAAAGGATTCATTGGTATCCCGGGCACGTCTGCCGCGTTCAAGTTCGGCGGTCGTATCCAGATGGATGCGATGTTCTACGCCGGAGCTGGCTCCGGCGAGTCCGAGGATTTCCTGATCCCCCGTCTGATCAGCACGACCGGCCCGCGCCACGACCGCACCCGCCTCAGCGCGCGCGACAGCCGTCTAAATTTTGACTTCCGCCTCCCGACTTCCTTCGGCCAGGTTCGCGCGTTCGCCGAGCTCGATTTCCTAAATGCCGTCCCCGCCAACGCGCAGACCCAAGTCAACAACTTCGCGGTCAACCTGCGCCATGCCTGGTTCGAGGTCGGACCGGGCGAAGGCAAGTGGACGTTCCGCGCAGGGCAGGACTGGAGCGCGTTCGTCACACTGCAATCGTACAACGACATTTTCAGCGGCTTTCAACACGGCCTGACCTTCGTGCGCCAGCCGCAGTTGCGCTTCACTAAATGGCTGTCGCCCGCCAACAGCATTACCGTTTCAGTCGAGAACCCGCAGGGCGACGTTGCCGGCGCGACCGGTGCGGGCGCGAACGAGCAGTTCGACGGCCTGCCCGATCTCGTGTTCAATGCGCGGACCAAGCATGATTGGGGGGATATCCAGGCCGGCTTGTTGCTGCGCCAGATCGAGGAAACCTCGCCCTCGGGCAAGCGCTCAGCCTGGGGCGTGACGCTGGGAGGTCGTTTAGCAGTGCCCGGCAGGGGCCGTGACAATCTGCGCTTTCAGGGCAATTACGGCAACGGCATCGGCCGCTATATCGGCGAACTTGGCGTCGGGTTCGACGGCCGCCAGCGCAAGGGCGAAGTCTTCGACCTGCTGAACGTGTTCGCGGGCAATGTCAGCTACCAGCATTACTGGAGCGACCACTGGTATTCGACGCTCACGCTCAGCCAGATCAACGTCGACAACCCCGACGATGCCGCTGACGCGCTGCGCCGCACCCGTACGATCAGCGGCAATATCGTCTTCGTGCCGATCACCGGCCTCGAATTCGGCCTCGAAGAGAATGTCGGCGACAAGACCAACGAGACCGGCCCGACGGCGACCCGGAGCGTCTCGCGCTTCACCGGTAAGTTTGTCTTTTGATGGCAAGATTCTTCACACGATAACTATAATGAGGGAGAAAGAGATGACGGCCATGAAAGTTGAGGAAGGGTCGATCGCCGACCTGCCGATGACGCGATTCCAGATTGCCATCGTCGTGGCAATGTTCTTCATGAACGCGCTCGACGGCTTCGACGTGCTCGCGATCGCTTTCGCGCTGCCGGGGATCACCAAGGACTGGCACGTGTCGCCCGCCACCTTCGGCGTCGTCATCTCACTCGGCTTGCTCGGTACCGGAATCGGTTCGCTGTTCATCGCACCCATCAGTGATCGGATTGGCCGCCGTCCGATCGTGTTCCTCAGCTTGGCCGCGATGACGATCGGTATGCTCGCCTGCGCCTTTGCGAACGAGCTGATCATGCTGTCGGTCGGCCGGTTTGTCACCGGTATGGGCGTCGGCGCGCTGCTGCCAACTATCAGCGCATTGACCGCAGAATATACGACGCGGCGCTTCAAGGATTTCGCGGTGACGATGGTTGCGGTCGGTTTTCCGGTCGGCGGCCTGCTCGGCGGCGCGATTGCCTCTTTCCTTTTGGTTAGTTTTGACTGGCGCGCGGTGTTCGTGCTCGGCACTGTCGCATCGTGCGTGATGGCGGTCGTCGCAATTCGGTTCGCGCCGGAATCAGTCGAGTTCCTCCTTGAACGCCGCCCTGCCTCAGCGCTCCAGCGCATCAACGCGGTCATGACGCGCATGCATCGCGCTACGCTCGCTGTTATGCCCGCCGCACCGACGACGACCGAGCGCCGCTCGATCTTTGACGTGTTCGGCCCGACGTTGATCTTCGTGACCCTTGCCATTACCGCGACCTACGCGTTGCACAACGCGACGCTGTATTTCTCGGTGAACTGGGTGCCGAAGCTCGTCGTTGACCTCGGCGTGACGGCCGCAGGCGCGGCGCGCATTTCGGCGTGGTCGAGCGGCGGCGGGGTCGTCGGCTGCCTAGCGGTCGCATTCTTAGCGGCGAAGATCGAAGTCCGTCGCCTGACCATCACAGCGCTGATCGGGGCCTGCCTGCTGCTCGCCATTTTCGCGCGCATGACGACGCCGTCGTGGCTGCTGACGGCCACCGTGTTCCTGCTCGGCGCGTGCCTCTACGGCGGGCAGGCGAGCCTGTACGCGTTGATGACCAAGGCGTTTCCGACCCATGTCCGAACCACCGGCGCGGGCTTCGTTACCGGGGTCGGTCGCCTGGGTGGTATCCTGTCACCCGTGGTGTCAGGCGTGCTGTTCAGCGCGGGGCTAGCCAACGCGTCGGTCGCCACGATAATGGGCATCGGTTCGCTACTTGGCGCTATCCTGCTGATCGTCGCAATCCAGGCCGGCGCATTCAAGGCACGGCAAG
>Ga0308164_10002913_pt1 | contig 16251 bp, 16 predicted proteins | sample PhyTR2_FD_201031 | JGI IMG/M metagenome (GOLD analysis project Ga0308164, IMG submission 201031) | Phyllosphere microbial communities from UC Gill Tract Community Farm, Albany, California, United States - DLSLT.R2 | ecosystem: Host-associated > Plants > Phyllosphere > Unclassified | place: USA... | reverse complement strand
GACTGAAAACAAAAAAGCCGCATGGTCTTTCGACGATGCAGCTTGATACGGAGCCTATAACTACGTGCGCAATTACATACGTTCGAAGATGCCGGCAGCTCCCATCCCCGTACCTACACACATCGTCACCATGCCGTATTTCAGATTATTACGACGCAGTGCGTGGACCACGGTTGCCGAACGAATCGCGCCGGTTGCACCGAGCGGATGCCCAAGCGCAATCGCGCCGCCCATTGGATTCACTTTAGATGGATCCAGACCAATGTCCTGAATCACTGCCAGTGCCTGCGCGGCAAAAGCTTCATTCAGTTCGATCCAGTCCATCTGATCCTGTTTAAGGCCCGCGGCCTTCAATGCGGCGGGAATGGCCTCTCTCGGACCAATCCCCATGATCTCGGGCGGCACGCCGCGTACTGAGAAGGAAACGAAGCGCGCGAGCGGCGTCAGGTTGAATTGCTTGAGAATCTTTTCACTGACCACAATCAATGCACCGGCACCATCTGATGTCTGCGAGCTGTTACCTGCGGTGACCGAGCCTTTCGGTGAAAACACCGGCTTCAGTTTTGCCAGCGCTTCCAGACTCGTATCGGCACGCGCACCTTCATCCATGTTGACGATGCGCGTAGACATATCGATCTCGCCGCTTTTCAGATTGGCCGCACGCTCGACAATTTCGACTTCCGTCGTCTCGGCAACGAACTGGCCGGATTGCTGCGCCGCCAGCGCCTTGAGATGCGATTGCAGCGCAAACTCGTCCTGCGCCTCGCGCGAGACTTTCCACTGCGTCGCAACGCGCTCTGCCGTCAGTCCCATGCCGTAGGCCATGCCGATGTTTTCATCCTTGAAGATGCCCATATTCATCGAAGGATGATGTCCCATCATCGGTACCATCGACATAGACTCGGCACCCGCAGCGATCATGACATCGGCCTCACCGACTCGAATCCGATCCGCTGCCATTGCCAGCGCCGTCAGACCCGACGCACAGTAACGATTGACCGTCACGCCACCCACTGTATTCGGCAATCCCGCCAGCAGCACGCTCATGCGCGCCATGTTCAAACCCTGCTCCGCCTCCGGGAACGAGCAACCGACAATTGCATCTTCAATGACATCCGGATCGAGTGTCGGCACCTGCGCCAACGCAGACTGCAGCACGCGCACCAGCAAATCATCCGGCCGCGTATTACGGAACATGCCGCGCGGCGCCTTGCCAATCGGCGTACGAGTCGCGGCGACGATGTAGGCTTCCTGAAGTTGTTTGCTCATCTTTTACTCCTGAATGGAATACGTTTTTTGCAATCTCTTGATATGCAATCCAGCATCAACAACCAATCAAATTTGGAAGGGTTGTGCAAGCGTCGCGAGCGGGTCAAGGTCGTCAGGAGAAGCGCAGTCGTACTGATGTACGGCGAGCATCACAGTGGCGAGATTGGCCTGCGCAGTAGCTCGGGCAACTCTTAATTTCTAACGGGTTTACCGGATTGCATCATCCCCATGATCCGCTCTTGCGTCTTCGGATGATCCAGCAACTCCATGAATGCCTTGCGCTCATGATCCAGCAACCACTGTTCATCAACAAAGCTACCGGCATCCAGATCACCGCCACTGACAATCTCGGCGATCATCAAGCCCAGCTTGTAATCATGAGCCGAAATAAACCCGCCATCGCGCATATTGATCAGCTGCGCGCCAATCGTCGCAATGCCGTAACGGCCGATCACCGGAATCAGTTGTCGACGCGGCGCACGATAACCAGCCTCGTGCATGGCACGCACCTGACTCCGCGCCACATGCAGCAGCTCATACGGATTGAAGACGATCACATCATCGTTTTTTAGATAACCCATGCTCTGGGCTTCCAGCGCGGAACGCGAGACCGCTGCAGTCGCCGCATGCATATAGGTGTGCTTGAGGAACTGCAGGATGTCGTTACCCTTGGCGGCTTCGGCCGCGCGTGCCGTGATTTCCTTCAAACCACCACCTGCCGGAATCAGACCCACGCCGACTTCGACCAGACCAATATACGATTCGATGGAGGCGACCCGGCGCGCCGCATGCATCAACAGTTCGCACCCACCGCCCAGTGCCAGGCCGGCCACGGCCGCAACGACAGGCACGTTGGCATATTTGAGAGCCTGATGCGCCTGCTGCAACTTGACGACCTCGGGCTCAATGGCCTTGGTGCCGCCGGACATGAACAGCGGCAACATCGACTGCAGATCGGCGCCGGCAGAAAAAGCACCCCCTTCAGCTGCGTCGGCATGCCAGATCACGAGTCCCTTGTAATTGGCTTCAGCTTCTTCGATTGCCTTGTGAATCCCGGCCGTGACACCGGGCCCGATCACGTGCATCTTGGTCTTGAAGGACAGTACCAGCACCTCGTCGTCCTGATGCCATATGCGTACCGATTCATCCTCGAACACTGTGGTGCCAGCCGCCGCTCCACCCACCGCGTGATCGCCAAACACACCGGCGCGGAAAGCCTGACGTGCATATACCGACAGTTCGGAGCGTGGCGTCACTTTGCGCTGCAAAGGCGACCAGGAGCCGTCTTCCACATGCACACCGTGACGGCCATCGAACACCCAGGCCGGCAACGGCTCGCGGCTCAGTGCCTTGCCAGCATCGATATCTTCCTTGACCCAGTTGGCGATTTGCGACCAGCCTGCAGACTGCCAGATCTCGAACGGGCCGATGCTCCAGCCGTAACCCCAGCGCATGGCAAAGTCGATCTCGCGCGCATTGTCGGCAATAGACTCCAGATGCACGGCGATGTAGTGAAACATGTCGCGAAAAATCGCCCACAGAAACTGCGCCTGCGGATTGGTCGAATCATGCAGCGCCTTCATGCGCTTGGCCGGATCCTTCTCTTTCAGGATGCGGCCGATCAGATCATCGGCCTTGGCGCCGCTTGCCACGTAGTCAGCCGTAGCCGGATCGATGCGAAGAATATCCTTGCCGACTTTCTTGTAGAAACCCGCTCCGCTTTTTTGCCCGAAGGCGCCGCCTTCGATCAGCTTGCCGACCAGCGCGGGCGTCTGATAAACGGAATAGAACGGATCGTCATGCAAGGTATCCTGCATGGTCTTGATCACATGTGACATCGTATCGAGCCCAACCACATCTGCCGTGCGGAACGTGCCCGACTTGGCGCGACCGAGTTTGCTGCCGGTCAGGTCATCGACCACATCCACCGTCAGGCCGAACTTCTCGGCTTCGATGATGGTGGCCAGCATGCCGAAGATGCCGACACGGTTGGCAATGAAGTTGGGTGTATCGAAAGCACGCACCACGCCCTTGCCCAGCGTGGTGCTCAAAAATACTTCGAGCTGATCGAGAATCTCCGGCTTCGTCACTGCCGTTGGAATCAACTCAACCAGATGCATGTAGCGCGGAGGATTGAAGAAATGCACGCCGCAGAAACGCGGCCGCAGTGCCTCATCAAATCCCTGCGACAAGGCGGTCACTGACAGGCCTGACGTATTGGAAGCAAAGATCGCATCGGCTGCGATATGCGGCGCGACCTTTTTGTACAACGCGTGCTTCCAGTCCATGCGTTCCGCAATTGCCTCGATGATCAGATCGCATTCGGACAGGCGCTCCAGATCATCTTCGTAATTGCCGACTTCGATCTGTGCGGCGAGCTCGGGCACGCCGAGTGGCGCCGGATTGAGCTTGCGCAGATTATCGATGGCGCGCAGCACGATGCCGTTCTTGAGGCCCTCCTTGGCAGGAAGATCAAACAGGATTACCGGCACTTTTGCGTTGATGCAATGCGCAGCAATCTGTGCACCCATCACGCCGGCGCCGAGTACAGCGACTTTCTTGACGATGAAGTTGGTCATGCAAAGCCTTTCAAAACAGAAGGCGACGCGTCAATCCAGCGCCAGCCCCGATTCAATGAATCAGCGAATCAACACATCGATGAACGCACCAATGAATGACAACGCGGTCATGTGACGACTAGAACAACTCGGCATCCAGCGCCATCAGGTTGTCGGAGCCCGCACGTGCCTGACGAATCAGCATCGCGGTTTCTGGCAACAGGCGGGCGAAATAGAAACGTGCGGTTGCCAGCTTGGCTTTATAGAATTTTTCATCCTGTGCCTGTTTCTCCAGCGCGATCTTGGCCATGCGTGTGAATAGATACGCATACACCAGATGACCAACCACGCGCAGATAAGGCACAGCAGCGGCACCGACTTCATCCGGATTACGCAAGGCCTTCATGCCGATCTCAACCGTCAACTTCTCGACCTTGGATGCCAGATCGGCCAGCGGTGTGATGAACTCGGACAAGGATTCGTCCAGACCGTTTTCCTCAATGTAGGCGCGAATCTTTTCACCCAGCTTGCGCAGCTTGACGCCGTTGTCCTGCAGGATCTTGCGACCCAGCAGATCCAGCGACTGGATGGTGTTGGTGCCTTCGTAAATCATGTTGATGCGCGAATCGCGTACGTACTGCTCCATGCCCCATTCGGAAATGAAGCCATGACCGCCATAGACCTGCATCGCTTCCGACGTCGATATCCAGCCGTTGTCGGTCAGGAAGGCCTTGATGATCGGCGTCAGCAAGGCAACTTCATCGGCGGCTTCGGCACGCACCGCTGCATCCGGATGATTGAGCTCGCGATCGATCTGCAAGGCAACGTAGGAACTGAAAGCGCGGCCACCTTCGGCATACGCCTTGGCCGTCAGTAACATGCGTCGTACATCGGGATGCACAATGATCGGATCGGCCGGTTTGTCCTGTGCCTTGACACCGGTCAGGCTGCGCATCTGCAAGCGGTCCTTGGCGTACACCAATGCATTTTGATACGCCACTTCCGTCAGCCCCAGCGACTGCACGCCGACACCCAGACGCGCGGCATTCATCATGACAAACATGGCATTGAGGCCCTTGTTCGGCTCGCCGATCAGCCAGCCGATGGCCCCATCAATATTCATCTGGCAGGTGGCATTGCCATGAATGCCCATTTTTTCTTCCAGCGCACCGCAGAAAATCGGATTGCGCGCGCCCGGCGCGCCTGCCGCATCCGGCAGGAATTTAGGCACGATGAAAAGAGAAATCCCATGCGTACCCACCGGCGCATCGGGCAGACGTGCCAGCACCAGATGCAGGATGTTCTGCGACATGTTGTGCTCGCCGGCCGAGATGAAAATCTTGCTGCCGGTGATCTTGTACGAGCCATCCGCCTGCGGCTCGGCCTTGGTACGCAACAGGCCCAGATCGGTCCCGCAATGCGCTTCCGTCAGGCACATGGTGCCGGTCCATTCGCCGGAAACCAGTTTCGGCAGATACAAGGCTTTTTGCTCATCGGTGCCATGTTTGTGCAGGCACTCATACGCGCCGTGCGACAAGCCCGGATACATGGTCCAGGCCTGATTAGCCGAATTGAGCATTTCGAGGAAGACCGTTTGCAGCACAGTCGGCAAACCCTGCCCGCCATATTCCGGATCGGCCGACAAGGCAGGCCAGCCTGCGGCAACGTATTGATCGTAGGCTTCCTTGAATCCTTTGGGCGGCGTGACTTCGTGCGTGGCTGGATCGAGCGTGCAGCCTTCACGGTCGCCGCTATGATTCAGCGGGAAGAGAATTTCGGAAGTGAACTTGGCGCCCTCGTCGAGCACCTGATTGATGATGTCCGCATCGATCTCTTCGTACTTCGGCAACTGCTTCAGTTCATCGGAAACCTGCAGTAATTCATGAAGAACGAATTGCATGTCGCGCAACGGTGCGTTGTATTGACCCATGTCTGCCTCCTCACTTCTGATTTGCTAATAGTTGTTTTGGTACTGCCTTGTATCAAATGCCTTGTATCAAATACCTAGTATCAAATACCTAGTATCAAATGCTTGGTATCGACTGCCCGGTCTACTACCTTCGTATCAATACTAACTGATCCGATCTGCTTCATGCGCGGACAAATAGCGGCCCGCAAAGTTCGCTATTCGCCAGTGCGATCCAGCAGACGGCGATCGCGTTTGGTCGGGCGTCCCTTGAGACCCATGCCGGGTTCCCGAAAGAAACGACGTTGGTCCGCGTCCTGCTGGCGTTTGGCAATACTTTCGGCAGTTTCTTCATACAATTGCTGCGCCTTCTCCGCAGAACCGCGTACATCAGACAGCCCGCGCACAAGCACTTCCCATTCGGTCGAGCCGTTATCAATTTGGATGATTTCACCCAGCCGTACCGTGCGTGACGGCTTGATGCGATCGCCATCCACTTTCACCTTGCCGCGATCGACGGCATCGGTTGCCAGCGAGCGGGTTTTGAAAAATCGCGCCGCCCACAGCCATTTATCGATGCGTACGTTTTCCATCCTGCGATCACCTTTTGCCAAAACCTTATTGTAGCGAGCATGTCATTTGTTTGAGCGGCAACATTTATGGGGTAATCTTTCATACCCAAATGACAAGCGCCTGCGCGGTCAATGGCTGCCGTTACCGTTTATTGCCACAAGACAAGGAAACATACATTGACTGCGACCGACCCAAAACAACTCAAAAACTGGCTTGCTGCGACTGCACGCAAGGACGGCGAGGCCTTCCGTTTGTTATATGACGCCACATCGCCGAAACTGTTTGGCTTTGCGCTGCGTATATTGATCAAGAAGGAACTTGCGGAAGATGTCATCCAGGAAAGTTTTGTCAGTATCTGGAACAACGCCGCCGGTTACCAGCCCAGTCTCGCAGCGCCGATGACCTGGATGACCACCATCGTTCGCAACAAAGCGTTCGATGCCTTGCGTCGTCAGGATGGTGCTGTCGAACTCGATGCCGATCATTTTGACAAGGACGTCATGAACGCACTGGAAAGCACCGATCCGACCCCGCTCGAATCCCTGCAGATGTCGAGCGATGCCAAATCGCTCGCACATTGCATGGCACGGCTGGAAAGTCTGCATCGCCAGGCCATTGCGCTGGCCTTCTATCACGACCTGTCGCACAGCGAAGTGGCCTCGCAGCTTAAACAGCCGCTGGGCACCATCAAGACCTGGGTACGACGCGGGCTCGAACGATTGCGTAGCTGCCTTTCCAAACTGGAGGGCGTATGACGATTCGACAAAATATCCGCAGCAATACGCTGTTGCGCGAAATGCTGGCTGCTGAATATGTCTTGGGCACTCTGCGCGGCGGCGCACGTCGCCGGCTGGAAACCTGGCTGCCCGAGGATGCGCTACTGAATCAAACCGTCAATGAATGGCAGGGACGCTTGAATCCGATGTCGGAATTTGCTCCGGCAGTTGCACCATCGCCGGATGTCTGGCGTGCGATCTCGCGCAAGATCGGGCTTGAGAAATCAGCCATCGAAAGCCGTAAATCGTTCTGGCGCAACCTGCGGGAAGACATTGGTTTCTGGCGCGGTCTGGGTATGGCTTCGACAGCACTTGCCACCATTCTGGTTGCCGTGCTGATCACGCAACCGCCAGCCGCCACACCGCCGGTAACTTCGTTCGTTGCCATGCTGCATAACGATCAATCACAACCAATGGCTGTGATTATGGGTGATGCTCACCATCACACGATGACGATCAAGATGGTCGGACAACATACGGTCGCAGCGGAACATAGTCTGGAATTGTGGGCTGTGCCGAAAGAAGGCAATCCCCGTTCGCTGGGCTTGATGAAATCCGACGGCAGCAGCATGACCATCGCCATGCCAGCCGGCACCACACCGGATACCGTGCCGCTGCTGGCTGTGACCCTGGAACCGAAAGGTGGCTCACCAAATCCGAATGGTCCGAGCGGACCGATCGTCTTCAAAGGCGCGTGGGTTCAACTGACAAGCTGATCCGGCAAAACGCAAAAAGCCGCAGGCAACAAGCTGCGGCTTTTTTATTTCCTGCGGACCTATCTACGCTCTACTCTGCCGACTTGCCCCAGGTAATGACACGCATCAGATTCTTGTAGATGAAGTACGCCACCCGATAGGCGATCCGCTTATGACGCGGAATGCTTTCGAAATCCGCCATGCTCATCGGCACGCCTTCACCCACGCCAGCTTCGATGTGATGGCGTAACTCGCAGGCAAACTCGGCATCGACGACCACGACATTGGCCTCCTGATTCACAAACAGGCTGAAGCCATCCACATTGCTCGATCCCACGGTCGCCCAGCGATCATCGACCACCGCGACCTTGCCATGCAACTGCGTCTTGCGATACTCGACGATCTTCACGCCTGCCTTCAATAATTTCGGATAGAAGGAACGCGCAATCACATCCTGAAAACGGTATTGCCCCACACCGAGCAAGAGCGTCACATCGACGCCACGGCGCGCAGCAGCAATCAGGCCGTTACGCATCTTGCGGCCCGGCGCGAAATAAGGATTGGCGAGCATGGCCGAGCGACGCGCATTGCCGAGTGCCTGCAAATACGCATTTTGAATCGTGCGGCGATTGCGCAGATTGTCACGAATCACCAATCCTGCGACCGTCGGCAAATGCCCATGTGTTCCGCGCTCGCGCCGCTGTTCCTTGAACGTCGCCCAGCGCGTGCGCCAGCTGATACTGCCGAGACGGGCCCAATGAACTGCCATTTCCCAGTGAATGGTCGCGACCAGCGGTCCGCTGATACGTACGCCAAAATCCCAGCGTGGCGCCGGCAAAGGGATACTGGCATCGTCGTCATCGTTCATGTCCCCGACGATGTTCAGCCCGCCCAGAAACGCCACGACACGATCAACCACGCACAACTTGCGATGCATGCGCGCAATCCCGCGTCTGAACCAGGGATTGAAGCTGTGATGTGCCACGCCCATGGCTTCGAAATCGTTTTGCAGACGATTGGCTTGCGCATGACCGGTGCCGACCCAGTCAGTGATCACATTGACGATCACACCGCGCGCAGCGGCCCGGCCGAGCGCCGCCTTGATTGACTGGGCGGTCTCATCATCCGCGAAGATGTAAGTCTCAAAATAGATTTCGCTCTGCGCCGCATCGAAGGCTTCGATCAGCGCAGGGAAGTACTCTGCGCCGCAATGCAGAAGCCGGATGTCGTTATCATCAGTAAAGCTGACTGAACGCATAAGGAAAGGTAAAGTGGGTCACAGGCGTCAGGTGAGCGCCGCCATATGGCTGGCATTCTGACACGAAGAGGGTGGCGCCGATGCGCCGATTATTTCAGCGCAAGCGAAGCTACGATGGGCGCATGATCCGAGAGCTTTGCCCAGATCTTGCCATGCAGGACTTCGGCCGACTCGACCCTGAAGCCACGCACGTAGATGCGGTCAAGCTGCAGAAACGGCATCGCCGCTGGGAAGGTGCGCGCTGGTTGAATCTTGGGACCACGTCCGCTCAATTGTCGGATATACGTCCCAAAGCCACGACGGGAAATGTTTTCATCAAACACTTCTGTCACACCAAGTCGGGCGCGCAGTTCATCGCTCAGATGATTGCCCCAGTCGTTGAAATCGCCCGCAATAATCACCGGTGCATCCGGCGGTGCAGTCGCAGATACTGCTTCGATCAATGCCTCAGTCTGACGCTTGCGACTACCCGCAAACAGACCCAGATGGATCACATAGCAATGGACTTCCGCTTCCGGCGCACGCACGACGCAATGCAAAATGCCGCGCGACTCATACTTGTGATCGGAAATATTGCGATTATTGGAAGACAGAATCGGAAAGCAGCTGAGCAATGCATTGCCGTGGTGACCGTGATCGTACACCGCGTTCATGCCGTAGGCGCATTGGTGCGAATCACCGGCCAGAAAATCCTGTTGTGATAGTTCCGGCCAGTCGGTTGCATGTTTAAGAGCGTGCAGATCATGACGCCCCTGCACTTCCTGCAAAAACAGCACGTCGGACTGCATGGCGTTGATCGCCTGCTTGAGTGCATGAATCCGTGGTCGGGCCCCAAAGGAAGAAACGCCCTTGTGAATGTTATACGTCGTGATGCGAAGTTTCATGTCAAATGCAATCCGATCTTCGAAAATTTTCCGGTACGGATAAGCGCAAGATCAGCATGCATGATGCAATGCATACGCAGCATGATCAGCACGACTATCCGCGCCACGTCTGCCATCAATGATCCTTTATCGATGAGCAACTGTCCGTTCGTTTGCTCACCAAACCTCACTTGATGCCAAAAACCCGGCTTTTCAAGATCCCAAGTTCATTGCAGCGGCTGTTGCCAAGATTGTTACAGAGGATGGCAAGCCGGCAACTGCAGAATGGCTTCTGCATTAGAGGCCGAAAAGCAGCGGTCCGCTGCCTCGCGATAGGGTAACCACATCAAGTTCAAGTGCTCACGCGGTGCCAGCGTAACAGGAATATCGCGTGGCACACGCAAACCGAAAACATGCTCGGTATTGTGCGTGACGCCCGGCGCGTATCGATGACGCCAGACCGGATAGATTTCGTAGATATTGGAAAGTTGCCAGTCGATCAGATCGTCCGTCGGCACAGTGACGTCAGGCTGCGACGTATTGCCACCGATGATGATGCCGGTTTCCTCCTGCACTTCGCGCATGGCCGTGACAAACAGCGATTCTTCCGGCGTGTCCTTGGAGCCGGTTACAGATTGCCAGAAGCCCGGCCGATCGGCGCGTTCCAGCAATAGCACGTCGAGTGCTTCGGTATGGATCACCACAAGAACGGATTCGGGAATTTTATATACGGCAGTCATACCATCGACGGAAGAATGCATCACGAGCGCATCAAATGTGTATCTCAAAAGACTGATGCAAAAACAAAAAAGGCGCGGAATCCCGCGCCTTTCGATTATGCCGCAAATTCAGCTTATGCCTTGATCGCCGGCTCGACGTTGCGCAGACGGATATGCAGTTCACGCAGTTGCTTCTCGTCGACTTCCGACGGCGCCTGCGTCAACAGGCATTGCGCACGCTGGGTTTTCGGGAAAGCAATCACGTCACGGATCGATTCAGCACCGGTCATCATGGTGACGATACGATCCAGACCGAATGCCAAACCACCATGCGGTGGCGCGCCATATTGCAGCGCGTCCAGCAGGAAGCCGAACTTGAGCTGCGCTTCCTCTGCATTGATCTTCAATGCACGGAACACCTTGCTCTGCACTTCGGCGCGATGGATACGTACCGAACCACCACCAAGCTCCCAGCCGTTGAGAACCATATCGTAGGCCTTGGCGATGCACTTGCCCGGATCGGATTCCATCAAATCTTCGTGACCATCTTTTGGTGCAGTGAATGGATGGTGAGTTGCCGACCAGCGCTGGTTTTCTTCGTCAAATTCGAACATCGGGAAGTCGACGACCCACAGCGGACGCCAGTCGTCGTCGAACAGGCCATTCTTGCGACCGAAATCGCTGTGACCGATCTTCACGCGCAATGCACCGATTGCATCGTTGACGACCTTGGTCTTGTCAGCGCCGAAGAAGATCAAATCGCCATCCTGTGCACCGGTCGCTTCAATGATCTGAGCCAATGCGGCGTCGTGGATATTCTTGACGATGGGCGACTGCAGACCATCACGGCCTTTGTCTTTCTCGTTGATCTTGATGTAGGCCAGACCCTTGGCGCCATAGATCGCCACAAACTGCGTGTATGCATCGATCTCGGAACGCGGCATCGCACCACCGCCCGGAACACGCAGGCCGACCACACGACCGCCTTCCATGTTGGCTGCGCCGGAGAAGACCTTGAATTCCACGTCCTTCATGATGCTGGTCAGGTCGGTGAATGCCAGCTTGACGCGCATGTCCGGCTTGTCGGAACCATACAGGCCCATCGCGGTTGCGTAGTCCATCACAGGGAATGGGTTCGGCAGCTCGACATTGAGCGCGTTCTTGAAGACCAGACGAATCATGCCTTCGAACATGTCGCGGATTTCCTGTTCGTTCATGAACGAGGTTTCGCAGTCGATCTGGGTGAATTCTGGCTGGCGATCGGCGCGCAGATCTTCGTCGCGGAAGCATTTGGTGATCTGGTAGTAGCGATCGAAGTTGGCAACCATCAGCAACTGTTTGAACAACTGTGGCGACTGTGGCAGCGCAAAGAAATTGCCGGCGTTGACACGCGATGGCACGAGGTAATCGCGCGCGCCTTCCGGTGTCGACTTGGTCAGCATCGGTGTTTCGATATCGATGAAGCCGTTCTCGTCGAGGAACTTGCGTACTTCCATCGTGACCTTGTAACGCAGGCGCAGATTGTTCTGCATTTGCGGACGACGCAGGTCGAGCACGCGATGCGTCAGGCGGGTGGTTTCCGACAGGTTATCGTCATCCAGCTGGAACGGTGGCGTGACCGAGGCGTTGAGGATTTCAACTTCATGCGCGAGCACTTCGATCTTGCCGGATTTCAGGCCGGCATTGGACGTGCCGTCCGGACGGTTGCGTACCAGACCGGTGATGCGCAGGCAGAATTCATTACGCACCGATTCCGCTGTCTTGAAGACGTCGGCACGATCCGGATCGCAGACCACCTGCACCAGACCTTCGCGATCGCGCAGATCGATAAAGATCACGCCACCGTGATCGCGGCGACGATGTACCCAGCCGCACAGGCTGACAGTTTGATCGAGCAGCGCTTCCGTGGTGAGGCCGCAGTATTGAGTTCGCATTGACATGGTCGGTTTCCAGTTCTTCAGTTTTTGATCGATCGCCTGCAACAGCGACCGCAGGTTATTACAGTGCGTCCGGAGAAGATTTCTGCGGATCGATGATCTGAGTTTTTTCGAAATATTCAGGTGTGACGACGCCCATCGAAACGACATATTTAAGCGCCTGATCCACGCTCATATCGAGTTCGATGACATCGGCTGCCGGCATCATCAGGAAAAATCCCGAGGTCGGATTCGGCGTGGTCGGTACATAGACGCTGACGTAATCGCCATGCAGGTGATTACGCACATCGCCGCCTGGCGTCCCCGTTTGAAAGGCAATGGTCCACGAACCGTGACGCGGATACTGCACCAGCAGCGCCTTGCGGAACGCATTGCCCGACGACGAAAACAAGGTATCGGAGACCTGTTTAACGCTGGAGTAGATGGTGTTAAAGATCGGGATGCGGTGCAGCAAGCGCTCCCACAGCTCAACGACCTTGTTGCCGATGAAATTGCGTGTCGCCAGGCCGGTCAGGAAAATCACGACCAGCGTCAGGATCGTTCCCAGACCAGGAATGGAAAAACCGAAGATCGCTTCCGGACGCCAGCGCGCTGGCAGCAGCAGCAGCGACTGATCCATGGTGCTGACGATCAGGTTCAACACCCACAGGGTGATGGCCAGCGGGACAAGAATCAGCAACCCGGTGATGAAATATTTACGCATGATGACTATCAAAAGACTCGCATGGAACGACTGGAGAGACCCACTTTACGTCGCAGCCGGCGTGGCAGGTGCTGCGCTTGGCGCAGCGGCCGCTGCCTCACCTGAAGTGGCGGAACTACTGGATGCCGCCGGTGCCGGCTTGCTACCCGAACCCTTGAAATCGGTGGCGTACCAGCCAGTACCCTTGAGCTGAAAGCCGGCAGCCGTCACCTGTTTGCGAAACCCTGGCTTGCCACAGGCCGGGCAATCGGTCAGCACCGGATCGGACATCTTCTGCAAGACATCCTTGGCAAAATCACATTCCACGCAACGGTAGGCATAAATCGGCATCGCACACTTCCGGCAAAAATCGTCCAAAACCCTGAATTATAAAGGTTTTCCAACCCGATTTATCGCGACTGTGCGGTTTTGTGCAGGGGTGAAACGGGGATTCAAAGCGAAGGAAATACATCCATCAAAAGAAAAGTCCCCTTCTGCGTCTGAAAACGGTCGATTTGCGGCACCAGTCGCTGGAAATGTTCAGTCTGACAATGTGCATCGAGCGCCGCACGGTCCGGCCAGGTTTCGATAAAAATGAAATGACCGGGGTCCTTCTGGTCGACATGCAGATCATAGGAAATGCATGCCGGCTCAAGGCGGGTCTTGGCGACCAGTTCGGCATACAGCGGGCGTACGAGATCAAGACTGTCGTGCCGGATGAAATCCTGCGCGATGACCTTCAGCATGTACGCCCTGTTGCCCGGCTTTGTCCCATCAGCGTGCGCGGATTTCCGTCCAGATGCGGTTCAATGCGCGACGCTGTTTGCTGTTGAGATCCTGCAGCATCTCCAGCTTGGCGCTGGTCGCGGCGTCCGGGAAGATTGCCTGATTCTTGGCAAGCTCAGGCTTGATAAATGGCATCGATGCCGCGTTCGGGCTGCCCGATCCGATCAGGTTGCTCAGCTGCGCGCCGTTCTTGCCGTCGAGGACAAAGTTGATGAACTTGTGCGCGAGATCCGGACGCGGTGCATTTTTTGGAATCACCAGGCTGTCGAGTGACATCGAGGCGCCTTCTTTCGGCAAGGCGTGACGAATGCGGAACTTGCGGCCCGCTGCCTTGGCATCCTCATCTGCCTGATAGATGTCATTCGAGTAACCATGCACCAACCAGATGTCGCCCACCGTCAATCCCTTGATGTAGCTGGTGCCATTGAACGCAGCCCAATAAGGCTTGGCTTTCAAAATGACGTTCTTGGCTTCCTGCCATTTTTTCTCGTCGGTATCGTTGACCGAATAACCGAGATACTTCATCGCTGCCGGCATCAATTCATTGGCAGAATCCAGTACCGTCACCTTGCCCTTGATCTTGGCAAGAATCGCCGGATCGAAGATGGCGGCCCAGCTATCGACCTTGATGCCCAGCTCCTTCATTTTCTGCTCGTTGTAACCAAGCAGCGTGACCGTGTAGGCGTACGGCACGGAGAACTGATTGCCCTTGTCGAATTCGGTGTTGAGCAACTGCGGATTCAGGTTCTTGAAGTTGGGGACCAGCTTCTTGTCGATCGGCTGCAGCGCATTCTGCTTGATCAGTGATTGTAGCGCATTACCGGTCGGCACCAGCAAGTCGTAGCCCTTGGCGCCGGCTGCCAGCTTGGCCAGCATCTCTTCGTTGTCTCCGTAATAGCTCTGGATCAACTGGCACTTGCACGATGCCTCGAATGCCTTGACCGTCTCGTCCGCCAGGTAGTTATTCCAGTTGTAGAGATGCAGCTTGTCCTGGGCCTGCGCCGAGGCACCGATCAACAGGAGAGAAAAGACGGCTAGCAGTTTTTTCATGGCAAATCCTTAGCGAAAGTTCAGGAAAATCAGAAACACAATCAGAAACACAATCAGGAACGGAAGGCGTTCGGCGACAACTTGGAAGCAATGATGATCAGGACCAGCGTAAGTCCCATCAGCAAGGTCGAGATCGCATTGACCTCAGGCGTCACGGCAATCTTGATCATCGAATAAATTTGCAGCGGCAAGGTCGATGTATTGGCACCCGCTGTGAAGAAGGTAATCACAAAGTCATCGATCGACAAAGTGAATGCCATCAAGGCACCGGCCACCACGCCCGGCATGATCAGCGGCAGCGTCACGCGACGGAATGCCTGCCACGGCGTGGCACCGCAATCACGCGCTGCTTCGGTCAGGCTTTCATCCATGCCGGACAGGCGCGATTGCACGACGATCGCAACAAAACCCATGCTGAAGGCAATGTGCGCCAGCGTGATGGACAGCATGCCAAGCGTCATGTTCAACATGACAAAGAAGATAAGCAACGACACACCGACCAGAATTTCAGGAATGGCAATCGGCGTCAGCACCAGAATCTGTAACGCCTTGATCTTGTAGCGATGCAGCGCAAATCCCGCCATGGTACCGAGCACGGTCGATACCGCGCTCGATACCAGCGCGATGATCAGTGAGTTAGCGGCCGCCGTCAGCATTTCCTGATTGGAGAACAGCTTGCGATACCAGTCCAGCGTAAAGCCCACCCACTCCGCATTCAGACGCGAATCGTTGAACGAGTACAGCACCACAATCGCCAGCGGCACATACAGAAATGCATACACCAGCACCGCACTTGCCGTCAGCAAAAGGGAATGACGCATGTTAGCCATGTGCCCTCCTGCGTGGACGCGCCAGCAAGGCGGCCAGTCCCGCCACCGCCAATGCAGCGACTGTCAGCATGATTGACAGCACGCTACCAAACGGCCAGTCGCGCGACTCGAGGAATTGCTGCTTGATGACGTTACCGATCATGATGCCGTCGGTGCCGCCGAGAATGTCGGACACTGCAAAAATACCGAGCGCCGGAATGAACACCAGTGCCGAACCGGCCACCACCCCCGGCAATGACAGTGGAAAGGTCACTCGCCAGAAACGCTGCCATGCGTTGGCACCCAGATCCTGCGCCGCATCCAGCAAGGCGGGATCGTGCTTTTCAAGATTGGCGTACAACGGCAGCAC
>Ga0308164_10002911_pt1 | contig 16254 bp, 10 predicted proteins | sample PhyTR2_FD_201031 | JGI IMG/M metagenome (GOLD analysis project Ga0308164, IMG submission 201031) | Phyllosphere microbial communities from UC Gill Tract Community Farm, Albany, California, United States - DLSLT.R2 | ecosystem: Host-associated > Plants > Phyllosphere > Unclassified | place: USA... | reverse complement strand
TTTATAACCGCCAGCGCCGTCACTCACGCCTTGGCAATGTTCCGCCAGCGTTGTTCGCTGAATCCTTCAGCAAACAGCCGCAGGCGGCTTGAAACAAGAGTGTCCGCTATTGACAGTACACCTCACACCTCTTCCATAGCGGTGTAACACCATCTTTTGGGACAAGCCCATCTGCTCGTAGCTATACCAGATCTGCCGCTCCAATGTGAGCGTGGCGAACTTTTCTTTGCGCCAACCCATATGGCGATCGTAATGTTCGAAAAATTCCGCGTAACTCGTCATATTACCTGCAGGATCACGCATTCAAGTTTCCTTTATATTCCCTGTTTGGGATCACAAGGATCCCCTGCCCCCCTTAATTGGCCTTCTCCTTGTGGTCAGTTTTGGTAGACGGTTTCGGGCGCGCGCGTGCGTATGCCCAGGCTGTTGCTCAGCTCAATCAGTTCGGCGTGGTATTGGGTTTTGACGACAACGGTGTGCCAGGCATCGTCGTCGTTATCGAGGTCCACCAGGCAGTAGCCGCGCGGCTTTAGCCATTGTGCGAATGCCAACAGGCCGGCACTGCATCGGGCTGGACCGAACGGTGGGCCGGAGGGCCCGTCGAATTCACCGACATCACGCTGCTCGGCCAGCTCACCAGCCTGATGCAGCGCCGTTTCGTCGTCCTTGATATCCGCGTGGATAGCCTGAATCTCATCGCTGAGGGCCTCCATTAGTGCATCGGTACGTTCCAGCTTGCGCGGTTTTCCAACTGCATCAAGAACAGACTCCGTGACGTCGATATTACCGTCGCAGACTAGCTCAACCCAACGCGCGATGCCCTTGCGCCTGGTCTTGGTGAGGTCGGCCTTCTTCGGTAGCGGCGGCGAAGTGACCGCGACACTGGCACCAACACCTTCGGCACGCCATGCATCACGCGTGTGACGCAGATGAGCGCGATAATATTCCACAAGATCGCGTGGGTAATAAGGATGGTCGCTGAAAGTACGATCATCGATATCGTAGGCACACACGACCAGGGCCACTTCAAACGCAAAATCGCAGAAAATCCTGTCCTTGGCAGAACGGGGGCGCCAGATCGGGTTTGCATCCCCATGGGCGCAGCATTCGGCACCAATTTCTCATATGGCGCTCCAGTCCTTCGGCGCGCTTTTCGGGTGCAGAAGCAACTATCCGTAATACCGGCTCCATCCATATGGCCGCATTTTTATCGGTCTTGTATGTCTGTTGAATAGCGTGATCGGGGACAAAGGTCTTGATCAGAACATCCATGAGACAAGACTGCCGACTCCCATCGGGAGCAAGAAGTTTTCGGAACAGATCGAGATGTTCTGGCTCCGGCAGCAGTAACAGCGCCAGCGCAGTAAAAGCGGTATCGACACGCCTCTCGTCTTCAACTGCGTAGAAATTTCTATGATCATCTGCACCATTGAGACGGACGAACGCGCTGTTGGTTGCCATAACTGGGGCGCGAGCCACGATCTCTTGTTGGATCACCTGTATCGCATCACCGATTCCATATTGATGCAGAACGAGATCCCGGTACGTTCCTATCGTTTGCAGCTTAAACCACACCTCTTGCTTCAAAGACTCAGGTCTATACGTCGTAATTATTTTCTCTGTATGCAACGTCTCCATCAAAAATTGATTGTAGCGATCAAGATTCCCGACTGGATCACGCATGATTTTTTTCGTTCCTGAGGAGTCCATTTTCCCTTGACCTCTGCACCTCTTTGGCCATCCCGAATTATATTATGATAAATCGTCCCAGGCTCTTCGGCGATTGCGTGGGCATACGGAATTTTAATTGGCCGTGATTTCTACAGTCGCGTAAAAATAATAGTGGCCCATCTCGCGAACATTGCAGACCATTGGACGACTGACATTCCCTGCGTGAGCTATCGTGGAATATGCATCGCGAATAGAAACGGTGATGCCAAGTCTGTTGATAGACCAGTCATCATCGATTGATCGGGCTTTTTATATTCACAGTGAATAAAGTCGGTTCTGTCGAATCGGCAAACCCTGGCGAGACGGTCCGGTGAACTGCAGTGTCCAACCCAGCATCCCCTGACAGGCACAACTTCGATGGGACGCGCTTTCCGATCGATATGATTCTGGTCCGCATCGCAGAAGGGAACCGATCACTACTTTGATGTAACTGACTGCCCGTGCACGGGTATACCAAAGTGCCAGCTATTGACCGATCTGTTGGTTGGACAAGGAGGGGCTCGAGCGTGATGCCACGCTCTCCTGCCGTACGCCTTGACTCACGCAAGACTTAATCCGACAACTCCAACAACTTGCCCAGACACCGCCGCTCAAACCCATTCAACCCCTGCATCACCAGCGGATCATCATCACCGATCACCCCTGCGTCCAGCAGCAGGCGCAGCGTCGCGATCCGGTCACCCAGCGCCAGCGCCTGTGCCGGATGCGACCCCTCCGGCTCATGTGCATGCGCGATCGCCTTGACCACATCCGGCGGAAAATCCCAGTGACTGGCAATCACCGACGACAGCTCGCGACTGGCGGCAAAGAACGCGATGCCGAATTCGCCGGAGCCCGGCACCTTGCCTTGGCAGACGCGGTCGGCCACCTGAAACGCCACCTGCAAGCCGAGGTTCTGCATCAAGCCGGACAGGTAGGCTTCGAACACGCCGGCCGACAGCCCCGGCGCCATGACGCTGGCGGCAAACGCGCAGCGTTCGGCATGCTTCCACACGATCGGTGCAACCTGGCGCGCCACGCCCTGGGTCGTCACGCGCAGCAGCGGGCGGAACGCGATGCGCGCAAGCAGCATGCGCAGGCCGTTCAGGCCCAGCATCGTCACCGCGCCTTCCAGCGTTTCAATCGGCGTCACCGGGCGGTAATAGGCGCTGTTCGCTTCGCGGATCACTTCGGCGACCAGCACCAGGTCTCGTCCCACCTGGGCCGACAGCGCGCCGGTCGAGATGTTCTCGTCCGACAGCGAGGTCAAGAGCTGCGCGATGAGTTCGGGGATACGTGGCACCAGGCCGGCCGCGCAGACGGGATCGGCGGCGAGCGAGCGCACTTCGCGCAGGATTTGCGCCTCCTGTTCGGGGGACGCCTTGCAGCGGCTGCTGGCCGTCAACCAACGGTAATAGGTAGCCTGGACCTCGGTGGCGACGGCTTGATCGTCGTCGAACGTCAGCGTTGCGCTGACCGGCGCCGGCGCGATTTCCTTCTCGGCGCTACCCAGCAAGCGACCAATCCAATTTTTCATCGCGTCCCGCCCCGTGTTCAGAAAGTGGCATATTGTAATGCCACAAAGAAACAAAGCGACGTGGCCATGAAACTATTTGCCGTCACCCTGCACGTCTCTGTCTTATCGGCGCAGCGCGCGACAAGCACATGATGGCGATCAAACGTCGTGGCAAGCTTGCCGACGATATGACTTACGGTGCGCCGAGCAGCTGTTCCACCTGCCGCAAGCGTTGCGGCAGGTCCCCTGCCAGCAAGGTGTACGCAATGCCGCGCGTGGCGAGCGTCTCGAGCAGCAGTCGGTGCACCATCTGGCGCACTTCTTCCGATTCGCGCTGCAGGCCGTCCGGTTCCCACGGGCCGTCGGGCGCCGTCACCAGCGTGATGGCGTAGGCGTGACGCGCGGCGAGCTGCGCCAGTTGCGCGTCCACACGGTCCCAGTACACGCGGCTGTACAGCGCCGTCATCAGCGCGGTCGTGTCGCAGAACAGGTAGCGCCGCGCGACGCCGGCTGCTGCATCTTCGCGCGCCAGTTGCGTGCGCGCGATGCCGAACTGGTCTTCCTCACGCGGCACGCGCGCATGGACGTCGACGAATTCGCGCAGGTATTCCGGCACCCAGACGGTGTCGTAGCGGCGCGCCAGCGCTTCGGACAAGGTGGACTTGCCCGACGACTCCGCGCCGAGGATTGCAATTCGGGCCACACCGGCAACCGGCATCTTCATGCTCGCTGCTCCACATGCGCCGACCAGGCACGCAGGCCAGCGATGGCCAGCAGCACGAACACCGCATACAGCACGGCCGTGAGCATCAGGCCCTTGTAGACATACAGGCCGACATACAGGATGTCGACCGCGATCCAGATGTGCCAGTTCTCGAGCTTCTTGCGCGCCAGGAGCAGTTGCCCCATCAGGCTGCCGGCGGTGAGGAAGCCATCGGCGTGCGGCACGTCGGTGTCGGTGAAATGATCGAGGAAGGTCGAGAGCACCACGAAGCCGGCGAACCAGGCGACCAGCACCCAGGCGCGGGTGCCGGGATTGAGGCGCTTGACGACCAGCGGCCCATTGCCGGCGCCGCGCAGCCACATGGTCCAGCCCCAGATCGACGCGATGATGAACACGAACTGCAGCCCCATGTCGCCATACAGCCGCGCGTCGAAAAACACCACCGCGTAGGTGGCGGACGATGCGATCGAGAACAGCCAGGCCCAGTGTTTCTGGCGGATGTTGAGCACGACGGTGATGACGGCCAGCAGGAACGAGATCAGTTCGAGTGGCGACGTCGTCAGGCCGGCAAGGACAAGGGGTTCGTTCATGCGGACGTACCCGGATTACTTCTTCGGATACTTGATCGTCATTTCCTTGAGCAGGTTGTCGGCATGGTCGACCTCCTTCATCACCCACAGCATGTAGCGGATATCCACGTGGATCGCGCGCGTGATGGCGGTGTCGAAGTACCAGTCCTTGGTGATCGATTCATAGGTCGAATCGAAGTTCAGGCCCACCAGTTCGCCCCGCCCGTTCATCACGGCCGAACCCGAATTGCCGCCCGTGGTGTCGGCGCTCGACAGGAAGTTGACCGGCACGGTGCCCAGTGCCTTGTCCTTGAACACGCCGTAGCGCTTGCCCTGGATGGCTTGCTTGAGCGCGGCCGGGACGATGAACGGATCCTTGTCGGTTTCTTTTTCAAGAATGCCTTCGACGGTCGTGAACGGCCCTTTCAGCAGGCCGTCGCGCGGTGAGTACGGCGACACCGTGCCGTAGGTCACGCGCAGCGTCGAGTTGGCGTCCGGGTAGACCGGCTTGCCCTGCGACGTCTTGAACGCGATCACGGCCGCCATGTATTGCGGGATCACGCGTTCGAGGTTGCCGTCGATCTCGTTGCGCCCGTTTTCCAGCACCATGCCGGCGTCGTGCAGGCGCACGGCCAGCGCGATGAACGGATCGTTCGAGGCGCGGAAGGCCTGCGGGTCCTTGCCGATCCAGGCCAGGCGCTTGGCGGTGTCGGCCAGCTCGCTGCTGCGGTACATTGCCGGCAGCGCCGCTTCGGTCGGCAGCAGCGCGCCCAAGCCCTGCGGGCGCACGGCGCCATCGATGCGCGCGTAGCGGCCCAGCGCAGCCTTGTAGCGCGCTTCGTCCACGCTCGGCACGAACGATTGCTCAAGCCGCGTCAGGCGCGCCTTGATGAACGACAGGTCGCGCTCCTGGTAGCCGCCCTCGCGCTCTGCGTCCGGCTTCTGGCGTTCGAGGGCCAGGCGGTACAGCGTGCGTGCGCTCTTGAGCAGGTCGCTGTGGGTCGCTTCATTCCAGGCGGCTTCCTGGCGTTGCAGCGCCATGTCGCGGGCGATCACGGCGTCCAGTTCGGTCAGCAGGTTCTTGTTGGCGCCGGCGTGGTTTTGCTGCCAGGTGCGGAACTCGGCGTCCTGCACGTCCTTGATGGCGGCGATGTCCTTGCGCGCGAAGCCGTCCATCAGGCCCTGCGTCTTTTTCAGCACGTTGTTCAGGCTCTTGGCCACGCTCGCATAGCGCACGTCCCAGGCGGGATTGTCCTTGGTTGCAGCGGCGATGATCGCCAGGTCGGCCGTGATCGTGGCTGCCTTGGCCGGGAAATCGACGTCGCGCGCGAAGCGGATCTCGCTTGGCAGCTTGTAGCGGCTGGTGCGGCCCGGATAGCCGGCCAGCAGGATCGGATCGCCGTTCTTCAGGCCTTCGGCCGACACCACCAGGAAGTCCTTCGAACGGTATGGCACGTTGTCCGGCGACGGATCGGCCGGACGGCCGTCCTTGCCAACGTAGGCGCGCAGGAACGAGTAATCGCCCGTCTGGCGCGGCCACTCGTAGTTGTCGATGTCGCCGCCAAAGTTGCCGATGCGGTCAGACGGCGCGTGCACCAGGCGCACGTCGCGGATCATCAGCTGCTTGATGCGGTAGTACTCCAGGCCGCGGTGAAACGCCGGCACCGAGCAGCGCGTCGATTTGTCGGTCTCGCATTCGGCGATCAAGGCCTTCACGCGTGCGGCCACCAGCGCATGGCGCTCGCTGCCCGACAGCGTGGGGCTCAAGCCATCCAGCACGCGCTTGGTGACGTTCTCGACCTTTTCAGTCACGTAGATCAGCGTGTTCGGGCCGCCCGGCAGTTCTTCGGCGCGGGTCTTGGCCAAAAAGCCATTGACGATGTAGTTCTGTTCCGGGGTCGAGTTGCGCTGGATCGCGCCGTAGGCGCAGTGGTGGTTCGTGACCACCAGGCCATCGGGCGAGACGAACGAGGCCGAGCAGCCACCGAGCGACACCATGGCGCTCATCGGATGCTTGCTCAGGTCGGCCAGCTTCGAGGCCGGCATCGTGATGCCGATGCGCTTGAGTTCGGACGAGAGCTGCGGCAGCTGGTGCGGTTGCCACTGGCCTTCGTCGGCGAAGGCGGCGGTCGCGGCGCCCAGGAGGGCGACAGGCAGGAAAATCGATTTGAACAAGACAACACCCTGGATGAAAAAAGCAATGCGGGAGTATATCGCCGTTGTATCCCAACCGTGTCGATTTATGGCGATGCGACCGCCGCACCGGTCGCGTCAACACTGCGTCATATTGGTCTGGCAGGATGTAATATTGTCGTTTTGCAAGACGGGCATCCAGGAAAGGCATGCAAACATGACAAGCGAGGCATCACTGTACCGACATACTGTTCTGTATCTTTGCCAGAGTTTCTTCATCAAGGACAACCGGGCAGAGTTGCTGCTGCACGCGCACAAATACGATTTCGACATCCGCTTCTTCAGCGAACTGGCGCAATTTATCGCAGCCATCGACGCCGATCGCGGCAACAGCCTGTTCGTGATCGACCTCGACACCCTGCACAATATGCAGGCCGACCTGCAGGATGCGCGCAAGACGCTGATGCTGGGTGAATTGCTGGCGCGCCTGCCGCCCGGTCACAGCTATGTGTACCTGCAATCGAGCCGCCAGGGCAGCCGCTTCCTGCTGCAGCAACGGCTGGTCGACAGCCATTGCCTGGCGTATGCCGAAAAGCCGATCGCCAACGATGTGCTGGTCGACAAGCTGTTCAACCTGTTCGTGCAGAGCAAGCGGGGCGACGCCGTCACACTGGTCACGCTCGGCCTGCCCGGCAGCCTGGATGACGCGGCGCTGCGCGACCAGCGCATCGACGTCAGCTACCACGCCGACCCATCCACGTTGCACCTGCGCGTCAAGGAATTGCAGCCCGACCTGGTCTTGATCCCCGACAGCGACTACCTGCGGGTGGACGCCCTGGCACGCGTGATGCAAAAGAATATCGAGGCCGATCCGGTGCGCGAAATCGTGCTGCTGCAGCGCCGCCCGGACGATGCTCTGGCCCGGCGTGCGCTGGGCGATGGCTTTGACGCGGTCCTGCCCGACACCGGCTCGGGCATGCTCGAAGCGCAACTGGCCAACCGCGCGGCCAAGATCCGCGTCAACAAGGATTTGATCGGCAAGGACCGCGCTACCGGCCTGCTCAACAAGGTCGGGCTGCGGCGTAAAACACAGGACCTGATCCGCCAGGCCACGCTGGAAGACAAGCCATTGGCCTTCGGCGTCATCGACATCGACAAGTTCAAGACCATCAACGACACCTGGGGCCACCATTTCGGCGACATCGTCATCAAACGGCTATGCCTGTGCCTGGCGCCGCAGATGGGCGAGCGCGATCTGCTCAGCCGCTTTGGCGGCGAGGAGTTCGTGGTGGTGTTCTGGGATTGCACGCTGGCGCAGGCCTGGCCGCGGCTGGACGCCCTGCGCGCCGCCTTCGGCGCCATCGCGTTCCAGGTGGCCCCGGGCAACGAGCGGCGCTTTTCGTTCAGCGGCGGCCTGGCCGCGTTTCCCGCGCAGCGCAGTGAAAACGAACTGTTCGTACAGGCCGATGCGATGCTCTACACGGCCAAGCAGGATGGGCGCAACCGGATTTGCCCGGCGCCTTGAGCTCAAGCGCGGCCGTCGACCAGCTTGCCCAGGCAGCGCCGTTCGAAGCTGTTCAGGCCAGCGGTGACGAGGCTGTCGTCCTCTGCGACGACGTGCGCATCGATCAAGAGGCGCAGCTTGGCGATCTGGTCGCCCCGCTCCAGCGCCCGGGCCAGCGCCGATGCGGCCGGCGTGCTGGACGTAGCGATGGCGTGCACGACATCCGGCGGGAACTCCCAATGCGCCGCAATCGACGCCGACAGCCCCCGGCTGACGGCAAACAGCCGTGCGCCGAATTCGCTCGAGCCGGGAATCTTGCCAGCTTCAGCCGCGCGCTCGGCCAGGCGGAAGGCCACCAGCAAGCCCAGGTTCTGCATCAGGCCGGCCAGGTAGGCCTCAAAGACGCCGGCAGCCATGCCCGGCGCCATCAGGCTTGACGCCAGCGCACACTTCTCGGCCTGGTGCCACACGAGCGGCGCAGCGTGGCGCGCAAAGCCAGTGTCGGCCATGCGTAGCAGTGGCCGGAACGCGATCCGCGCCAGCAGCATGCGCAGACCGTTCTGACCGAGCATCAACAGCGCCGCATCGAGTGACTTGATGGGCTGCAGCGGGCGGTAATAGGCGCTGTTGGCTTCGCGGATGACCTCGGCCACCAGCACCGTGTCGCGCTCGACCGAGCGTGCGAGCGCGCCCTGCGACACGGTGTCGTCAGCCAGGTCGCGCAGCAGTTCGGGGATCAGCTCGGGAATCCGCGGCACCAGGCCGCTGGCCGCGCCAGGGTCGAGCGCCAGCGTGCGCACCAGATCCAGCAGGTGCTCTTCGACCTCGGGCGTGGCATCGTAGCCGGCCGAAGCGGTCAGCCAGCGGTAATACGCGGCGTCGACCTGTACGGCAAGGTCGTGCGCCGCTTCGCCGGCCGGCACTTCGCTGGCATCAGGGGCCGGCGTCTTGTCGGCGCCCAGCATACGGTCAATCCATTTTTTCATAAAGTCGCTCGGGCCTCGGATGCGTCATTGTAAGCCCTGGCGCGGCTTAATTGACAATTGGCGGTGCGTTGTTGACGCTACCCTCGATCCAGCCGCCGCCCAGCGCCTGGATCAGCGATACCGCCGCCGTCTGGCGGTCGGCCTGCACCTGCACCAGCTGGCGGCGCGCATTGAGCGCCGTGACCTGCGCCTGCACTACCTCGGTATAGCTCACCTGCCCCGCCTGGTAGCGGTTCAGTATCTGCTGCTCGACCAGGCCCGCCGCTTCAGCGGCTTCGACCCGCAACTGCTGTTGCTGCTCGAGCACGCGGGTGGCGGCCAGGCCATTCTCGACATCGGCGAATGCCGTCAGCACCACCTGGCGGTAGTTGGCCACGGTAGCCTGCTGGCGCGCCTCGGCACCTTCGACGCTGGCGCGCGTGGCGCCGGCATTGAACAGCGTCTGCGCCGCCGACAGGCCGAACGACCAGGCCGCATTCGACAGCGAGAACAGGTCCCCCACGCGGCTCGTGTTGTTGCCGTACGAAGCCGACAGGCCGAAGGTCGGGAAGTAGGCCGAGCGGGCGATGCCGATGTTGGCATTGGCCACGGCCACATCGCGTTCGGCGGCGGCGATGTCGGGCCGGCGCTGCAGCAGTGTGGATGGCACGCCGACCGGTACGGCCGGCACCACGACCTGCCATGGCGTGCTTGCCAGCGCAAAGCTCGACGGACTCTGGCCGACCAGCACCGCGATCGCATGTTCGAGTTCGGCGCGCGAGCGCTGCAGGCCGAGCGCATCACTGCGCGCCGTGGCCAGCTGCGTCTGCGCCTGCAGCACGTCCGAGCGCGCCGAGACGCCGGCCGCAAAACGGTTCGACGTGATTTGCAGCACGCGTTCGTAACCTTCGATGGTCGTCGCAAGCATGCCGATCTGCGCATCGGTCTGGCGCAGCGAAAAATAGTTGATCGCCAGTTCGCCAAGCGCCGCAAGGCGCACGCTGGCCAGGTCGGCGGCGCTGGCCTGGGCGCTGGCTTCGGCCGCATCGACCGCCGTGCGCAGGCGGCCGAACAGGTCCGGCTCCCAGCTTGCGCCGATCTGCAGGCGGTAGGCGCTGGCCGCGCCGCGGTTATTGTCCCCGCTTCCGCCACCAGCGCGGTCGCCCCCGGCGCCAAGCGACACCACCGGGAACAGCGATGCGCGCTGCTGCGCGACGATCGAGCGCGCCTGGGCATAGTTGGCCACGGCGACGGCGATGTTCTGGTTGGCCGCTTCCACCTGGCGGCTCAGGCGATCGAGTTCCGGGTCGTTGAACAGCTGCCACCAGGGACCGCGCTCGAGCGCGTCGGCGGGCGCGGCAGGCTCCCAGCCCGGCAAGGGCGCGTTGACGCCCTTGTACGATTCGGGTACCGGGCCGGCCGGCAGCGCGGCAGGCCGTTCATAGGCCGGACCGACGGCGCAGCCGCCAAGGCCGAGGGCCATGGCAAGGAGGGTCAGGCGCAGGGAGGTAGAAATTTGCATGGGCATCATGGTTTGGCGAGCGATGGACCGGCCCCCGGCGTCGGATCGACGTCGTGCGGATGGCGGGTCAACGCGTGTTCATCGGGTTTGCGGGTGCGCAGCTTGTCGAGCAAGACATACACAACCGGCGTGGTGAGAAGCGTCAGGAGCTGGCTGGCGACCAGGCCGCCGATGATGGCGATGCCCAGCGGCCGGCGCAATTCGGAGCCTTCGCCGAAGCCGATCGCCAGCGGCAACGCCCCCAGCGCGGCGGCCAGCGTCGTCATCAGGATCGGGCGGAAGCGCAGCATGCAGGCTTCGCGCACCGCTTCCATTGCGGTAAGGCCGCGTGCACGCTCGGCCTCCAGCGCAAAGTCGATGATCAGGATCGCATTCTTCTTCACGATGCCGATCAGGAGGAACACGCCGATCAGCGCAATGATCGAGAACTCCATCTTGAACATCAAGAGCGCCAGCACGGCGCCCACGCCGGCCGACGGCAGCGTCGAGAGCACGGTGATCGGGTGGATCAGGCTTTCGTACAGAATGCCGAGCACGATGTAGATGACGACGATCGCGGCTAGGATCAGCAGCGGCTGCTCCTGGCTTGACGCCTGCGCTGCCGCAGCGGTGCCCTGGAAGCTGCCGCGCACATTGATCGGCATGCCGATGTCGGCTTCGGCCTGGCGCACGGCGGCTTCGCCGTCGGTCAGCGTGAAGCCTTCGTTCAGGTTGTACGATACCGTGGTGGCCAGTTCGCCATCCTGGTGGCTGACTGACGTTGCCGTGGCGCTCTCGGCGAAGCTGGCAATCGCCGACAGCGGCACCATCGTCGCGGCGTTGTCGGCCAGCGCCTGGCCACCGGACGGATCGCGCGCCGCCGTCAGGCTCGCTGTCGCCGAGGTCGCCGCACCCGCAGCGCCGGCAGCAGCGGCCGTGCCGGTACTGGAGGACACGACGTTTTCGCTTCCGCCAGCGGCCCGCGCCGGCACGTACACGTCCTTCAGGGCTTCGGGCGACTGCGCATACTTCTGCGCCACGCCCATCACGACGTGGTACTGGTTCAGTTCATCGTAGATGTTCGCCACCTGGCGCTGGCCGAACGCGTTATAGAGCGCATTGGTGACGTCGCGCGTGGTGATGCCCATGCGCGCGGCGCTTTCCTTGTCGATCGTGACGTAGGTTTCCACGCCGTTTTCAGCCTGGTCGGTGTCGACGTCGACCAGCGCGGGCTGCCCTTTCATGGCCTCGGCCAGTTTGGCGGCCCATTGTTTGAGGTCTTCGGCGTTGTCGCTCTTGAGCGTGTACTGGTAGGTCGAGTTGCTCGAACGCCCGCCCATGCGCAAGTCCTGCACCGGGTTCAGGAAGATCGTGATGCCGGTGACCTTGGCCAGTTGCGGCCGCAGGCGCGCAATCACGGCCTGCGCCGCGACATCGCGCTCGCGCACTGGCTTGAGGTTGACGAACATGAAGCCGCCACCGGCGCGCCCGCCGCCCGTGAACGCGACGACCGTCTCGACCGCCGGATCCTTGCGGATGATCTCGACGAGCTGGTAAATCTTCTTCTGCATGGCCTGCGACGAGATGCTCTGGTCGGCGCGGATGCCGCCATTCATCTGGCCCGAATCCTGCTGCGGGAAGAAGCCCTTGGGCGCATTGGTGAACAGGTAGATGTTCAGGCCAACCGTAAACAGCAGGATGACCATGACCAGCACCTTGCTGGCCAGTGCCCAGTCCAGGGCATGCTCGTAGACGCGCAGCACGCGCGCAAAGCCGCCTTCGGACCAGCGCGCGAGGCGCCCCGGCTTCTTGTCCTTGTCTTCGGGACGCAGCAGCCAGGCGCACATCATCGGCGTCGTCGTCAGCGAGATCACGAGCGAGATCAGCACCGCAGCCGACAGCGTGACGGCAAATTCGCGGAACAGGCGCCCCACCTGCCCGCCCATGAACAGCAGCGGGATGAATACGGCCACCAGCGACAGCGAAATCGACAGCACGGTGAAGCCCACTTCGCGTGCGCCAAGCAATGCAGCCGCCATGCGGTCCATGCCGTTCTCGATATGGCGCGCCGTATTTTCCAGCACCACGATGGCATCGTCGACGACAAAACCGGCCGCCACCGTCAGCGCCATCAGCGACAGATTGTTCAGCGAAAAGCCCAGCGCATACATGACGCCAAAGGTGCCCAGCAGCGAGACCACCGTCGCCACCGCAGGAATTACCGTGGCGCGCAAGCTGCGCAGGAACACGCTGACCACGGCCACCACCAGCACGATCGACAGCACGAGCGTGAATTCGATCTCGTGCAGCGAGGCGCGGATCGAGTTGGTGCGGTCCGATGCGATCGCCAGCTGGATGTCGCCAGGCAGCTGCGCCTGCAGCGATGGCAGCAGGTCGCGGATGCCGTCGACGGTTTCGATGACGTTGGCGTCGGGCTGGCGCGTGACCAGCACGATCACGGCGGGCTGGCCGTTGAACAGGCCCAGCGTGTAGATGTTCTCGGGCCCGTCGAACACGGTGGCCACGTCGGACAGGCGCACGGCGGCGCCATTGCGCCACGCGACCACGAGGTCCTTGTAATCGGCGGCGCTGCGGCCATCGCCCCCGGCCGGCTGCGAATAGATCTGCAGGCGGTTGCCATTGCTGTCGATCTCGCCCTTGGGGCGGTTCGGGTTCGTGGCCTGGATCGCGGCGCGCACGTCCTCGGCCGAGACACCATACCGGTTCAGCGAATACGGCACCAGCTCGACCCGCACGGCCGGCAGCGAACCGCCGCCGATTTCGACTTCGCCCACGCCTTTGACCTGCGCCAGGCGCTGCTGCACGAGATTCGAGACCGATTCAAAAATCTCGGCCGGCGCCTTGGTTTTGGACGTCAGCGCCAGGATCAGTACCGGTGCATCCGACGGGTTGGCTTTGCGGTAGGTCGGATTGCTGCGCAGCGTGGCCGGCAGGTCGGCGCGCGAGGCGCTGATCGCCGCCTGCACTTCGCGCGCGGCGGAATCGATCTGGCGATTCAGTTCGAACTGCAGGTTGATCCTGGTCGAGCCGGTGCCGCTGCTGGACGTCATTTCGTTGACGCCGGCAATCGCGCCTAGACGCCGCTCGAGCGGCGTGGCCACGCTCGATGCCATCGTGTCGGGACTCGCGCCCGGCAGCGAGGCCGACACCGAAATGGTCGGATAGTCGACCTGCGGCAGCGGCGCCACTGGCAGCACGAAGAAGGCGGCGATGCCGGCCAGCGCGATGCCGATGGTCAGCAGGACCGTGGCGATCGGCCGTTCGACGAAGGGGCGCGACAGGTTCATGCGCCCGCTCCCTCGGTCTTGCTTTCAGCGTCACCTTGCGCTTTACCCGTCAGGCGGCGCGCGGTGCGGTCGAACGCCAGGTAGATCACCGGCGTGGTGAACAAGGTCAGGAGCTGGCTCAGGACCAGGCCACCGAACATCGCCAGGCCCAGTGGGCGGCGCAGTTCGGCGCCCTCGCCCGTGCCCAGCATCAGTGGCACCGCCGCGAACAGCGCCGCCAGCGTCGTCATCAGGATCGGGCGGAAGCGCAGCAAGGCCGCCTGGCGGATTGCGTCCAGTGGCGATTTGCCTTCTTCGCGCTCGGCCTCGATCGCGAAGTCGATCATCATGATCGCGTTCTTCTTGACGATGCCGATCAGCAGGATCATGCCGATGATGCCGATCACGCCCAAGCCCTGGCCACTGACCCACAGCGCCAGCAGCGCGCCCACGCCGGCCGACGGCAGCGTCGACAGGATGGTCAGCGGGTGGATATAGCTTTCATACAGCACGCCCAGCACGATGTAGACGCAGACGACGGCCGCCATGATTAGCCACAGCTGGTTCGACAGCGACGACTCGTAGGCACCGGATGCGCCCAGGAAGGTCATGCTGACCGACGCCGGCATCCCGATGTCCACCGCAGCGGCGCGGATCGCCGCCACCGCATCGCCCAGCGAGGCACCGGCTGCGGTATCGAAACCGACCGTGGCGGCCGGGTACTGCGCCACGTGGATCACCTGCAGCGGCGCCTGGCGTTCAGTAATCGTGGCCACCGCCGACAGGGGCGTCGACTGGCCCGAGCCGGTACGCAGTTGCAGTCGGCCCAGCGCGGCGATCGACATCGCCTCGTCCCGCTGCGCCTCCAGAATCACGCGATATTGATTGGTCTCGGTGAAGATGGTCGAGACGATGCGCTGGCCGAACGCGCTGTAAAGCGCGTCGTCAATGGACGCCGCCGTGATCGACAGGCGCGATGCCGTGTCGCGGTCGATGTCGATGAAGGCGGCAGCGCCGGTCGCGCCGGCATCGGTCACCGCCGTGCGCAGCTCGGGCAAGGTGCCGATCTTGGTCGTGAGCTTGCGCGCCCATGCGTTGACCAGCTCCGTATCGGCGCCTTCGACCGAGAAGCGGTACTGGGTCGGACCGCTTTCGGCGTCGATCGTCAAGTCTTGCGTCGGTTGCAGGAACAGCTGCAGGCCCGCCACGCCCGCCACGCGTTCACGCAGGCGCACCATCGTTTCAGACTGGTCGCCACGATCGGCCTTCAGGTTGATCAGCATGGTGCCGGTATGGAGCATCGTGTTGTTGGCGGCGTCGACGCCCACGTACGACGCGACCGACTCGACCGCCTCGTCCTGCATGATGCGGCGCGCCGCTTCCTGCTGCAGCTTGGCCATGTCGGTGTACGAGATCGACTGGCGTGCCTGCACGCGCGCCTGCAGCTGACCGGTGTCCTGGGTCGGGAACAGGCCCTTCGGGATGACGGTCCACATGACGGCGGTCAGCACCACGGTGGCCAGGGCCACCAGCAGGGTCAAGCCCTGGCGCTTCAGCACCCAGCCCAGCATCACGTCGTAGCGCGCGATCACGCGGTCGAAGAAGGCCTGGAACTTGACGGCAAAGCGGCTCGGCTTGTCGTTCTCGTGGCTGCGCAGCCAGCGCCCGGCCATCATCGGCACGAGCGTGAGCGACACGACGCCCGAGATCAGGATCGTGATGGCCAGCGTGACGGCAAATTCGCGGAACAGGCGCCCGACCACGTCGCCCATGAACAGCAGCGGGATCAGCACGGCGATCAGCGAAACGGTCAGCGAAATGATGGTAAAGCCGATCTGCGTGGCGCCCTTGATTGCGGCGGCCATCGGGGCCTCGCCCTTTTCGATGTAGCGCGCGATGTTCTCGATCATGACGATCGCATCGTCGACGACAAAGCCGGTGGCGATCGTCAGCGCCATCAGCGACAGGTTGTTCAGGCTGTAGCCGAGCAGGTACATCACGCCGAAGCTGCCGATCAGCGAGATCGGCACGGCCAGGCTGGCAATCACGGTCGCGCGCAGGTCGTGCAGGAACGCGAAGATCACCAGCACCACCATGATCACGGCCAGCACCAGCTCGATCTGCACGTGCTTGACCGAGGCGCGGATGCCGGTGGTGCGGTCGCTCAGCACATCCATGCGCAGCGCGCTCGGCAGGCCGGCCTGGAGTTCGGGCAGGCGCGCCTTGATCGCGTCAACGGTGGCGATCACGTTCGCGCCCGGCTGGCGCTGCACGTTCAGGATGATCGCCGGCTTCATATTGGCCCAGGCGCCCAGGCGCACGTTCTCGGCGCTGTCGACGACCTT
>Ga0308164_10002910_pt1 | contig 16263 bp, 20 predicted proteins | sample PhyTR2_FD_201031 | JGI IMG/M metagenome (GOLD analysis project Ga0308164, IMG submission 201031) | Phyllosphere microbial communities from UC Gill Tract Community Farm, Albany, California, United States - DLSLT.R2 | ecosystem: Host-associated > Plants > Phyllosphere > Unclassified | place: USA... | reverse complement strand
AGGCCGTCATCGACGGCCTGTTTTGTTTTCCGGTCTCATCGTTTTGCACCGCCCTTAGCTCAGTCGGATAGAGCAACAGCCTTCTAAGCTGTGGGTCGGGGGTTCGATTCCCTCAGGGCGGGCCAATAAAATCAAAGACTTACAGCGTATTTGGCCTGTAAGCTAGTTCCTCACAAACTGTTCCGTAAGCGCTCTGTAAGCTAATTGCTGAGTGTGTATCGTGCTGTCCGGGAAACCACTCTGGTTCGATTTTTTTCAAATTTTTAAATTTTGGAAGTGGGTCTGTCCGTAAGCATGGAGCTGCCAGGACGAAGTTGTCGCCGGGGATGTCCAGCGTTGCTTAACAGGTATCTGACTGCTCCCGTACCCCACTCTACTAATTTTAAAGTATCAACAGCAGGCCCTGAGAGGGCCGAGGGTAGTAAGGGAGGGTTGTAGCTGCAAACGTCACCACGGCCCTCTAATCGCGTCAGGGAGGGGGAGTTAGCTGGATATACTTCAAGACTGGGAGTATTCTTACCTCGGAATAGTGCTCGGAGGTCATGAGAGCCTCTCAGTTGGATTTAATCATCCTAGGTATGGCATGACGCCTGATTGGTCCTGGAGGGCTTGTGGCGCGTCCTACGGCTTATGCTGCCTTTGCTTGCTTCCGGGTGGCTGGATTCAAGCAACGCTTGATCGTGGCTTCTGAAACTTCGAAGTGCTTGGCAGTCTCGGCAATGCTCTTACGGCCTTCGCCAGTACTGCGGTATTCCCGTACTTCTGCCTCGGTGATAATGCGCTTACGGCCCATGCTTTCCTTGCCCTTGTGGGTCTTACCAGTCGCGGCAAGCGATGCTACGGCTACAGCGCGACCGTTGGCCGTACGCTCATTAATACGGTGTCTTTCCATGTCCGCAACTTGTGCCAGCACAGCAACGATCAGTTCGCCTACGCCCTTACCGATGAAACCCAGACCGTTGATGTGGAGCGTCACGCCTTTGTCGAGCAGAGCACGGATAGTGGTTTGTACGTCGATGGCATCACGGCCCAGACGGTCTACAGCGTACACATGCAGCGTATCGCCATCCCGGATGAAATCGAGGAGCTTGGAGAAGCCAGGACGGTTAGCGGTAACTATCGCACCCGATACGCCTTCATCGAAGAATTCTTTCTCGATTAGGCTTGCGTGGGTCAACGCCGATTTCTGAGAAGCGGTGGACTGGGATTTGTCACTGACACGGTAGTACGCGATCTGGCTCATAGTGTGCCTCCGGTAGCTCATAAGTTAGTAAGACAATTATGATCTAGCTCATAAATTCTCGCAAGTACCTTTTGATCTAAGTGATTGACTGGTTTAAAAGGTGGCTCATTAGTTACAACTTTTGAACCTTTACATTCCTAGTGACGACGAGGGAGATAGCTTGACGTCTCAAACAAGGGACGTTAGTCTGATTGGATTATTTCCTGGGTTCAAAAATGGCTACTCAACTGCAATCGTTATCGAAACTTTTTACGGACAAGCTCTTTCGGATTCCAGACTATCAACGTGGATATGCTTGGGGAGAGCGGCAAATTGCGGACTTCTGGAGCGACTTAGTTGACCTTGATCCAGAGCGTAAGCACTATGCAGGAGTCATTACATTCGAAGAAGTCGAGCCTGCAATATGGAAATCTTGGAAAAAAGACGATTGGCTAATTAAGTCCAAGGGTTTTACGCCTTACTACGTTGTCGATGGGCAACAAAGGCTTACCACCGCCATTATTCTTGTGCAATGTTTCATTGAATCTATCGGTGCCATAAGCGAAAAGCTAAATTACTCAACTGCAAGAGAAATTACCAGGCGATATATCTACGATAGCCCAGATAGTGGTGTAATTAAGTCTTATATATTTGGATATGAAGAGGAAAATCCTAGCTATGATTTCATCCGGCAACAGATTTTCGGCGAGCGTGTTACGCATAAGTTAGAAGAGACGGCGTATACAGAAAATTTGCTAACCGCGAAGAATTATTTTGCCTCCAAGATCAAAGAACGTACGCTAATCGAAAAGGAGCTTCTCTTTAAGAAGCTTACACAATCATTCTTATTTAATATTTATGAGATTGAAGAAGAAATCGATACGTACGTAGCCTTCGAAACGATGAATAATCGTGGCAAGCCACTGTCGCATTTAGAGTTGCTAAAAAATCGACTTATCTACTTGAGCACTCGACTGATTACTTACTCCAAAAGCGAAACTTCAAGTCTTAGAAGTCAGATTAATCATTGCTGGAAAAGTATTTATCACGTTCTCGGAAGAAACAAGAGAAATCTCTTAAATGATGACAGATTTTTGTTTAGTCATTCTTTACTTTATTTCGTTGACCAGTTTATTAGAGGTGAGGATTCCGAGTATGAAGCACTAATGCGCTTTGCAAAAAAGGATTACCAAGCTAAATTGTTAGAGGAAATTTTTACTCCCTCCAATCTATGTCAGAAGGATTGCCCTCCTGATATGCGTAGCCAGTTACTGTACCCAGTGGATGTTCAAACCATTCATAAGTATGTGCAGAATCTGAAGCAGTCGGTTGAAATATGGTTCGACATATTTAATCCTACGTTATCGAGCTATTCCGAGGAAGAGAAGCTATGGCTTGGACGATTGAATCGAATAAATGGCATGAGTGCCGCTCCGCTAATTTTAGCTTTTTTTGAAGCCGAAACAAATTCTGAGTTGCGTGTTTCCTTGCTGAAAGCCGTGGAGAGAATGATCTTCTATGCGATGATATGTGGTCCATTTTATGGAAATGGCGACTACTTCATATACCTCGCGGTTGATTATAAGAGACGTAAAATAACCACTGATCGTTTAATAAAGACGATCGAAGCAATGGTAATTACGATGTCGAAAACTGCTAATGTTGCTGCGTCGTTTAAGGCAATCGCAAAGCACAAGGGCGGCTTTTATGAATGGCCCGGAATTCGTTACTTCATGTATGAATATGAACAGCATCTTCGGGGGAAAACCAAATCGGAGCGAGAGAAGATCGTTTGGGATGATTTAATAGAGCCTCCTTCAGATCATATTACGGTAGAGCACATATATCCTCAAAAACCATTAGATATAACGTGGACCGAGGCATTTGGAAATTACTCACCTGCACAAAAATTAACACTCAAGAATGCCTTAGGCAATCTTCTTACTCTTTCTCGGCCTAAAAACTCTTCGCTACAAAATAAGCCATTTAAAGAGAAGTGCTTCGAAAAAGACAAGTTTGTCGGTTTCGTATATGGTTCTTTGGCAGAAAATGAGGTCGCTACTACAGAAGTATGGGATGCATTCGCAATTGTAAATAGGAGCATTAAACTTTTGGAATTTGCAAGCCGTCGCTGGGCTTTAGACTTTGGTGACCATCACCGACAAATAAACATTTTAGGCTTAGATTTTGTTGTAAAGCCGAAAATTGGGCGTAAGCAAGTTCTGCTAAAACAAGAGGTTAATAAAAAAACTTATTAGCAAGACGTGAGGGAGGCTCGGGGTCAATAGATGTTTTTACCTTATGGCTGTGTAAGCCATGAGCTTTGTTCAAGTTCAATACTACCGGACTGGTATCTGCTTAATCGCGTGGCATAGAAGATATGCCCGTACCGCGTCCAAGCCTGGCCCAGGGTCTACCACCTTTTAGTATCGTGATGCAATGTACTTCTGGGCTGTAGTGAGCATGATGGTTCCTCCTTTCGTCGGTGCTAGATCAGAATAGATCTGCAGAAAATTCAGCGCATCTATTCCGGGGAGTGGTGTTACCGGCTGATACGTTTCGCCTCTTCGGCTGCTAGCGCCACCATGCGATTGTCCAGGACGGATTGCTTGGCTTTCGGTGCCGGTGCTGGAGCCATGCTTACTGTCTTGAGCACGCCAGGATCGGGATCGCCCCAGTGTCGAGCTGGAGCTGCTGGAGCTGCTGTAGCGGCTTTCCGTCGTACTGGTGCCGGTGTCTTGGCTGGCGTGGTCTTGGCTGGTGCTACCGGCTTCGCCTTGGCTGCTTCCTCTGCTTGCTTGGCAAATGATCTCTGTAGTGCTTCCTTCATGCTGTACTTCCTTTTCTGTAAATATGTGATTGGCCCATCCCATCGGGGAACCGATAGGATGGAAGCGATTGCTTGTGTTGCTTATGGTGCTATTGCTAGGCTGCTGCACTTCCAGCGATTCCCCAGACTTGGGGAAAATCTCCGACATCACTGTCAGTTCTGCCTCCCGCTTAGGCAGGTAGTAGCACGGGCGCTGTTCACCGTTCCCCCCCACATAGCGCCCGAAAATTCCGGGCATTGATTCCGGGGTGAGTCCGTAGCTTACGAAGGAAGTCATCGTGACGGAGTTCAGCCTTGCCAGGGCCACGCATGGCGTTGATGACATCGACAATCTCCACCGACGACTTAGTTTTATCTTTTTCGGGATAGAATGTGAGGACGCCTTTCAAGTGCTCAGGGGCATCGCCTCCAATTAGACTAGAAATTTTATTTGGTACGTGGTCAGCATTTACGCCTGTTTGGGCGATAACTACTTTTACACTTTCCAGTGTGATATTCTCTTCTTCTCCCGCTGGTAGAGCAGCGGAAGGGGGGAATAGGTTTCTTCGCTTCTCGATTGGTGCTACCTGTGTAGACCTGACATTCAACACCGGCCTTGCTTCGTACTTTCGTTAGGTAGCTGATCCAGACTAGGCAGTCATCTAGCTTAGGACTAGATTTCTTCGGAACATAAGCATAGTTCACCTTTTTACCGGCTACTTGGTGCATAGGATCGAGAGGTTGGGCGATCGTGAATGCTAGCCCTAGACTCTCTGTCATCTTCGTGAACCAATGACCCTTACGAAAGTGAATGATCGTATCAGGGTTGGCAATGTCAGCTTCAATGAGCAAGAATACATGTTTATGAAACCTCTTAAACTTGTCTCTCTCGTAGCATGCCTTGTACCGGCATGGCATCCCTTTAGCTCTGAGCTGCTTACACAGTAGTTCCACTGCCTTGCGGTAGACTGTAGGGTCTTCCGATCCTGTGAATACGATATGGTAGAGTCTTCCGTTAGAGTAAGGGTGATCTAGAAGCATGTTCATATGTTTACGATAGTTCACTGGACTGTGGTTCCCACCGTTAGCACGATGAATGATTGTTTCTAGCTTCTTACTCATTACTTCTCCTATTGTTGTATGTATCTATAGTCTTACTAACTACTCTATAGATAACTTGTCTTTAATCAATTCCTTTTCCGGTGCTGCGTAAGCGTCATTTTCCCTATGAGGACTCATCCAATCCTTGACAAATAAAAGAGCTTCCATGTATTAATTCTAAGTTCATGATTTTAAAGGATATTGTTCTTGGCTAGACGCTAGCTCGATTTCTGTAACTCGACGAGTGTTAGACTGCTTAGTGTCGTGGAGAACGAGGTTTGCTATACGCTGGATTGCGAATTGACGCATCCCAGATGAGACGCGCAATGACTACTGATCCGCTTACCCGCTGTTCCTCAGATAGTTTTGCTAGGGCTTCCCACGCTTCTTCCTTGAGGTAGATATTCTGACGCTGTAGCTCGGTTCCGTTACTTGAAACTACCCGCTGGCGTGCAGTACCAGGAATTTTCTGTTCAATGACTTTTACTGTATATGGTTTCATTTCTTTCTCTGTCGTTATTTTGAGAAAGACAGGCGTACGAATCCCGCACCGTGATAGGGTGAATTAAATCGCCTGCGTTTCTGATTGTTTACTGCTTGCCGTGGTCGGCTAGATGCGCATCCTCAAGCGGGATGGCTTGGGGACTTACTGGGATTGCAGGCTCGCTAACTCTGCATCTGAATCGCGTTGTAGTTTAGCGATAGCCTTATCCCGTTCAGCGACGGCTGATGCGATGCGCTGGGCAATCTCATCACGTTTTTGCTGTTGAACGATGTTTGCTGCGGCTGCTTTTACATCACGATTGTATTGTTCTTGCTCTAGGAGAAGAGCCGAGTGCGTCGATTGCTTCGCCTTTTCGATGGCAGCTAGATTCGGTTCGCCCAAAATCAGAAGCATAGCTACCATTCCTGTTTCGCTGATCGTTGCTAGCAAGACGGGATGAGGGACGTAACCCGCCCTGATATGCACTGCCATCTCATGCAGTGTAGGGAATGCTGGGCCAATCAATTGAATAGATGCTGGGCGTTTTGGCGCTACAAGGGTTTCTGTTGCTGTCGCTGGCATTGATGCTTTAGTCATATCGGTTCCTTTATTTAGTTAGTGGTAGTTGGTTCTTGCGATTACGAATATATGCAGCAACCCGCATACGTGTCCAATCGAGATTTGCCGGTGTTCTGAATCCAGCGTCCTGCATATGCTGGGCAATGATTCGCAGTGTCGCATGAGGGCGTAAGACCGCGATCATGCGATCAACGGCGTCAAAGTACTGTGGCGTGCGTAGCGGTTTGCCGAAAGCAGGCACGACCGCGTTTGAAATAGACATGGCTGTCCTCCATTGCGAGTTGTTTAAAGTGAGTTTGGGATTCGGAGAGAATCGAGACTGCGGAAGGAAGAGAAACGAAGTAAGTGTTGCTCTATGTGTGTATCTTACACTACACATTGCTTCTTGTCAAGTTTTTGCAATTTTCACCTTGCTATGCAAGAAAAACTATGCTAGCCATTACCGGTAAAGCAGGGGGTTTCTAATAGGAAACGCTCTTGCGGTTATTTGCTAATGTGCTAGTGTTTACACGTTGCAGTCGCCCTCGTTTTGGCTATAGCTAGTGAGGGAATTTCTCCCTAATTATGTAAGAAGGGCGCAAGTGGTTTTGCTAAGTAGGGAGAGGCACTTCTGATTGCCCCGTTATCAGCCACCATGACAGCGTTTGCTGTGGTGGTCTGTTAGTAACTGGCTACTTCCCGTTGATGACCCGCAGGATGTCCGCTGAGTGCCATCCCAGTCTCCGTTTGCCAATCTTGATCGGCGTGACCGGACCGCTGTCGGAGCTGGCCCACTTGTGTAGCGTCTGCACCTTCATCCTCAGATAGTCTGCCGCCTCTTGTGTCGTCAGCATCCGTCCTGGTGTAAGCAACGGTAGCCCGATAGTGTGCTCTCCGCTGTGGCTGGGCGCTGCTTGAGGCTGCGACGTTGTAGGTTCATCAGGTGGTGCTGGTCGATCTGTGGGAGCGGGAGCGCTCAAGAACGGTAAGGAGATGCCCGTGAGCGCGGAAAGAACAAGGGCGTTCGACATCGCTTGGTCATCGTTTCCCTTCTGAACTTGGAGCGTCATGCTTCGGTACTCGTCCCACGCTACCAGCAGGGAAGTCACCACTTTGAGTAGTTGAGCGGCGGTCTGCTCGATGGCTGACGATTTCGGGGTGGTGAGGGTAAGCACGGCCACGCCGAACAGAGCACGGTGGTAATCGTCCTCGTTCGCGTGTGACTTGTTTCGGGTTTGTTGTGCTCTTGGGAAGTGCTCAATGGCGAAATCCCGGAGAGCTGTTAGTTTGATGCGTTCCATGTAACTCCCGCTTCGTTCAGAATCCATTGTTCAAGCCGTACGTGCTGGATGCGCAGCATATCGATAGGGCGTCGTTTGTAGTACTTTTCAGCAATGGCACTCGGTTTGTGGCCCATGATTTGAGCCGTTACTCCCGGTGAAAGGTCGATCCACTCTGCTAATGTGCCGAACGACCGCCGCAATGCGTGTATCGAAAGATGGGGCAGGCCGACAGATTGTAGCGCTTTGGCGTGAGCATCCTTGGGTTCTTCAAGGTGGCCTGACGATGAGGCTGCACTGTAGAACACCCACTCGTTTCTACGTGGAAGCATCGACAAAAGATGTGAAACATAGGGAGTGAGTGGGATGACTCGTGTGTCCTCGATCTTGTCGCTGATTGTCATCGTTTTCCACGTCAGGTCTACGTCTTTCCAACGTAGCTTGAGAATTTCTGTGCGTCTTGCTCCTGTAAGCAGTAGAACTTGCAGGAAGGCTGACCGGTAACCGTTATCGATTCCCCGAACGCCCCTGAACCAAAGGTTCAGCTGTTCACGCTGGAGGCTGTCATTTGCTTTAGTCTTTGCTTTTGGTACTACGTCGCGTACTTTGGTCGAGCTGTAGACTCCTTCTGGTGCGATACCGCGATAGTTAGGCTGATCTTCCATCCACTTGACCAGAGCGCGTAGGATTCGGAAGCTCTGAGCGGCGCTTGTAGGCCGGGTAGCTGCTTCGCGGTTGAGCCATGAGGCCACGTAGTCGCTAGTAAGCTCTGACAGGCGAACAGGCATAAGCACGGAGAGCGGGCCTGCTGTCGTTAAGCTCCTACTGCGCTTACGCGTTTCGCCGCCAGGGGAGGCTAGAGTCATATGGTTGCGCAAATGGCCTTCGCTCCATTGCCCTTTGCGGTCATTGATGTACGTGGGCCACACATCCCCGAGGGTCATGGAGTCGCGTGCTGTAGTCCGAGCTAGAGCCGTAGCAGCGGTTGCTTCATTAGCACGTTTAGTTGCAGCAGCCTCCCGAGGATCAATGCCCCTATCTGTCATCAGCTTGTATTGACGAGCTTGTTCCCGAGCTTCGGATAACTTCCACGCGGCGGCATCGCCAATTGAGATACGGGGATCGATCCCAAGTCCTTTGATCTTGGCTTGAAAGATGTATTGTTTTTTGCCTCCCGCAGTAGCTCGTAGACCGAGGCCGGGGGCGTCCAAGTCCCAGAGGAACGATTGGTCTTTCCCTTCGTCGCACTTGAAGCCTGTAACGCGTGACACTGTGAAGTTGACTTTTGCCATAGCTTGAAATTTCCGTAAGCGCTCTGTAAGCGGAATGGAAGCATATCAATCGAGTTAAGTCAAAGCAAGGTCAAGCGCGGTAATTCATAACCTGATGATTGTTATAGTTATTTGCTGGTCGGTCTAGCTTGATCTAGTCTAATCAATGCTATCACCCGCAGACTTCTAAGCTGTGGGTCGGGGGTTCGATTCCCTCAGGGCGGGCCACTTTCCTCAACACTTTCAAACGCTTGCGGCATCCGCTCACTGCCTATTCTTTGTGCAGTGCGCTATTCAATTCGACTTGCGCTATTCAAATGCCAGTTTTCCGGGTTTCACACGCTCTGGCCGCCGTCGATACACCCGCTGCGTGAGCTGACTATCGGCATGCGCGAGCAACGCGCGGGCATGTTCCAGCGACTCGGCATCACTCGCGCACTTCGCGCGCAGGTCGTGCTCGGTGAACCTTCCCGTGACGTTGGTCTCGGCCAGAATTCGTCCATGAATCGTTGCCACATAGAGTCCCATCCGCTCGCGGTCCCCTTGTCTTCGTTGAAATATCCCTCGCCCTTACGCGTGCAGAATAGCCAAGGCGATATGTCGACGGGCCTGACAGCCTTCGCCGTCGCAACAGCCTGCGTCAGTTCGGGCGGCCACTCGATGATGACGCGCTTGCCGGTGCTGCCCTGCGTCTTACTCGGGGTGACATGAATCTCATCCTGCTGCATGGCGGCGCTGGTCAGGCGCAGCAGGTCGCCGCGGCGCAGGCCGGTTAGCAGCTTGATCCTGATGTACGCCTGCAGCACGAGAACGCTACCTTTCTTCCGCTTGCTGGCCAAGGCTAGGCATTCGATCAGCTCCCAGTCGTCCACGTAGCGCTCGCGCGGCTTCTCGCCCTCAAGCCGCACCTCGCCCTTGAACGGGTGGCGGTCCATATAGCCCCACATTACCGTCCTGGTGAATGCGTGGGAGAGCACGTCGATCGCGCGGTTTGCCGCGACCCGCGTTGCCTTGCGCTTATCCGCGTACTGGTAGACGTGCTGCGGCCGCAACCAAGTCAGCGGCGCAGCGCCGAACACGGCGCGCTGGTTTTCGACCTGCGTGCGCACTGCCTTCTTCGGGATCACTTCCAGTGCGTAGCGGTCGATCAGGGCGCCGATCGTCTTGGCCTAGTCGACCGACTCCAGGCGCGATGCCCATTCTTGGTACGCTTCAGGCAGCGTCGCACCAAGCCGGAATTTTTTCTTCCCGTCCCAGCGCTCTTCGAGGCCCGTCGGCACCCGGTAATAGACCGCGCCGTGCTCAATCTTCCAGCGCGCCGGCAGCCCGACGTTCTCCTTGTTGCGCTTTCTAGGCATTCAGCCCATCCCAGTTCGGTACAAATTCGTTCACCTTCGGCTGCCGATCCTTCCCGGCGCCGAATTCCTTTTCGACGTGCGCGCGCAGGACGGCCAGTGTGCCGTCGGCGCGGTGCTTGAATGCTATCCCCATCGAGCGTAGCATCTTCGCCTGGGCCGCCCGCTGCACGTGCTTACTCATGCTCTTCAATTCGTCGTCATCGAGAAACATCTGATCCATCATTTTCCCCTCGATCCTTTTTCCGATTCTGAGGCGCCAGGCAGAAGCCCGCGATAGCAACCGCTGTGAAACGCCTTCTTGGCCTGCGCGCCACCCGGCGACTGCGCGCGAACATACCGCTCACCAGTCCGCACGGTCATGCCGCAGAAGGCGCACAGGTGATCGCGGCGCGCCGTGTGTGTGATGTTGTCGAGGCTGGTCATCAGCCGGTCTCCCGTTCAGCTTCGGCCAACGCTACGTTCAGTTCCGACATGGCGGCATCGCTCCCGCCGGCGCGGTCAGGATGGCGGCCGCTGGCCAGGCGCCGATATCGCTGGCGCAATTCATCACCAGTCGGGTCATAGTTGGGCGGGAATTCCATCACAGCGCGCCAGCTACGGCGGGCCGTCGGCGCCGGCAGCGCGGTGAAGCCGGTAAAGGCACGCTCAAGCATGGGCGAGGGCGGCAAGGCCGATGCCGGCAAGGCTGCGGCAGATGAGGCCGGCGCAGGAAAGTACGCAACCCGCCGCGCGCCCGGCTCGGCCGCAAAGCATTAGGAGATAGTCGATGGAGTACACGACGGCGTGTCCAGACTGGGAACGCCGGATCGTGGCTCGGGAATCGCTGATCGCGCTTCCCCCGCTGTTCCCGGAAGTTGCCGCTGAGGCCTGGGAAATGATCGGCGGCGTCCAGCTGGGCGATGTGACCGGCCAGTCGGTTATGCAGGCTCGCGAGATCATCGGTGCCGCCACGGCCGCGAACGAGGCAAGCGCTAAAATCTTCGCCCAGGGCATGCAGGTAAGTGGCGTTCTGACCTCTGATGCAAAGCTGAGTCAGCCACCGCCTAAGGAACACCAAAATGAAACGTAATTTGCCGCTCCTGCCGGCGGCTCAATCGCGCGCGGGTATTTCGTTCGATCTGCCGCAAGCCGCGCTTGCTCGCTGGAATCCTGCTATTCAGGCAGCTGCAGGCGACACGCAGTCGATCAGCATTTTTGACCCGATCGGCTATGACGCATGGACCGGCGATGGTGTAACGGCGAAGCGCATCGGCGCGGCGCTGCGCGGCATGGCCTGCGCCGACGTCACGGTCACCCACCTGACAAGCAGCACCGTGTATGTGCACGGCGCCGTCGGCAAGATCGACCGCGCGACGCATGCGCGCGCATTGAACATGCTCCGCGAACTAGGCGTCACCACGGTGATGTACGAGCGGCGCGGGCAAATGAAAACTATCGAGCTGCCGTAGAACTGTCGAGTGCCTACAACGAGTTGGCTTCTAGTTTCTGCTCGGTATGTATTGGCAGCGTCGGTCCTTTGAGGCGTAAAGCTGGCTTTTCAACCAAATACCAACTCGCCGTGCCAAATGTGATTGCTATTGGCGCCGCCAAAGCAAATAAGCCCAGTGGTGAAAGTGATGGCAGGTACCAGAGCAACAATTTCTGAGTTGGCCAGCCGTACAGGTATAGGCCGTACGAAACGTCGGGCAAACGATTAAAGTTGCTCAGCAGAGGAGACCGTTTTCCTGCTGCGTAGAGAAGTGCATAGCCACCGAGCGAAGCAAGGACAAACTCGGCACCTAGCCGAGAAAATAGTGCAGCTACTGTAATGATGGCGACAGCTGCTGCAACGACACCACGCATTGGAATGCGGCGACGATATAGGTAATAGCAAGTGCCGCAAAGGAAAAAGCTGGCCAAACGAAGAGTGGCAGGAACTGTATAGGAGTTCAACTTAAGCCATGCCAGTCCCAAGAATACGACGGCAGTTGCTGCTAGGCAAAGGTAAGGCTTTCGAAATGCGCCAGTTATACCTATACTAAGGACAAACAGGTAACAGACGAATTCTTTTGCGATTGTCCACATCGCCCCATTGACGTACGGATATGGTGTGCCAGCAAAGACCTCAGGTACTGCAGGAATTCCCAGCCGTAAGAGGGTCGTGACGAAGGGTAGGACTTGAAACGAGCGGAAATAGGTCGATGGATCGGCCGCAAGTGGGCCAACGACAAGTGCGCAAATAATGCTTGCAATTACGAATCCCGGGAAGATTCTAAGTAGCCGTTTTTTTAGAAACTGCCAAGCGTGCGGCTGCGAATCCCAACTCTGGGCAATAAGGTACCCGCTCAGCAGAAAGAAGCCATCGACGGCAAGCTCGCCAAAAGAAATACTGCCAAACGTCTGGGTTAGCCAATCTCTACTGCGATTGCCGTCGATCAGCTCCGGAGAATGGCCGAAGAGGACGAGCAGAGCGAGAACGAATCGAAGCAAGTTGTAATTGTTTTGTCGGTCAACCGATCTCATAGCCGTACCAAATAGTGAAATTCTAGCAAGTATGGTGAGTTCTTTCACGTTAGGCAACTTTTTGCATCATTGGCATCATTTTTAACAACACATCCCATCTACGAGCAATTCACAAGACCCCAGTTCCTGGCTGTTATTACGCACGTCAGTAAACCCACCAAGCTTCAATCGATACCCCAGAGAAAGACCGCGCCCCATGAAATTTGCTGGAACGCTTGAAATTTACCGCTACCGGCACGAGCGCCGCAACGATCACGCTGAGCGCGGCAGTAACGGGGTTCCGCACGCTGGCGCAGGCCATCACTGATGGCGCGCTCGCAGTCGGCGACACGGGCGTGCCGTTCACGATCGACGATGGCGCCGGTAATAAGGAAACGTCGCTGTTCGCCATCACCAGCGCGACAGTGCTCACCCGTACGTCAGTCCTGTCCAGCTCAGCGGGCGGCACGACGGCTGCCGCTTTCACGGGCGCCACGCTGAGCGTGTTCAGTTCGATGCCAGCGGATTTTGCATCGAAATTGTTGATGGTGTAGGCCGACGGCCCGGTGCCATCGATCGTCATGGCATCGACGCCGCCAAACAATGCGGACGGCCGCCCGAACTTCACGATGCATTTTCAAACTGTTCTGAGCAACGGCGTCATCGCTCTAAGCATAAAAATCGGCGGCGTGTACCAGCCCGTCGGCAATGGATCGGCATCGTATGCACGCGTGCGAGCGGCTCTTGCGGCAGTTTCTGCCAGTACTTGCTATGCGAAAATCGGCTTGCTGGGGGATTCCACCGTGGCAGGCGCCAAGGCCGGCACATCCGGTGCTGCTGCGCGTTCGTCCACTCCGGTGACTTTCCTGCGCGACCAGTTGCTCGCGACGCAAAGTCGCCCGGCAATCGCTTCCAACTGGGTTGGCGACCAGCGGTTCCAGATCACGAATGCGATCGACCCGTACACATTCGATACGCGGTTCTCGCAGCCAGATGGCAGCACGTTTATTGCAACGTCGGGCGCCACGCCAGTTTCCGTCGCCAGCAGTCTTATGACGAACGCATCGAACGCCAACCGGTTCGGGTTCTTGGAGGAAGTCGCAACCGATACCACCGATGTCTACTATGCCGTGAACACCACGCTCGGCGCCTTCTCGATCAATCGAAATGGCGGCAGCGCCATGGCGGTGAATCAGGCCGGCGCATCCGGAATGGGGAAGGTTACGTATTCCAGTCCACTGAACTCAGTCGATCCGATCTACCTCTCGCGGACTTCGGGCGGCGCTTATGTGATCGGTATGGACTCGTACAACAGCGCGATCAAGTCGATTCGCCTGTTCGGCCTGGGCTGGTCGGGTGGCCGTGCCGCCGATTGGGCTGGCACGCTCATTGGCTTTGATCCCCTGAGCGGCCTAGTCGCACTTGGACTGGATCTGGTTATCGCTCGGTTTGGCACAAACGATATCAGCATCCCTGGCGCTACTACCACTTCGACTGATCCAGCGGCCTGCCAAGTGTCGATCAACAAGATCCTGGACGCACTGACCGCTGCAGGAACCAATGTCATTCTCGCGACTCATTACCCGATGAACACGACGGTGATGTCGCAGGCCGTGCAAGATACGTACGCCGGGTATGTGCGCTCGATTGCTGCCGCTCGCGGTCTCAAGGTTCACGACACATATGCCCGAGTCGGAACGTGGGCAGCAGCCAGCTCAGCCGGGAAAGTGTTCAAGAATCTGCACCCGAACGCAGCGGGATACCGGGACGATGACTATCCATAGAGCACCAAGTAATGAATATGGTGGAAGCGTGCTGACGGTACATCGATAACTCAATTTGTGCGATATCCATGAGCTTGTCTTCGTTCGCGTAGGTAAGAAAGTGCTGAAAGGGCAGCGCTGTCGGGGTTTTGCAACAATAAAAGCCAGTCGAGCTTCTTGGCTGTTTGGGACTCGTCGGCCCGGTTGTGCATAGAACGACTTGATCCTGCTTCGCTATAGTTCTCAAAGGAAATTCATGATAATATTAAAATATTATCAGGAGAATCAAAATTGCCACCTGCAGTCAACGCTAAGCACATCCTCGGACTAGACATATTGCGATTCTTCGCAGCCTGTTTGGTGGTCGCTTTCCACTATTGTTTTTTGATGGGCATCAACCCAGGAGGGCTGGTTGGAAGTGCGAGTAGGGGAGTCGTGAAATTCCCTGAACTGTACGAATCCACCAGTTTCGGCTGGGTCGGCGTCCAGATCTTTTTTGTCATCTCAGGATTTGTAATCGCATTTTCGGGCGAAAAATCCAGTGCATTCTCGTTCCTTCGGAGCCGGATTGTTCGACTTGGGCCTGCTGTATGGATCTGCGCGCCCATCACTTTGCTTGCAACAATACTGGTTGGATTCCGTCAACATGACGACATGTATCGGGCATTCAGACACAGCATGGCATTCTTGCCTTGGGCTCCTTGGATTGATGGGTCTTATTGGACGCTTGGGATTGAGATTTCGTTTTATGCCGCAGTTCTTTTTCTCATTAAATTTTTCAAGTTTGAAAATATCAAGATTTTGGCAATAGTGATCGGGGTTGTCAGTTCAACGTTCTGGACAGTTCATTCCCTAGCCGGAATTGAGCAGATCCATTCTTTTGGCCCCCAACTGAAGTGGGTGCTGGAAGATAGGTTGCCTAAATTGCTGTTGATCAATCATGGTATGTTTTTCGCTCTTGGTGTCTTTCTTTGGTCCGAGCTAATAAAAAAACATGATGTTAAAAATGTTTTTTGGATTATTTTGTTTTGCATGTCAGGATGCGCACAAATTGTTGCTGAATCTAATATCGTGAACCATGAGTTTAAGACCAGTTATTCTGCGGCCATACCCTGCGCTGTTTGGTTAGCTTCGATAGCGATGATCGTTGTTTCTGTGCGTACAAACGCAAGTTTGCACAGGCTACCGAGTGGTATGGTTAAAGCAATCCAGATCGCGGGCATGATAACTTATCCGTTATATTTGCTCCATCAAATAGTTGGCGGCACAATCATGGGGTGGATGGTATTGAATGGCGCTAATCGATGGGTTGCGCTTGCAATCGTTAGCGTCATGATCTTTGTCCTCACTGGGTTCATAGCCACTCGGGCAGAGCCTTGGCTGCAGGGCTGGACCAAGTACCTGATCAACTACGTGCATGACCGCTACAATTCGATGAGAATACGATTGGTTAAGTAGCAAAGAAGATCCGCCGAGAGCGGGGTATGTATTGTCCAAGAGAAGTGAGTAATACGAATGGCTCTCCCAAAAGGCGAATTGGGGTATGCCCTATTTACTTGAAGAGGGCTGGCCGTGTGAATGGGGAGCATACTGGCAATTGCTGCCAACCCGTTGCAATGCATCTATACGCAAAGTTGAGTCCACTGCGAAATTCCGATACTTGGCTTGTTGCTGGGGATACAGGAGAGATCTTGGGTTTTATGTTTTAATAAAGCCAGAACTGCCCGAGTTCCAGGTGCCGGACGGGATCCAGGTCGAGGCGCCAGGCCCGGTTCATGGCCGACCACGTCAGGTCATCCAGGGAGTCGCGCGTGGGATAGGCGGACATGGCAGGCCTCGGGCAATGGGATGCGCCGATACTAGGCCTGGCAATACCGGCCAGCGCGCCGACATGGTTACGCGCTATACGTGCGGCATCACGTGGTCATCATGCGAC
>Ga0308164_10002905_pt1 | contig 16279 bp, 20 predicted proteins | sample PhyTR2_FD_201031 | JGI IMG/M metagenome (GOLD analysis project Ga0308164, IMG submission 201031) | Phyllosphere microbial communities from UC Gill Tract Community Farm, Albany, California, United States - DLSLT.R2 | ecosystem: Host-associated > Plants > Phyllosphere > Unclassified | place: USA... | reverse complement strand
CAGGTTGTATCGCGCTCGGTATTCCTCAGGTGTAAGGCTATTGCTCGACAGATGGCGGCGTAACGTCTTGTATGACTTGCCGTCGATCATCGAAATGATGTGATCGGGCGACGCCAGCGACTTACGCACCGTGACAGCAGGCTCATAAGCTTGAGCAGCTTCTTCCGGGGCTGCTGAAGTAGCTGCTCCTGACAGTTGAGCGACAGCGGCATGCATTGACCGCAAAAATGCGGGCACATCCTCCGCATTCGTGCGGGTGTTAGGATTGGCCAACCACGCAGCAGTCAGTTCAGCGGCCAACTCGACCGGGTTGATATCATCGTTCATTATAATCTCTGTATTTTTGGGGGAGCATGCAACTAGGTTCAATCACTGCGATGTTCAAGATAAACAGATATTTAACGACGAGGCGATCCGTTTGCTGAAAGCTTATGAAATTGCCGTTTAGTGGTCCATCTTGGGACGCATCGCATATAATGAGGCACGATCCGCTCGTCGTTTGGTGCCGTGATTACAGCATATCACTCTGGATGATCGACCCTGCAGAGCCTATTCGCGATAGCGCTGTGTTCTGCCGACAGCCTGCTTGATGCGACCGGTCAGGCCTTACCCGGTGCGGTCCAGCCGATCCGGGCCAGCGTGCCGATTAGCGTCGAGCGCGGTACCTTGAAGGTTCGGCAGACAGATGCCTTGCTGGCCCCACCATCCAGCGCGGTTGTAATCCGTTCGAGGGTTTCGGTATCGATCATCGGCGGGCGGCCACCCTTGCGTCCGCAACGCTTCGCTGCAGCAAGCCCGGCCATTACGCGCTCGCGCGTCAGTGCGCGCTCATACTGTGCGAGTGCGCTGAAGAGGGAGAAGAGCAATTCGCCGTGCGGCGTGGTCGTATCCATCTGCTCGGTTAGCGAGCAGAAAGCGATACCGCGCGTCTTCAGATCTGTAACGATCACCCCTTGAACACTTGGCGTGTGGCATCATTCTTAAAATAACCAATTCTGGTCAGGCTGAGGAAATACCCCTTGTTTTTTATCGATAAGGTCGAACGGGTAATTGATACTTTGATATAATATTTTATAAGCAGTATCTCGTCGAATTACTTGATATCTTATCAGTGAATTGGCTTTACGTGGAGATATCTGGAATTAAAGCCGGCTACCACATGTAATTCCTCGAGGTTATGCAACGTCAGGGTGCGCTTCTGAAATTCCATCAAACCTTCATTACGAAGCCTTTTGAGCATCCGGTTGACATGGATCGATGTGAGGCCAAGCGCATTGCCGAGTTGTTCCTGCGTGAGCGGCACAGCGCAGGTCGAGCCACTCACGAGGCCAAGACATGAGAGACGGGTATGCAACTCGCACATCAGGTGTGCGATGCGCTGATACGCCTTTTGGTGAGCGATATTGACTAACCACGTCCGCAGCACTGCCGCATCGACAAGGGTCGTCTGCCAGAACGCTTGCGCTACATTGGGGCGATCAAGGAGCAGGGCTGTCAGGCGTTCGCGTGTTGCAGTGCCGATTGTCACCGGCGTGAGCGCAACTACGCTATGATCCAAGCGCTTTAGAAGCGTTGTTTCGCCGTTGCAGAAATCACCAGGCATCAGGAAGGCGGTGGTTTGCCGCGATCCATCTACTAGGGTCACGCGGTGAGCTGCCCACCCGGCAATTATGACATGCACGTGTTCGGGTTGTTCACCTTCACGTAGAATATCTCGGCCTCTTTTAAAATAACGCCTATTGCTGAAGATCGCGAGCAGGCTTGATCGGTCATCATCCGATAGGGCGATAGCCCTCTGCAGCTTTGCAATTAATGGGTCCATGCTCGCTTCAGAGCTTCATTCACTTTAACAAGCAAGCTCATTTAGTGGGCTGAGAATTAGCAGCTTCATAGCCGACGGCCACTACCGCAGTCATCAGCGTCAGGCGACGGCCGCTAACGCCATCAGCCCCCTCAATAGCGGACGGCCGCTTCTCTCTCCATTATTTGTATTCAGCGGTCAGGTATATGAAACCCAGTCGCAATCACGACTGTGCGACAAACAGGTGTTTTGCGACACTTGGGCGGGTCGCATGTAGCGCTGACAAGCCGCGCCGATCAGCATCGACGGTTACACAGCAATCGGCTGTCCTGCTGTCGCGAAAGTTAGGACTTCCGCGAGAATGCCGCGGAAGTCCTATGTGATACGGGCTTTAGGTGACTTGCTTAGATTGTGATCTCGCCCTCATCGCTACCATCCCAGTAGCGGATCACCTTTGCATCGACACGGATCATTACGATACCGGGTGTGTCGATGCCCTCGGGAAAGTACCGATCGAGATCCTTGGTCCAGTGATCGGCGAACGCGCCTTTGTCCTCGATCAGCGCAGCGGCGCCTTCGACAGTTACAAACAGCGGGGGACCGCCGAGCATACCGACGGCACCGGTATAGCTAAGCGTGACGTGCGGATCGGCACGCAGGTCAGTAATCTTTCGCGAGTTTTGGTAGGCGAAAAAGTAGCTGTCGCCTTGGTATTCTACATCGCCGTTGTTGCTCATCGGGCGGGCTGTCAGGGTGCCATTGGGTGAGCGAGTGGCCATCATCGTGAAGTCCAACTTTGCCATCTTCTTTGACAGGTCGTGTAGGCTGAGGTCCGACATCGTGTTGCTCCTTCAAAGTGGGGCCATGAAAGTTTGCCCAAGCGGTTGCAACGAACATGGTGGCATAACGGTCGCGTGCGGCAATACGACTATCGGTACAATCGGGAACAGTTTTTGGAAAATGGACAGGTGAGACAGAGGCCCCTCCCCAGTTCTGCCGAGCCACCTCTGTTCGCAGTAGTTGCTAAGAACCACTGCTCACGACTGCAGATAACGATCCGTCCGGATTGCGCCCCTCACGAATTAGTACAGCATCCTGTTGCACTTGCCGGATATCTTGCGGACTGCCTTCTCTAGCCGGCGGAAGCGCAACCTCGGCAATTCCCCCGACGTTAGCCGAACCATGGAGCGCACCTGCTATCTCACGATCAAATTCGCCTGCTTCGATAGCGGCCCGCATGTTCACTAGGTAGTCGGCAAAGCGGTCAGCGGGAATGAAGTTCGTCGTTTGACCACCGATCGTCAGTGTCGCCCCATTTCGCGTCGTGGGCGTGAAGGCAACATGCTCGCCGTCACGGACGAACCATACTCCTGAATGAACACCGTCGGTCGCCCATGCCTTTTCGGCCAGATGTAAGTCCTGCAAAACCTCGTCACGGTCGGAAATTGGGTCAGCAGATGGCGACGAGACGACATCCTTCAAAGCAGACTTGGCCGCGTTAACAATGTTTTCTAGTGCCATTTCACTTCTCCAATACGGCTCCGGGACGTTATGAACGCAACGGTCTAATTTGCAGATTGGGCGCAGGTTCACTGAATCAAATCGCCAGCGCCCCGCGTGGTCGGGCGTGCGGCTGATGTCGCCGGGCGCGCTCAGCAACGTCCATGTGCTGCGGCTCGACTTCGACGGGCAGCTCGCCACCAATGACATCAAGGAAAGCGACTACGCTGAGTTCGCCACCGATGGCAAAACGCTCAAAGAGAATAACCTGAAGCCGTAAACAGACGAGCATGCCGCCGTCGTGACATCGTCTAACGACGGCGGAGACCCGCGTGATTGTTCATGCCCGCCGCTTCCTGCTTGACCAAACAGTCACCGACGAGAACTTGCGCTAGAAGTTCATTGTCCCGGCATGGTCAGGGCGGCTTCGTTTTTGACAATCATACGCCGCCACAGTGGCAGGACGGGGATCCCCGCCTGATACCGAACCGTTCGCCAGCGGCCGTTCCGCTGCACCTGCAACGATGTCCAAAACGGCGACGTATCGCGGTAGGCCGTTCGCACCAGCAATCGGCCTGATCCAGCTATCAAGGCTTCAAGCCCTTCCGCGAGGTCAGCCGGCAAGCCGATTTCCGGGTTTCCAGGGGCCGCGCCATCAAACGCCCACCCATCGCCCCAGCAATGGATCGAGCCCTTCTCGAGCGCCAGCGTGACCGCGAAGGAAAGTCCCGGCTGCACGGGGAGGGTGCAGACGACCTCGAAAAGCACGTCGTCCGGCCATTGCAGATCAAGATGATATCGCTGCGCCAGATCGACAAAGGCGGCGCGGGCGGCTGGGTGATAACTCGCCCATGTCCAGCCGCTATCTGCTAAGGCCCGCGCTGATCCCAGCGTAGGCGGGTCTGCCGATCCGACCGGCCAGGCCAGCACCCGTGCCTTGCCCTGCTCGAACTGGTGGTCAGAGATAAGACCTCGCTCCCGCAGTTCCTGTAGTTCGCGAATTTCGCTAGCGAGTGACCGGATGGGTGTCGGTGTAACGACCGCCTTTCGCGATGGCAGACACAGGAGCAACGCGACGGCAATGGGGCCGGTGAGCGCGCCTAGGATCGTCCACGGGATCACAGAACGATCCCTCACAGTGGCAATCACGCCGCTCAGGATCGTACTGACGAACATGGACAGGATAAGTCCGTTCATATGCCGATTCCCTTCACGGCGAGGGCGCGCGCAGACAGCGGCACGGCTCCAGGCAGCAACGCGAGCACATGGGCGGCCAGCGGCACGGCACCGAGATTGGCCGTGAAGTTCAGCAGTGATCCGTAGAAGGTGAAGTCGAGATTGACGGTGCCCCTGCCCTGCCGGACATCGACACATTCGATTTCGGCATAACGACGTTTCCGCTGGCGAGCGACGCGGAAACGAATGCCGTCAGGTTCGATCACGAACAGCGGTTTGGCATTGTTCGACGCGACCGCATACCACCACGGTAGACCGCGGACTCCGGTGAAGGTCGCAAGCACGGGTATCGTTGCCGCCCCTGCCTCGTCGACGGTGATGTTGGCAACCACGGCTCGCTCGTAGGCGCGACGTCCCACCCGCAACGACAGCCAGGCCATCCCGCGGTACGTCGCATATGCTAGTCCGACGAACGCCATACCCTGGAGGACGAAGACCAGCGCAAACCCCAAGATTGTCCACACGGTTTCAGGAACTTTTTCTTCGTCGGAGACCGCTTCGCGTTCGTCCTCCTCGCATGGCCCCAGATAGCGGCTTGTCGTGTCAAAGGACTGAGCCAACTCCGCCTGCATGCCTGCCCGTGCGACCAATGTTTCGGTGGAAAGCCGATACTGGCGGTCCAGATCACCTGATAGCTCCCGTTGTATGATCAACAGCGTACCGGGCTGGCCACTTTGACATTCCACTCTGGAAACGATCCCGGCAGTTGTTTTCCTAACTTTGCCGGCAGTGCAGTTCGCAGGCCATAAACTGAGCGAATGCAACGGTGCATCGGCAGCGACGCAGGATCGGACTGGTGCAACTTGCGGAGCACCGGCGATGCTGACCCGGATCTCCCATAATCCAGCCCGCTGCGCCTGGCCGACCGCGGGCATGCAGATCAGAACACCCGGTAGCAGCCGGAGCCACCGCATGATTGAGCCGATACAGCTTATAATTAGCATCGTCTGTTGTGGCGTATGAACAATCGAGGGTCCGATTTGAATCGCAGCAGCTCGCTGGTTGGCGGGTGGCGCCACCCTAACTCATATGTACTTCACGCTAGATGTCAGGCGAGGCCTTTGGCAGGGGCGGCTACTATGTCCTCGGCATCGTCTGCCTCGTTAAGCTGGCCAAGCTCGCCAGACGCCCGCGCTTTTCTACCATACACAAGCTCGAACAGGGGCGATGCCATCAGCGTCGTCACGATGGCCATGACAACCAGCATCGAGAACAGCGCAGGACCGATGATGCCCTTTTGCAGACCAACGTTGATGATGATGAGCTCCATCAACCCGCGTGCATTCATCAGCGTGCCGACCGCCATGGCGGTCGCATTGTCCTGACCCGTGGCACGGGCTGCCGCCCAGCATGCCAACCCTTTAGCCGCAACCGAACCCACTAGAATCACGGTAGCGATGGCAGCCAGGTTGAGGCTGTTGACCATTGTGAGTTGCGTGTTGAGCCCTGAGAAGGCGAAGAACATCGGCACGAGCAGCGCTGTGGTAAACGGTTCAACCTGCTTTCTAATCTCACGGGTCAGCAGCCCACGCGGCATTGCCACACCGAGCAGAAAGCCTCCGAACACCGAGTGCAGTCCGGCAGCGTCCATAGCCCAAGCGCTCAACCCAAACAGCATGACCACGACGGCCAGGATTTGCGGAGTGATCTTACCTTCACGCTCCGCCCAACGGGCAAGTGGCGCCAGCAGCTTTGGACCCAGGACAATCATGAACGCGGCAAACAGACCGCCGCCAACGATGGCCTTGATGGCGACCTCCGGACCTCCGCCAAAGCTCGCCAGGACGATCGCGAGCACCGTCCACGCACCGGCATCGTCGATTGCACCGGCAGACAGTGCCAGCGAACCGAGCGGCGTCTTCGTCAGCCCGCGTTCCTGAATGATGCGCGCGAGCACGGGAAACGCGGTGATCGAGATACAGGCACCCATGAAAAGCGTCGCCTGGACGCTGGTTATGCCTTTGCCGAAGAGATCGAGGCTGAGGAGCCACGGCGTGAGCGCCACGGCAACGAGGAAAGGCGCGGCCATGCCAGACACTGAAACAGCAACCGCGCTCCTTGCGTTCAATCGGAAATGGTCGGTGCGAAAGCCAAGGCCGACGAGAAACATGTAGAGCCCGACGCCGAGCTGGGCACAGACATACAGCACCGGCTTTGCATCCTTGGGGAAGATCATCGCCTGGACGTCGGGCGCAAGCAGCCCGAGCAGCGACGGCCCCAGGATGACGCCGGCGATCATCTCCCCGATGACTTGCGGTTGATCGAAGAAGCGCTTCATGATCCAGCCCATCGCACGGCATGCGGCGACGATGACGAAGACCTGCAAAAAGAATGCTACGCTCAGCTCAGATAGAGCCATATGTCCCCCCATGCGCCAGCCAGCCGATCGATTGTCGATTGTGTCCGCGGTGCCGCTACCTACCGCGGAAGAAGACGCAAATCGGGGCCGATTTCAAGCCGGATGCATTGCAGATGGTACATGCACTCAAGCATTCCTGATGATCGCTCCAGGTTCTGTTGCCCAAGCGCCACAGGGTAGTCGTTCTAATGTCACGCCTTCAGCGTGGACCGCGATCATGCCCCCATGGCACAGGGATCGGTAGAACGTTGCAGGGTCCGGTTCGGCGTAAGCTCAGTTCGTAAGGAGGCTCAGTCGCGTGCCTGCCATATCCGACACACCGAGCTTGGCAATTCTGCTAACGATTGAGCAGTTGTAGTTGATGTGGTCACCGCGGTTTGGTCTCCATCGTTGTAGGTAATCTGAGAATATGAGACGGCCATTTTTCCCCATGATGCTTGCTGGTGCAACCCTGCGTGACCGCCTTTTTGCGTGTATTGGGGGGGTAATCGGGGTCGCACTGACGAGCCTCGTGTGCGCTATGGCGCTGCACGGATCTGAGCCGCTCCCGTTGCTGGTGGCGCCGATCGGCGCTTCTGCAGTGCTAATTTTTGCCGTCCCGGCGAGCCCATTGGCACAACCTTGGTCGGTGGTCGGCGGTAACATCATATCGGCGCTGGTCGGCGTAACAGCGGCCCGCTTCGTACCCATACCGTATCTGGCGGCAGGGGTTGCTGTGGGCGGGGCAATTCTGGTCATGTCGCTCCTACGCTGCCTGCATCCCCCCGGCGGGGCTGCTGCGTTGACAGCAGTGATCGGCGGGCCTTCAGTGCTGGAAGCTGGTTACGCTTTCCCTCTCGTCCCGGTCGGCGTTAATTCACTGATCCTGATCTTGGCTGGCATCGCGTTCCACCGGGTTTCGGGCCATTCCTACCCGCACCGCGCAGTCCCGGTAGTAGGTCACAAGCTTGCTGCATCCGAGTTAAGCATCCCGCACCCCCTAGACATTGACCTTGCGCTCGCGGATCTCGGAGAAACCTTCGATGTGAGCCGGGAAGACCTCGACCTGCTGTTCCGGCGTGTTGAGTTCCACGCGGCCAGTCGGGCGGCAAGCGGAATTCTCGACAGGCGCCCACGAACTTGACTTTGAATTCATATTTGTAATGCAAACGGGAGTTTTTTAGATTATAGAATCTATTAATATTCTTCTTGCTCTATTTATAGCGTTGCTTTGCGATTTGCTCTGGCGATCGGAAGCGAGAGCGGGAAGAATATTGTTAACATCGCTTACGATGGCAATACTGACCGCCACAATTTGGATTGCCCAGGTCGGTTTAGTCCAAGAAACGGACCCTATATTTTCTTGGATTGCCATTTTGTCAGCAACGCTTCTGCTAAAGTGGCTTCACACCATTATTCGAGAAGCAGACGGAAAATGACGCTATTGCTTTGCCTAACGAGGGTTTAGGATACCAGAGGATTTGGGATACTAGTCAGGGTTGCTATCGGGCGTTTGCCCGAGTTTGGCGACAGAAATAGTTCGGGGTGTCTTCGTTAGTTTCTCGGTCGTCCCGACAGCGGTAAAAAGTCTTCGACGTATCGGCGTGCCGTGTTTTAGATGGCAACACCCGTCGACGAGACGGTCGGAATGATGCATTCCGTGAATGCGGGTGTTCGGCGATTGGGAGGTCTGCGCAATCCGAAGGCATCCTGCCAGGTCGCATTGAAATTACGGTACTCCCGGCCGCGCCTTCCGCAAGACGATCACCGTGGCGGGCGAGCCTCACCTTCTTCGGCCATCCGCCTGATATCCGCGCCTGCCTTGCGCATGGTATTCTCGGCGCGACGTGCCGCATCTAGAAAATCTTCCTGCGACGCCACGGCGTAATTGCACCCGACTAGCAGCATTTTCGGATCCGTCGACGGCGACACCTTCGCGGACTTCGCTGCCGGATCGCCGCCGAAGGCATCGACTAACATTTTCGCCATCGCATCACCGGTCGGCGCGAACCCGCCGATCATCGGCCCGCTTTCGGGATCGACAAAGCGGTAATATTGTTCCGTGATCGCGATCGGCGCCCGCGTCATCTTCTGGGCAGCAATCACCCGCTCGGCGCTTGCGCGGGGCAGCAGCGCGACGACCCAGTCGCTCATGAAATAGACATGGTCGACCGGCTCCCCGAACACCGAGACGTTGCCCTCGACCGCGAAGCCATACAACCCGATCATGCCGTCGAGTGCCTTGGGCAATTTACTCGGGCGCATCCATGCCGGCGGGCGATACTGCAGGAAAAGCAGCTCAGCGAAGATTCCGAGTGCGTCGCGCGACTGGCAGGACAGGACCTGCGTCAGCGATGCCGGCGTCGGCAGTACCTCATGCTCGGATTGGGCTATGGCTGGCGATGCCGCCAATGCGCTGCCGACCGCGACGGCGACCATCGCTCGCACTAGAGACCGCCTCGGGGTGAAGCGTGTCGGCAACGTGGTCGCGCGGTGGTGACGATGATCCATGTTCGCGGTACTACCCCGGCAGTACGTAGGATCAACTCCAGCGTTACGGATGCCGCTCGTACCGGCCTTTATCCGTGCCGTTCAGCAGCAGCGCACCATGGTCGGTCCGCAGCCGCAATTGCCGGAACGCCGGTTCTGAGCCAGCGTCGGGTCCGATTCCGGCCTCCAGCAGGACCGCGTCGCCATCGGCCCGCCACTTGCCCTCCGCCGCCTGATCCGCGGCGCCAGAGCTCATGAACCAGACGAAGCTTTGATCTGGACGTAGCAGCAGTTCCGATCCCGTCTCCATCACACCTGACAGGTAGTAATGACCGGTAAGACTGCGGCTAGCCCCGGATGCAACCGCTGATGCATCCGGGGCGTAGCGTGCATTGCACCGCAGCTCTCGCATATCCATCGACGACATGTACAGGAACGACGTCATCGGATCGCCGGCGTCGACGTTCTTGTGGACGTAACGTGGGCCGCCACTGAGCAGGAAGGTCATGAAGCCGTCGTCGTCAGTTTCGAACGCGGTGATCGCCCCCCGATCATGCGGTGCCTGATACGTCTTCGCCACCAAGTCGAAGCTGTAGCTTTCCTTGGCCTCGCCGTCGCGTCGCTCGCAGGTCTTCGCTTCCGCGCAAGCCCAGGTTCTTACCGCCGTACACTGCAGACCCACGGGCGACCGTATCGTGGCAAACGCCGCGGCGGTGGCTAGCAATCCCATCGCCGCCACCGCCGGTCCAAGTCGCTTCAACACGATCCATCTTCCGGTCGACACTCCGGCTCGCTGCGCACGGTAAGGGCACCGTCCAGCGCGGGCGAACAGGTCCTACCATGATCTTATTGATGCACAGGCGGATCGATCCTATTCGCGGACTGTCACAACGGTCGTAAGCGAGCCGCAAACCAGCCGGTAAAAGCTGAGATTGCGACAGCCGGCACAGCGAGGATGCATGACATTGCCAGGCCGATTACCCAGAGCGAGATAGTTCCGGCGTTGAGCCATATCACAGGAAGCTGGGCAAACGTCAGGATGACTCCTGCCATCCATCCCCTCGTCTTGAACGCCGCCCCTGTTAGCGCAGCTAAGCCCAACGAGGCGGGGTACCAGAGACGCCAGTAGGCGTCGGCATCCCATGGTTCCGCCGCGCCTGTCACCCAGCAGACGAAAAGCCAGTACAGGACACCGGATACTAGCAAGACGGGTATCTTCATCAGTCCGGTGGTCATCGGCCCATTGTCACATGCAAAATGCCTGAATCCTAATCTCGCCAACCAGGTGCCGGGGTCAAAGCAGATTATCGCGGCTCACCAACCAAACTTTGGATATGGGCACTGTTGCCTGCAATAGCGGCCGTGCCTCGCTGCATCCGCTTCGCGCGGTAAAGAGCCTCGTCTGCCTCCTTGAGCAACGAAGCCCGATCGACATAGCTAGCGCCATAGGCACAGACTCCGATCGTCGCGGACACCATTATAGCGCTACGGTCGTCAGGCACGGCGTAGCGTAGGTCTGCAAGCAATCGCGCGATGTCTTGGACAAGCGCTTCCTGTGTACGCCGTCCGCGCAGGATGAGCACGAACTCGTCCCCGCCCAGTCGGGCGATGAAGTGATCGCCCAGATACTGTACTGCTTGCAGCTTGGCGGCCATCACCTGCAAAACTTTGTCCCCGGTCGCATGGCCAAGCCGATCGTTGACCTCCTTAAACCGATCCAGATCGATGATTGCTATAGCAAGCGGTGCCCCTTCACGGGCGCGGTCGAGCGCAACTTCCAGTTCTTCGTTGAAGGCGCGTCGGCTTGGTATGCCGGTCAGTTCGTCGGTTCGAGCTACCGCAACCAGGCGGCGCTCGAATTGGTACCGGTCTGTGATGTCCTGGATCACTCCCATGACGGCGACACGCTTACCGACGCGCTCATCGATTTCACCTAACGTGCGCACGCGACGGGGCCGCCCATGCGCATCTGTGAAGTTCAGCTCCAGATCCCATGCAGTCCCTTGCCGCACACAGCGGTCTAGCGCTGCTTCCAGCTTGGCACGATCGTCTTCAGGGTAGAACTGCATAGCTAGGGCAAGCTGCGCTTGCGAGCCCGGTGCCAGGCCGTGGATCGCGTAGGTCTGATCGGACCAGTGTATCCGTCCGCCTTCAAGCTCGAGGCGCCACGACCCGATCCTTGCCATGCGTTCGGCGTGCTGGAGCAGTCTGTGCGTGCGGGCCATGTCACCGAGGGCCTCCTGGCGATCAAGCGCTAGCTGTAGGTTCTCTTTGCTGGTCCGGCGCGCCTCAAGCAGCGCTTCGACGACCCGCGCCATACCGGCGAGTATCTCCAGCTTTTCGCGGGTCGGATCCTGCGGTTTGTCGTCAGCCACGCACAAGGTGCCGATCGGCAGCGCGGCACCTCCTCCTGGTGGCGTCACTCGCAACGGCACGCCTGCATAGAAACGCACAAAGGGTGTTTCCACCACCATAGGATTGGTTGCAAAGCGCGGGTCTTCGCGCGTGTCCGCAATGACGAGCAGATCGTCGGCTGCGATAGTATGGGTGCAAAAAGACACATCTCGTGGTGTCTCGCTAGCCTCAAGGCCGCACGCTGCCTTGAACCACTGCCGGTCCGCGTCAACTAACGAAACGAAAGCGAACTTGCAGCCAAAGAGGTGCCGCGCCCCTGCAGCGATGGCGTCGAACTCGGCTTCAGGGGGAGTGTCGAGCATATCGAGAGCACGAAGCGCGTCCAGCCGCGCTACCTCGTCGACTATGCCGGTTATGTTTACCATGGGAGACGGTAGCATAAGTGAGGTTGGCATCGGGTTAACGGCATGTACAGGGTCGGTACATCGCCGCGACTCGCTAATGGCATGGCGGCGACTGAGAGACGCTGGAGCGCTCCCGCTTGATAGGAGCATAAACGTGTCCAACTCGAGCGATCTGAGCACTCTTGTTCGTAACGAAGCGCGCGCGCGGGAACAGGCCGAAGCCAGTAACGACGTTTCAGCTCGCATCGCTCATCTGGCTCGTGCTGCCGGGTACGCCAAAATGATCAAGGCTTTGAAGCCATGATGGACGGCGAAACAACCGCTCAGCACCTCGAACGTCTAATAACGATTATCGGTCAGGCTTTAGCGGTCGCGGATGCTGGTGACCAACCGTTAGTAGGCGCGCATCTTCATGACTGCCTTCGAACTGCAATCGCGTTGCCGTGCTATTCCCGATAGTTTGTCACGGCCCTTTTAATAGCAATCAGCCCGATATCTTGAAGGCAGCAGCAAACAAGATCGCTCGCCAGCAAAACTTACCATCCGCGACTTCTAATCCCGCAAACGAACGATGATCGAGACGGATAGGGCGTTCTCGGACTCGATCCCGGTCGATACGATCAGGAGCACGACGTCAGGCTATCATGAGCGCGACGTCAGGCTATTTTTCAACCGCACCGGCCGTTTGTTAAACATATACAGACGGTTCTGCCGAGGCAGTTCGTGTACACATCAGCGTTAATGGGCACTCGCTGACCGCGGTAATCGTCAGACCGAAACCTGTATGCGCCCTACGATTCTGTCTCCGGCGTTGCGTTGATCGGCAAACCGGCTGGCAGTGGCGGTGCGGGAGACTTCAGTCCCAATATAATCGACGCCGATCGTCAGACGGTCACGACGATGCTCGAGACCCAGCCGCCAGTTGGTGTAACTGCCGCCCGGACGAAGACGCTGCACCCGGACTGGGGTCGCGGACGCTGCCGGACGAATGGCCCAGTTCGGTGAGTATTGTGAACGGCGTACCAGGAATACCGGCATTGGCGTTCGCATAGACATGCACGTTGCTGCCGCCGATCGCGCGCTGCGAAGGCGCGCCGATCACGCCGACCGTGGCGTAGAGCGGACCATAGGCATAGCTTGCCGATACGCCGGCCTCGACATAGTCCATGCGCCCTCGCGCGCCCACGAATGCGTGGCCCGTGGCGTCGGTGCGGATACGCACCGCACCCAGATCCCAGCCGGTTCCCACTGACAGGTCGACGACCGCATCGGCACCGCCGTGTCGCACGCTGTTCCGAAGCGTCACCGCGCGCGCCGATGCATCTAGCCGACCGCGTGAGACGCGAAGATCGCCTCCCAGCGCGGCACGTCCCTCACTCCAGCTCAGCCCGCGCCGTTCCTCCTCGCTCATCACCTCTAAGGTTACCGACCCGGCATCCTGCGCAAACGCGGGCGTGATCAGGCCGCAGCTCACGGCGCCGAGCACGCCCGCCAATTGAACGCGGCGGATCATCCAGCGCGCTGCGGACTGTGGATCCGGTCGAGCTCGACGCGCAGCATCTGCTCGTCTTCCTGCGCCAGCTTTACCAGATGCTGCTGCATGTCCGTGGACTTTGTCGCGACCTCCTTCTTGATCGCGCCATGGCTCGCAACGCACCAGCCGGGCCGGGTGCCCGAAATCACCGGTTCGCTGTTCATGCTGCGCACCAGCTTGGTACCCGATGCCGCGACCGCGTGTCGCGCCACCGACATACTTGCCGCCCAGTCGCAGCGTAGCGACGACGGTCTTCCGCCAGGTGCAACCGCGCCCACCTGCTTATGGGTGATGACCACGTCGCCGCGATATTTGACGGCGACCGGACCGCTGCGGTGATCCACCTGGTTCTGATGATCGACAGTCATGCTAAGGGCCGCCCCAGTAGCAGCAAGCACCAAGCCGGCAGTTAGAAGATAGGCCATTTTCGCTCTCCTTTTGCCATCCCGATCCATTCTGATCGGTGAAGCCAATCCTTACGGACGATGATTCTACAACGATGGTTCAGCGTGTCGGTTCAGCTGAACTCCGGCCGCAAGGCGCGTGCGTGCAGGCGGTCCTTCACGTCGAGACGCAACCGCTTCAGCCGAAATAGCCGCAAGGTATCGGGCATGCGTCGCTTCATCTCGACGCGGATCTGCTCATCCAGCCGGGCATGCAACTGGGTCAACTTGTGAGAAAATATAGGCAAAGCCGCTCTCCAACCAACGATTGAACGATCGGATCAGTCGCGATGAAAGCAGGCAAACAGGCCAGGCCTAGACATCGAGATAACCCGATGCGGTCCGACATCACGTTCGTCCTGAGACGATCGCCAGAGGGGCCCGGCCCGCTCCCTCAAGCTAGGGTTTAGCCGGTCAAGGTCAATAGGAGAGCGAATGGATTTGCACGAGTTGACATTAGGACACGGGTCCCCGATGTTACTGACATGTACGCTCCTGCGACACATAAGCGTTTCCGCGACCACGCCGGCCAACTCGCCGCACGCGCTTAGCCCGAGCTCGCGGCCACTGCCGTTCGAGTTCGGGCTTTATTCGATCTGACCTTTGGGACGCGTTCTGCGCGCCCATGATCTCGAATAAGTGGAAACCGTGTAGTGGAAAACCAAGTCTCGAAATCCGATGATTTGTGTCAGGATGACCGTCAGCATCAAGCTGCCAATCCAGCACCTCAGCCTTTCTTGCGGATGCGACCACAAAGCTTTTTCTCGAACAAATTCGATTTCGAGATCGAAGAAGGCTATTCTAAGGCTGATGCCGAAGCCCGGCAGAATGAAGGTAAGGACTGGCTGAGCCGACTTATGGAGCTCAACCTGTTACTTTTGATCGTTTTGGTTGGCGTACCGGTCCTGGTATATTGCGTCTTATCCTCCGCACTTTAGGACAGGACAAGATGCCGCTTTTGCGTCGCAACCGAGATTGTGGATAAAGGCCTCTGGATCGTCCCACTGAAGCCTCGGGTAAATGACAATATGTCAGGCGCCCGAGGACCGTTTAGATACGATAGCGCTGAATGCAACCGAGTTCCTTTGTGACATTGCAACGCGTAAGCCGATCGGCCGTTGTGGAAAAATGGCAACGAATACCTTATCCCAACGGACCGCGTTAAATCTGCCGCATCTCGCGGTGCTGCTGACAGCAGCGCTTCAAATTCTGACGCCTCTTTTACCGCAGATTGGGATCGGTGAGCCTATCGGATCCCGGTCTCTGGCGGTCCGAACCTTGATAACCCCAGCAGGCTGGGCATTCTCGATCTGGGGCGCGCTCTACCTCGGAGCCACGGTGTTTGCCGTTTTTCAGGCCCTGCCGGCACAGCGCCAAGATGCGTTGCTTCATCACCTGCGCTGGCCGGCAGCTGGCGCATTTTTGGGAAATGCACTCTGGGCTGCTTACACGCAGTTTTACGGGTTAAGCTTCGTATCGGTTCTGATCATTACCTTCACGCTGACGTGCCTGATCGTTGCCTATCATGCCCTGTCGAATGCGACGGTGTCGAGAAGTGCGTGGTGGTGTGCGTACCTTCCGTTGAGCGCGCTCGCCGCATGGTTGACTGTCGCTACCACCGTCAACATCGCGGCTAGCTTGAAATATCACGGCGTGGAGGGCGGTGCAGCCGCTCCTGGGATCGGTGCAGCGGTGATCGTGATTGCTGGACTCATCGCGGCCACCGTGCTGGTCCGAGGACGTGGTAATCTACCGTACGCAGCTGTTTTCCTTTGGGCGCTTGCTGCTATCTTCGCTGCCGGTGGCCAAGCTGCAGGACCTATTGCCGTAGCAACCGGCGCTGCCGCGATCCTCGTTATTTCAGGCTTGGTCGCTGGCTACCGGCGCAGGGTATATGCGTCTGGTTCGATTACAGGTTGAACCTAAATCCGTAGCCGAGACCTAGGGTGAATTGGGTCCGGCGCCCGCGTTCGCGGATGAGGGGTGAATCGCCTACGTTCTGACCTAGTCGATCCAGGCCAGTGAAAAGCGTGATGGCGCTTCGCCGGTTTAGGGGACGAATTACGGTACCGCCTACACCGTAGGACAATAGTCCGCCTGACGCAGAATACGGTCTGAGCCCGGACCGTTGCGACTGGAGCGCATCTATGCCGAAATACGTCTCGATATACTCGCGGC
>Ga0308164_10002904_pt1 | contig 16290 bp, 13 predicted proteins | sample PhyTR2_FD_201031 | JGI IMG/M metagenome (GOLD analysis project Ga0308164, IMG submission 201031) | Phyllosphere microbial communities from UC Gill Tract Community Farm, Albany, California, United States - DLSLT.R2 | ecosystem: Host-associated > Plants > Phyllosphere > Unclassified | place: USA... | reverse complement strand
AAATCAGGGTGCCATTCTCCGCCCCAGCTGCCTTTGGCGAAGGTATGACGGCTCATCATGCCCACCTGTGTGGGGTTCGGATGTTTCCAATACTGGTAATCTGTCGGTTCCCATCGTTTATGCGGAACTATAATCACTTGAATTCCAGCCTGTCTTACAGCTTTCACAATCGTCCGCAGGTTGTTTAACAGATTGTTTGCCTCAGCAACATCTTTTACTTTAGGCCATATTTTGCCTTCTTCCGACAGAAAATCGTTGTATGGATCAATAAACAACAAAGCTGTCTGATCCCGTTGATAGGTCTCTACATCCATTTTAATGCATTTTTAAGGTCAATTCTTCGTTTTTTAATGCGTAACGTTCAATACTTTTTGCAAATAAAGGTGTCTCTGTCCGGTTATGATAAATCGATACAGGCTGCCGTTGGGTTTTGAACAGGTCAAAAGGAATTCCTTGTTTTTCAAGTCCGGCAATGAAGCTTTCCGTAGGTTTTGAGATTACCCTGTTAGTAAATTCACAGGTTTCATCATCAATTTTTTTTACGCTCAGTTCCCAATGTACCAGCATGTTCACGCGTCCGGTAGGAGTGAAAACATCTGAAATAGATTCCAGAATCAGGTGTCCGGGCTCGCCAAGTTTTTCTATATAGTGCTGAACCATCACACTTCCGCCCAGTACCTCAACATTGATGGACATTCGTTTGCCGTCTGGCGCGGTGGTAAATCCTGCGGCAACGTGCGCCGGCGAGCAGGATTGATATTCCTGTTCTGGTAATGAAAAACACCATTCCGGGATGTTTATTTTTTCAATTGGTGCGTTGATTATGGCTGAAAAGCTAGAATCGACAATAATTTGTTCATTTTCCATAATTATTAATTTTTGTTGATTTCCATTTTAAGGTTTATTAATGATTCAATAATTTTTTGACATACCTTACCCTGTACGGGTATTTTCCGATTCCTTAAGATTTATAAAATATTGATTTACAGTTTAATGCGACCCACTACTTAGTTGCTGTATCAGTCAGCATTTTATTTACAATAACCCAGCGCCCGTCAATTTTATGAAACGAGAGGAACTCATCGTAATTGAAGTCGTACATTTTTACATGTAATTTGGCAACGGCAATAGAATTTACCACGTCGATAGAGATAATCTCCCCTTTAAACGGTTTCCCAGAATCTTTTACACTTTGCCGGTTCTTTACACCGTCAAGGTATTCCGCAATTGTTTTAAAATACGGTACACCTTTTATGTCTCCAACTACTAAAGAACCAGGTAAATAGATACTTTTAAGCATATCAACGTCGCCTTCATAAATGCCATTGAAATAACTATCTTCCAATACACGCCTTATTGCTAATGAATCTGTCTCATCGTTTTTCATTGTATTTATATTTTGTGCTCCCGCTACAAGCATACTTGAAGCTAAAAGAGCCGTAAACAAAAGTTTCATTTTAATTCATGTTATCCTCAGTAGTTACCCCGCAAACTATAAATTTACTTCCTATACGGCTTCCTTCGTCTGGATTTCTTACTCCGTATTCGATATTGCTTTGGCTGTTAACTTTTTGATGTTTCATACTATTTCTCATTTGATTACAGAACAAATTTCCGCAGTATTCGCGGGTTGGTTGCGTGATCTGCATCACTTTTGATGAGGCATTAAATTAAGTGATGCAAGTCACTACCTGATTTATGCTAACCTATTTTTGTGCCAGTCTTAAAGTGTTTAAGATCAATTGATTAATTGTCGTACATCTTTTAATGATCTTTAAATGTCGTGAAACAGGTAAAACGACAGTGAGATGTCGAGGCTACTTAAAATTTCTGCCAGCGTGAAACGAATCTTTAGTGACATCCTCACGTACCTGCGTTTTTTTATTCTGTGCCGGGTACGGCGCAGTTTTCTCATCAGCGCGTGACAGTGTTAAAACGGGCAAATCATCCTGTTCACGCTGCACAAGTTTGCCCAGTAACCTGGTTAAATCCACACACTTCGTTACTATCACATGTACAACAAGACCTTCACGCTGAAGGCGTCCTTCAACCATCAGCAGCTTGGCGTGTAATATTTCCTTACGGTACGTCTCAAACAGTTTTTCAAACACCACCAGATTTGTAAAACCTGTTTCATCTTCAATCGTAATAAAACAAACCCCGCCTGCAGTACCCGGACGTTGTCTCACCAGTACCAGCCCTGCTACCTTTACCAGTTGGCCATTTGTAGCATCATTGTTTATGCTGTGTGTAGAGAGGATCCGAAGCATTTCTAACTGCGGACGAACAAAACTTACCGGGTGCGCTTTCAGAGAAAGACCAACAGTCGCATAATCCTGAACAACATGTTCGCCTTGGCTCATTAGCGGTAGCTCCACCTGCGTTTCCAGAATACTTTCTGAGGGTTGTCCTTTAAATATTTCCTCAGGCATATCCTGCAAAGCAGAAACTTCCCAAAGCGCTTTCCTGCGGTCCAAACCAATTGACCTGAAAGCATCTGCATCGGCCAATTTTTCCAGGGTGGCAATTGCAATACCCGCGTCCCTTAATGAGGTAACCGTTTTGTATCCCTTGTTGCGGCGATCTACCAAAAGTGCCATTTCCTCTTCCCGTAAGCCCTTGATCTGGCGGAAGCCCAGGCGTATGGCATAATACTTACCCAACTTTTCTTCAAGTAAATTGTCCCAGTTAGAATGGTTAATGTCTGCCGGGCGCACCTCCACACCATGTTTTTGTGCGTCAATCACAATCTGTGCAGGCTGGTAAAAGCCCATTGGCATACTGTTCAGCAGTCCAGTGGCAAAAGCGTCCGGGTAATAATGCTTCAGCCAGCATGAAACGTAAACGAGTAACGCAAAACTTGCAGCATGACTCTCCGGGAAACCGTAACTACCAAAGCCTTCCAGCTGCCTAAAAATCCGTTTGGCAAAAACTTCAGTATACCCTTTTTTCATCATTCCGTCAATCAGCTTCTTTTCATATTGATTTACCATGCCATTGGATTTAAAGGTGGCCATGCTGCGGCGCAACGCATCAGCCTCGGCAGGGGTAAAACCAGCAGCCACAATCGCAATTTTCATCGCCTGTTCCTGAAAAAGCGGTACCCCCAGCGTTCTGCCCAGTATTTCCTCCAACTCCGGCATCGGGTATTCCACCTCTTCTTCTTTATTCCTTCTTCGGAGGTAGGGATGTACCATATCACCCTGTATAGGCCCCGGGCGCACAATCGCCACTTCAATCACCAGATCGTAAAACTCCCGTGGCTTTAACCGTGGAAGCATGGACATTTGCGCCCTGCTTTCTATCTGGAAAACACCCAGGGTATCTGCAAGACATATCATATCATAAACATCCGGGTCATCCTCCGGGATATTGGCCAGGGTAAGATCCCGGTCGTAATGCGCTTTACACAAGTCAAAGGCTTTACGGATGCAAGTCAGCATGCCCAGCGCCAGTACGTCCACTTTTAGAAATCCCAGCGCATCAATGTCATCTTTATTCCATTCAATATTCGTCCTGTCGTCCATACGTGCGTTCAGGATAGGACAGAGGTCGGTCAGTTTGCCGTTGGTGACTACAAAACCACCCGTGTGCTGACCCAGTTGCCTGGGGAAACCCATCATCTGTGCAGTCAGCTGCAAGGTCTTGATCAAATGCGGATCCTTTGGGTTCAGTCCCTGTTCTGTTAAGCGATCACCATCAAACCACTCATCGGTAAACTCCCAAAGGGAGCCCGATAACCTGTTGATGGTATCCACAGATAAGCCCATTGCTTTACCCACATCACGGATAGCCCCTTTTTGATGCAGCTGTGTCACGGTGGCAACAATCGCCGCGCGGTCGCGCCCGTATTTATCATAAATGTATTGAATAATCTCTTCACGCCGTTCGTGCTCAAAGTCAACATCAATATCCGGTGGTTCATTCCTTGCCGGGGAAATAAAACGCTCAAACAGCAGGTCGAACTTCATCGGGTTTACAGAGGTTATCCCCAGGCAAAAACAAATGGCAGAATTTGCAGCCGATCCGCGTCCCTGGCATAAAATCCCACGGTTGCGCGCTTCCCTTACAATGTCTTCTACAAACAGGAAATAGTTGGCATAATCCATTTGTTTAACAAAAGCCATTTCATGGTTCACCATACTCACAACTTTATCCGGAATTTCCTTGCCGTAAAAATCATGTGCGCCTTTCCAGGTCAGGTGTTCCAGTTCTTCCAAAGGGCTACGACCGCTTTTGTTGATTTCCTCGGGGTACACATATTTCAGCTCGTCCAGAGAAAAGGTGCAGGCTTCTGCTAGCGCCAGTGTATGGCGGATGGCTTCGGGATATTTACGGAACAAACGATGTATTTCTTCAACAGGTTTCAGGTAGCGCTCTGCATTTTGGTGCAGGCGAAAACCTGCTTCCTGAATAGTGCACTTTTCCCTCACGCAAGTCAGCACATCCTGTAATTCCCTGCGCATTGGAATGTGGTAATGCACATCACCGGTTGCTACAACAGGAATACTGTAAAAATCTGAGAGTTGCTTGATCCGGAAGATCAGCTTGTCATCATTGCCAAGGTAACTGCGTGAGGCAGATAAGTACAGCTGACCGGCCAGGGAATCTTTATATTCGCCCAGGTTTTTTATAAAGTCGTCTTCAAAATTAAAGCGGCGGTTCAGCTGATTGGGCATCACCAGGGTGAATAACATACCTTTTGCATGCTCATAAACATCCGCCTTGTTCAAATGGCACTGGCCCTTTTCTGCACGCAGGTTTCCCTTCGTGAGCAATGCTGAAAGCTGTCCATAGGCTTCTCGGTTAGTGGGGTAGGCAAGCAGGCTTGGCCCGTCCAGCAGGTCGAGACGACAGGCAGGAATGATGCTGATCTCTTTTTCTTTGGCGGCAGCATATGCCCTTACAATTCCTGCAAGCGTATTGCGGTCAGTAATGGCAATTTTTTTATAGCCGAAAGCTGCGGCCTGGTCTACCAGCTCGTTAGGGTGTGACGCACCGCGCAGGAAGCTGAAATTGGATGTTACCTGTAATTCGCTGTATTCCATTGTTTTATCTGTTAGGCAAAAAAGCCATGAATAAACCATTTGTATTTTTGGCCACCATCATAATGCCCCGATCGGTATAGCCAATAGCGCTGGCCTTGATCATCTTCCACCTGGTAGTAATCGCGGTGTTCCCCTTCGTCCAGCCACCATTCGCGTTCTATACGTTCCGGGCCATCAGCTTTCAGCACCAAATGCCGCACGTTTTTATAAATGAAGAATTTTGGCGGATGATCGGGGATCAGTGCCATCACTTCAATAGGGTCAGGATTTTTAAGCAGCTCAGTAGGGCGGGGTTTGTCCATGCGCCATTCCGTATCCGCTTTTTCAGTAATGTTATTGGTTGGCCGGATAGATCTTTCTGGCCAATAGTGCGAGGCAGGGATATACCGGCTGATCACCCCATTTCCTACTTTACCCGCAACACGGTCTAGGAGCTGAATTACGCTTTGGTGGTTCAGGCCTGGCTTGCCCATCCACAGGGATTCCTGCCCGGGAGTAACCTCATCTACTTTTGGTGCATCGAGCACGAAAAGTTCAATGCCCAATGCCGGGCGTATCTGATCAATTTTAAGCTGGAAAAGTTTAAATAAATGGCTTACGCTATGCGTAGCGCCGTTGGTACCAATTTCTACCTGAACAATTTTTCCATCAATACGGTAGCAGGTCAGTATAGCGCTCCGCAATCCTTTACCTTCGTTCTTCAGCTGCAGGCAAATGCTTTCCAGCAAGCGCGTGATCGCAATCTCAATACCCTTGCGTGTTTTAATAGGTTCCAGGCAGGGGAGGCGCTGTTGGAACGGCACTGGTACTTGTATAGGGATAATCAATTCATCTACCGTACCCAATGCTTGTCCCAGCCGTGACAGAAAAGCTTCCCCAAACCGTCTTCGCAGCACCGAGCGTGGCATTCCCATAAAACTTTTGATCTGATAAAAACCCAGCTTCCGCAGTTTGGCAAGTGTTATATCTTCAATACGCAGGGCCTCTGGTGGTAATGATAGCAGCGCCTCAGTATGCTCTCCAGGTTTAATCAATGGTGTGCGTGTACCAAAGCGTGAGATCGCCCAGGCAGCACCAGGTGTATCTGCCATGGCCAGTCTGACGGTGTATCCTTTTCCTTTCAACCTTGATATTATTTCTTTCAGGTACTCCTTTTCACCGCCCCAAAGATGCGTACAGCCGCTGGCATCAAAAAATAGCCCGTCCATTGCAAATTCATCTACCATCACAATTGGCGAATACCTGATGCACCATTCAGCTAATCCATTCAATAATTTTTTAGCCCGTCCTGGTTTATCGTCCAGTAATTCAAGTCCCTGACAGATAGCCTGCGCGTCTGCTGCCCGCATTCCAATCTCAATTCCCTGCGATTGGGCCAGCGGACTTACTGCCGTAATCATATTTCGGCCATGGTCGGGAGCCGCAAAAACAAAAGGCACCTCCTTAAGCTCCGGGCGGCGGATCAACTGCCAGTCGGCCAGCAGGTAACGGAACCATATGGATATAAAACGTTTTTGCATTATTACCCAATTTGACGTTGCTCCCCATTAAATACTGCAGTAGATTTTTGCACTGTTTCTACTTCCACAAACTGGTCGCCTGCCCATTCCAGTGTCCAGCTGCCGGGGTTGCCATTGCGGACTTTCAATAACTCCACGTTCCACCGTGGGAAACCAACGCCAGGCATTTCGTCTTCCATTTCACTGGCCACCGGGCTGATCTTCCAGCGTGCCGTGGCAACCGTACTTACTGATTTTCGGGCATCTCTGCGCAGTATAAAACCGGTAACCCCGTTTTGTTCCACAGCCAATTGCAGCCTGCGTGATTCTATCAAACTTACTTCATTCAGTTCGGCCACTACTGCTGCAAGTCCCTGGCACTTTAGCGCTTCTTCCAAAATCCAGAGTACATCCTTTTCACTCGATACATCCATAAAAATGATACGCTCCGGATCTACATTGAACAGGCGAAGTGAGCTGGGAAACAGTTTTCTGGAGGTACTTACCCAAACACAGGCTGCCTCATTTTCCATGAGGATAGACAGGAGGCTACCGATAAATCCGTCAGTGGCTGCACAATGTTCCGGTGCCAGCGTGATAAATTCATGAATGGCCTTTCTTGGAAACACACCGTTTGGAAAGGCAGATTCGATAGGGCCCAGACCAATTGCCACGGCAGATCCTGCACCCGGGGGTTTAAAGCCCTGCCAAAGCAGTATGTCCTCCCGTAGTTTGTCAATTATTTCTTTATTCGCATTCATGGCCCCCTCCGTTTTAAACTAATAAATTTAGTAGCGATACAAAGCTAGTACTAATTTTGTTAGTATAATAGTGATGTTGAAAAAGAATGAAAATGTCTGCGCTAAGCGTTTAAAAAGCACATCTTTGTGTTTATAACAACAGGATATCCCTTCATCAAAAAATTAATGACAAAAAGAAAACGCAATATAAGTATCATAACAGCCTGCGCAGCGCTGATATTTTCTCTCGCTGGTGGTTGCTCAGCTTATAAATCCCTCGGGGATAATCCTGACGGAGAAGATCTCAGTAAAATAGAAAAGTTATCAAATTATAAGAACCAGGAATTCCAGAACCTGGACAGCGCAGGCGTTGACTTTAGCAAAGTCAGCAAGATGGCGCTGATGAAAACCATGTATAACCGTCCCGATGATGCAAGGCCATCAAAAAGGCTTCCTTCTGTAAAAACTGACCTCGAGAGCAGCTATGCAACACCAACGGTCATCTGGTTTGGCCATTCCTCCTTTCTGATCAAAACCAAGGGTATAAACATACTTGTTGATCCCGACTTCAGCGGATATGCCGGGCCCAATTCCTGGTTTGTTAAGGCTTATGATGGGAGTGATGTATTCAAGTTGAAAGATATGCCACGTATTGATGTACTCCTCATTTCCCATGATCACTATGACCATCTGGACTATCAAACTGTAAAGGAGCTCAAGAATAAGGTTAAGCATGTGATTGTTCCGATGGGAATAGGATCTCACTTCAGATATTGGGGTTATCAGGCTTCGCAGATCCATGAACTCAACTGGAATGAGTCTTTCCAGGTTTCTCCAACAGTAAATATTACAGTAACACCGGCGCGCCATGAATCTGGCAGAACCCTCTCAATGCGAAAAACACTTTGGGGATCATTTGTCATTAAAGCAGACGGTTACAAACTCTTTTATAGTGGCGACAGCGCGTATGGAAGGCACTTTAAAACTATTGGTGAAACATACGGACCTTTTGATCTTGCCATGATGGAGTGCGGACAGTATAATAAGCTATGGTCGCGCAATCACATGTTTCCAGAACAAACTGCTTTAGCTGCTTCAGAAATTAATGCAAAAGTTATATTGCCAGTGCATTGGGCAAAATTTACAGAAGCTGCCCATCCCTGGAATGAACCAGTAAAAAGGTTATTGCCGGCCGCGAAGAAACTACAGATACCTGTAACGATACCTAAAATTGGACAGCCTTATAGTATTGGCTCAGCAATTATACAAGATAACTGGTATAATTAGGGCTTAGAAACCATTGAACGTAGATGGATATTATGTTTTTGCTGGTATTTTAACTGATACAGCTGACTTGTGATAATAAACAAACCCATTACCAGTATAAACCAGCCAAAATAGTTCTTGAGGCTTTTTGTGTCCAGATGCTGGGAAAGCTTTTGTCCCACCAGGCTTCCAAGGATTGCCAGGAAGCTGACTGTGATGAGCAATTGCCATTCTACGTTGCTCGTGCTGATGTCTGTAAGGAAACCGGTTAAGGCGTTAATGGCTATAATGTATAAAGAGGTGCCAATTGCCGTCTTAATATCAAGACGGAAGAAAAACATCAGGGCGGGTACAATGAGAAAGCCTCCTCCCGCACCAAGTAATCCTGTAATTAGTCCTGTTACCATTGCAGATAAAATCAGTGCTATGTGTGAGGGGGCAGGGCCGTCATCCGTACTTTCTGCACGTTTCCCCATAATCATTCCCTTAGCCGCCATCAACATAATCAAAGCAAATGCGATCATACTTACCGCGCCATACGTAAGTGTGAAGGTGTCAGTTTGATACAACACAGGCGGAATTGCAGGCAGGAGGTATCTTCTTGTTAACCAGATGACCAGCATAGACATTAGTCCGAATATACTACCCTGAAAAATCAATACCTGACCATTCCACAACTTTGGGATGGTTGATGACGCACTTGTTATGCCAACCACAAGCAATGAATACCTCACCGCCAATAACGGATCAATCCTGAAAAAATATACCAGCACAGGCACCGTTAATATACTGCCCCCCGCACCTAAAAGTCCCAGTGACAGTCCGATTAATACTGAAAAGAAATAACCAAGGGTTTCCATTCAATTATGCTGAAACCGTTGGTTTGGTAGACTCCAGGATGTTACCAATTGCCCTTACCGCTGTGTCAATATCCGCTTCGCTTGTTTTTTTACTAAATGAGAACCGTATAGTTGCACCTGGTAAGTTTTTATTGAGCGCGGCGATTACATGGCTGCCAGCTTCTTCACCGCTGGTGCAGGCGCTGCCACCAGACGCGCATATTCCTTCATGATCCAATAAGGCCAAAATTAAATCAGTATTACTTCCTTCCGCAAAATTGACGCTTAATACTGTATAGAGTGATTGCGCGGTACTGTTGAAACTGATTTGAGGCGATAAAGCCGAGAGCTGATTGCGCATCCGCTCATTAAGTGCCTGGATATGATTTTGATCGTTGACCTGATTTTCCATTGCCAGTTCCAGCGCTCTGGTAAATCCAATAATTCCGTGTACGTTTTCTGTGCCTGCCCTTTTTTTACGTTCCTGACTGCCCCCATGTATGAGTGGTACAAATGAAGTTCCGTCGCTTACATACAGGATGCCGGTCCCTTTAGGGCCGTGAAATTTATGGCCGGATGCGGCCGCAAAATGTACCCCCGAAGCTGCCAGGTTTATTGCATAATGACCAATGGTTTGCACACAGTCTGAATGGAATATTGCCTGGTAACGCGAACAGATTTGACCTGCTTCATCAATGTTTAACAAAGATCCTATTTCGTTATTTGCATGCATCAAACTCACCAGGCATTTTATACCCATTTCTGATTTTCGCGCCAGCTGTTCTTCAAGATCCAGCAAGTCCACCTCTCCGGCAGAATTAATTTTCACAAATGAAGATGTGATGTTGAATTGGCTGGCGTAATGTTCTACGGTATGCAACACGGCATGGTGCTCTATTGGCGAACTGATGATATGGCTGCATCCAAGTTCGGTAACAGCGGTGGCTATTGCCGTATTGTTACTCTCTGTGCCGCCGCTCGTAAAATATATGTTAGTTGGTTTTACACAAAGCAGGTTTGCTACTTTTTTCCTTGCCATTTCAATTGCAAGACGGCTTTCACGGCCTATAGAATATCCTGATGAAGGGTTCCCATAATAATCGCTCATATATGGCATCATTGCTTCGAGAACTAATGGATCTATGGATGTTGTGGCGGCGTTGTCCAGGTATATTATCGAATTCATTTATTTTGCTTTTAGAATAAAACCTATTATCATTTTCAACAAATATCCGTTATTTCCATCTTTACTGTCAAGGATGAGCTGAAATTCCGTTTTTTTTATGGAAATAGGGGTTATATCCGAACAATGTTATTATTAATCCCGAATATGAAGGATAAAAGCGTAATTATTACAGCGGCTAAAAATAATTTGTGCATCAAAATGTGAGATAAGAATTGTTGTATTAACTTACCTGAAGTTTACGGAAGAAGAAAATGGACCTCAAAATTATTATTACAGGCGCATCCGGATACAACTAAATCCACCTATCTTTAAGATTATAAAGTGCATCGCTGTATCGCTGGAAATCAGCGCTAATAAATGCAAATTTGTTTACCTGAAGTAATTCATTGCGATATGATCAAAATATTTCTTGTAGCCAGCGTCTGTCTTGTATCAACCTTTTTCTTGTCAACTCACATCGTCATGGCACAAAATTCCATACGAACCGCGAAGAAATCCGGGTCAACAACAGTTATTTTCAAATCGGTCGCCATCAACGGACAGAGCATCTTTTACCGTGAGGCTGGAGAAGTAAAGAATCCGGCTGTTCTCTTCCTGCATGGATTTCCATCTTCCTCGCGGATGTGGCAGCCTTTGCTCAAAGCGTTGGCGACAAACTATCATGTTATTGCACCTGACTATATTGGTTTTGGACATAGTAGCCAACCGGCTGCGGGCGACTTTAATTATACATTTGAACATTTAGCCAGCTATATAGATTCGCTCATTATCAGGCTATCGCTAAAAAGGTTTGTTATGGTGCAACAGGATTATGGTGGTCCAATTGGAATGCGGATAGCTGAAAAAAATCCGGAAAAAATACAGGCTATTATTATTCAAAATGCTGTTTGCCACCAGGAAGGGTTGTCACCACTATGGGAGACCAGAAAAGCCTTTTGGGCGGATAAGGAAAAATACTATGATGCAGTAAAAAAGAACTTTATCAGTCTTGAAGCTACCAGGCAGCGACACATCGGAGCTAGCCCGACGCCTGAGATAATAGATCCTGATACCTATACGGATGAATATCTGTTTTTAAATAAACCTGGGATGGCCGCTATTCAATTAGACCTCTTTTATGATTACCAGAATAATGTGAGCTCTTATCCTAAATGGCAGGCATGGCTACGTAAGAACCAGCCTAAAATGCAGGTAATATGGGGCAAATATGATCCATCTTTTACTATTGAGGGGGCCTGGAAATATAAAGAGGATGTTCCAGCCGCTGAAGTCCACCTGGTAGAGGGTGGACATTTTGCTTTAGATGAAGCGCAAGAAGAAATTCTGGGATTAATGACTAATTTTCTAAAAAGAGTAACTGTAGAAAAATAAAAACTAATCCTTTTGGTTGAAATCAACGCCGGCTATACTGTTTTGGGTTGAGCCCCGTATGCGCTTTGAAGACTCTTGAGAAATGGCTGAGGTTTGTGAAGCCAAGCTTGTAACCCACATCAGCAACAGACAGCTTTTCATTTTTTAATAACATTGCAGCTTCTTTCATTCTGAATTCCTGAAAATAGCTAAAAATGCTATTGCCAAAAATTTGCTTAAAAAGGCGTTTCAGCTTGGTAGGACTCATTCCTGCGTAATCCGCTAACGTATTGATGACCGGAGGCATTTCCAGATGTTTTAGAATTTCTTCTTTCACTTTGTAAAGGGTGTTTATATCCTGACTATTCAAATCATAAAGACGTGTTTCATCCCGCTTTTCCAGCTCCATTAAAAGCCTGCATATCAATTCCTCAGTTTTTACCCTCAGAAAAAACAATTTGAACGTGTCCTCAATAGATTCCGAAAGGATTTCGTCTACGATTTTTTGTACAGAGCTATACATAAGTTGTTCGAACAGTAAGGGCTGCGTGTTTTGTAACAGACTTTTTAAAACCGGTGACTTCTCCCGCGAGTCGAACAACCCGTTCAGGTAACTGGCATCCACTTCGATATTAATCGTGGAGGTATTGGTATGGATAGGAATAACCGGGGTGGGACTTAAGCTTTTGGTAGCAACTAAAACAGAAGGAGGACCTTTTAATTTTTTGACTTTTGCCTTTACAGCAGTTTCTGGGAAAATGTTCTGGAACTTAAAAAGGATGGTGGTGGCAGGCGCGTTGACATCGGAATCTTTAACAATAAGGTCTTCATCCAGTGTATAATTCATGATCAGCATCCGCATATATTTATTGAATACGTATCCCGTACAGTATCCCTGGCCAAATTTTTCAGGAATATCCAATCTGTTGTTAATTACTTCAGTTCCTAACAGGTGGGCAAGCTTGTGCAGGATATATGGTTCTGATGGTTCTTCTTTCATAAAAGTCTTTTACGACTGTTTTTGAGTCCTTAATGGTTATTTTAACGCTAAGATAAGCATCAGCTTTGCATTATACTTAATACATAACAACATGTTACTAAACAATAAGAAGATAGCTATTATAGGAGCCGGACCGGGCGGCTTAACCTTAGCCAGGCTATTACAACTCAACAAGGTTACTATCAAAGTTTATGAAAGGGATATTGATGCATCAACCCGTGTGCAAGGTTCCCCGCTTGATATGCATGAAGGGTCGGGCTGGGAGGCCTTGCGCAAAGCAAATTTAGTTGAAGCATTTAAGAGGAATGTTTGTAAAGGGGCAGACAAAAAGGTGATTTTGAATGAACATGCAGAAATCAAATACAGTGATCACGAAAGCCAACTGGCTGATGATCCAGGCAATGAACCCGCCCATCCTGAAATAGACCGGGGTGCATTGAGGAAAATATTTTTAGAATCTTTACATCCGGAAACCGTAGTATGGGACAGTCATTTTGTTTCGATGGAGAAAGAAAAAGAAGGCTGGATTTTACACTTTAAGAATGGTTCATCTGCTTATGCAGATCTGGTCGTTGCCGCTGATGGTGCTCATTCAAAAATCCGTCCTTACCTGACAGCTATCCAGCCTGTATATTCAGGTATTACTATGATAGAAGTTAATGTAGATCATGCAGCAGTCACAGCACCGAACATATATGTTATGCTAAACGGTGGAAAGGTAATGGCTTTTGGAAAGGAGAAGAATATTTTGGGAGGTCAGAAAGAGAACGGTGGTCTGGGTTTTTATATTAGCTTTAAAGCAGAAAAAGACTGGGCTGCAAACAGCGGTTTAGATTTTTCTGACAAGACGCAATTGCTGGCATGGTTTAAAAAGCAATACTGCGAGTGGAGCGATACGTGGTATGAAATCTTTGAAAATGCATCAATGCCAGCTATTCCACGGCCTATATATTTTATGACTCTGGATCAAACGTGGGAAACCCTTTCTAGTTTAACCCTACTTGGAGACGCTGCTCACGTTATGCCGCCATTTGCAGGTGAAGGCGCAAATACCGCGATGTTTGACGCCCTGGAACTGAGCGAATGCCTAACGTCTGGTAAATTTACAAACTTAAAGGAAGCGATATCTTTTTATGAACTGAGTATGCGCCAAAGGGCAGCTATCGCAACGAAATTATCAATTGAAAACGGCCAGCGCATGCATTCAGAAAATGCACTGGAAACGATGCTGGCTGTTTTATCGGTCCCACCTCGCGGTGGAAATTAAGGGGAAGCAGTTGCTCCGCCTAAAAGCTAATGTTGTAAGAATTCTTAATTTCCGCCATGGCAAAAGTACTATGCGTACTTCCTATGCTTTTAACGGAGCCTAATTTATTAAAAACAAAATCCTGGTAATGTTTCATGTCCCTTGCATACACCTTTAGTATAAAATCGAAATCACCCGAAATGTTATAACACTCTACCACTTCATCAATTTTCAAAATATCTTCAACAAACTGGTTCCCGATTTTTCTATCATGTTGTTTCAGCTTAATATTACAGAAGACCACAAATCCCTGATTAAATTTTTCTGGATCCAGTATAGCAATATACTTTTTGATATACCCATTGCTTTCCAATCTTTTTACGCGTTCAAAAACCGGTGATGGTGATAAGTTTACCTTTGCCGCCAGATCTTTTATTGTGTAATTTGAATTGTTGCCCAGTATCTTCAGCAGTAATAAATCAGTGTCATCAAGTTCGTTCATAGAATATTTTTCCGTTACGGTGGCAAAAATAAGAATTTAAAAGTATATTATACTTTAATAGAGGATATAGAAAGATAATTATACTTATTTATGTCCTAATATCAGGTTATATAATCTTCATATATACTTTTGTGAAGAAAATAAAACTGATTTGTAATTTATAAAGCACAGGATATTGATAAATGAACTGTAGCTTTTTACAATGATTATTAACCATTTAAAAAGTTGAAAAAAATGCAAACGCAAAACCTCGGCTACCCGCGAATTGGTAACCAACGACAACTAAAAAAAGCCTGCGAACAATTCTGGGCGGGTAAAATAGACCTTACAGAACTGAATCAGGTTGCCCGGGAAATTAAGGATGAGAATTGGCAGACCCAGCTTGACGCGGGAATTGACCTGATACCCTGCAATGACTTTAGTTTCTATGACCAGGTATTGGATACCAGCTTGTTGCTGGGAGTTATCCCGCAGCGCTACGCTCCGGTACTTTCACAAGTGAAAACGAACACCGAAACAGACCTTTATTTTGCCATGGCTCGTGGTTATCAAAAGGATGGCCTGGATATTACCGCCATGGAAATGACGAAATGGCTGGATACCAATTACCACTATATTGTGCCAGAATTCACTGCCAGCCAGGAGTTCAGGATTTTTAATGAAACTATATTCAGTGAATACAACAGTGCAAAGCAACAGCTTGGCGATAAAGCTAAACCTGTGCTTCTGGGACCGGTAAGCTACCTGCTGCTGGGCAAAGAGAAGGAGCAGGGGTTTGAAAGGATTGACCTGATCAAAAAACTGGTACCTGTTTATGTCGAGATCATTAACCGGTTAAGATTACAGGGCGCCAAATGGATTCAGCTAGATGAGCCATGTTTATCGCTAGATCTCTCCAAAAAAGACAAAGAAGCCTTTGAATATGCCTATCGTGCAATAGCTAACCGTGTGAGCGGTGTTAAACTGCTGGTGGCTACTTACTTTGAAGCATTGCTTGATAATACACAGTTGGCGGTAAACCTTCCTGTTGCCGCGCTGCATATTGACCTTGTGCGGGCGCCTGAACAATTGGAAGAAATACTGGCACTGGTTCCTGAAGGTCTACAGCTTTCCCTGGGAGTAGTAGACGGACGTAATGTCTGGAAGAACGATTACCAAAATTCGCTAAACCTGATCAATAAGGTTGTAGAAAAACTTGGCGCTGACAGGGTAATTATTGCTCCGTCATGCTCGTTATTACACAGCCCGATCGATCTGGAACTGGAAACAACAATTGATCCTGAAATCAGGAATTGGATGGCTTTTGCAAAACAAAAATTGAATGAGGTAAGTGAATTGAAGCAGATTGCCGAAGGAAACCACCACTTATTGCAAGCCAACTTAAACGCAATTGAAAGCAGACGGACATCACAAAAAGTGCATAAGCAGGCGGTCAAAGATCGTGTCAATGCAATTACTGAAGCTGATGGAACCCGTCAAAGTGCTTTCCCGGTTCGTCAGCAATTGCATAACGACCGTTTTAAATTACCGGCATTTCCAACCACTACCATAGGTTCATTTCCGCAAACTGATGATATACGTCAGTTGCGTGCCAGATTTAAAAAGGCTGAGCTC
>Ga0308164_10002903_pt1 | contig 16292 bp, 10 predicted proteins | sample PhyTR2_FD_201031 | JGI IMG/M metagenome (GOLD analysis project Ga0308164, IMG submission 201031) | Phyllosphere microbial communities from UC Gill Tract Community Farm, Albany, California, United States - DLSLT.R2 | ecosystem: Host-associated > Plants > Phyllosphere > Unclassified | place: USA... | reverse complement strand
CACGAACAGCGGCGTGAACATGGCAGTCGGCACGCCCATCATGTGGTACGACACCGCCGAGAACCAGTCCAGGTTCGGGAACATCTTCTTCACTTCCCACATCACCGATTCCAGGCGCTCGGCGATATCGAACATCTTGGTCGAGCCCACCTTTTCCGACAGCGTGCGCGCCACTTCCTTGATCACCTTGTTGCGCGGATCCGAAATCGTGTACACCGGGTGCCCGAAGCCGATCACGACTTCCTTGTTGGCCACGCGGTTGCGGATGTCGGCTTCGGCTTCGTCCGGATTTTCGTAGCGCTTCTGGATATCGTGCGCGACTTCGTTCGCGCCGCCGTGCTTCGGCCCACGCAGCGCGCCGATGGCGCCGGTGATCGCCGAGTGGATGTCGGAACCGGTGCCGGCGATCACGCGCGCGGTGAAAGTCGAGGCGTTGAATTCGTGCTCGGCATACAGGATCAGCGAGGTGTGCATCGCCTTCACCCAGGCCTCGGGCGGCTTGAAGCCGTGCAGCAGGTGCAGGAAGTGGCCGCCGATCGAATCGTCGTCGGTCTCGACGTCGATGCGCTTGCCGTTATGGCTGAAGTGGTACCAGTACAGCAGCATCGAACCGAACGAGGCCATCAGGCGGTCGGCGACGTCGCGCGCGCCCGGCATGTTGTGGTCGTCCTTTTCCGGCAGCACGCAGCCCAGGGTCGACACGCCGGTGCGCATCACGTCCATCGGATGGGCGCCGGCCGGCAGCGCTTCCAGCGCCGACTTGACCGCTTGCGGCAGGCCGCGCAACGAGCGCAGCTTGGCCTTGTAGCCGCGCAGCTCGCCGTCGTTGGGCAGCTTGCCGTGTACCAGCAAATAAGCGATTTCCTCGAATTCGCACGAATCGGCCACGTCCAGGATGTCGTAGCCGCGGTAATGCAGATCGTTGCCGGAACGGCCCACCGAGCACAGTGCGGTATTGCCGGCGGTGACGCCGGACAGCGCAACGGATTTCTTCGGCTTGAAGGTCGCTTGTTCAGTCATGTTCTATCTCCGTCCTTTTATTTGGATTTGTTCTGGGCAAACAGCGCATCGAGCTTCTGTTCGAAGCTGTGATAATCGATGCGATCGTAGAGTTCATTGCGGGTCTGCATGGTGTCCAGCACCGCCTGCTGGGTGCCGTCGCGCCGGATCGCCGTGTACACGTTCTCGGCCGCCTTGTTCATCGCGCGGAAGGCGGACAGCGGATACAGCACGATGTCCACATCCGCGCTGGCCAGTTCGTCGACCGTGAACAGCGGCGTGCTGCCGAATTCCGTGATGTTGGCCAGGATCGGCACCTTCACCGCCCTCTTGAACTGCGCATACATCTCGATGCTGGTGATCGCTTCCGGGAAGATCATGTCGGCGCCCGCTTCGACGCAGGCGACGGCGCGCTCGATCGCCTTGTCCAGCCCTTCCACCGCCAGCGCATCGGTGCGCGCCATGATGACGAAATCGGCATCGGTGCGGGCATCCGCCGCGGCCCGGATGCGGTCGACCATCTCGCCCTGGCTGACGATCTCCTTGCCCGGACGGTGGCCGCAGCGCTTGGCGCCGACCTGGTCTTCGATATGGCAGGCGCCGGCGCCGGCCTTGATCAGCGAACGCACGGTGCGCGCGACGTTGAAGGCGGATGCGCCGAAGCCTGTGTCGATATCGACCAGCAGCGGCAAGTCGCACACGTCGCTGATGCGGCGCACGTCGATCAGCACGTCTTCCAGCCCCGAAATGCCCAGGTCCGGCAAGCCCAGCGACCCGGCCGCGACGCCGCCGCCGGACAGGTAGATGGCGCGGTAGCCGGCGCGCTTGGCCAGCAGCGCGTGATTGGCGTTGATGGCGCCGACGACTTGCAGCGGATGTTCTTCCTGGACGGCGCGGCGGAATGCGGCGCCTGCGGAGAGTTGGGTCATGACGGGCGATCCTTCGATGCAGTGAATGATGACGATTACTCTATGCAAAGCGCGTGCCAGCCTGGAAACGATACAAGCTCTGCGTCTTTCAAGGACTTGGCACGGATAGGCTGAGCCGTTTCGTTTCAATGCGTTTCATTTGAACTGAAACGTTGAACCATCATTGAGTTCTTCATGCAGGGTGCGTATGCGTTGACAATGCTCAATAAGTCCAACATTCTTTCCTTATCAAAAACTATATGGGGAAGCCATGTTGGCGATTCGTCGGACTGGACTGTTCGTTGCCGTGCTCATGAGCTGCTTCGGCGTCCGCGCCGAACCGGTGGATGCCAACACCATCAACCGCATCGCCGACGAAGGCTACAACCGTGGCCAGGTGGTTAGCCTGGCGGCCCATCTCACCGACCAGATCGGCGGCCGCATGACCAACTCGCCGGCGATGCGCAAGGCCGAAACCTGGACCCAGCAGATGTTCAGCGGCTGGGGGCTGAAGAACGTCCGCAAGGAAGGCTACGACTTCGGCCGCGGCTGGTGGATCGAGTCGGCCAGCAGCCGCATGGTGGCGCCGCGCGCGCTGCCGCTGACATCCATCCCGGTAGCGTGGACGCCGCCGACGCGCGGCGCGCTGGTCGCCCCGATCGTCGTCGCACCGATCCGCCATGTGCGCGACCTGCCCGCGTGGAAGGGCAAGGTCGCCGGCAAGATCGTGCTGGTGAGCTATCCGGACCCGGTGAAGGACGGCACCACCGCCCCCTTCAAGCGCTATGACGAAGCCGAACTGGGCAAGCTGTCGACCTATGACCAGCCGCAATACGACCCGGAGCAGTCGTTCGAGCTGTACAAGAAATACTTCGAACAAGCGCACGAAATCGACCGCTTCATGGCTGCCGAAGGCGCCCTCGCCCTCGTCAAGATGTCCTACCGCAACGGCGGGCTGGTCCAGGGCGAAGGTTATTTCCATCGCAAGGGCGAAACGGTAGCGCTGCCCGCCGTCGAGATGGCCGCCGAAGACTACCGCCGCCTGGCCCGCCTGGCCAAGGTCGGCGAGGTCAAACTCGAACTCAACAACAACGTCCACTTCGACGACCGCGACCCCAACGCCTACAACATCCTGGCCGACATTCCCGGCAGCGATCCGCAAGCCGGCTACGTGATGGCCGGCGCCCACCTCGACAGCTGGGTCGCCGGCGACGGCGCCGCCGACAACGGCGCCGGCTCGGTGGTGGTGATGGAAGCGGCGCGCATCCTGTCGCAGCTTGGCGTAAAACCGAAGCGCACCATCCGCTTCGCCTTGTGGAGCGGCGAGGAACAAGGTTTATTGGGATCGCTCGCCTACATCAAGCAGCACATCGCCACCCGCCCCCGCCCTACCGGTACGGTGCCGGCCAAGCTGCCTGAATTCATGTGGGAGACCTACCCGATCACGCCGCTGCCCGGCTACAACGAGATGGCGGCCTACTTCAACCTCGATAACGGCTCGGGCAAGATCCGCGGCATCTACGCCGAAGGCAATTTCGCGGCGATGCCGGTGCTGAAGAATTGGCTGGCGCCGTTTGCGAGCCTGGGCGCGGACAAGGTGGTGGCGAAGAAGACAGGCGGGACCGATCACGAAATCATGGCGGGGATGGGACTGCCGGCGTTCCAGTTCATTCAGGATCCGCTGGATTACGGGAGCCAGGTGCATCACTCGAATCTGGATACCTTCGACCATTTGCGCACGGAGGATTTGCGGCAGGCGGCGGTGATTATGGCGACGGTGTTACTGCAGGCGGCGGAGAGCGAGGTGGCGTTGCCGCGGAATGTGTTGCCGCGGCAGCCGACTGCGACGGATCCGTTTAGGTATCGGGATCCGGGGAAGGAGTAATAGCGCTTTAATTTTTGACCGAATTTCTATTTTCCGCGTCAGCGCAGGCGGAGAGTTTTAAATATTAAGCGCTGTTAGCATTTTTCGGACGACGCCGAGATAAAATAAGTTTAATGCACCAAATCAGTTGATGGCACAGCATAAGCAGCTATATCTCAAATACAGCTCAATACATTTACTGCATTTCCTTCAACTTAGAGGATGAAAGTATTATTATTCATGAAATCGGAGGGCAACTGTACTTCAGCGATTTTAGCACCTTCGACAGATCCTCAGAAGTTGAGCATTCTTTAATTTTAACGGTAGTCAAAAGCTTAAATATTGTTTGCCTGACCAATTCTTGAATCGCCAACAGATCATCGGGTGCAATGTCAGTTCTCCCCGTGTGCGCAACCTTAGAACGAATTCCGTATAGGTGCTTGACTTTCTGTTCCAACTCAAACCGCGATGTGGCGTCTGCTCCTAGTAATAGCACGATATTTTCGGTTATTTGAGAAACAATAGACGGAGCAAACATACCCGGCTCAGGAGTAAATAGGATTTCTAGTGCAATTGCCGCTTTTAGAAATCCACTTGATGGTATTTTTTCATCAATTGATTGCCCGACCCAATTCACCGAAAGAAAAATTTTCTTCATCAATTGAGATAAAGAACTCTTTCCTAAATTTTTCCATATGATGTCAAAACCGAATTTCGCGTCCAAAAAATATTTATCATCAATATTCAACTCATCCGTAATTCCTTCCTTACTAATGGAAGAAGCCCAGTCCACCCCACTCATAACAATGGAGTAAGCTGAAAAAGAACCGGCCCATCCGAAAATGCGAGTATCAAATCTGCTCTGAGGACCCAGCATAAATCGAATCACATTCTCAAACTGTTCAAATAATGCATCTGCTAGCTCTAATGCTCGCACTCTATCGCGGGCTTCGACTGAGGTATGAATGAGATAGTGCTCAGCATCATCTAGCAGTACCTCATCTTTAATTCCTTTCAACGCCGTATTGAGTGCGACTGCATCGGACACCGTATTGTAGAACGTAAATCTTCCCAATACAATCGGACCGAAACGCATATTAGTTTTTATTCTATGTATCGGCCTAAACACACTGTAATTAATTAATGGGGCGCCTGATAATTCACGTAAAAATAACGTGACAGACTGCTTATCGACCAACTTAGCATCAAGAACAAAGGGGGCTATGAATTTTCTGACTTTACCCTCAAAGGCTTCCAATGAATAATTACGACTAATGATTTTTTCCAATTCGTAAAATTCCTGAACGGTTTTGCAATAGTCTTTTTGTGCAGAAGGCGGAATTGAAATGTTTTTTACCCCTTGAGCTAAAGAGCGAGTGGTAGCTCGAGAAGAGTCATGCAAAGCATACGAGACTAAGCGATTCGCGATTTTTAAAATTTCAATATTTTGGGTCATATTAAATCATCTAAATCTGTTTATCGATGAAGCAATTCAGCAATAAAAAACAGCCCGGTCAAACATCGACCGGGCTGTTTTTTTCAAAGAACCAGAACCAATCAGTGCGCCGAAGCCCCCGACGCCCCAATCCCCGTCTCCGACCGGACTTCCTGCGCCTCGAACCCAGCGCGATCAATCGCCGCCCGCGGCCCGTTATCGGTAATCGAGAACAGCCACACACCCGCAAAGCCGACGAACATCGAGAACAGCGCCGGCGAGGTGTACGGGAAGATCGGCGCCGTATTGTGGAACACATCCACCCACACCGACTTCGACAGCACGGTCAGGCCAACCGCGGTGGCCAGGCCCAGGAAACCGCCGACGGTCGCGCCGCGCGTGGTGCAACGGCTCCACAGCACCGACATGAACAGCACCGGGAAGTTGGCCGAGGCCGCGATCGCGAAGGCCAGCGACACCATGAAGGCGACGTTCTGCTTCTCGAACACGATGCCCAGCAGCACGGCGATGACGCCAAGGCAGATGGTCGTCATGCGCGACACGCGCAGTTCGCTGCCCGGGGCCGGCTGGCCCTTCTTGATGACGGTGGCGTACAGGTCGTGCGACACGGCCGATGCGCCCGACAGGGTCAGGCCGGCGACGACGGCCAGGATGGTGGCGAAGGCCACGGCCGAGATGAAGCCGAGGAAGATGTCGCCGCCCACGGCCTTGGCCAGGTGCACGGCCGCCATGTTGTTACCGCCCAGCAGTTTGCCGGCAGCGTCCTTGAACATCGGGTTGGTACCGACCAGCACGATCGCGCCGAAGCCGATGATGAAGACCAGCATGTAGAAGTAGCCGATCCAGGTGGTTGCCCACAGCACCGATTTACGCGCTTCCTTGGCGTTCGGGACAGTGAAGAAGCGCATCAGGATGTGCGGCAGGCCGGCGGTGCCGAACATCAGCGCCATGCCGAAGGAGATGCCGGAGATCGGATCCTTGATGAAGGTGCCCGGGCCCATGATGGCGTCGCCCTTGGCGTGCACTTCGACGGCCTTGGCGAACAGCGCTTCCGGGCTGAAGTTGAACATCGACAGCACCGAGAACGCCATGAAGGTGGTGCCTGCAAGCAGCATCACCGCCTTGATGATCTGCACCCAGGTGGTGGCGGTCATGCCGCCGAACAGCACGTAGACCATCATCAGCACGCCGACCAGCACCACGGCGATCCAGTAGTCGAGGCCGAACAGCAGCTTGATCAATTGACCGGCGCCGACCATCTGCGCGATCAGGTAGAACAGCACGACGACCAGGGTGCCGGACGCGGCGAACAGGCGCACCGGTTTCTGGGCGAAGCGGTAGGCGGCGACGTCGGCGAAGGTGAAGCGGCCCAGGTTGCGCAGGCGCTCGGCCATCAGGAAGGTCAGCACGGGCCAGCCGACCAGGAAGCCGATCGCGTAGATCAGGCCGTCGAAGCCGTCCAGGAACACTGCGGCGGAAATGCCGAGGAAGGAGGCGGCCGACATGAAGTCGCCGGCGATGGCGAGGCCGTTCTGGAAGCCGGAGATGCCGCCGCCGGCGGTGTAGAAGTCGGACGCCGAGCGGGTGCGCTTGGACGCCCACTTGGTGATGAACAGGGTCAGCAGCACGAAGCCCGCGAACATGACGATCGCGGTCCAGTTGGTGGCTTGCTTGGTGGCCTGGCCCAGGTCGGGCGCGGCCAGGGCGCTGCCGGCGGCTGCGAACAGCGCCAGTGCGCCTGCATTACGGAAAATCTTGCTCATGCGCGCCTCTGGGTCGGCTGGATCGTCTGGGTGGCGGCGGTGGCTGGCGCGGCTGGCGCACCTGCGGCCGCGTTGCGGTGGATGGCTTCGGTGAGCGCGTCGAACTCACGGTTGGCGCGGCGCACGTAGATGGCGGTCACGACCACGGTGAAGACGATCACGAACAGGCCCAGGGGCACGCCCCAGGACATGACGCCGTTGCCGATCTTGGATGCCATGAATTGCTTGTCCCAGGCGTTCAGCGCGGTGAAGCCGTAGTAGACGACCATGACGGCCAGCGCCAGCAGCCAGCCGTAGCGCGAGCGGGTCGTCACGAGTTTTTGGTAGTTGGGGTCGCTCTTGACCCGTCGTACGAGATCTGCTTCCAATTTTGTCTCCAATCATTTTATTAATGCCATTACAACTGGCTGCTGTCGATCCTAAGCGGCGCCCCTTACCCGATTCTTACGGCATGGAACGAAATGCATATTTACCCGCGTTTCAAGCTGAAACATCGGTGGTGAAATGCACTACACTTGAAACATGAGCCACCCTGCCCGCCCCGCTTCGCCCCATCCGGATGCCAGCAAACCCGTCATCTGGACCGTGTCCGTCTCGCGCCTGTCCGACCTGTTCCGCGACATCACGCTCGAATACGATCACCTGGCCCAGATCGAGCCGCTGCACCTGGGCTTCGACGACGCCGCGCGCCATATCCGCGAACGCATGGCCAGCGAGCACTGCGACGTCGTCATCGCCGCCGGTTCGAATGGCGCCTACCTGAAGAGCCGGGTGTCGGTGCCGGTCGTCGTGGCCCAGGCCAGCGGCTTCGATTTCATGCAGGCGCTGGCGCGCGCGCGGCGGCTGTCGGCGCGGGTCGGCGTGATCCAGTACGGGCGCGCGCTGCCGGAACTGGCCGAGTTCGCGGCTACCTTCGGCCTGGTGATCGAGCAGCGCACCTATGTGACGGAAGAGGATGCGCGCGCCGCCATCGAGGAACTCAAGCTGGGCGGGATCGAGGTCATCGTCGGCGCCGGCTTGATTACCGACCTGGCCGAGGAAGCCGGCCTGAAGGCGGTGTTCGTGTACTCGGCGGCGTCGATCCGGCGCGCCTTCGACGATGCGCTGGAACTGGCGCGCCTGACCCACCTGGAAGCCGGCCGCGGACGGCGCACCGCGGCGTCCGACACGCGGCGCGCGCGGCGCGGCCTGAACGACCTGCGCGGCGAGTCGCCCGCGATGGAGCGCCTGCGCCAGAGCGTCGTGCTGTACGCGCGCTCGCAGGCGACGGTGCTGATCCAGGGCGAGACCGGCAGCGGCAAGGAACTGGTGGCGCAGGCGATCCATCGCGAAAGCCCGCGCCGCGGCGCCAACCGCCCGTTCGTCGCCATCAATTGCGGGGCGATCGCGGAATCGCTGCTGGAATCCGAACTGTTCGGTCACGAGGAAGGCGCCTTCACGGGTGCGCGCCGCGGCGGCCATGCCGGGCTGTTCGAGGCGGCCAATGGCGGCACCCTGTTCCTGGACGAGATCGGCGAGATGCCGCTGGCACTGCAGACGCGGCTGCTGCGCGTGCTCGAAGAGCGCGAGGTGATGCGGGTCGGCGGCACGCGTCCGGTGCCGATCGACGTGCGCGTGATCAGCGCCACCCATTGCGACCTGGAGGCGCGCGTGCGCGAAGGCCGTTTCCGCGCAGACCTGTTTTATCGGCTCGCGGTGCTGCGCCTGGCGCTGCCGCCGCTGCGCGCGCGCGTGGAAGACGTGCCGGCGCTGGCCGAGTGGTCGCTCAAGCACGCGCTGGCGGCGCTGGATGCGCGGCCGCATCCGAACCTGGCCGCCGAGATCGCCGCCTGCGCGCCGCTGCTGGGATCGTATGCCTGGCCCGGCAACGTGCGTGAATTGCGCAACCTGATGGAGCGGCTGGCGCTGTTCTTGTCGGCTGAGCCCCTGCAGGCCCTGACGCCGAGTTTCCTGCTGTCGATTGCGCCGGAGCTGGACCGGGCTGCCGCGCCGGTGATGGCGTCGGTGCCGGCGCCGGCCGTGCGCCGGGAAAGCGCGGCCGAGGTGCTGGCGCGCTGCGGCGGCCAGCGCGATGCGGCGGCGCGCCAGTTGGGCATCAGCCGGACCACCTTGTGGCGCCGTTTGAAAGACGGCACCTAGATATACCGCGATCCGATTTAAACGTTGGGAAATTGATTTTGCCTAACTCAATACCGACGGGAGCGGTTTAATTTGGCCCAAACCGGGACGCGGTAAATCGTCGTATCATGCATTTTTTTACGGCCTGGCGCCCGATCGTGCCAGCTTTCCAGGGCGGCGCCCACGAAGCGCCGCGGAGTCGGAGGCCTTATGCAAGATGCGTCGCAAGCAGCGATCTTTTCGCTGATCGGCAACACCCCGCTGGTGGAAGTCACGCGGATCGACACCGGCCCCTGCCAGCTCTTCCTCAAGCTCGAATCCCAGAATCCCGGCGGCTCCATCAAGGACCGCATCGGCCGCGCGATGATCGACGCCGCCGAGGCCGACGGCCGCCTGCAGCCGGGCGGCACTGTGGTCGAAGCCACCGCCGGCAATACCGGCCTCGGTCTGGCGCTGGTGGCGCGCATCAAGGGCTACCGGGTGGTGCTGGTGGTGCCGGACAAGATGGCGGCGGAAAAAGTGCTGCACCTGAAGGCGCTCGGCGCCGAAATCCACCTGACCCGCTCCGACGTTGGCAAGGGCCACCCTGAGTACTACCAGGATTACGCGGCGCGCCTGGCCGCGCAGATTCCCGGCGCCTGGTTCGCCGACCAGTTCAACAACCCGGACAATCCGCGCGCCCACGAAACCACCACCGGCCCCGAGATCTGGGAACAGATGCGTCACGAAGTCGATGCGATCGTCGTCGGCGTCGGTTCGTCCGGCACGCTCACCGGCCTGTCGCGCTATTTTGCGCAGGTGCAGCCGGGCCTGGAATTCGTGCTGGCCGATCCGCAGGGCTCGATCCTGGCCGACTATATCAAGACCGGCAGGGTGTCCGAGGTGTCCGGCTCGTGGGCGGTTGAAGGCATCGGCGAGGATTTCATTCCCGCCATCGCCGATCTGTCGCGCGTCAAGACCGCCTATACCGTCAGCGACGAAGACAGTTTTACCACCGCGCGCGAACTGCTGCGCCTGGAAGGCATCCTGGGCGGCTCGTCCACCGGCACCCTGCTCGCCGCCGCCCTGCGCTACTGCCGCGCGCAGACCACGCCGAAACGCGTCGTCACCTTCGTCTGCGACACCGGCACGCGCTATCTCACCAAGGTCTACAGCGACGGCTGGATGGTCGACCAGGGCCTGCTCCACCGCCCGCAGACCGGCGACTTGCGCGACCTGATCGGACGCCGCTTCGACGACGGCGAAGTCGTGACGGTATCGCCGTCGGACACCCTGCTCACCGCCTTCAACCGCATGCGCAGCGCCGACCTGGCGCAGTTGCCGGTGGTCGTCAACGGCAAGCTGGTGGGCTTGATCGACGAATCCGATCTGCTGCTGCACGTGACCAGCGAACGCGAGCGCTTCGGCGCGCCCGTCTCGGATACCATGACCACCGAACTCAAGACGCTGGCGCCCTCGGCGCGCATGCGCGAACTGCGCGACATCCTGGACCGCGGCCTGACCGCCGTCATTGCCGAGGGCGACCATTTCTACGGCCTGATCACGCGCTTCGACCTGTTGAATCACCTGCGAAGGACGCTCACGTGACCGATTCCGCCGACCACAAACGCCATTTGTCGACCCGCGTCATCCACGGCGGCCAGTCGCCCGACCCGGGCACCGGCGCCGTGATGCCGCCGATCTACGCCACCTCGACCTTTGCCCAGGAAAGCCCGGGCGTGCACAAGGGCCTGGACTACGGCCGCTCGCACAACCCGACGCGCTGGGCGCTGGAGCGCTGCGTGGCCGACATCGAAAGCGGCTCGGCTGCGTTTGCCTTCGCGTCCGGCCTGGCGGCCATCGCCGCGGTGCTGGAACTGCTGCCGGCCGGGTCCCACATCGTGGCCGGCGACGACATGTACGGCGGCACCTACCGCCTGTTCGAGCGCGTGCGCCGCGTGAGCGCCGGCCACGAATTCACTTACGTCGACATGACCGACCCGCTGGCGCTGGCCGGCGCGTTGCGCCCGGACACGAAGATGGTCTGGGTTGAGACGCCGACCAACCCGATGCTGAAACTGGCAGACCTGCACGCCATCGCCGAAGATTGCCGCGGGCGCGGCATTGTCACCGTCTGCGACAACACCTTCGCCAGCCCGATCAACCAGCGTCCGCTGGAACTGGGCATCGACATCGTCGTGCACTCGACCACCAAGTACATGAACGGGCACTCGGACGTGATCGGCGGCGTGGCGGTGGTGGGGCTCGAGGCGCGTCACGAGGCATTGGGCGAGCGGCTCGGCTTCATCCAGAACGCGGTCGGCGCCATCCAGGGGCCCTTCGACAGCTTCCTGGTGCTGCGCGGTATCAAGACCCTGGCCTTGCGGGTGGAACGCAGCAATGCCAATGCACTCGCGCTGGCGCGTTGGCTGTCAGCACAGCCGAAGGTGAAGCAGGTGCATTACCCGGGACTGGAATCGCATCCGCAGCATGCGCTGGCGCGGCGCCAGATGCACGGCTACGGCGGCATCATCTCGGTCGACCTGGATACCAACCTGGCGGGGGCGCGGCGCTTCCTGGAAGCCTGCGAGATCTTCACGCTGGCCGAGAGCCTTGGCGGCGTCGAGAGCCTGATCGAGCATCCGGCGATCATGACGCATGCGACGATACCGGCGGAGCAGCGGGCTTCGTTGGGAATTGGGGATGGCTTGATCCGCTTGTCGGTGGGGATCGAGCATGTGGAGGATCAGCGGGCGGATCTGGCGCGGGCGCTGGCGGCCGTATGACCGTCATCCGTTCCACTTCGAACGTCCATCCTCCCACTTGCAACCTCATCCCCGCCAATTGCAACGTCATCCCCGCGTAGGCGGGGATCCAAGTTTTGCAGAGCAACTGCACGCGTTCACACTGATCGTGCAACTTGGGTTCCCGCCTTCGCGGGAACGACGATGGCCAGGCCTCAGCGCTTCAACTGCGACAAATCCCGCACCGCCCCCCGGTCCGCCGAGGTGGTCAAGGCCGCATACGCCTGCAGCGCCTGCGACACGTAGCGCTCACGCCCCACCGGCATCCATGCGTCAAGCCCGCGCGCCTCCATCGCCGCGCGGCGGTGCGCCAGGTCCTCGGTCGACACGCGCAGGTTGATGGTGCGCGCAGGGATGTCGATGTCGATGAGATCGCCCTCTTCCACCAGCCCGATCGCCCCGCCTTCGGCCGCTTCCGGCGAGGCGTGGCCGATCACCAGGCCCGAGGAGCCGCCCGAGAAGCGGCCGTCGGTGAACAGCGCGCAGGCCTTGCCGAGGCCCTTGGATTTGATGTACGAGGTCGGGTACAGCATCTCCTGCATGCCGGGACCGCCTTTCGGGCCTTCGTAGCGGATGATGACGACGTCGCCGGCCGCCACCGAGTCGCCCAGGATGGCCTCGACCGCCGCATCCTGGCTCTCGAACACGCGCGCAGTGCCGGAAAAGCGCAGGATGCTCTCGTCGACCCCGGCGGTCTTGACGATGCAGCCCTTCTCCGCGATGTTCCCGTACAGGACGGCCAGGCCGCCATCCTGCGAATACGCATGGTCGCGGTCGCGGATGCAGCCGAGGCTGCGGTCGAGGTCGTTCGCGGCGTAGCGTTCCGACTGCGAGAAGGCCACCTGGGTCGGCACGCCGCCGGGCGCGGCGCGGAACCACTGGTGCACGGCGCTGTCGTCGCTGACGCGGATGTCGTAGCGGGCGATGGCCGCGCCGAGGGTGGGGCTGTGCACCGTCGGCAAGGAGGTGTCGAGCAGGCCGGCGCGCGCGAGTTCTCCCAGGATCGAGAAGATGCCGCCCGCGCGGTGCACGTCTTCGATGTGGTATTTGTCGGTCATCGGCGCCACCTTGCACAGGCAGGGCACCAGGCGCGAGATGCGGTCGATGTCGGCCATCGTGAACGCGACGCCGGCTTCGTGCGCCGCCGCCAGCAGGTGCAGCACGGTGTTGGTCGAGCCGCCCATCGAGACGTCGAGCGCCATCGCGTTTTCGAAGGCGGCCTTGGTGGCGATGGCACGCGGCAACACCGAATAATCGTCGCCTTCGTAGTGGCGCTTGGCGATCTCCACGATCAGGCGGCCTGCGCGCAGGAACAATTCCTTGCGGTCCGCGTGGGTGGCGACGATGGTGCCGTTGCCGGGCAAGGCCAGGCCGAGCGCTTCGGTCAGGCAGTTCATCGAGTTGGCGGTGAACATGCCGGAGCAGGAACCGCAGGTCGGACAGGCCGAGCGCTCGATTTCCAGCACGTCGGCATCGGACACGGTGGCGTCGCCGGCCTTGATCATCGCATCGATCAGGTCGAGCTTGATGACCTTGCTTTCGTTGTTGACCACCTTGACGACCTTGCCCGCTTCCATCGGCCCGCCGGAGACGAACACGACCGGAATATTCAGGCGCATCGCGGCCATCAGCATGCCGGGGGTGATCTTGTCGCAGTTCGAGATGCAGACCATGGCGTCGGCGCAATGGGCGTTGACCATGTACTCGACGGAATCGGCGATCAGGTCGCGCGAGGGCAGCGAGTACAGCATGCCGCCGTGGCCCATGGCGATGCCGTCGTCGACGGCGATGGTGTTGAATTCCTTGGCGACGCCGCCGGCCGCCTCGATCTCGCGCGCCACCAGTTGACCGAGGTCTTTCAGGTGCACGTGGCCGGGAACGAACTGCGTAAAGGAGTTCACGACAGCGATGATCGGTTTGTCGAAGTCGCCATCCTTCATGCCGGTGGCACGCCACAGCGCGCGTGCGCCCGCCATGTTGCGGCCCTGGGTGGTGGTGTGGGAACGGTAAGTCGGCATGGCGGTCTCCTCGAACAGCTTGGTCAAAATAGACTACCAGCGTGCCTTTCCGGCGGTGATTTGTCCAATATATTATTAGGCGGACTGTGATTCTTTATGCATATCACGGCAAGGCCAGATGCCTGCTCTGCTGTTCGCGCACGCGGAAGCTGGCCACCACGCCGGTCAATTGCTCCGCCTGTCCGCGCATGGTGGCTGCCGCCTCGGCGGCCCGACCGACCATGGCGGCGTTCTGCTGCGTGGCTTCGTCCATGTCGGCGATGGTGCGACGCACCTGGGCGATGCCGCTGGCCTGTTCGGCGCTGGCGCTGTCGATCGCCTGCAGCAGGCCGGCGACCTGGCCGACGCGCTCCAGCACCTGGCGCATGGTGGCGCCCGCCGCACCGGCGATGCCGCTGCCGGCTTCGATCACGCCCGTGGTTTCGCCCACCAGCGTCTTGATTTCGCGGGCGGCGGATGCGGAATGCTGGGCCAGGCTGCGCACCTCGTTCGCCACCACGGCGAAGCCGCGCCCCTCGGCCCCGGCGCGCGCCGCTTCCACCGCCGCATTCAGCGCCAGCAAATTGGTCTGGAAGGCGATGCCGTCGATCATCGCCGTGATGTCGCCGATGCGTGCAGCCGAGGCGCGGATGGTGTCCATGCGCTCGACCATCTGCGCCACGGCGCCGGCGCCTTCGCGCGCCACGCCGGACGCGGCCAGCGCCAGCTCGCTGGCATCGTGGGCATTCAGGTGGTTCTGGCGAACGGCGTCGAGCAGCGCGGCCATGGTGCCGACGGTGGCGTGCAGGCTGTCCGCCTGCTGCCCGGTGCGGCGCGCCAGGTCGCGGTTGCCGGCCGCCAGCCCGGCCGAGGCGCCGTCGATGTGCGCCGCGCTGTCCAGCACCTTGACGACGGTCGCCGACACCCCGGCCGTCATGTGGTTCAAGGCATCGAACAGGCGGCCGATCTCGTCGCCGCGGCGGTGGGCGATGACGGCGCTGAGGTCGCCGCCCGCGACGCGCTCGGCCAATCCCACCGCCTCGCGCAGCGGCAGCACGATGCTGCGTGTCAGCAGCCAGCCGGCGACGCAGCCGGCCAGCAGCGCGGCGGCGCCGACCGCCATCAACAGGCTGCGGCTGAGCACGAAGCCGGCGGCCGAGGCGTCGGCCATCGCGTGCGCCTGTCGGGTCTGGCGGGCCAGCAGGGCGTCGAGCGCGCCAATGTACGCGTTGAAGCGCTGCGCCAGGTCCTTGCCGGCCAGTTGTTCAACTTCCTGGGTCTTGCCGAGGTCTTTCAGCTGGAATACCTGCTTGCGCACGCCGAGATAGGCGGCCTTGCGCTGGGCGGCTTGCGCATTCAGTTGCGCCTCGCCCTCGCCCGCCGGCAGCGCTTGCAAGCGCGTTTCGATGGCGGCGACCTTCTTTTCACCCTCCGCCAGTTCGGCCTGGAAGTAGTCGGCAAGCTCGAGACTGTCGCTGCGCGCGATGGCCAGCGTGCGCACGCCGTTCAGGCGGGCGACGCCCAGCAGTTCGGAACTCAGGCGGGCGCGCGCCAGCTTGTTGTCGACCAGGTCGCGGGTGACGGCGTCGGCCGCCTGCATGCGCCACAGGGCGACGGCGCTGATCAGCACGATGGCAAGGGAGACGATGGCAAAGGCGCCGAGGATTCGGGTGCCGGTCTGGAGTCTGGCGAGTCGCATGGTCTGGGCGGGTCGTCGTTTCGATGCGCGCCAGTATAGGAAAGCTTTGTGACAGTGCCGTGAAGCAATGAATCGAGTGGGAAAAGCGCGGGCGGAAAGAAATCGCCCCTGCGAGTGCGGGGGGCCCAAGTTCTGCCCGCGTTTCGATAACGCGTGCAACTTGGGCCCCTGCCTTCGCAGGGGCGACGGGATGCGGGCGGCGCGAGCCGCCCGGCATTGACGACAATTACTCGATTTCGACTGTCTCGACCGGCTCCGGCGGCGGCGGCACATCGCCTTCCTGGAACTCGAGGATCACATCGTCCTTCTCGTTCAGGTCGACCGTGACGCGTCCGCCGTTGACCAGGCGGCCGAACAGCAGCTCGTCGGCCAGCGCCTTGCGGATCATGTCCTGGATCAGGCGCGACATCGGACGCGCACCCATCTGCGGGTCGAAGCCTTTCGTGCCGAGGAACTTGCGCAGTTTCTCGGTGAAGATGGCTTCCACCTTCTTCTCGTGCAGCTGCTCTTCCAGCTGCATCAGGAACTTGTCCACGACGCGCAGGATGATTTCCTCGTCCAGCGCACGGAAGCTGATGATCGCATCCAGGCGGTTGCGGAACTCCGGCGTGAACATGCGCTTGATGTCGGCCATCTCGTCGCCTGCCGCCTTCGAATCCACGAAGCCCACCGAGCGCTTGGTCAGGCTTTCGGCGCCCGCGTTCG
>Ga0308164_10002902_pt1 | contig 16293 bp, 16 predicted proteins | sample PhyTR2_FD_201031 | JGI IMG/M metagenome (GOLD analysis project Ga0308164, IMG submission 201031) | Phyllosphere microbial communities from UC Gill Tract Community Farm, Albany, California, United States - DLSLT.R2 | ecosystem: Host-associated > Plants > Phyllosphere > Unclassified | place: USA... | reverse complement strand
CTCCGGAAAAAAGAGCGGGAGTATACCCTTTGCGCGCCGGTTCATGTGGGAGCTGGCTTGCCTGCGATGCCGACGGCGCGGTGTATCTGACGTACGGCGGCGATGCTATCGCAGGCAAGCCAACTCCCACATTGATCGGGTTTTTGAGGTGTCGGTCAGCTTTGCTTAGGGGTTAGAATCGCGGCCTAGCCCGGAGTGTGTACTTATGTCCCAAGAGCTTACCGCCGAACAGATTCAACAGGCCCTGCAAGGCATCAGCGTGCCGCCGCAGCCGCAGATCATGGTGGATTTGCAGATGGAGCAGTACATGCCCGATCCGGATCTGGACGTGATCGCGCGGCTGATCTCCCAGGACCCAGGCCTGTCCGGCGCGCTGCTGAAAATCGTCAACTCGGCGCATTACGGCCTGAGCAACAAGATCGCCTCGATCCAGCGCGCGGTGAACCTGCTGGGCAGCCGTTCGGTGATCAACCTGATCAATGCTCTGTCGATCCGCGGCGAGATGAGCGATGAAACCATCGTCACCCTCAACCGCTTCTGGGACACCGCTCAGGATGTGGCCATGACCAGCCTGACCGTGGCCAAGCGCACCGGTTCTCAGGCGGTGGACGAAGCCTATGCCCTGGGGCTGTTCCACGATTGCGGCGTGCCGCTGATGCTCAAACGTTTCCCCAACTATATGGCGGTGCTCGAAGAGGCCTATGCCAACGCCGGGCCGGACTGCCGCGTGGTCGATACCGAGAACAACGCGTTCAATACCAACCATGCGGTGGTGGGTTACTACACCGCCAAGTCCTGGCGTTTGCCGGAACATGTGACCGACGCGATTGCCAACCACCACAACGCCCTGGCGGTTTTCAGCGATGAGTCCTCGCGCAATGCACCGCTGAAGAACTTGTTGGCGATCCTGAAAATGGCCGAGCACATCTGCGCGTCCTATCGGGTGCTGGGCAACCAGTCGGTGGACCATGAGTGGAACGCCATTGGCCACCTGGTGCTCGATTACGTAGGCCTGTCGGACTACGACTTCGAGAGCATGAAGTTGTCGATCCGCGAATTGGGCGCGAACTGATTTATTACCCAAGAGGCGTACATGCCCGAGTTACCTGAAGTCGAAACCACCCGACGCGGGATCGCCCCGCACCTGGAGGGGCAGCGCGTCAGCCGTGTGGTGGTGCGCGAGCGGCGCCTGCGCTGGCCGATTCCCGAAGACCTGGATGTGCGCCTCTCCGGGCAGCGCATCGTGCTGGTGGAACGGCGTGCCAAGTACCTGTTGATCAATGCCGAAGTGGGCACCCTGATCAGCCACTTGGGCATGTCCGGTAATTTGCGTCTGGTGGAAACCGGCATGCCGGCGGCCAAGCATGAGCATGTGGACATCGAACTCGAATCCGGCCTGGCCCTGCGCTACACCGACCCGCGGCGTTTCGGCGCGATGCTCTGGAGCCAGGACCCGCACAACCACGAGCTGCTGCTGCGCCTGGGGCCGGAACCGTTGACCGACCTGTTCGACGGCGAGCGCCTGTTTCAACAGTCGCGCGGCAAGTCCATGGCGGTCAAGCCGTTCATCATGGACAACGCGGTGGTGGTGGGTGTGGGCAATATCTATGCGACGGAAGCGTTGTTTGCGGCGGGGATCGATCCGCGTCGCGCGGCCGGCGGCATTTCACGCGGGCGTTATTTAAAACTCGCGATCGAGATCAAGCGCGTGCTGGCGGCGGCCATCGAGCGCGGCGGCACGACATTGCGGGATTTCATTGGTGGCGACGGGCAGCCGGGGTACTTCCAGCAGGAACTGTTCGTCTACGGCCGAGGCGGCGAGGCGTGCAAGGTCTGCGGGACTGAGCTGCGCAATGTGGTGCTGGGGCAGCGGGCCAGTGTGTTTTGCCCCAGGTGCCAGAGCTGATTGCTGGGTGATGGCTGGTATCGCTATCGGGGGCAAGCCCACTCCCACAGTTTGTGAATACATTCAAAAAATGTGAGAGGGGGCTTGCCCCCGATAAGGCCCTAACAGGCACTAAATAGGCTCAATTCTTACCGGTAATCTTCCGGTACTTATCCATCAACTGCTCTTGCGTCTCCGGATGGGCTTCATCCAGCGGAATGCAATCGACCGGGCACACCTGCTGGCATTGAGGTTCGTCGTAATGGCCGACGCACTGGGTGCAGAGGTTGGGGTCAATCACGTAGATCTCTTCGCCTTGAGAGATTGCAGCGTTCGGACACTCGGGTTCGCAGACGTCGCAATTGATGCAATCGTCGGTGATGATCAGGGACATGGGAACTCCTGCCAGGGCCGTCAGCCGAGGCATTTGAAAACGAATGCGCGCAATTGTGCCGCATTGGCGCCCGCAGTGCGAGCAGGCGCCGATTGAGCGGTCTTACTTCTTGAAGCGCAGCGTCAGCGCATCGGCCACGGCCGGATGCACGAACTTGGTGATATCCCCGCCCAATGCCGCGATTTCTCGGACCAACGTCGAGGAAATAAACGAATAACGCTCCGACGGCGTGAGGAACAGGCTCTCGACATCCGGCGCCAGTTGGCGGTTCATGTTGGCCAGTTGGAATTCGTATTCAAAGTCCGACACCGCCCGCAGGCCACGCAGGAATACATTGGCGTTCTGCTCTTTGGCGAAGTGCGCCAACAACGTGGAGAAGCCGACGACTTCCACGTTAGGCAAATGCTTGGTGACCTCACGCGCCAGCTCCACGCGCTGTTCCAGGGGAAACAGCGGGTTTTTCTTGGGGCTGGCAGCGACCGCGATGATCACATGGTCGAACAAGCGAGAGGCGCGTTCGACCAGATCGCCATGGCCTTTGGTAATCGGGTCGAAGGTACCTGGGTACAACACTCGGTTCATCGCGTCGTCCTGGCGGAGTCCGTTGGGGAACCGGATGGTATCGCAGCCTTCCCGGTCGGCCAAGTCGACTTACGTAGATAAATGCCGTGAATCCTAGGTGTTTTCACGCCGTTTTCAGACGTTCGGCCAATGAAGTCGCCAGTTTCGCGGTCAATCCATACACCGACAATTGCGGGTTCGCCCCGATGCTGGTGGGGAATAATGAGCCATCGTGGATGGACAGATTGCGCAATTGGTGATGACGGCCAAGGCTGTCGGCCACGGCCATTTTGGGGTCTTCACCCATGGCGCAACCGCCCATCACATGGGCGCTGCCCAGGCAGGTGCGGTGCAGTTCCAGGTTGAGGCCCTCGATCAGCGTGCGGGCTTCGGCCAGGGTTTTCACATAGCGTGCATCGTGATGCAGCGGTTTGACGGACTTGGCGCCCGCCGCGAACTGGATCTCGGCCATGCTCTGGAAGGCCCGGCGTAGACCGTCCCAGGCGTAGTCTGAGACCTGATAGTCAAGCACTGGCGTGCCGTCGCCGCGCAGTTCCACATTGCCGCCCGGGCTGTCAGGGTGGAAACCGTCGCGCAGCAACGCCAGCATCGCGTGGGTATTGGGCAACTGGCTCATATCCAGCGCATTCTGTGTGCCGTAGCCGCCCAGCAGAGTGCTGGCCAGCGCCGGATGCAGCGGTGGCGCTTCGAGTTTGTAGGACATTTTACCGGTAGTGCCGTCCTGCCATTGGAAATGGTCGGAGTAGATCGACTGCGGCGCGCCGTAGAACGGGTTGATCACCTCGTCGAACAGCGCCGCGGAGAAATTCACCAAGTGCAGAAAGGTCCGCTTGCCCAGCCGCGAATGTGGGTCCGGCGCGTCCGAACGCATTAGCAACGCCGGGCTGTTGATGCCGCCCCCGGCCAGTACATAGTGTTTGGCGTTGACCGTGATTTTGCGCCCTGTGGGTGCTACGCAGCGGGCGTCCATCGCCATGCATTCCAGGCTGCTGACGGTGTCGCCGCGGTATTTGAAATGCTCGGCCCGCGCCAGGTAGAGCAGCTCCCCGCCGTGTTCCAAGGTGGAGGGGATGCTGGTGACCAGCATCGATTGCTTGGCATTGACCGGGCAGCCCATGCCGCAATAACCCAAGTTAAAGCAGCCACGCACGTTGCGCGGGATCACATGCCAGCTGTAGCCGAGTTTTTCGCAGCCCTTGCGGATCACATCGTTGTTGGGGTTGGGCGGGACGGCCCACGGGGCGATGCCCAGGCGTTGCTCCATTTTTTCGAACCACGGCGCCATCTCGGCGCTGCTGTGGCCCTTGACCGCATATTCGCTGGCCCAGTGGGAAAGGGTCGCGTCCGGTGTACGAAAACTGGAGGTCCAATTGATCAGTGTCGTACCGCCCACCGCGCGGCCCTGAAGGATGGTGATCGCCCCGTCCTTGCTCATGCGGCCAATGCCTTCCTGATACAGGCTGGTGTAGGCCTCGTCCTCAAGCAACTTGAAGTCGCTGCTGGTCTTGAGCGGGCCTTCTTCGATCAGCAGCACCTTGTAACCGGCCGCGCTGAGGATTTCAGCAGTGGTGCCGCCCCCAGCGCCGCTGCCGATGATCGCCACGTCGGCTTCCAGGGTCAGGTCTTGATCGAGGGCGCTGCCATTGTGGGTTTTCCAGCCACGGGCCAGGCCTTCGCGGAACAGATCGGGTACGGGCATCAGGGTCGTCTCTTGTTTTTATTGTGGGGGATGCGGATCAGATCTTCGGCGGCCCGGGGTAGCCGCAATGGGCCCAGGACACCGGCTGGAAGTACCAGGCCATGATCACCAGCTTGAGCAGCGAGCCCTGGCCCATGCGCAGCAGGTTCAGGTAACTGTTTTCCCAGCGCTGTAGGAAGTGGCGGATCTGTTCAGCGCTGGCGTTTTCCCAACTGCCCCAAATTCCGGTAAGCGGGCCGCGAGTGAGGCCCATGCTCAGCACGTCGAACAACTGCTGGGTGAGCTTGAACATTTCCGGCGACAGGTGCTGCAGACTGAAGTCGAGTTTTTTCAGAGTGCCGTCGATGCCGCTGGCGACCGCCTGGGCGCTGGCCACGCCCTCCAGTAAAACGGGGATTACCGCGCGCAAAAACGGCAGATCGCTGTTGCGCAGCATGGCAAAGCCGCTGGCCGGAGTGCTGCTGGAGCAGCCAGTGAGGCTGGCGCCCAGCCCTGCTGTGGCCAGGAAGGCACTGGCGCACAGGCCGATTTTCAAGACGCCGCGCCGTGACAGCGCGGGGGAATCCGTGAGGCTAGGGTTCATTGTTGTTGTTATCCCGTAGGTGGCGGAATCAGCGGACGAACAGCTTCTGGATCAACTTCTGTATGGCCTTGCCGTAGGGCGGGTAGATCAGCTTCGCCGCGTTCAGACGTTGCTTGATCAGCACCCCCTTGGCCTTGCTGAACGTCAGGAAACCTTCGTGACCGTGGTAGTGGCCCATGCCCGAGGGGCCGATGCCGCCGAACGGCATATCGTCCTGGGCGACGTGCAGCAGGGTGTCGTTCAGGCACACGCCACCGGAATGGGTTTCGTGCAGCACGCGCTGTTGTTCGCCCTTGTTGTAGCCGAAGTAATACAGCGCCAGCGGGCGAGGCCGTTGGTTGATGTAGGCAAAGGCCTGATCGATGCCGCGATACGGCACGATCGGCAGCACCGGACCGAAGATTTCGTCCTGCATCACGGTCATGTCGTCGCTGACGTTAAGGAGCAGGCTGTGAGGCATTCGTCGCGCCTGGCCTTGGTCGTACAGCGGAATCAGGGTGGCGCCCTTGTCTGTGGCGTCCTTGACGTAGGCGTTGAGCCTGGCCAGTTGTCGCTCATTGATAATCGCGGTGTAGTCCGGGTTGTCGGCCAGCGTGGGATAAAACCCGCGAACGGCGTTGCTGTAAGCCTCGACAAACCCCTCGACGCGGTCTTCTGGCACCAGCACGTAATCCGGCGCCACGCAGGTCTGCCCGGCGTTCAGCGCTTTGCCGAAGGCGATGCGTTCGGCTGCGTCCTTGAGCGGTACATCCGTGGAAACGATGGCGGGCGATTTGCCGCCCAGTTCCAGGGTCACCGGCGTGAGGTGTTCCGCCGCCGCGCGCATTACATGCTTGCCGATACTGGTGGCGCCGGTGAAGAGCAAGTGATCGAAGCGCAGCCGGGAAAACGCGATCCCCATATCGGCCTCGCCGAGCACCACGCACACCAGGTCTTCGGGGAAGATTCTCGCCAGCAACGTCTTGAGCAGTTGCCCGGTGGCAGGCGTGGATTCACTGAGCTTGAGCATGACCCGGTTACCGGCCGCCAACGCGCCGACCAACGGGCCGATGGCCAGGTACAGCGGGTAGTTCCACGGCACGATGACGCCCACCACTCCCAACGGCTGATAGATGACTTTGGCTGACGCCGGTTGGAAGGCAATGCCTACGGCGCGTCGGGATGGTCTCATCCAACGCTTGAGGTGTTTGCTGGCGTAGTGAATGCCATGCAGGCTGGGCATCAGTTCGGCGAAGAGGGTTTCGTCGGCACTGCGGTGGCTGAAGTCCTGGCTGATCGCATCGATCAACGCCTGGCGTTCATTGCTGAGCAGATCCCGCAGGGCTTTGAGCCATTGTTGACGCTGCGCAGCCGGCGGCATGGGATTGGCAGCGTAGGCACGCTGCTGTGCGTCGAACAGACCCTGGAGTTGATCCAGTGCCTGAGAATCTTGCAGGTAGGCAACGTTGGCAGACATGGCGCAGTACCGGTTGTTATTGGTCTGCGTGGATTTTTAGAGTCATTACTCTAAATTGTCAAATAACATTGCAGCAACATGATGGATTTATCCAGGCCGGGATAGCCCGTAAGATGCTCCATCCCGTGTATAGAAGCTGATCCCCTATGGCACCACGAGTAAAGACCAGCGAGCGCATTGTGCAAACCAGCCTGGAGCTTTTTAACCAGCAGGGCGAGCGCAGTATCAGCACCAACCATATCGCCGCCCATATGGAAATTTCGCCGGGCAACCTGTACTACCACTTCCCCAACAAGCAGGCGATCATCGCCGTGCTGTTTCGCGAGTACGAAGCGCTGGTGGACAGTTTCCTGCGTCCGCCCCAAGGGCGTGCGATGCAGGTGGAGGATAAGCGTTTCTACCTGCAAGCCGTATTGGCCGGCATGTGGCGCTATCGTTTCCTGCACCGCGACCTTGAGCACCTGCTGGAAAGCGACCCGGAATTGGCCACTGGCTATCGGCGTTTTTCCCAGCGTTGCCTGATCCAGGGCGGCGCTATCTACCAGGGGTTTGTCGATGCCGGCATTCTCAATATGGACCCGGTGCAAACCGAAGCCCTGACCCTGAATGCCTGGATTATCCTCACGTCCTGGGTGCGTTTTCTGTGCACCACCAATGAGAATTCTGCCCACCTGAGTGCCGAAGCGATCAAGCGCGGGGTGTATCAGGTGCTGGTGCTGGAGGCCGGCTTCGTCACGCCCCAGGCGAAAGACGCGGTGGACGCACTGTTCAAAGAATTTTACGTGCCGTTGAATCAGGCACTGGAAGAAGTGAAGTAGGCCCTTTCTCGAATCTGTTTACAGGAGTCCGCCATGCCGCTTGCCCAACTGATCAGCCCCCAGCAATTGGCCGAGCGCCGCAAGGCCGGAGGTTTGGTAATCCTGGATTGCCGTTTCGCCCTGGAAGACCCGGAATACGGGCGTTGCAGCTATGCCGAAGGCCATATCGAGGGCGCGCAATATGCCGATCTTGAGCGCCACCTCAGCGGTCAGGTGGTAAGAGGCGTGACCGGCCGCCACCCTTTACCGGCGGCGGACACCTTCGCCGAGCAACTGCGGGCCTGGGGCATCAGTGCCGACACTGATGTCGTGCTGTACGACGACGGCCCCGGCGCTTATGCCGCGCGGGCATGGTGGCTGCTGGCCTGGCTGGGCAAGCGCGACGGCGTATCCATTCTGGATGGCGGCCTCAAGGCTTGGCACAGCGCCGGGTTCCCATTGAGCCTTGGCGTGCCGGTAACCGAACCTGGGAGCTTTGTCGGCCAGCCGGACAATCATCTGCTGCTGGACGCCGAACACCTGCAAGAACGCCTGGGCCAGCCGGGCATGACCTTGATCGATGCCCGCGCCCCCGCGCGTTTTCGCGGCGAAGTCGAACCCATCGACCCAATTGCCGGGCATATTCCCGGTGCGCAGTGCGCGGCATTCAATGAAAACCTCGGCAGCGACGGGCGCTTTCTGCCGGCCGAACAACTCAAGCAACGCTTCGCTGCGCAGTTGCAGGGGCGCTCGCCGGAAGAACTGGTGGCCTATTGCGGTTCGGGAGTGACGGCGTGCCACAACCTGTTCGCCCTGAGCCTGGCAGGTTATCCACTGGGTAAGTTGTATGCGGGGTCGTGGAGCGAGTGGATCACCGATTCGAAACGGGCGATTGCTACGGGCGATTGACCGCCCACTCGTTTAGCCGTGTTGTGCCAATAGCCATTGGGGGATTCGACGCTCCAGGTAGTAGCCGGGGCGTTTCAGTGAGCCATCGACAAAGCCCACATGGCCACCCTTGGTCGTTAGCTCAAACTCGGTGCAATCCGATAGCTCGCTGGCCTCAGGCAAGCTATGGGCAAACACGAACGGGTCATCGGCGGCCTGGATAATCAGGGTTGGGGTGCGGATGCCGCCCAGATAGTAACGGCTCGACGCGCGGCGGTAATAATCCTCGGCACTCAGAAAACCGTGCAGCGGCGCGGTGACCCGGCCGTCGAAGTCCCAAAACGTGCGCATCTTCTCCAGCGAGCCGAGGGCCTCCAGGGTTTTCAATCCCTCCACCTGGCCATCCTGTAGGAAGCGGCGTTGCTTGAGGCGGATATACGTGAGCATTTCGCGCATGAAGTGCTTCTGATACACCCGCGAAAACCCCAGCCCGATGCGATCGGCGCACTGATCCAGGCGAAACGGCACCGACACCGCCGCTGCGCCTTGCAGGCCGGACATTTCCCCTGTTTCCCCTAAATGCTTGAGCAACACGTTGCCACCCAGGGAGTAACCCACCGCGTACAAGGGCGCCAACGGTCGCTTGGCGCGCAGGTGCGTAATGGTCGCCGCGAGGTCTTCGCTGGCGCCGGAGTGGTAGCTGCGCGCCAACAGGTTCGGCTCGCCGGAGCAGCCCCGCCAGTTCAGCGCGACGCTGGCCCAGCCCTGGCCGGCGAGGACTTTCTGCAAGCCCGCGACATAGGGGGAATTGGATGAGCCGGTCAGCCCATGCAGCACCAGCACCAGCGGCACGTGTGCGTCGTGAGGGCCATGCCAGTCGAGGTCGAGAAAGTCGCCGTCGTCCAGCCACAGACGCTCGCGTTGGCGCTCAATGTGGGTTGTGGGGCGCAACAGCGGCCCCCACAGTGTTTGCAGGTGGGGGTTGCCGAGGCCGAAGGCGGGGGTGAACAGGTCGGAGATCGGTGTCATGAAACTCTCAGTCTGTGGCGAGCCTGCCCGCCACAAGAATCCGCGTGCTGAAAAGCATTAAGCGCCGCTTTCGACCAACCGATGCCACAACGCGTAAAACACCCGTCCGGATTTTTGCTCCCGATGCAGGCGCCATGCGCCAGGCAGGCCCAGGGTAGAGGGTGCGGTTTCGCTTTCAGTGTAGATCCACGCATCGGCTGCCAGCCATTGGCGTTCTTCCAGCAGCGCGCACACGGTGGGCAACAGGTTCTGGTTGAACGGTGGGTCGAGGAATACCACGTCATATTCACTGGCGGGCTGGGTTTCCAGATAGCGCAGGGCGTCGGCGGTTTGCACCTGACCATTGGTGCAGCGCAGGGTGCCCAGATGCTCCTTGAGGCTGGACACAGCGACGTTGCTGGCGTCCAACGCCTGGGCCTGGGCGGCGCCACGGGACAACGCTTCCAGGAACAACGCGCCACTGCCGGCGAACGGGTCCAGCACCTTGGCCCCGCCGATGTAGGGTGCGAGCCAGTTGAACAGGGTTTCGCGCACGCGATCCGGTGTTGGGCGCAGGCCCACCACGTCGGGGAAGCTCAGCTTGCGGCTGCCCCACTCACCGCCAATGATGCGCAGTTGGCCCACACCGTTATGTACGTTGTGGACAGGTTTTTTCGGGCGAGATGAACTGGCCATTAATGCTCCGGGACCCCGAGCGGCTGCTCGGCGGGTTTATCAGTAGGGGGCGGTAGTGGCTTCTGCGCAATGGTCGGGCCGGCGGTCACGATGACCATCTTGTCGGCGCTCAAGTGTTTGTTCAGCGCAGCCTTGACCTGCTCTACGGTCAAAGCCTGGGATTGTTTCATGAAATCCTCCAGATAGCTCAGCGGCAGATTGTAGAAACCCATCGCCCCCAGCTGGCCGACGATATCGGCATTGCTCGCGGTCGAGAGCGGGAAGCTGCCGGCCAGCTCGCGCTTGGCGTCATCCAGCTCCTTCTGGGTCGGGCCGGTCTTGAGGTAATCGGCCAGTACCTGTTCCACCAGGCGCAGGGTGCCGCCGCTCATTTCGGCGCGGGTCTGCAGGTTGATCATGAACGGGCCACGCACCTGCATCGGCGAGAAACCGGAGTACACGCCATAGGTCAGGCCGCGCTTCTCGCGTACTTCGCTCATCAAGCGTGTGCCGAAACCGCCGCCACCGAGGATCTGGTTGCCCAGGGACAAGGCTGCGTAGTCCGGGTCGGCGCGGTCGATGCCCAGTTGGGCGAACAGCAGGTGAGTCTGCTTGGAAGGGAACTCGATATGGCTCAGGCCGGCCTTGGGCTCGGTGGGCTGGGCGATTTTCGGCAGGGCAGGGCCCTTGGGCAGCGAGGCGGACACCTTGGCGGTCATGGCTTCGGCTTCGGGGCGGGACAAGTCGCCCACTACCGCAATCACCGCATTGCCGGCGGCATAAGCTTTGGCGTGAAAGGCCTGCAACTGCGCCAGGGTGATTTTCGGCACGCTTTCTGGCGTGCCTTCACTGGCATGGGCATACGGATGATTGCCATATAGACGCTTGAACAACTCAAGGCTCGCCAGTTTGGCGGGGTTCTGCTTCTGATACTCGAAGCCGGCGAGGATCTGGTTCTTGATGCGCGCCAGGGAATCGGCCGGGAAAGTCGGTTGACCGATCACCTGATCGAATAGCGCCAGGGCGGCATCGCGCTTGGCACTGTCGCTGAGGCTGCGCAGGGATACCAGCGCCATGTCGCGGTAGGCGCCATTGCCGAAGTCGGCACCCAGGCCTTCAAAACCACTGGCGATCTGGCTGACATCCTTGCCCGGCACGCCTTCGTTGAGCATGGCGTTGGTCATCAACGCCAGACCTGGCACGTCACCGTCCTGGCTGCTGCCGGCGGCGAACAGGATGCGCATGTCGAACATGGGCAGTTCATGGGCTTCGACGAACAGCACTTTGGCGCCTTCGGCGGTGGTCCAGGTCTGCACATCCAGCTTGCGGTTGGTCGGCGCCTTGCCGTCCAGTTCTGCCAGGGATTGCAGCTTGTTGGCCGATTGCGCTTGATCCAGCGCCTGGCTGGCAACCGACTCGCTGGGCCGCAGGAAGTACACGGCGCTCGCGGCGATCAAGGTAACGGCGATCAAGCCGGGCAGAATCAGACGGCTGCTTTTGCGATCACTCATGAGCGGTCTCCTCGGGCAGAACATGGGCGACGCTCAAACGTTCGCGGGTGAAGTAGGTGCGGGCGGCTTTCTGGATGTCTTGCGGGGTCACGCTTTGCAGGTCGGCGAGTTCGCTGTCCATGAGTTTCCATGACAGCCCCACCGTCTCCAGGGAGCCGATGGCCGTGGCCTGGCTGGTGATGGAGTCCCGCTGATAGACCAGGCCGGCGATGACCTGGGCACGGATGCGTTCCAGTTCTTCAGCGGTCGGCGGTTTGGCTTTCAATTCGTCCAGCAGGCGCCACAGGCCGGCCTCGGCTTGGGCGATGGTCTTTTTCTTCTGCTGGTTCGGCGTGGCCGAGAGGGTGAATAGGGTGTCGCCACGGGTATAGGCGTCGTAATTGGTAGAGGCGGCGGATACCAGCTCTTCGCCACGTTCCAATTGCTCGGAAATACGCGCGCTATAGCCGCCATCCAGCAGAGCCGAGATCAGGCGCAGGGCCTGCACCGAGCGTTTGTCCTCGGCAGTGGCGAGGCCGGGTACGTTAAAGCCGAGGATTACGCTTGGCAGTTGGGTCTGCACGCGCATTGTCAGTAGGCGCTCGCCGGGTTCGGCCAGCTCCATGGGGATCTTGGCTGGTGGCACGTCACGTTTGGGGATCGGGCCGAAGTAGCGTTGGGCCAGGTTCTTCACCTCGTCCGGAGTCACGTCGCCGACCACCACCAGGGTAGCGTTATTGGGCACATACCAGGATTGGTACCAGTGACGCAGCTCTTCGACCTTCATGCGCTCCAGGTCTGCCATCCAGCCGATGGTCGGCGTGTGGTAACCGCTGGCCGGGAAAGCCATCGCCTTGAAGCGTTCGAAGGCTTTGGACATCGGGTTGTCGTCGGTGCGCAGGCGGCGCTCTTCCTTGATCACCTCGATCTCGCGGCTGAATTCGTCGGCCGGCAAGCGCAGGCTGGCCATGCGGTCCGCTTCCAACTCGAAGGCCACGCCCAGACGGTCGCGGGCCAGCACTTGGTAGTAGGCGGTGTAGTCATCGCTGGTGAAGGCATTTTCTTCGGCGCCGAGGTCGCGCAGGATCAGCGAGGCTTCGCCCGGGCCGACCTTGGCGCTGCCCTTGAACATCATGTGCTCCAGAGCGTGGGACAAACCGGTCTGGCCCGGGGTTTCATAGCTTGAGCCGACCTTGTACCAAACCTGGGAAACCACCACCGGCGCGCGATGGTCTTCGCGTACGACCACCTTGAGGCCGTTATCGAGGGTGAATTCATGGGTCGGTTGTGGATCGGCAGCCAAGGCTGAAAGAGGCAGACAAACTGTGCTGAACAGCAGGCCTGCGGCGCGGCGGGCGAGAGCATTCATTCGTTTTTTAACCTGTTGGGCGGCCCGCTTGGTCTTAGCGTCGGCGGGCGAGGAGGTGCTAGGATACTGATCCGATTTAACGACGGCCACGGCTATCAGGCTCGGGGTGTTTACGACGCCTCGTATGTAGCCGTAGGAAACATGGAATAAGCAGTGGTTTTCCCTGAAGTTATTCTATTTTTCGCCGATTATGTGTCGCTAAAGCCCTGTATTGAATCGTTTTCCTGAGGCTTTATTTGGCCTTACAAAATGTTGCGCATGAACAGGCGGGCGTTAAAGCAGTCTGTTCTGCATCGAATTTTATTTACCGAGGCGCCCTGGCGCGTCGCTACTTTGAGATAGCCGTCCTCCATGTTTGGTTCCAACGACGACAAGAAGACCCCAGCTGCGGCTGGCGAGAAAAAAGGCCTGTTCGGATGGCTGCGCAAAAAGCCGCGGGAAACCGTCGTCGAACAGCCCCAGGTTCAACCTGAGCCTATTCCCGAGCCTCTTATAGAAGCCGCACCGGTTGCCGAGACACCGGCGCCCGTGGTGTTGCCTCTGGCCGAGCCGGTATTGCAGCCGGTGGTCGAAGCGGCGCCGGAGCCAGAGCCAGAGCACAAGCCGTGGCCGGAACTGCCGGTGGCCGAGGAGCCTGTTGCGCTGGTCGACGATGTGCAGGCTGAGCATGTGGTGCCGCCGATTCCGCCGGTGATCGAGCCCGAGCTGCAACCTGTGGTCGTCGAGCCGACGCCCGCTGCGGTGCCAGTGCAGGAGGTCGCGCCTGCGGTCATTGCCCCGGCGCCCGCCGAAACCAGCAAGACCGGTTTCTTTGCCCGCCTCAAGCAGGGCCTCAGCAAGACCAGCGCCAGTATCGGCGAAGGCATGGCTAGCCTGTTCCTGGGCCGAAAGACCATCGATGACGAACTGCTCGAAGACATCGAGACCCGTCTGCTGACCGCCGACGTCGGCGTCGAAGCCACTGCGGTGATCATCCAAAGCCTGACCCAGAAGGTCGCGCGCAAACAGTTGACCGACGCCGACGCGCTCTACAAGTCTCTGCAGGCCGAACTGGCCGCGATGCTCAAACCGGTCGAAGCGCCGCTGGTGATCACGCCGAACAAGCCGTTCGTGATTCTGGTGGTAGGCGTCAACGGCGCCGGTAAAACCACCACCATTGGCAAGTTGGCCAAGAAGCTGCAGTCGGAAGGCAAAAAGGTCATGCTCGCCGCCGGCGACACTTTCCGCGCCGCTGCCGTGGAGCAACTGCAAGTCTGGGGTGAGCGCAATAAGATCCCGGTCATTGCCCAGCACACCGGCGCCGATTCCGCGTCGGTAATCTTCGATGCTGTGCAGGCCGCCAAGGCCCGTAACATCGATGTGCTGATTGCCGATACCGCCGGTCGCCTGCACACCAAAGACAACTTGATGGAAGAGCTGAAAAAAGTGCGTCGCGTGATCGGCAAGCTCGATGCCGGCGCGCCCCATGAAGTGCTGCTGGTGCTGGACGCCGGCACGGGCCAGAACGCTATCAGTCAGGCCAAGCAGTTCAACCAGACGGTGCAATTGACCGGCCTGGCCTTGACCAAGCTTGATGGCACGGCCAAGGGCGGCGTGATCTTCGCCTTGGCCAAACAGTTCGGGTTACCGATTCGCTATATCGGTGTCGGTGAGGGTATCGACGACTTGCGCACCTTTGAAGCCGAACCCTTTGTCCAGGCACTGTTTGCCGAGCGGGAGCGTTCATGATTCGATTCGAACAGGTCGGTAAACGCTATGCCAACGGGCATGTCGGCTTGCATGAGCTGAGCTTTCGAGTGCGTCGCGGCGAATTCTTGTTTGTGACCGGCCATTCGGGCGCGGGCAAAAGCACCCTGCTGCGCCTGCTGCTGGCCATGGAACGCCCGACCACCGGCAAGCTGCTGTTGGCGGGCCAGGATCTGGCCACCATCAGCAATGCGCAGATTCCTTTCCTGCGCCGCCAGATCGGCGTGGTGTTCCAGAATCATCAGTTGCTGTTCGATCGCACGGTGTTCAATAACGTCGCGTTGCCGTTGCAGATTCTCGGGTTGTCCAAGGCCGAGATCATCAAGCGCGTGGATTCGGCCCTGGAGCGCGTAGCGCTGTCGGACAAGACCGACCTCTACCCCGGCGACCTGTCCACCGGCCAGCAACAGCGCGTCGGTATCGCCCGCGCCATCGTCCACCGTCCGGCCTTGCTGCTGGCGGACGAACCTACCGGTAACCTCGATCCGCGCCTGGCCGCCGAGATCATGGGGGTGTTCGAGGACATCAACCGACTGGGCACCAGCGTGCTGATCGCCAGTCACGACCTGGCGCTGATCGCGCGCATGCGCCATCGCATGCTGACCTTGCAGCGCGGTCGTCTGATCGGTGACGGGGAGGCTGGCGTATGAGTGCAACACGCAGCCCCAAGGTTTCCGAACGCGTGGCCCCCAAGCCCGCCGACCCGCAACCGAAGAAGAAAAAACACGACGATGACGACGGGCCGGACTTCGGCACCCTGTTACGCGCGTGGATCGAAAGCCATCGCGCCAGCCTGCTGGACAGCCTGCGTCGCTTGGGCAAGCAACCGATCGGCAGCTTTTTCACCTGCCTGGTGATGGCCGTGGCCCTGAGCCTGCCGATGGGTTTGTCGCTGTTGCTCAATAATGTGGAGCGTCTGGGTGGTTCCTGGCAGCGCGCGGCGCAGATTTCGCTGTATCTGAATCTGGACGCCAGCGCCAAGGAGGGCGAAGCGCTGCGCGATGACATCAAGAATATGCCGGGCGTGGCGGATGCCGAGTACGTCAGCCGTGATCAGGCGCTTGAAGAGTTCCAGCAACAGTCCGGCCTGGGCGAGGCGCTCAAGGAGCTGCCGCAGAACCCGCTGCCAGGCGTGGTGCTGGTGACGCCGAACGAGGTCGACAAGACCGCCCTTGAAGCCCTGCGACAAAAACTCGCAGAGCTGCCCAAGGTGCAACAAGCGCAACTTGATCTAGTCTGGGTAGAGCGCCTGGCCGCGATTCTCAAGCTGGGAGACCGGTTTGTGTTCGGTTTGACGGTGTTGTTGGTGTCTGCATTACTTTTGGTGATAGGTAATACCATTCGTCTTCATATTGAAAACCGTCGCACCGAGATAGAAGTGATTAAACTGGTCGGCGGCACGGACAGCTATGTGCGTCGGCCTTTTCTGTACATGGGCGCGCTTTATGGCTTCGGTGCAGGGATTTTGTCCTGGGGTGTGCTGGCGTTCGGGCTGAACTGGCTTAACGACGCGGTGGTCGGGCTTGCCGGGCTGTATGGCAGCGATTTCGCCCTGGCGGGCGTGCCGGTTGCCGATGGTCTGTCACTCTTGCTCGGCGCGGTATTGTTGGGGTATATCGGTGCGTGGATCGCGGTCGCACGGCATTTACGTGAGCTGGCACCGAAGTAGTTAATGTCAGATTAATGTGGTTTCGTTTGTATTGACCGTATCAGTGGTTTAG
>Ga0308164_10002901_pt1 | contig 16300 bp, 13 predicted proteins | sample PhyTR2_FD_201031 | JGI IMG/M metagenome (GOLD analysis project Ga0308164, IMG submission 201031) | Phyllosphere microbial communities from UC Gill Tract Community Farm, Albany, California, United States - DLSLT.R2 | ecosystem: Host-associated > Plants > Phyllosphere > Unclassified | place: USA... | reverse complement strand
TCTCGATGAAGGCCTGGGGCGTGCTCTTGCAGCCGCCTCGCTTGCCCACGTGGACGATGCGCGCGTCGGGGCGCGCGTGGGCCGTGACGATCTCCTCGTTGACCAGGTCGTCGACGAACAGCACCGTGGCCGCGCCGATGGCCCTGACGGCCTTGAGGGTCAGCAGCTCCGGGTCGCCCGGGCCGGCGCCCACCAGGGTGCAGCGGCCCGAGGAGGAAAGGCAGGGGTTCGTCATGCGCGCGCCGCCAGTCCGACGATGAACTCGACCTGCCGCGCGATGGCCGGCGGCAGCGGCGCCTCGCCGGCCAGCACGGCACGGGTGTAGGCGGCCGTGGTCGCGATGTCGATCTCCGTCGGCAGGCCTTCGACCTCCGGCGCGGTGCCGGGCTGCTGCGCCTGCAGTTCGATGCGCTCGCCATGCACGAAGCCGTCGATCTGCGCCGTGCGCCGGGGATCGGAGACCACCTCGCCTTCGAGCCCGCGCGAGAGCAGGGCGGTCGCGCCCACCAGCTCGAAGGTCTCGCCCATGGTGCGCGCGTATTCGGGATGGGTGTAGCTCGCCACCACCACGCATGGTCCGGCGGTCGGCCGGATCAGCTTGGTCACGCTGTGGGCCGGATTGCGCAGGCCGACCACGCGGCGCACGTCGAGCAGCCGCTTGAGCGCCGGGTTGAGGAGCTCGGTCGGCGCGAAGGCGACCTCGCCAGCCGCGATGGACCGCATCCGCTCGAGCGGCGCCACGCCCAGCGCCTCCAGCACGCCCGAGGCCAGCACGCGGCTCGCCTCGGTGGCCGTGCCATGCACCAGCACCGGCAGGCCTTCGCGCGCGACCAGCAGGGCCAGCAGCGGCGTGAGCACCGGCAGCTTGCGCGCGCCGTTGTAGCTCGGCAGCGAGACCAGCGCGCGCTCGCCCGGCGGCACCGGCACGAGCCGGGCGTGGGTGGCGTCGAGGAAGCCCGCCATCTCCTGCGGCGTCTCGCCCTTGATGCGCATCGCGAGGCAGAACGCGCCGATCTCCAGGTCGGTGACGTTGCCGTCGAGCACCTGGCCGAACAGATCGGCCGCCTGCTCGCGCGCGAGCGGCTTGGCGCCCCGCGCGCCCCGGCCGATTTCCTTGATGTAGTGACTGATTCCCATGGGTAGGCGGGATTGTCCCGCAAGGCTTATGCCGGAACCGGTCCGGGCTTATGCATCGTCGGGTCGGTCGCGGCCTCAGAGCCGCAGGGCGACCACCGCCGTCACGCGGCCGCGCGGCGCCACCGGGATGGCGATGGTCGCGCCATCCACGCACGGCACGCCGGTGACGAAGGCCTGGGCGAGCGGGCTGTCGCCCGTCGCCGTCCATGCGACGCTGCCCGGCGTCGGCGTGGCCGCCTCCCGCGTCTCCTCGGAGAAGCCGAAGGTGCGCTGCAGCCGCGTTCCCTCGGCATCGGGCTCCCAGGTCTCCACGCGCCGGGCGATCGGCGTGGCCAGCGCGGAGAGAAAGGCCAGGACGAAGTTCGAACCGTCCAGCGTCGAACACGGGATGGCGAAGCCACGGTTGATGCCCACCTTCACGGCGCCATCGGCGCGCAGGAAACCCGAACCCTTGCCCAGATCGGGCAGGAACACGGGCTTGTGCCGCTCCCAGGCCATGCCCGGCAGGCCGTTGCCCTTGCGGAAGGCGGTGGCGCGCGAGATGAATTCGAAGGTATCGCCGGTGGTGCCGTAGTAGCCGTCGACCAAGGTCATGTCGTGCGACTCCTCCGGGTCGTTGCCCCAGAGCTCGATGGCGCCGGCATGCGCCTCGTCGTCGCCGCAGAAGAACACCACCACGGCCGCGAGGCGCGCGCCCCGGAAGATCGGCAGCGCGATGCCGCAGGTCAGGCCGACGGCGCGGGCGGCATCGACGCGGCGGAAGTAGGAGCCCTCGAGACGCGCAAGCACGATCGGGCGACCGCTGGCCCAGGCCCGGCCGGGCAGTCCTTCGCCGCGGGCGAAGGACAGGCCGGCGCTGGCGTCGGCGAGGACGGCGGCCTCGCCGAACAGGCCGCCGCCGAACGTCAGTCGCGTGCCCCCGGCATCGGGGATCCAGTACTCGACGACGCGGATGAAGGTCTTCATGGCATGGGTCCTTCCGGCGCGACGGGCTTCAGGCCGCCTTCTCCACGTGCCCCTGGCGCGTGTAGAGGAAGTCGATCACCGCCTTGCGGTAATGGACGTAGTGGCGATCCTCCGCCAGCGCCACGCGGTTGCGCGGCCGCTCGAGGTCGATGCTGAGCACCTCGCCGATGGTCGCCGAGGGGCCGTTGGTCATCATCACGATCTTGTCGGACAGCAGCACCGCCTCGTCGACGTCGTGCGTGACCATGACCACCGTGCTGCGCGTCTTCTGCACGATCGCCAGCAACTCGTCCTGCAGCCGGGCCCGGGTGAGGGCGTCGAGCGCGCCGAAGGGCTCGTCCATCAGCAGCACCTTGGGTTCCATGGCCAGCGCCCGGGCGATGCCCACGCGCTGCTTCATGCCGCCGGAGATCTCGCCCGGGCGCTTGCCGGCCGCCGGCGTGAGGCCGACCAGCGCCAGCGCCGCGTCGGTGCGCGCCTTGAGCTGCGCGCGGTTCTCGGTCGCCGCGAAGACGCGCTCGACGCCGAGGAAGACGTTCTCGTGGCAGGTGAGCCAGGGCAGCAGCGAGTGGTTCTGGAACACCACCGCGCGTTCCGGACCGGGCCCGGCGATCTCGCGGCCGGCGCACAGCAGCACGCCATGCGTCGGCCGGGTCAGGCCGGCGATGAGGTTGAGCAGGGTCGACTTGCCGCAGCCCGAGTGGCCGATCAGCGCGACGAACTCGCCCTTGGCGACCGTCAGGTGGATGTCGCGCAGGGCCTGGAAGCTGCCCTTGGGCGTCTTGAAGGTCTGCTCGACGTCCTGGATGTCGATGAACCTGCGTTCGGTGGGGAGTTCCGGTGGGGCGATCATGATTTCACCTCTTCGAAAGTGAATGCGGTGGCGATCCTGACGAGCGCGAATTCCAGGATCAGGCCGACGATGCCGATCACGAAGATCGCGATGATGATGTTCTTGACGTTGAGGTTGTTCCACTCGTCCCAGACCCAGAAGCCGATGCCGACGCCACCGGTCAGCATCTCGGCCGCGACGATCACCAGCCACGCGGTGCCCACGGCCAGCCGCACGCCGGTCAGCATGTAGGGCAGCACGGCCGGGAACAGGATCTTGGTGATGATCTTCCACTCGCTCAGGTTGAGCACGCGGGCGACGTTCATGTAGTCGCTGGGCACGCGCTGCACGCCCACGGCGGTGTTGATGACCATGGGCCAGATCGAGCAGATGAAGATGGTCCAGATGGCCGCCGGGTTGGCGCCCTTGAAGACCAGCAGCCCGATCGGCAGCCAGGCGAGCGGCGAGACCGGGCGCAGCAGACTGATCAACGGGCCGAACATGCGCGACATGAACTCGAAGCGGCCGATGGCGAAGCCCGCCGGAATGCCCACCACCGCGGCCAGGCCGAAGCCCAGCGCCACGCGCTGCAGCGACGCCAGCACGTTCCAGCCGACGCCCTGGTCGTTCGGTCCCTTGCTGTAGAACGGATCGCTGAAGACCTGCAGGGCCTGCAGCCAGGTCTCCCAGGGATCGGGGAAGCTGCCGGCGCTGCCGCGGGCGATCAGCTCCCATACCAGGAGCAGCACGCCGAAGCCGGCGAGCGGCGGCAGCACGCGCATCCAGAAGCGACGCAGGTCCGGCGGCCGGCGGCCGCGCGATGCGACGGGAGCCGGGGCGGGGGTCGCGTGGAGACCGGCGGCGGCTGGCGGGGCGGCCACCGGAACGTCGAGCGGGGGATGGAAGACGGCACTGACCATGGGGTTCTCCTTCAGACTTTGATCTTGAAGCCGTCGGCGTAGGCCTGGGGGTTGCGGCCGTCCCACACGACGCCGTCCATCAGCTTGCTGCTGCGCATCGTTTCCTTGGGCACGGGCGTCCTGGACGCGGTGGCGGCCTGCTTGTAGAGCTCGATCTGGTTGATCTCGGTGGCGACCTTGAGATAGTCGGGATGCGCCTTGAGCAGGCCCCAGCGCTTGTGCTGCGTGAGGAACCACATGCCATCGGACAGATAGGGAAAGCCGACGGCGCCGTCGCCATAGAACTTCATGTGGTTGGGGTCGTCCCAGTTCCTGCCCAGGCCGTTGGTGTAGCGGCCCAGGATGCGCTGGTTGATGGCGTCGACGCTGGTGTTGACATAGCTCTTGTCGGCGATCGTCTCGGCCATCTTGTTCTTGTTCTGCAGGCTTGAGTCGATCCATCGGCCCGCCTCCAGCAGCGCGGCGGTCACGGCGCGCGCCGTGTGGGGGTTCTTCCTGGCGAACTCGGCGGTGCATCCGAGCACCTTTTCGGGGTGGTCCTTCCAGATGTCCTGCGTCGTCACGGCGGTGATGCCGATGCCGTCCATGATGGCGCGCTGGCCCCACGGCTCGCCCACGCAGTAGCCGTCCATGTTGCCGATGCGCATGTTGGCCACCATCTGCGGCGGCGGCACCACGATCGACTTGGCGTCCTGGACCGGGTTGATGCCGTGGGCCGCCAGCCAGTAGTTGAGCCACATCGCATGGGTGCCGGTCGGGAAGGTCTGGGCGAAGATGTATTCGCGCTTCTCCGCGCCCATGAGCCTGGCCAGCGAGGTGCCGTCGACCGCGCCCTTGTCGGCCAGCTTCTTCGACAGCGTGATGGCCTGGCCGTTGTTGTTGAGGGTCATCAGGACGGCCATGTCCTTCTTGGGGCCGCTCACGCCCAGGTGCACGCCGTAGACCAGTCCGTAGAGGACGTGGGCGAAATCGAGATCGCCATTGACCAGCTTGTCGCGCACGCCGGCCCAGCTGGCTTCCTTGCTCGGCACGATCTTCACGCCGTACTTCTTGTCGATGCCCAGCACCGAGGCCATCACCACGCTGGCGCAGTCGGTCAGCGGGATGAAGCCGATCTTCACTTCCTCCTTCTCGGGCTTGTCGGAGCCCTGGGCGTAGACGGCGGCGCGCAACGCGGGGTCGATCGCCACGGCGCCGACGGCGGCGGCCCGCAGGACGGCGCGGCGGCTCAATCGGGGATTCATCGAATCTGTCATGCGAACGGGCTCCAGAAGGAAGAAGAGGGACCAAGAGGGAAGACGAGGACCAGGGAAGAAATGGATCCACGAAAAAAAAGGCGTCCGCATCACGCTGCGCCGGCCCACGGGGGCGGGTGCTGCGGATACGGACGCCTTTGTCCGGTCGAGGAGCCGCGACCGCCGTTGGAAGCCGCTCCTCGCATGCGGGCCACCGATGGCCCGTGCCTCCTCCCGGATGCAAACCGCATGCCAGCTTTCGGCATGGCGATCCGGGGTGCCGTGCACCAATCAGGCCCGTTTCGGCGTCACGGCCGCTGGCAGGTACTCGGCCATCGCCAGCACCGATTCGGCGACGTCGACCAGGCGGCGGTTCTGGTTCATGGCGGTCTGGCGCAGCATCTTGTGCGCGTCCTGCTCGCTCAACTGCCGATGCGCCATCAGCAGGCCCTTCGCGCGCTCGACCAGCTTGCGCTCGTTGAGGGTCGCGCGCACCGTATCGAGCTCGTCGCTCATCGCCTGCAGCCGGTCCGACTGGTCACGCACCAGATCGAGGATCGAGCGTTCCAGCTGGCGGCCGTACAGCGCCGGGTTGCCGGGAGGTGGTGCGGCGACGACCGCCTGGGGAGTGTCGAAGAAGGCGTTGGGCACCGGCGACGGGCTGTCGGCGAGGCGTATCAGCAGGGCCTCGTGCGCGGCCAGTTCGGTGCGCGCGCCACGGGTCTTGGCATCGCAGAGCCGCCGCAGGTCGTCGGCCAGGCGTTCCTCGACCGTCTGCATGGCATCGATGCGACGCGTGCAGCAGTCGAACCAGGCCGCGCTCATCTCGGGGTCCAGCGGCGCGCCCGGCGGCGCCGCGCAGGCGATGCGGCGCATGCGCTCGAGCTCGGCCATCTGGGCCGGCGCCAGGTTGGCCAGCCATTGCGCCTCCAGCGCGGGTCCGGCGAATTCGGCGAAGACCTGGAAGCAGCGTTCCTGCGACTCGATCAGGTCAAGCCAGTCCTGCTGGCGCGCCCGTTCGTTGCGACCGGAGGCGAAGGCGACGCCGCCACAGGCGCGTTCCTGGCCGGCGAATTCCTTGCCCTGCATGAAATTGAACATCGCCGCGAGCAGGCGCGAGATCTCCGGATCGGTCGCGCCATCGGCGGCTTCGAACACCACCGCGAGCCAGCCCGCCACCAGGCGACCATAGGCGGCGGTGGCATCGGCCACCGGCAGCGCCAGCGCGCCGATGCGATCGCGCAGGCCGGGCAGGGCGTCCAGCCCGGGCAGCACCCAGGCGATGCGGCTGAACAGGCGGGCGCCGTTGCGCAGGTGGACGCCCGGGGCTGGCGATCGTGTCCCGTCGCCCGGCCCCTCCAGTCGATCGAGCCGGACGCGCACTTCCCGTTCCAGGTGCTCGCTGCACGCGATCTGCGCTTCGCGCTCGGCCACGAAGCGCCGGCCGCCGGAGGCCAGCACCACGTTCGAGAGTCCGCGCTCGCGCTGCAGCGCATGCACCAGCCGCCCGATGGCGCCGACGAGCTCGCTCGTGCGACCGAGCTGGTCGAGTTCGTCGATCTCGCAGCGCAGGGCGGCGACCAGGAAGCTCAGTCCGGATTTCATCTTGGGAAGGGCATCGAGCAACAACCGTGCCTCGCCGGCGACGGCCCCCTACACTCGACCGCATGCTGGTCCTCGGAATCGAATCCTCCTGCGACGAAACGGGCGTGGCCCTGGTCGAAACCCGCGACGCCACCGCGTTGCCGGTGCTGCTGTCCCATGCGCTGCACAGCCAGATCGCCATGCACCAGGCCTATGGCGGCGTGGTGCCCGAACTCGCGAGCCGCGACCACATCCGTCGCGTCCTGCCGCTCGCCCGCGCCGTCTTCGACGAGGCCGGGCGGGCCCTGGCCGATGTCGACGTGGTCGCCTACACGCGCGGTCCGGGCCTGGCCGGCGCGCTGCTGGTGGGCGCCGGTGTCGCCTGCGCGCTCGGCGCGGCGCTCGATCGCCCGGTGCTGGGCGTGCATCACCTCGAAGGGCATCTGCTGTCGCCATTCCTGAGCGCGGACGCACCCGAGTTTCCCTTCGTCGCCCTGCTGGTCTCGGGCGGCCACACGCAGCTGATGCGCGTCGATGGCGTGGGCCGCTACGAGATCCTGGGCGAGACCATCGACGATGCCGCCGGCGAGGCCTTCGACAAGTCGGCCAAGCTGCTGGGGCTGCCTTATCCGGGCGGCCCGTGGCTGGCCCGGCTGGCCGAGACGGGCGATCCGGCGGCCTTCAGATTGCCGCGGCCGCTGCTGCACAGCGGCGACCTCGATTTCTCGTTCGCCGGCCTGAAGACGGCCGTGCTGACGCAGGCGAAGAAGCTCGGTGGCGACCTCGAGGCACGCAAGGCCGACCTGGCGGCGTCGACCCAGGCGGCGATCGTGGAGGTGCTGCTGCGCAAGTCGCTGGCCGCGCTCGATCGCACCGGGCTGAAGCGTCTGGTGGTGGCTGGTGGCGTCGGCGCCAACGCGGTCCTGCGCTCGCAGCTCGACGCGGCCTGCGCGGCGCGGCGGGTGCGGGTGCACTACCCGGAACTCCATCTGTGCACCGACAACGGCGCCATGATCGCCATGGCCGCGGCGATGCGGCTGCAGGCCGGCGTGCAGTCGGCCACCACCGGCTATGCCTTCGACGTCAAGCCGCGTTGGCCGCTCGACCGGGTGACCGACGCCGTGGCCTGAGCGGCGCCGGATCACGGTCGGCGTCGTCGCGTCAGTGCGGCGCTTCGTCCGGGACGCGGTCCTCGAAGACCATGCCGGGCGAGTAGGGGACGGACTCCTGGCGCAGGCGGTCGAACTCCCCGGCATAGGTGCCGGCGAGCGCCGTCCAGTGCCGGAACAGGTTGAAGTTCTCGGCGTTGTGCCGCGCGCCGGCCTGGGTGAAGTTCATCGAGCCGAAGCCGACCGTGTCCTCGTCGACGACCAGGAACTTGTGGTGCATCACCGGATAGCGCGCATTGATCCAGAGCGGCACGCCCTGGTTGTGGAAGTAGGTCGCGCTGGAATAGGTGAGCGTGGCCTGGGAACGGTCGAGCACCACCCGCACGTCGATGCCGCGCCGGAAGGCCTGGTCGAGCGCGCGCGCGATGGTCGACGAGGTGAAGTAGTAGCCGGCGATCCAGACCCGCGTGCGCGCGCCGTCGATGAGATCGGCCACAGCGCGGTCGGTGCGGCCGCCGGGCGAGAAGAAGACATCGACCGTGGCGTGTGCCGAGGGTGGCGGCATCGGCACGGCGGTCGCGGCCGGCCTGGTCGTCACGGGCGCGGGCGTGGTCGTGGTCGTGGTCCGCGCGGAACTCGCGGGCGGCATCGAGAACATCACGATGCCCGTCAGCAGGGCGCCCCACAGGCCGATGAGGCCGCGGCGTCCCGGCGTGTGGTCGGGACGAGCCGGCACGACCGGCTCAGTGCGCATGCGCCAGGGCAGGGGCCTCGACCCGTGGCAGCGGCAGGTTCGGGAGCAGGTCCTGCCACAGTGCCGACCACACCGGCCAGTCGTGACCGCCCTGCGCCGTGAAGACATGGCCGGCCGGCAGCACGTCGGCGAGCAACTGGTGGTTGGGAGCGAAGCGATCGGCCAGGCCATAGCCCAGATAGAGCGGCGGCAGTTCCGCGGCGGCATCCGGCGCCGCGTAGCGCTGGAGCCAGGGCCAGAGCTTGCGGTCGACCTCCTCGTCCGGCGGCGGGCCCTCGGGGTTCTTCCAGAGCCGCAGGCCACCCGCCTTCTGGATCTCGGCGCCGACCGGACGGCGACCGAGGTAGGGCGCCAGCACGATGATGCCTTCGACCAGGCCCGGCTGCGCCAGTTCGTGGGTCAGGGCGCCGAAACCGCCGATCGAGATGCCGACCAGCCAGATCGACTTGTAACCCTGGCTGCGCGCCGGCGCCAGCACGTCACGCGTCAGACGCGGAATAAAGGTCTGATCGTAGTAATACGATACGTTCGCATCGACCAACATGACATCTGCTGCAAAACCATGATGGCGTACGCCGCTCACGAAGCCCTCACGCTCGAATTCTTCAGGCTTGAGAAAGGCACCAGGCAAAAAGACGAGCAAAGTATCAGCGCGATGTCCCGGTGTCAGCGCATGCAGATGTGTATCCAACGAAATCCCCTGAATGACGGGGACTCCGCTGCCACGGTTTGTCAGCGTTATCGCGACGTCAAATTAATAAATAGGTTCCTGTGATTCAATCAATCAAGTGATTTTTTACACAGGTTGCTCATTCGAACATAAAAACTAGAAATAAGTGATAACTGACATGAAATATCAGATTTCGCTGATTGCAAAATTGTAGAAAAAAGTGTTGCAATCTAAATTAATGTCATACATTAGTTTTAGTTTTTAGTTGAAATTTGTGCCTCGAGCTGTTGTCGGATCGCCGCAGTTTGGGGATCCGTGAGCTCGTGGGGCCGCTGAAGTGTCCTGCAGAAGCATGGGTGTATTTTTTCAGCAACACTTTTTTTCACGTGTTCCTGAGGCCGGCATCCTTCGGCGCGGGTGGAAAGGCGGGCCTGGGGTTGGCGTCGAGAGCGGGTGGGACGTCCCTTACACTGCGCGGCCTTCAAGTTCCCCGGCGTGCGCCACGGCCCCGGGATCCTCGCCAGCGGCGCGACGGACGCACGCCTCTTTTTTCATGTCCCTTCGTTTTTCCCATCGCCGTCGCATGCTGGGCCTCGCGGCGACATCGCTGTACGCCGCATGGACCGCAGTCCCTGCCATCGCCGCCGCGCCGGCCGTGCCCGCCGCCGCCCTGCCGCCGATCCGGCTGGCCCTGATCGAGACCCTGAGCGGATCGTTCGCCAACACTGGCGAGGCGGTGTTCCGCAATCTCCTGTGGGCCGTCGAACGCGTCAACGCCAGAGGCGGCGTTCCGCTGCCTGGAGGCGCGCGTCTGCTGGCGCTCGACCGTTACGACAGCAAGGGCCAGAACGAGGAGGCGCTGTCGGCACTGAGGGCGGCCATCGACGACGGCGCCCGCATCGTGCTGCAGGGCAATTCCTCCGCCACGGCGGCCGCGCTGATCGACGCCATCGACAAGAACAACGAGCGCGATCCGGCGCGCCGCGTGCTGTTCCTGAACTATTCGGCGGTCGATCCGGTGCTCACGAACGAGCGCTGCAGCTTCTGGCACTTCCGCTTCGACGCCCATGCCGACATGCGCGTGACGGCCCTGATGCAGATGGTGAAGGACGACCGGGCGCTGCAGCGTGCCTACCTGATCGGGCAGGACTACAGCTTCGGCCAGTCGGTGCTGCGCGAGTCCAGGCGCCAGCTCGGTGCCCTGCGGCCCGATGTCCAGGTGGTGGGCGACGAACTGCATCCGCTCGGGCGCGTCAAGGATTTCGCTCCCTACGCCAGCAAGATCATGGCCAGTGGCGCCCAGGCGGTCATCACGGGCAACTGGGGCAACGACCTGACCCTGCTGGTCAAGGCCGCCCGTGAAGCCGGTTTCAACGGCACCTTCTATACCTTCTACGGCAACGCCCTGGGCGCGCCGGCGGCCATCGGCGACGCCGGGATCGGCCGCGTGGTGGCCGTGGCGGACTGGCTGCCCAACGTGCGGACCGACGCCTCGGAAGCCTTCTACCGTGCCTTCCGCACGCGTTTCCCCAAGCCGGCCGACGACTACGTCCACATGCGCATGCAATTGCTGGTGGAGGCGCTGGCGCAGGCGATCGCCGCCGCCGGCAGCGTTGACACCGTGGCGGTCGCGCGCGCCCTGGAGCGCGCCGACGTGACGCTGGCTGGCCAGCGGGGCCGCATGCGGGCGGCCGACCACCAGTTCCAGCAGAGCCTGGTCGTCGGCGTGATGGACCGCCAGGGCACCGATGGGGTCCGGTTCGACGTCGAGGGCTCGGGCTATGGCTTCCGCGTCGTCAAGACGGTGGCGGCCGAGCGCGCCGAGATGCCCACCACCTGCCGCATGCAGCGGCCCTGACGCCCCGATGCCGCGCGACCGGTCGCACGGCGTTTCCCATGGCACGACGACCCCTCACCACGCTTCATCCAGAAAGATCGCCCTCATGCGCCAGGCCATCCACGATCTCCAGGCTTCCAAGATCCGCGAAGTCGCCAATGCCGGGCTGGGACGCGACGACGTGCTCGCGTTCTGGTTCGGCGAGAGCGACGAGGTCACCCCCGACGTCGTGAGACAGGCGGCGATCGACTCGCTGCAGCGGGGCGAGACCTTCTATGCCCACAACCTGGGGCTGCCGGAACTGCGCGCCGCCATCGCGCGCTACACCAGCGCGCTGCATCCGGCGGTCGAAGCTTCCCGCATCGCGATCACGTCGGGTGGCGTCAACGCGCTGATGCTGGCGGTGCAGGCCCTGGTGGACGCCGGCGACGAGGTGGTCGCGATCACGCCGGTCTGGCCCAACCTGGTGGCGCAGTCGGCCATCATGGGGGCCGAAGTGCGCTGCGTCGCGCTGCGGCCGGTCGACGGCGCCTGGACGCTGGACCTCGATGCGCTGCGCCGCGCCATCACGCCGCGCACCCGGCTGCTGATCGTCAACGCGCCCAACAATCCCACCGGCTGGACGCTCACGCGCGACGAGCAGCAGGCCATCCTCGATCACTGTCGCGTCACCGGGACCTGGATCCTGGCCGACGAGGTCTACGAACGCCTGTATTTCGAGCCGACGGCCAATGCCTGCGCGCCCAGCTTCCTGGACCTCGCGACGGCCGACGATCGCCTGGTGGTCGCCCACAGCTTCTCCAAGAGCTTCCTGATGACCGGCTGGCGCCTGGGCTGGCTGGTGGTGCCGCCGGCGCTGATCGAGGGCATCGGCAAGCTGATCGAGTTCAACACCTCGTGCACGAGCGTCTTCACCCAGCGCGCGGGCATCGCCGCGCTGGCGCACGGCGACGAGATCACGCCTCGCGTCGTCGCGCATCTCAAGGCCTGCCGCGACGTGCTGGTGCCGCTGCTCGCCGGCCTGCCGGGCGTGCAGGTGGCGCCGGCGCGTGGGGGCATGTATGCGTTCTTCCGCCTCGAAGGCTTCGGCGACTCGCTCGAGGTCGCCAAGCGCCTGGTCGCCGAGGCCGGACTCGGCCTGGCGCCCGGCAACGCCTTCGGCGACGAGGCGCAGGGCTGGCTGCGCTGGTGCTTCGCCTCCCGCGATCCCCAGCGCCTGGTGCAGGGCGTCGCCCGCCTGGAGAAGTGGCTGACCGCGCAACGCCGCTAGACCGGCCGATCGCCGGCGCCGCCCGGCGACCCGGGCGCTGCAGCCACCGCCCGGCGCGGGCTATAATCCAAAGGCTTTGCATGCCGCAAGGCGCACGGTGCAGGCAGTTCCAGCGCGCACCGCAAGTCAAACATCCCGGAACAGGAAACACACACATGATCGCAGCCTCCATCAAGGCCGAAGTCGTCAAGGACAACGCCCGCGCCGCCAACGACACCGGCAGCCCCGAAGTCCAGGTCGCACTGCTGACCGCCCGCATCAACGAACTCACCCCCCATTTCAAGACCCATGCCAAGGATCACCATGGCCGCCGCGGTCTGCTGCGCATGGTGAGCCGTCGCCGCAAGCTCCTCGACTACCTCAAGTCCAAGGATGCCGACCGCTACACCGCACTGATCGCGAAGCTGGGTCTGCGCAAGTAATCCGATCCGCACGAAAAAACGCCTGGGTTAGTCCGCTAGCTCAGGCGTTTTTTACTTCGCGAACCGCTGAATCGTCATCTCCGGAGTGCCGCACAGAGCGAAGCTGTGTCATTCCAACGAATTTCGGATGCCCATCGTCGGCGCCGAGCCTCGCTGGAATGGCATCGTGTTCTGGAAGCGTTCCGAATCCCCGGCGGCAGTCGGCCGGCACAACGTCTTTTTGCGACGGCCGGTCCCTCCGCCCTCAACACAGGAGCTAACACATGAGCCTCTTCAACAAAGTCACCAAGTCGTTCCAGTGGGGCGGCAAGACCGTCGTCCTCGAAACCGGTGAGATCGCCCGCCAGGCCAGCGGCGCCGTCGTCGTCGACATCGAAGGCACCGTGGTGCTGGCGACCGTCGTCGCCTCCAAGTCGGCCAAGCCCGGCCAGGACTTCTTCCCGCTGACGGTCGACTACATCGAGAAGACCTATGCCGCCGGCAAGATCCCCGGCAGCTTCTTCAAGCGCGAAGCCAAGCCCAGCGAGCACGAGACGCTCACCAGCCGCCTGATCGACCGCCCGATCCGTCCGCTGTTCCCCGAAGGCTTCCTGAACGAAGTCCACGTGGTCATCCACACGCTGTCGCTCAACCCCGAGGTCGATGCCGACATCGCCGCGATGATCGGCGTCTCCGCCGCCCTGTCGGTCTCCGGCGTGCCGTTCAGCGGCCCCATCGGCGCGGCGCGCGTGGGCTACATCAACGGCGAATACGTCCTGAACCCCGGCCAGACGGCGCGCAAGGATTCGCAGATGGACCTGGTCGTCGCCGGCACCGAATCGGCCGTGCTGATGGTCGAGTCCGAGGCGCTGCAGCTGAGCGAGGAGATCATGCTCGGTGGCGTGGTGTTCGGCCACGAGCAGGCGGCCATCGCCATCAACGCCATCCACGAACTCGTGCGCGACGCCGGCAAGCCGGTGTGGGACTGGCAGGCACCGGCCGAGGACGAGGCTTTCGTGGCCAAGGTCAATGGCCTGGCCGAGGAGAAGCTGCGCGCGGTCTACCAGATCCGCAGCAAGCAGGCCCGCACCCAGGCGCTGCGCGAGGCCAATGCCGGCGTGATGGCGGCCCTCAAGGAAAGCGGTGAGCCCTTCGATGCCGGCAAGGTCGGCGACCTGCTGTTCGCGATCGAGAGCCGCATCGTGCGCAGCCAGATCCTCGAAGGCGAGCCGCGCATCGACGGTCGCGACACGCGCACCGTGCGCCCGATCGAGATCCGCAGCTCGGTCCTGCCGCGCACCCACGGCTCGGCCCTGTTCACGCGTGGCGAGACGCAGGCGCTGGTCGTCACCACGCTCGGCACGGAACGCGACGCGCAGCGCATCGATGCGCTCTCGGGCGACTACGAGGACCGCTTCCTGTTCCACTACAACATGCCTCCCTTCGCCACCGGTGAGGTCGGCCGCATGGGCTCGACCAAGCGCCGCGAGATCGGCCATGGCCGGCTGGCCAAGCGCGCTCTTGTCGCCGTGCTGCCGAGCAAGGAGGACTTCCCCTACACCGTGCGCGTGGTCTCGGAGATCACCGAATCCAACGGCTCCTCGTCGATGGCCTCGGTCTGCGGCGGCTGCCTGTCGCTGATGGATGCCGGCGTGCCGGTGAAGGCGCACGTGGCGGGCATCGCCATGGGCCTGATCAAGGAAGGCAACCGCTTCGCGGTGCTGACCGACATCCTGGGCGACGAGGACCACCTCGGCGACATGGACTTCAAGGTGGCCGGCACCACCGCCGGCATCACGGCGCTGCAGATGGACATCAAGATCCAGGGCATCACCAAGGAGATCATGCAGGTCGCGCTGGCCCAGGCCAAGGAGGCACGCGTGCACATCCTGGGCAAGATGCAGGAAGCCCAGGGCTCGGCCAATGTCGAGGTGTCGCAGTTCGCGCCCCGCATGACCACGCTCAAGATCAATCCCGAGAAGATCCGTGACGTGATCGGCAAGGGCGGCGCCGTCATCCGCGGCCTGCAGGAAGAGACCGGCACGACGATCAACATCGACGAGGACGGCACCATCACCATCGCCTCGACCGATCCGGAGAAGGCGGAGATCGCCAAGAAGCGCATCGAGCAGATCACGGCGGAAGTCGAGATCGGCAAGATCTACGAAGGCCCGGTCACCAAGATCCTGGACTTCGGCGCCCTGATCAACCTGCTGCCGGGCAAGGATGGCCTGCTGCACATCAGCCAGATCGCCCACGAGCGCGTCGAGCGCGTGCAGGACTACCTGACCGAAGGCCAGATGGTCAAGGTCAAGGTCCTGGAGACCGACGAGAAGGGCCGCGTCAAGCTGTCGCTCAAGGCCCTGACGGAGCGTCCGGCCGGCATGGAATTCCAGGAACGCGCACCGCGCGAGGACCGTGGCGGCGAGCGTCGCGAGCGTCCGGACCGTGGCGAGCGCAACGACCGTGGCGACCGTGGTGATCGCGGCGACCGTGCACCGCGCGGCGAGCGCGCGCCCCGGTTCGACAATGGCAACTCAGGTGGCAACGAGCGTGGTGGCGAGCAGCAGCAGGCACCGCAGCAGCCGCAACCCCAGCACGCGCTCTACCCGGAGCAGGCACAGGTCGAACTGCAGCGCCCCGCGCCGCAGGACTTCCCGCGCGGCGACCGCAACGACCCGCAATCCTGATCGACGGCGGCGGGCGACCGCTCGCCGCACGGATCACGCGACGCCTCCGCGAGGAGCGTCCCAGCCTGGAGAAAGCCCATGAAAGCCATCGAGATCACGACATTCGGAGCGCCCGAGGTCCTGCGTGCCGTCGAGCGGCCCGCACCGGTCGCGGGTGCCGGTGAACTGCTGATCCGCGTGGCGGCCAGCGGAGTGAACCGGCCCGACGTGCTGCAGCGCACCGGCAACTACCCGGTGCCACCCGGCGCTTCGGACCTGCCCGGCCTCGAGGTCGCGGGCGAGATCGTCGCCGGCGACGCCGAAGCCATGGCCACGGCCGGACTGTCGGTCGGCGATCACGTCTGCGCCCTGGTCGCGGGCGGCGGCTATGCCGAGCTGTGCGTGGCTCCCGTCGTGCAATGCCTGCCGGTGCCCGAGGGCTGGAGCGACGTCGAGGCCGCCACGCTGCCGGAGACCTTCTTCACCGTCTGGAGCAACGTCTTCATGCGCGGGCGCCTGCAGCGCGGCGAGACCCTGCTGGTGCAGGGCGGATCGAGCGGCATCGGCGTCACGGCGATCCAGCTCGGCAAGGCCATGGGCGCGACGGTCATCGTGACGGCCGGCAGCGATGAGAAGTGCGAGGCCTGCAAGGCCTTCGGCGCCGATCACGCCATCAACTACAAGACCGCCGACTTCGTCGAGGAAGTCAAGCGCCTGACCGGCGGCAAGGGCGTCGACGTGGTGCTCGACATGGTCGCCGGCAGCTACGTGGCGCGCGAGATCGAATGCCTGGCCGACGACGGTCGCATCGTCATCATCGCCGTGCAGGGCGGTGTCAAGGGCGAGATCAATGCCGGCCAGGTGCTGCGTCGGCGGCTGACCATCACCGGCTCGACCTTGCGGCCCCGACCGGTGG
>Ga0308164_10002900_pt1 | contig 16301 bp, 9 predicted proteins | sample PhyTR2_FD_201031 | JGI IMG/M metagenome (GOLD analysis project Ga0308164, IMG submission 201031) | Phyllosphere microbial communities from UC Gill Tract Community Farm, Albany, California, United States - DLSLT.R2 | ecosystem: Host-associated > Plants > Phyllosphere > Unclassified | place: USA... | reverse complement strand
CCTGCCGCCGATGGAGCGCAAGGCGCAGAACTGGAATCCTGTCGAACGCGCAGAAAAAATCCTGCAAGCCAGCGGCGCCGACCTGCGCCACGGGCAGCAGGATAGCGCCTTCTACCGCCCCGCCACCGACACCATCCACCTGCCGACGAAAGAGCAGTTCCCCACCGCCGACAACTACTATGCGACAGCGCTGCATGAACTGGGCCACTGGAGCGGCCACGCATCGCGGCTGGACCGCGACCTGGTGCACCCTTTCGGCAGCGAGGGCTACGCCCGCGAGGAGCTGAGGGCCGAAATCGCCAGCATGATCATGGGCGACGAAATCGGCATCGGCCACGATCCAAAGCAGCACGCAGCCTACGTCGATTCGTGGATCAGGGTGCTGCGCGAGGATCCGCTGGAAATCTTCCGCGCCGCGAGCGACGCCGAGAAAATCCAGGGCTACATCATGGGGCTGGAGAAAAAGATGGTGCAGGACGAAGCACTGCAAAACGGCCAGCAGTATGCAGAACGCGCGCAGCAAAAGGTGGTGGCGGTCGCGCAAAACCGCACGGAGGTTGACATGGGAATGCCACGCGATGGCGCCGACCAGGAATCGCTGGCGCAGCGCGCCGAGGCCTGGGTGCTGGCGCGCCTTGAACAACGCACGCTGCTGCGCGCGATGGACCTTGCCAGCGATGCACAGCTTGAGAAAATCAGCGCCGTTCTCTCGGACATGTGGCCAGCCAGCGAGGACAATCCATTCTGGCAGCGACATACCATGCCGGATGGTATTGCGAACCTGCCGCAAAAAGCCGCAGAAGCGCGCGAAGAAGCCGAGATTCGCCTGCTCGACGCCCCAATCGTTGCCGCACGCATTGATCTTCTGCGCGGCCGGGCCGCCAACGGTACGACAGCCGATCAAGTCGAAGCATTTACCCGCGCATCCGAAAGCGTGCTTGGCGTGGCGTTGCCACACGACTGGAACGGGCGCGTGCGCGTTGAAGGCTTTGGCACCGAGACCATCGATGGCGAACCGTCGTTCACCACTATCCTGCCCAAAGGTGCGGAGCCGGAAGGCTGGGCAGTATTCACGGAACACGGTGACGGCAGGCACACGATGCTCGCCAGCTACGCCCAGGAAAAGTTTGCCACCTACTTCGCAGACCGCCTGTCGCTGCTCGATGCACATTCGACGCTGAACGAGCACGAAGCGGCCGCCAAGCTGGCGCGCATCAACGAAGAGCGCGTGCGCCGCGATCCCGACAGCACCGATGAAGATATCGCAGCCGCCCGCGAACTGCGCAAGAACAGCGACTTCGTGGCCGTCACGCAGGACGAGGACCTGCAACGCCGGATCGCGGCCGAACAGGAGAAGAAGGTACACCAGGCGCAGTCAGACACTGATGCGGCGGCAGGCAGGATGCTCATCGACGTGCCCTACAAGCAGAAGGACGAAGCCAAGGCGCTGGGCGCAAAATGGGACCGGCAGGAGCAGTCGTGGTTCGTGCCTGGCGGCCTCGATCCCGCTCCGTTCGCCAGGTGGGCGCCACAGGAAAGCGCGCAGTCCGTCGCCGCGCCACAGGCGCCTTCGGCAACCGCTGCGAGCGCGCTCGACTCGCCCGACTCGCCCATGGCCCAGCGCCAGTACCTGGCGGTGCCGTTTGACGACCGCGCCGAGGCCAAGGCGGCGGGCGCGCAATGGGACCGTTCCGCCAAATCTTGGTTTGCCGGGCCAGACGCCGATCCACCCAAGCTGGAGAAATGGAAGCCGGAGAATGTCCCCGCGCAGCAGGCGCCGGCGATGGGACCGCGAGAGGAGTTTGCCGAAGCGTTGCGGTCGGTCGGCTGCGTCGTTAGCGGCCAGCACCCGGTGATGGACGGCGAGAAGCACCGGATCAGCGTGGAGGGCGAGAAGTTTTCGCAGAATGCCGGCGCCGGCTTCTACGTGGGGCACCTGGACGGGCACCCGGCCGGCTACGTCAAGAAGAACAAGACCGGCGAGGAAATGTCGTGGAAGGCCAAGGGCTATGTGGCAGATCCGGCGCAGAAGGCGCTGCTGGCGGCGCAGGCTGCGTCGAAACAGCAGCAGCGCGAGGCCGAAGTGGCACGCCGCCAGGAACAGGCGACCGCGCGCGTCGTCAAGCAGGTACAGAAGCTGGTGCAGGTCACCGAGCCCACGTCGTACATGCAGGCCAAGGGCATTGCGCCGCACGCCGGGGTGCTGACCGACAAGGATGGCAAGAAGACTTACGTGCCGGCGGTCGATGCCGATGGCAAGCAGTGGAGCATGCAGTACATCCAGGAGGACGGCACCAAGCGCTTTGCAAAAGACAGCAGGATGGACGGTTGCTTCCACGCCGTCGGCGGCATGGAGCAACTAGCTGCCGCCCCTGCCCTGGTGATCGCCGAGGGCTACTCCACGGCAGCAACGCTCAAGCAGGCGCTGGGTTTTGCCACGGTGTCGGCATTCGACGCGGGCAACCTGGCGCAGGTGGCGCGGGCGCTGCACGACAAGTTCCCGGACAAGCCTGTCATCATCGCCGGTGACGACGACCGCCATCTTGCAGCCACCCAGGGCGCCAACCCGGGCCGGAACAAGGCGGAGGAAGCGGCCGGCCTGGTCGGCGGCAAGATGCTGCTACCGATCTTCGCGCCCGGCGAGAACAGCTTTCCAGCGGGCGTGGAGCCGGTGACCGTCAGCGCATTTCGCCAGCACAGGAACGGTTTGAATACCCTGAGCGAAGATCAGACCGGTGCGCTTGACCGGATGAAGCAGTTCACCGACTTTAACGACCTGGCCACCAGGAGTTCGCTGGGCATGGCCGGGGTCGAGCGCCAGGTACGCTCGGCCGTGAACGACATCGTGGACAGGCACCGCCAGGCTGCGGTGCAGGAACAGGAGGTTGCCCTCACACCAGCGCAGGAAGAGGCGGTGGCGCTCAAGCCGAAGCGCAAGCGTGCGGCTGCCATCGCGTAATCGTCAGCACCGGTAAGGTGGTACTGGCCGGGCCGGTGGCTGAAAACCTGGACTATAATGAAATGCATTCGTCAATTGAAGGGAGACCATCATGACACTCAAGATTCGCGGACCTCGCAGGTTTGATTCGCCCGGCGTATTGCGCGGCGATGCGCCGTTTCTTGGCGCCACCGTCAAGGAATGGGACGATGCGCTGACCGGCAACATGGAAAAGACGCTGGCGGAGATCAAGCTGCGGACGGCCAATGCGCCGAAGCGCGACGCTTCCAAGGCCGTCACATCCGATCTGGCCAGCTCGGTCAGCAAGCGCCTTGTTGGCGTGAAATAACATCTGCCATACCTGAGGCGCGGCTGCGTTCGTCCGGCCGCGTTGGCATATGTCCGATCCAAAATACTCCGCCGGCCGGGCGCCGCACGTGATGATGTTTGCCGGACCTAATGGCTCCGGCAAAACCTCGCTGATCGACGACATCAAGCAGACTGGACTTTCCACGCTGCGCGGCCACTACCCCGTCCCTGAACGCTTCATCAATCCTGACCAGGTTGCGAAGGACTTGCTTGGCAGCTTTCTGAACCAGGATGCGAGGGATGCGGCTGCGCAGGCAGCGGCGGTGGCAGCGCGTGCAGAAGCGATCGGCAACAAGATGTCGTTTGCATTCGAGACCGTGATGTCCCATCCCTCGCGCATCAGCGAGATGCTGCTGCTCAAGGAACAGGGCTACCGCTTGTTCCTCGTCTTCATTACAACGGACGATCCCGAGAAAAATGTTGATCGGGTGAAGTTCCGCTACGAGACCGGTACGACCACCGGGCACTTCGTCGCGCCGGACAAGGTTCGTGAGCGGTACGAGCGTACGCTCAGCTTGTTGCCGCGCGCGGTTGAGGTGGCGGATAACGCGTACATCTACGATAACTCGGGGGACTTCAAGCGGGCGAAACTGCAGGCAACGGTCGAGCGAAATGGCCCATTACTTGTGGCGCCCGCTGCGAAAGCGTGGGTAGCCAAACGGCTGGTCCGGCCTCTGCAACTGCGTGAGCGCGAACTCGGGCAGATTGCGGCGGCGGTGGAAAAGAAGGGGCTTCTTCTTGGAGAAACGGATGAGTTGCGGGGAAGCTATTCCGGTCCGGTGCTGCTAAAAACGAGCAACTTCATCTGCCAGATCGATTCTGCCAGTGGAAAGGGAGTGGTCCACGACAGGCTGCTGCTTGAGACCGAAGACCTTGGCAATGCTGTCGCACCAGTTATAAAGGGCAGAAACGAGCATTTGACGGTTCAATACAGCATGGCGAACGCTCCCAAGCTGCTTCGCCTCGGCCAGGTGGTAGTCCGACTGCCATCAAAGGCTAAAAAGCCAAGGCTTTAGCTTTAGCTCCAGTCGGTAAGTAAGAGCGTTGTGTTACATCAAACAGGGCTTTTATGCATGCGCTTAGCGAGATGCTGAATCTGCGCAACCAAATATCTCGGATAACCAGCGGTGGGCGGCGGAAAGACAGGATCATTATGGCTGTCATTACGCCTTTTCTATTGCTAGCGCTTGCTTGCCGAAGCTGATGGATAATAAACAGGTCAGCGATCCTGAGTGTAAGCAAATGCCAATTAATCAATAACCGTCCATGAACAGCACCATCTCTACCCCACGCGTCGTCCAAGGACCGGTACCGCCATCCGGGAGAGGCATGGCTGGATAACCGAACGACGGATCATTCAACACATCGCGCATGCGTCGCACCAGGGCGCTGCCGGCCACCTGAGTATCCCAACGTTGATAGCCTCCGCGCCAGCGGAGCTTCAACGGACGCGGACGCGAACCGCCTCGTCCCGGCACGGTCCCGATCGCCGGCGCAACGCTGGCAGGATCGACGTCCTCTGCAAGCGTCTGCTCGATGCGGTGGATGATCGCCGTCGCCACCCGGCTATCCCAGATCACGTGCGGCAGGCCAGTCCGCTCCAGGTGGGCTGTTGCAAAGGCCGCCACCTTGGTCCAGCCGCTGTTCATCGGGGCCGAGGCAAGGGGATTGTTTTCCAGCGCAGCCAGGAATACCTGCAAGATATACGCGGCGGTGACCGTTTCCTCATCCTGCGGCACGCTGCCCCAGGCGAACACCGCCTGCGCGAACGAGACCGCCCGCTTTTGCAACGGAGCGTCCCAGCAGTGTGGCGCCGCCAGCGCCAGCACTTCGGCTTCGGCCAGCAGTTTCTCCAGGCCCGCTGTCACGTGCGCATATCCATGCGCCGGCGCAGGCCAGAAATAGCCGTGCAAGCGCGCCGGCCATCCCCTGATCGGTGCGCCGAAGGGCTTTTTACGATAGGTCGGCTGAAGCTCCGCAGCATGGATCAGGGCCACCAGCGAGGCGGCCAGTTCTTGCTGTGCGTCGACCGGGGCAGCGACCGGATCATGCGCGGGCATGGGCGGCAGCACCGCGCACAGATGGCCTGCGGACTCGATATCCGCCTCAAGCACCTGACGGGCCGCAGCGATGGCGGCGTCACGATCTGTTCCGCTCATGGCGGACCAGACGTCGAGCGCATCCTGCGTCAGCGCCGCATGGTTGACGCGCAACTCCGCTCTGCGTCCCAACGCCCTGACATCGAGCTTGCGCAGCCAGCGCGAATTGGCCGCAAAGAACTGCGGCGTCGTCTGCATGGTGTTGCGGCGCCGCGAAGCGAGTCGACACAACACCTCCAGCGACCAGGCGCGATCGGTCTCGAGCGTGGCAGGCTTTTCCAGCAAGGAGAACAGGCTTTCCGCAACACTCAGCAACGGCATAGCTACTTGCATGGGTGCCGGCTCTGCGGGCCGCCATTCCGTGGTGAGTTCATGCCAGAGGGCCAGTACGAGGCTCAGTGGCACAGTTTGTTTGGTGTGAACCAGTTCGATCGTAAAAATAGTTGTGCTCCGTGTAGATGTTTCCGTGAAGATATTAACTGATTATCCACCATGCATCGAAGAAAGTAAAAATGACTGCCAAAAATTGTGCAATAGTGACAATTGGATAGTTTTTTAAAAGCACCATTAATACATAATGGAAACATTGTTTCCTCGCTGATGTATTTATTTACATCTCACACCTCAAGTTTGCTGCGACACCATTCGTCGTCAAGCCAGTCAAGCTAGGCAGCACGCAAACATCACAGTACTCACACCGAAGGATACGATCATGGCTACCTGGGGCGCTGTCGAACCGACAGAAACCTTGCAAACACGCTTGCGGCTCGATTTCGGCCTGCGCCCCGCCATTCTCGTCTTGAACGACTGGGCGGTCCCTGGACTCGGGGGCGTGTTTTTCGTCCGACAACTAACCTGGAGCTGTGTCGGACTCCGCCTGGCAGATGAGCTTGGCATGCCGGCAGCTGCGGCGCGCATTGCCGAAGGTATTGAAGCGCTTGCCAGTTGGACGGCATTGCGGGTGGGCGGCTACGAGAAAGATGACCGCGTGCAGGGAAAGCGCAAGCTGCGCAACCAGGACAGGCTGTCGTTCGCTGCGGTCAGCCGTAATGGCGCCTATGTGACCGTGCCGTTTCGCCGCGCCGCCACCAGCGCCTTGCCCGGCCTGGGGTTTTGCATGACCGGACAAAGCCGCTTCAACGCGCTGCAACTGGCACCGGCCGGCAACGCACTGGCCGGCATGGTCCTGCGCAATGCAGAAGTGGCCAAGCGTTTGCGCAACTGGATGATCAATCCTGAAACCCAGATTGCTCAAGTCAGCGAGCAGTTCAAGCAAGCGCTCCTGCCGAGCGAGGCAACGACGGAGGAGCGGCAACTGGTATTAGCCCAGTTGATGGCGGATACGCGCCGCGCTTGCATCGCCCGCCTGCTCCAGCCACTGGACTCCAGACTCTCGCCATTGGGAACGGAACAGGGTATCGCCGACTTTTTGCGCCGGGTGCAGGACCCGGAACACCGGGCCCGACTGGATGCTTGCTTCTCGTTCGAGCAGGCCCGTGCCAGCGCACTCACCGCAGCCCAGTCGCTCGCCGACTGCATAGCCACCGCGTCGTGCACCTGGACCAACCTCGGGAAAACGAAAGCAGTGCAACTGGCATTCGACAAGCTTGAGAAAGATTGCACGCAGTTGTCGGCGCGACTGGACAAGTTGTCTGAACTGCCTGCCGATATACGGTCGTTTTGTAACGAACACGCCCTGTCCGTCAGCCTCGAACGGCGTCTTCAGGCGCTCGCATCACGGGTGCCGCAGGTATTTACCGTCAGCAGTCATCAGCTCGACCAGGGTATCGGTTACACAAAAACGCTGATCGCCGCCGAACCTGCCGATGTGGAGGAAGGCGCTGCGCCCACCTGGGTGCTGCCTGTGCCTCGGCCCCTGCTGCGCCTCAAGCGCCTACACCAGGAAATTCATCAAGGAGATCACCTTGCCGCATGATCACAGCGACCTCGACAAATTATTCGCCCCTCCCGAAAAACTGTACGGCACCCATATGCTGGTCTGTGGCCTGTCTGCCGACACCGAGACGCTGGAACACATGGTCGCCACCTTCACAGGTGAGAGTCCTGCAGAACGCGCGGCCACTGGACTTGTCCGGTCACTCTTGATGCTCGACGCCTCGGCGCCGCCGCTGCTTCCCCACTCCGTGCCAGGCATGCTGCAACTCGAGCATTGCGAATTGATCCGTTGGACCAGGCAAACCACGATGATGCACGCCAAGGTGGCGCTGCTCGGTTTTGCGGAAGCGAAATTTGCGGCGCCGACCTGCTTCCGTCTGGTGGTCTCCACTGGCAACTGGACGCGCGAAACCTGGGGCAGCGGCGCCCAGATCGACATGTTCTGGTCAACTGATTTTTCCTTTGACGACATGGCAGCGCCAGACGAAAATCGCGGCGATATGGCGGCCGCCCTGGCGTTTTTCGACCGCATGTCGCACGCCTTGTACCCGCACAGCATGGCGGCGCTGGCACGTCAGCCGCTCGCTACTGTCTGGCTGGAGAACTGGAGACGATTGCTTGTGCCGCGGCGCAAGGACGGACCGCCCCGCTTCATGCACAGCCTCGACAAGTCGCTGTTTGCGCAGATCGACGCTGCGTTTCCGGAAGATGGCGCCAAGACACTGGTTGTCGGCTCCGCCTTCTGGGAACAAGCGTCCGGCAACACGGGAGAAAAACCTGCGGTGCTGAAGAAGCTGGACGAACTCGACGTGCGAGGCGAACGCTATCTGGTGGTCAATGCCGGACAAGCTGGAGCGCTCGCACCATGGCTTGCCGGGCATCCCAAGAGAACTGACAAAGGCAAGATCGATGGCTGGACGCCGTGCATGCCTCGCGACCCCCTGTCAAACAAGCCGGGAAACGGCAGAAACTTTCTGCATGCCAAATACATTGCTGCCCTCACCCGGGTAACGCAAGAAGACCGCGGTACGCTGTCCTTCCTGTACCTGGGTTCGGGCAACCTTTCCCGCACTGGCCTCCTCTCGAACGCGGCGCTCGGCCAGCAAGCCGAGGGGAGCAAACGCGCCGGCAACGTGGAGGCGGGAGTCATCCTTCTGGAGCGACAGAACGTGGATAGGGTGTGGCAGGCACTGGCCTGTGGGGACGAACTGGCGAAAGAGGCGTTCAAGACATTGGCGCCGGGTGATGGCGAACCCCTGCGCCCTCTGCGGCCACCATCACCGGTGGTGCTCGCCCGAATTGAAAAGCAGGTGTTGTTCCTGGTGCGGGGCTCGGACGAACCGGCGTCGCTGGAAGTGCAACTCGACACCTTCAGTACCTGGATTGTCGTGGCTAGTGATGCGGACAGCGTGCCCTTGCCTGCCGGTGCGCAACCGCCTTTCATCCGGGTGCGACTGCCGGTATCAGGCACAGCTATCTCCACGATACACGAAGTCGCCGTGCTGGCCGAGGACGGCACATGCTGCCGCCGTGTGCCCAACGAAGTCGGCATCGACAGTGTGCTTGATGCGTTGCTGGCGTTTCCCGCTGCGCCGCCCAACCTGCCCGATCCGGACCTGCCGGATGCCAATACCCAAGCCAGGACTGCCACGGTGCTGGCAGCGCGCTATCCACTGAAGTTGCTGGCGACCCTGATTGAAGCCATCGCGCAGCGCAATGGCACGCTCACGAAAGAACAGTTCCCGGTCTGGCTCAGCCAGTTGCGCTTCCTGCTGCTCGAACAGGTATCGGCAGCCGATCGCGCAGCCATCGTCGCCGCCGATATCAACCTGTTCCCTGCCCTCAAAGAACCCGGCTTCGTACCGCCGTGGTTCGAACCCGGTTCGCCGCTGGAGCTTGCTTACCGCCAGTTGATTGATGAGATCGAACGCGCTTGGACGTCTCCATCGGCGGCGGTCTGCCCTACAATTTTTACTCAACCTGTTGCCAAAGGAATGTCGAATGACGAAGCAGCTTGATTGGACCAGGGTCTGGGTACGCCTAGATGAACTGGCGTCCCATTCGTCCCTTTGGCGCGCCGACCAGGAGCGGTCGATCGCGTGGATACGTAGGCAGTTGCAGGAGCAGCCGGGTGTACTGGTCGCGGACGAAGTCGGTCTCGGCAAGACACGCCTGGCCATAGCGCTGGCCGTGTGCGTAGCTGCTTGCAACGGCAAAGTGGCAATTATGAATCCCCCCGGCCTGACCTTCCAATGGCGCGACGAAGAGCTCCATCCCTTTATCGGCCAGTTGCTCGAACTGGGACTGGACTGGATTCCGCGCGACATTACTTGCAAGGTCTTGCGCACGTATTCGGATCTGTTCCACGACGAGCAGGGGCTGCCCGAATATCCGCTCTCCGGCCATGCGCAGTTCCTGTTCATATCCCATCGCTTCGGCCTGCCGCAGCGCCTGCCTTCGACCACCAAAGATGCGCTATGGGGCTTGCCGTTTGCCCTGAAGCGCAGACTGGTTGACGATGGCCGCAAGGTGCGTGGCGCCGGCATGCTCGACCTGCCGGACAGCCAACACGCGGCAGTCGAATGGCTCGCCGACAAGGCGTCGAAAAAGCTGCGTGACCAGGTCATGGGCAACCAGTTACACACCGTGTCCACCAATGCCTACGATGATCCGCAGAACCAGACCCTGTTCCGCCATATCATCGGCGAACTAGTCGGCGACGTGGATTTGGTGATCCTCGATGAAGCACACAAAAGCCGGGCCGGCGCCGGGCCGTTGACAGCGACAGAAAAGTCCGCGCAGACCAGCATGCAGTCACGCCTGAGCGTGTGCCTGAACGAGATCATCATGCGGCCTGGCTCGAAATCGCTCAAGGCCAAGCGTCTTGCGTTGACCGCCACGCCGATGGAAATGGAGGCCGAACAATGGTCCGGCATCCTCCATCGGCTCGGCCTCGAAGCAGCTGCCGTGGCCCGGCTGACGAAGACGGTCAAGCAGTTTTCCGACGCGGTGCAGGCGATTGAACTGGGCAGCGAACAGGAAATGGCGACGCTGAGGTCAGCCAGCACCGCATTCCAAGCGGCGCTGGCACCAGTAGTCACACGGCGCGTGTGGCGCGATCATCCAGAGGTCAAGCGCTTCGCGACCCGTGTCCAGAAGCCCGATGCGGCCCACCCACACCGACGCATGCGGGAAACCTTGATCGCACTCGACACGCTGCCGTCCACCGAGCGCTTGCGACTGGCGTGTGCGGAAAGCGTCGCTACCGCCTCGCGCGGTATCGCTGCGGCACACGTGCAAAAGAATGCCGGATCGCGTCATTCGCAGGCATTGCCCCTGCTCTCGGAATCGTCAGCGGAATTGTCCGATCCCGCGACATCGGCCAAGTCGACCACGTCGACAGCAGACGTCGCAGCAAAGCAGCAGCGCCAAGCCTTCTGGAACAACGCGCTGCGTACGCTTTCAGGTGAGATGGGAGCAGTCGGGGAGAGGCCGAGTTGGTCACTGCAATGGCATCCGAAGGTACACCGCGCTATCCAGCTGATTGAAGATCTCGCCGCTGGCAACGAAAAGGTTCTTGTATTCGCGGAGTTCACCGCTCCACTGTTAGCGCTCGACCGTGCGCTCAACATCCGCCACTACCTTCGCCAGATGCGCGAGGGCAAGGCTATTCCGCTGCCCGCCGGCCTGAAACTCGACGATCCGGACCTGCTGCGCTGGCTGGGCAGCGCAGAGATGGGGTTTTCTCGCGCACAAATCGACTCCTTCGCCAGCGATGCTGAGGCCATGAGTGCCAGATATGCCAATGAACGCGCCACCCTGCGCGGGGTATGCCAACAGGCCGCACAAGCCTTCCTCGCCAGGGACCTTCCTGATCAATCGTCGCTGGACCCCGAGCTGACCGGTATCCTGGTGACCTGGCTGGTGCAGCACGTCTGCGTGCATGACCAGTTGGCCCTGCTGTCCGGCAACGATGGCCGGCCGGAAGTGGAGGCGCTGGTAGATGGCCTGTTGCGCGACCTGAAGGATGCCGATCCGGCGGATCGTGGCGCTCGCGCAGATGCCGAGGCGGAGCGGACTTTCGACTGGGAGCGGGTGATCCGGGAACATGAACAGGAACTGGAGAAGGACCAGGCCGGCCACCACGTTTTCCGCATGAGTCCTTTCTCGCAACGACTGCACGGAGACACCAAACCATCCACCAGGCGCGTGCGTCAGAGCACGTTTAACAATGCGCAACTCAATCCACGCGTGCTGATCGCCCAGTCCGCCGTGGCAAGCGAAGGGCTGAACCTGCACCATGCATGCCGCACCGTGGTGATGTTCCATCTGGACTGGAACCCCGGACGAATCGAACAGCAGATCGGCCGCGTCGACCGACAGGACAGCGCCTGGATGAAAGACTTCGTCGCCTGGGAAAAAGCTGGTGGCCCCGGCGAGCCTCCCTATATCGACGTGCACACGATCGTCCTGGAGGGTACCTACGATGCCTTCCGCACCAGGGTAGTGGCTGAGCGCGCCAAGATCCTGCGCTCCCAATTGTTTGGCGAGATGCTGTCGGCCGAACAGTTACAACAATTACCTGAGCACGTGCGCGCGGCCATTGAGACCATCAAAATCGATTTCAGGCCTCCGGCCGACGCACTTATCAAAGCCGCATCAAACAAAGACGCACAAGGAAAACAGTAATGAGCAATACCGCAAGCAATACCCCGGAAGCATTCAGTCGCCTGTATGAAGGCGTGGCGACAGGCATCGCCTCAGCTGCGGCCGAAATCGATCAGCTCGAAGTCGAGCACAAGAACGGCCAGCAAGAAATTGGCAACATTCTGGAGCGCCTGCGACGAATGCAATCAGGCTTTGACCAGGAGCTTTCCATGCTGAAGGAGCACGCGGAATGGGAGAAGTTTACGATTGCGTTTTTCGGTGAAACAAATGCGGGCAAGAGCACTATTATCGAATCTCTGCGCATTCTGTTCAGTGAAGAATCGCGCCAGCAACTTCTGGAACAGAATGGCCGTGATCTGGAGAGATACAAAGCTGCACTGCGCCATCATATCGATACAGCGCGCGAAGGATTTGCCCAGGCTCATGCCGCGCTCATTGCCGACATTGCGGACATCCGTCGCGATATCGATGTTAAAACCAGGGCCATGCTGGACGCGGCTTCAGCGCGTACCGCTGGGCTAAAAGTAGAACTAGCCGTGTTGGAGTGCACGGTGCGAACGCAGGCGACCGCACTCGAAAAGCTGGAGGCGACGCTGAAATCCGCACGCAGCAATGTGTGGCTGGGCGCGGTGGCAGGCTGCGTATTAGGTGCCGCCGTGTACAGCGCCCTGTCGTTCGCATTGCACTGAAGCGGAGTCGCAGATGATTTCCGACACAATAATATCAACCGACAACACGCAGCAACAGTTGTCGAAGCGTCTGCATGCAGTATTCAACAATGAACTGCCCGGATTACTGGAAGCCTGTATGGTGCTGGAGAAGCAGCGCATTTCAGCAACCAAAGTCGATGGCAGAATCATCGGCACCGGGGCCGCTGACTTCACGACCGACAACACGTGCTACAAATTGAAGCACGATGATGGCAAAACGTTCCAGCTATTCGACGTGCCCGGAATCGAAGGCAACGAAGCTAAGTATGCATCCATGGTGAAAGCAGCTGTGGCGAAGGCCCACTTGGTAATCTACGTGAACGGCACCAACAAAAAGCCGGAAAAGGCGACTGCCGAAAAAATCCGCGCCTATCTGCATCGTGGCACGACGGTCTACCCCGTGGTCAACGTACGCGGTAGCGCTGACGCCTACGAATTCGATGAAGACCGCGTGGAACTGGCGCAGCACGGCCAGTGCGGGAAAGCCTTGGAACAGACCGTGGATGTTTTGAACAGTGTGCTCGGTGAGAACGCGCTGATGCCAGGTCATTGCGTACAAGGTCTCCTGGGCTTTTCAGCGCTGGCGATGAACCGCGATGGCAGCACTATCCACCCTTCTCGCGCAGGTGACCTTGCGATCCAGCAGCGCAATTACCTGAAACATTTTGGTTCGTCGGCACGCATGCTCGAGTTCAGCCAGCTCAAGCGAATCGCTGGGGTGCTTGATGCCAAACGGGCGACGTTCAGGCAAGATATCATCGAAAGCAACAAGGGAAAATTGCGGGAACTGCTGGCCGAGAGCATAGCCGAGTTGACCGTGATTCGCGAGGACCACACAGCATTCCTGGCCGACGTAGCGCCTGAATTCACCAAATGCCGGGAAGCGATAAACGCCTCGCTGGCTACGTTCGAGCGCCTGCTCGGCATCGGCCGCAGAAATGTCTGGGATAAGTTTTTCAACGAACTTTCCTCGCAGGCCGACACCATCGTAGCGGAGCACTTCGGCGACAATGACCTCATTACCTCGGAGATCAGCGCCGCGTTCCTAGCGCAACAACAGCAAGCCGAAAGCAGTCTTGACGCCCAGCTTGGCGAACAGCTTACGCAACTTCAGGACAGCTTGGCCCAGGCCGCACGACGCCTGGTAGAAGACGTGCACAGGGTGAACTTCCAGCAGCACCTCAATATGACAAACAGCGGTATGTCGCTGCACTTTTCCAAAGACGACATGGATGTGGACTTGAGCATGAAAGATTGGGGCTCCATTGCCTTCAATATCGGCTCATATGCCCTCACCGGCGCCAGCATCGGAACCGTGTTTCCGGTCATCGGCAACGCAATCGGTGCTATAGCAGGCGCGGTAGTAGGCTTGCTCGTCAGCGTAGCCGGTTTCTTCGCCAGCAAGGAAAAGCGCATCCGTAAGGTCCAACTGCAAGTGCAGGAAAAGATCGAAGGCGTGCGTCACAAGGTCATGGAGGGGCTTGATGAAGAACGGCGGAAGATCAGCGCCCCCGTGCACGCAGAAGTTAGGACGGCCGTCTGTGAGTGGGTCGACCTGATGCACGCGAGTCTGTCCCGCCCTATCGCAGTCATCGACGGCCAGATCGCGGCCGCCAACAAAATCAAAACCCAATTGGAGGCAATGCCACATGGAACAATTCAAGCAATTTAACGTCGAGAAACAAGCAGCACTGGCAACGCTGGATGAGATGGCCGGCATTATTGCCGAGTTTGACGAACTAGGCATCGACACCAGCGAAGATATTGCCAAGCTGCGCAGCGCTACTGAAGCCGTGCAGTCGGACGTGCTGCGCATTGCCCTGCTTGGAGCCTTCTCCGATGGCAAGACTAGCGTGGTCGCTGCATGGCTCGGCAGAGTTATGGAGGACATGAAGATCGACGTGGATGAGTCTTCGGATCAACTGAGTACCTACCGTCCTGAAGGGCTGCCTGGCGAATGCGAGATTATCGACACCCCAGGGCTGTTCGGCGATAAGGAAAAGACTGTTGATGGCATGCATGTCATGTATGAAGATGTCACCAAGCGCTATATTTCTCAGGCCCACCTGGTGTTTTACGTGGTGGATGCCACCAATCCGCTGAAGGAGAGCCACAGCGCGATTGCGCGCTGGGTGCTGCGTGACCTCAATAAACTATCATCGACAATTTTCATCATCAACAAGATGGATGAAGTGACGGACCTGACTGAATCTTCATTGTTTGAGCAGCAAGCTACCATCAAAAAGAAGAATCTGACGGAAAAGCTGCAACGCGCGGCCAGCCTGTCAGAGGACGAGATAGCACGGCTTAACATCGTCTGTATCGCGTCAAACCCGAATGGCCGTGGCCTGGATTACTGGTTCGACAAGCCGGGACATTATGAAGCCCGCTCGCGTATCGGCGACTTGAAAGCAGTTACAGGCAGTATCCTCAAGAGCAACGTTGCCAACGAACTTATTGCCAAGACAGGCCTCGACGTCGTGCGCGACTTAATGCAGCAAAAGCTGGCGCACGCGGGAATCGAACTGGAAAAACTGAGCGCGTTTGAAAAGCAAAACCGCGAAGAAGCGCAACGTATCCGTCAGGACATCGATAGCGGCCGTGGTGAAGTGAAAGGCCTCGGGTCCGAACTGTTCAAAGAACTGACCTCGATGGAAGCACGCCTTCTCGGCCAGCTGCGCCCCTTGGCGCTGGAGGATATTCGCGCCTATCTGGAGGACGAGATCGGCTATTCCGGCGAAGACATCGGCTACAAGCTCAACCTGAAAATCAAGGTTGCGGTAGATCGCATCTTCAGCCAGTCATCGGCCGTGACGAACCGCATTTCACTCGATATTCAGCGCCAACTCGACTCAAGTGAAAGCTTTCTCGATGCGATGGCCGACGGCACCATGAAATCCGTAGGTGGCGCTTTGAAAGGCGTGTCAAAACTCGATCCGGCGACTATTAAGGCAACTATTTTCGCCGCGCGTGACGTGCTCAAGCAAGTCACCGGCATCGCCATAAAGTTTAAGCCTTGGGAAGCAAGCAAACTTGCTGGAACGATGTCGAAATGGGCTGGTCCCGTGGGCGCTCTGATTTCATTGGGAACGGACGTCTATTCGACCTACAAGGCCCACGAGCAGGAGCAGAAACTCTCAGAGATCAAGAAGGACATCACAGCAGCGATCAAGAGTGCATTCAAAGATATTTACGACTTGCTGGCAGACGACGGAAAGATGCTGGCGTTCTTCGCACCGCAGTTGAAGGAATTCGAGAAAGTGATGACCACTTTGGCCGATAGCGCAGAAAACATACGCAGCAACCGCGATAAAGTAGTGCACATTGAACAACGGTTGAACAGCTTAGCGTTGGGAGCCTCAGCAACATCCGCCACCGTGCATTCTTGATCAGGCCGACAGGTGGGAAGACCTAGGTGGTTTTCCCATAGCCAACCGAGCACGCAAGTTAATTATTTCATCATCATACAGCCTCCGCTACGCTCTATAGGGTCGCGGTAGGGACGCCAGTTACCTGGCGCCCCCCGCACAGATCCGTACTTGCAGCACTACTGCATACGGCTCCTGCCAAGAGTGTTGACGTAAAACCGCTCGCTCGGAAGCGGGTGGACCACCCGACATC